>Ga0247734_1002057_pt1 | contig 13995 bp, 10 predicted proteins | sample UWRJL103311B2_FD_180933 | JGI IMG/M metagenome (GOLD analysis project Ga0247734, IMG submission 180933) | Plant litter microbial communities from Arlington Agricultural Research Station in Wisconsin, United States - UWRJ-L103-311B-2 | ecosystem: Environmental > Terrestrial > Plant litter >... | reverse complement strand
CGATTGTTTTTGCGGCCGTCATTTTACGTCCAACTGATACTGATCTTTTTGCCCAGCTGAGTTCTATGACAGACGTTCAAAGAAGTGCAGCACTGGATGAATTGATCCGTCGGGTTATTAATCCTTATATCGGACTTGGCAGTTTTTTATTCATATTGGGATTTCTGGTCTACCGCTCTCCTCTACCCGAGATTGATACCGAACATGAAAGTGAAGATCTGGCGACTGCCAATGCCGGTAAAACCAGTATTTTCCAGTTCCCGCATTTGATTCTGGGCGCATTGGCAATATTTCTTCATGTAGGAACGCAGGTCATTGCGATAGACACCATTATTGGTTATGCCAATTCTATGGGAATTGATCTGCTCGAAGCCAAAGTATTTCCATCCTACACGCTTTTCTGTACAATTTGCGGCTATTTGATCGGAATCACGGTCATTCCCAAATATATCAGCCAAGTTAATACACTTAGAATCTGTACAATTTTAGGAACCATTTTTACACTTCTGATCATTTTCACGAAAGGAGAATTTAGCTTTTTGGGACACCAAACGGATGTTTCTATTTGGTTTGTCGTATTGCTTGGACTTGCCAATTCACTGGTTTGGGCCGGAATCTGGCCACTTGCTTTGGATAATCTGGGTCGTTTTACCAAGCTGGGTGCCTCCATTATGATCATGGGACTTTGCGGAAATGCCATTATGCCGCTTTTCTATGGATATTTTGCAGATATGTATGATGTTCGCCATGCTTATTGGGTGTTAATGCCTTGTTATTTATATCTGGTTTTTTATGCTATGAAAGGCCATAAAATAAGAAAATGGGGATTTTAAAAATTAAAATAGCAAATCAAATCTAACACAATTCAAACGCGCTAAACGCCAACAGCTAATAGCTGAACGCCAGAGATGAAATTAAAAATTACCAACGGAACAATCATTACACCTTATCGTTACATACGTAACGGAACGATTCTTGTTGAAAATGCCAAAATCATTGCTGTAAAGGAAGGTGATGCTGATTTTCCGGATGCTATTATAATTGATGCAGGCGGAAAATATATTGCTCCAGGTTTTATTGACATTCATATTCACGGTGGCGGCGGTTACGATTTCATGGACGGGACGGAAGAAGCATTTCTCAAAATTGCTGAACTACACGCCAGGTACGGAACAACTGCAATGGTACCAACGACATTGACCAGTGAAAAAGAAGATTTGCTTAAAACACTTGATATTTATGAATCTGCCAATAAAAATAATCTGAAAGGATCGGAGTTTCTGGGGATGCATTTGGAAGGGCCCTATTTTGCTTTAAGCCAGCGTGGTGCACAGGATCCTCGTTATATCCGAAATCCTGATCCTGCTGAATATGAAGAAGTCCTGGCTTATTCCTCCTCTATTGCCCGGTGGAGCGCTGCACCCGAACTTCCCGGTGCGATTGCATTTGGAAAGCGATTGCGTGAAAAAGGAATTTTGGCAGCTGTGGCCCATACAGATGCTATTTATGAAGAAGTACTGGAAGCTTATGAAAATGGTTACACACTTGCTACACATTTGTATTCAGCCATGTCCGGGATAACACGCAAAAATGCTTTTCGCTTTGCAGGTACCATTGAAAGCGCTTTTTTACTGGATATGGATGTGGAAATTATTGCAGATGGCGTTCACCTCCCTGCTCCGTTATTAAAACTGATCTATAAAATTAAAGGTGCAGATAAAACAGCATTAATTACCGACGCCATGCGGGCTGCGGGAATGCCGGAAGGAGAAAGTGTGCTAGGACCGTTAAAAACAGGATTAAAAGTAATTGTTGAAGACGGTGTTGCAAAGTTACCGGATCGTACCTCATTTGCCGGAAGCGTTGCTACAGCCGATCGTTTGGTGAGAACTATGATTCAAATGGCGGATGTTTCATTGTTGGATGCCGTGCGGATGATCACCGTTACACCGGCAAGAATTATGGGCGTCGAAAACAGGAAAGGATCGCTTGTAGCCGGCAAAGATGCAGACATTGTAATTTTTGATGAAAATATTAAAATTGATAAAACTATTATTGGCGGCCGGACCGTGTATGATGCTGGTTTGCAGTTAGTAACAAATATTAACTCAACGTTAAACTCTATATAAAAACTAAATACCTCAAATTATGAAAGTAGATAACTTAAACATAAAAATTTTTGAAACCAGGCAAAAAATGGGTGAGAATGCAGCTGAAATGGTTGCTGATAAAATCCGGGAACTGCTTGAAATAAAGGAATATGTAAATATAATATTTGCATCTGCTCCTTCTCAAAATGAATTTCTGGCTGCTTTAAGTCTGGAAAAAGGAATTGCCTGGGAGCGTGTCAATGCCTTTCATATGGATGAATATGTAGGGCTTCCCAATGATGCTCCACAAAACTTTGGTAATTTTTTAAAGGTTAAACTATTTGATAAAATTCCCTTAAAATCAGCTTTCTATATCAACGGTAACGCCACCGACATAGAACTGGAATGCAAACGGTATGCTCAGCTTTTGACAGAATTCCCTGCTGATATTATTTGTATGGGAATTGGTGAAAATACACATATTGCTTTTAATGATCCATTTGTAGCTGACTTTAATGATCCGCTTTTGGTAAAAAAAGTAGCACTGGATTTCGCAAGTCGCCAGCAACAGGTGAACGACAAATGTTTTGATACATTAAATGAAGTTCCCGAAGATGCTATTACCCTGACAGTTCCCGCTTTGTTAAAGGCAAAATTTGCATATTGTATCGTACCTGGTCACAAAAAAGCAGAGGCTATTTATCATACTGTTAATGAAGAAATCAGTGAAGAATTTCCTTCCACTATTTTAAGAAATCATCCCAATGTCATTTTATTTATTGATAAAGACAGTTCAGGGAAATTAGAAGAAATTTCGTCGTACAGTAAAGCGGCCGATTTATAATTGCATGTTATTAATGATTTTCAAGAAGGAAGCGGAAAACCGGAAAATAGATTAAAATTGCAGTTTAAATCAAAAGCATACATCTGCTGACTTATTAAAATTAATCAAATGAAGGGAAAACTGTTTATGATCGCTCTTACGGGCATACTTGCATTGAATCAGGGATGTAGTCAAAAGAAGGAAGAAAGTAAAGAAACCGGTGAAAAATCAACCAAGCCATTGAGTTTAATTATGGTAGAACCAGGTCATTTTCATGCTGCTTTAGTACAAAAATCCATGTATGCTGATGTTGATTCTGTCGTACATGTTTATGCTTCCGAAGGTCCCGATGTAAAAGCTTATCTTGACAAAATAGGAAAGTACAACAGTCGCCCGGAAGAACCGACTCATTGGAAAGAAGAAGTTTATACGGGAACTGACTTTTTGGACAAAATGATTTCCGAAAAGAAAGGAAATGTAGTCGTACTGGCGGGCAATAATCAAAAGAAAACAGATTTCATTAAAAAATCGGTAGATGCAGGATTGAATGTATTTGCGGATAAACCTATGGCAATTGATGCGGCTGGGTTTGATAAATTAAAGGAAGCATTTACAAGTGCTGAAAAAAATAAGGTTTTGTTATATGATATCATGACTGAACGTTATGAGATCACTAACGCATTGCAGCGTGAACTGGCTTTATTACCGGATATTTTTGGTGAACTGCAAAAAGGAACCGCAACAAATCCGGCTGTTGTAAAAGAAAGTGTTCATCACTTTTTCAAATATGTATCGGGCGAACCACTGGTACGGCCAACCTGGTTTTTTGATGTAAATCAGCAGGGTGAAGGAATGGTTGATGTAACTACGCACCTTGTGGATTTGGTTCAATGGAGCTGTTTCCCGAATGTAGCTCTGGATTATAAAAGCGATATCAAACTTTTAACAACAAAACGTTCGGCGACAAAAATTACGCCTTCCCAGTTTAAGCTGGTAACAAAAAGTGCTACTTACCCTGAATTTTTAAAGAAAGATGTGAAAGACAGCACGCTGAATGTATACTCAAACGGGGAGCTAAATTACACGTTGAAAGGAGTTTATGCCAAAGTATCTGTTATATGGAATTTTCAGGCACCGGAAGGAACCGGTGATACGCACTATTCGATCATGAAAGGCTCAAAAGCTAATCTGATTGTTCGTCAGGGAAAAGACCAGAAATTTAAGCCTGTTTTATATATTGAAACAACGGATAAAAACAAAGCTTACGAAGATGCTGTAACTGCCAGTTTCAAATCAGTACAGGAAAAATATCCGGGGATTGAATTAAAGAAAAATGCCGCTGGCTGGGAAATAAGTATTCCTGCCAAATATGATACCGGCCACGAATCACACTTTGCTCAGGTAGCCAACAAGTATATGGAATATCTGAAAGCTGGGAAATTACCTGAATGGGAAGTACCGAATATGATCGCTAAATATTTTACAACGACGTCAGCATTGACGCAAGCGAAGAAGAAATAGTTTAGGAGTTTAGAGTTAAAAGTCTAAAAAGTTTAGAGTTAAAAAAATAGAAAGAGGCGCCTGAATAATTCAGACGCCTCTTTTTTTAAACTTTGAACCGCACGGCGGTTCGGCCCAAAACTCCTGACTCTATTATTATCTTAAATCCACTACTTCCACACCTGGATATTGTTTGGCGTTAAAAGTAAAGTATGTATCAGCAACAGCAACATCAGGCTGAAACTGCTCTACTTTGTAAGTAACTTTCTCACCGTTTTTCTGGAATATTTTCCAGTTGCCAATAGATTTATCGGCTTTATTAACATGGATCTGAACCTTGTCAACCTGACTTTTTGCATTGGTTGATGTTAGTTCCACTACCTCATAAACCTGATTTCCTTCTTTTTTCTCTTCCAAAAAGGCATATTTAAATCCTTTTTTATAAGCAGAATAAATTTTTGTCGGATCAAGATCGCCAGTAGCGCTTGGGTCAAAATCCTGCAAATTTACTTCATTGGTTTCTTTGATATAAGTAGCCATTAATTTACCGTCATTGTAAATTTCCTGTCCGGCCATTTTAAGACGAAACTTTGTACCTTTTGCTGTTACATCACCTTTCAATGGTTTTCCGCCATCGGGTGTATAAGTAAACAATGCTTTGAACGATTTGATCTTTTGATATTTGCTGCTCATCGCATCGAGAATTGCCGTAGACTTTTTATCTCCCTGTGCTTGTGCACTGTTTGAAATAATAATGAAGAAAGCTGCTGCGGCAAGGAAACATATTGAAATTCTGATTTTTTTCATAATGGGTAATTGAGTTCTTAGTGAGTTACATTAATAAGTCAACGCTATATTGACACTACAAAATTTAGACCAACAGGATGAATGAAGGTTTAAAGTAAAAATATTGGTGAAAGGAATGATTAAAAAACCTCAGAAACTAACTGATGCCCATAATACGCAGATGTTCTTCCAACCCGCTCAGATCATGAAACATCACATCCCGCGCTTTACTACCAGTGAATGGCCCAACAACATTAATCGATTCCAGCTGATCCATAATCCGGCCAGCCCGGTTATAACCCAGTTTCATTTTGCGCTGGATTAACGAAGTACTGCCTTGCTGATGCGTTATAATAAGTCGTGCAGCTTCCGGAAGTAACTGATCAAAATCATCCGTATTTACTTCACTCCGGCTCTCTGCTCCATCTTCTCCTTCATATTCAGGGAGTAAATAAGCATCGGAGTAACCTCTTTGAGAGCCTATAAAATCGCAAACGTCTTCGATTTCCTTTGTATCAATAAATGGGCATTGCAAACGGATCACTTCCGAATTAATCGCCAGAAGCATATCTCCCTGTCCAACCAGCTGCTCGGCTCCACCCATGTCTAAAATAGTACGGGAGTCAATACTGGATGTAACCCGGAAAGATAAACGCGCTGGAAAATTCGCTTTGATCAAACCGGTAATAACCTTTACAGACGGACGCTGCGTAGCAACTACCAGGTGAATTCCGACAGCACGGGCAAGTTGCGCCAAACGTGCAATAGGCGTTTCTACTTCCTTGCCAGCCGTCATCATCAAATCGGCAAGCTCATCAATTACCAAAACAATATATGGAAGGAAACGGTGTCCTTTTTCAGGATTCAGACGTCGCTGTGCAAATTTAGAGTTGTACTCTTTCAGGTTTCTTACTGATGCTTCTTTAAGCAGATCATAACGCGAATCCATTTCAATACATAATGAATTCAGTGTAAAAATTACCTTTTTTGTATCCGTTATAATAGCTTCACCTGCATTAGGTAATTTTGCCAGGAAATGTCTTTCCAGTCTGTTAAACAGCGTAAGCTCTACTTTTTTAGGATCAACTAACACAAATTTCAATTCCGCCGGATGTTTTTTATAAATCAGGGAAGCAAGAATTACATTCAATCCAACTGATTTTCCTTGTCCGGTAGCACCAGCCATCAATAAATGGGGCATTTTGGCAAGATCCGCAATATGAATTTCATTAGAAATTGTTTTACCTAATATCACCGGAAGATCGTAAGTCGACTTCTGAAAACGCTCATTAGCCAATACCGAACGGATAAAAACAGTTTCCCGGTTTTTGTTTGGAACTTCAATACCAATGGTGCCTCGTCCTGGCATGGGAGCAATAATACGAATCCCCAAAGCGGCCAAACTTAGCGCAATATCACCTTCCAGATTTTTAATTTTTGAAATGCGCACACCGGCTTCCGGTATAATTTCATACAGCGTTACCGTTGGCCCAATCGTTGCTTTTATTTTGGAAATATTGATCCCATAACTTCCCAGCGTCTCAACAATTTTGGTTTTATTACTTTCCAGCTCTTCCTGAGAAACTTTTTCATGGATATTATCTACCACATTGTTTAGCAAACTCACACTGGGAAACTGGTAAGAAGGCAAATCTAATTGAGGATCATATTGCCCGAATTCCCGCAGAATAGATGCATTAACACTTTCGTCTTCCTCTGCATATTCTTCCGTTTCCTTAACTGGTGTAACCTCTTCAACTTCCAGTTTCAGTTCTGTTGGTACTACAACAGGCGGAGCAGGCCGGGGAACAGTCGGCGGAATAACTTCCATTACCGGTTCTGGCTTTTTCGGTAATTCTATTATCTCTTCTTCTTCTTCATATTGTTCTTCTATAACTGGTACAGCATCATCGTAAGTACCATTCATCACAGATAAATAATCACTTTCCAAAGGAGCGGCCTCCTCTTCATAAGATTCCTGCCCGTTGCTCTGGCCATTTTCTCTCATATTTCTTGCCTCAAAAGCTGCTCTTTGCTGCGCATTTCTGGCTTGCCAATTCTCAAAAGTATCTTTTACATCATAGAAATAAACAGAGAAGACAAAGAGAACAAACAAAATAGGTATAACACTGCCCCATTTGAGCCAGTCAAATAAAAAGACATTAACAGTATATCCCAACCCGCCGGAAATGAAACTAAGATTATTTTCTGTGTTACTCATTAAAATAAGATAACCCATTAACACACTTCCCCACAAAAGAAAAAAGATAACTTCCTTAGTGGTTCTGGTGAGAGGCAGCAATTCTTTCCCGAATGCAATTTTCCATCCTGCCAATACTGATACAATAGGCAGCAAAACTGCACTGACCCCAAACCAGCGATAAACAAAAATATGTGATATGGTTGCACCCAGCACACCCAATAAATTACGTGTTTGCCTGCCGGCATCCCGGATAGATTCATGGCCTAATCCGTCTACAACGCTTTGGTCGGCAAGGCCGGTAGCGATGTAGGACGCAAATGAAATTTCCATGACAATACCCAGAATAACAAAAAATATTCCCCAGGCCAGAGTTCCTTTTGGGCTGGAAAATATTTGGTCCCAATCCATTGAAAAACGGAATCTGGGGGCCGCAGTTTGCTCAGTAGTTGATCTTGGTGTATTTCCCCGTGGTTTATTAACTGACATTTATTGCAATGATAGGAAAGTGTGAGTAGTGGACATTAGCGTAAAAAACAATCATCAGGATACTAATGCTTTACAAATTCTACTGGCAAGTCCCGGACCTTCGTAAATAAATCCGGTATACAATTGTATCAAACTTGCTCCGGCATTACGTTTTTCCAAGGCGTCCTTCGGAGAAGATATACCTCCTACCCCAATTACCGGAAAAGCGTTTCCTGACTTCTCACAAATGTAACGAATTACTTCCGTCGCACGGTGTGTTAGTGGCGCTCCACTTAACCCTCCCGCTCCGATTTTTTTTATATCTTCCTGTGAAGTCCTTAATCCTTCACGACTTATGGTTGTATTGGTTGCAATAACGCCGGCAATTCCGGTTTCTTGTACAATATCTATAATATCATCCAGCTGACTTGTAGTAAGATCCGGCGCTATTTTCAGAAAAATAGGTTTAGGAGTAAATTTTTCTGTGTTTCGTTTTTGCAGCTCTGTAAGCAACGCTGTGAGTGGTGCTTTTTCCTGTAATTCTCTCAGGCCGGGCGTGTTAGGCGAACTTACATTTACTACAAAATAATCGACCACATCAAATAATTCCCTGAAACAGATCAGATAATCACTCAATGCTTCTTCGTTTGGCGTGTCTTTATTTTTACCAATATTTCCTCCAACCAATATTTTAGATTTCCGCTGACGCAATTTTGCAGCCGCCACAGCAGCACCTTTGTTATTAAAACCCATACGGTTTATCAAACCTTTATCAGCTTTCAAACGAAACAAACGTGGCTTCTCATTGCCTGGCTGCGGCTTGGGTGTTACTGTACCGATTTCTATAAAACCAAATCCCAATGCTTCCAGCTCATCCACCATTTCCGCATTTTTATCAAATCCCGCAGCTAAACCAACCGGATTACGAAACCGCAAACCAGCTACTTCCTGCACCAGATCCGGATGTTCATACGTGTACATAAACCGGAGCAAAGCAGGCACAAACGGCATTTTGAAGGCAAATTGCAAAACTTCACAAACAAAGTAATGAACCTGCTCAGCGTCAAAGAGGAAAAGAATACGGGAAATAAGTAATTTATACATCCTGCAAAAATAGGAGGTTTAAGGGGAAGGGAAGGTTTGGTGGAGGATTTTTATTTTTTTAGAGAATAAAATGATCTAAATTTTAATCACCTATATTCCATGTAACTTCTTTAATTAGAATCTCTCGCTTAGCATTAGGATCTTTTTTGATGCCCATTATTTTATTAAACTTCCTGCGCTCTTCAAAGAATTTCACACAACGCTCTTCCGGCGTATCTTTTAATCCTTGACGGAGAGATTCCAGATATGGCCCATTCATGTCGCCATAGATTATAATTTTGCGTTTTTTGTCCATTGAAGTCCAACCAGCTAATTTTCTTCTAAGTTTCTTTTAATCAATTCGTCTATCATTAATACATCATTTAAATCCTTGGGACGACGTGCCAAAATTTTACTCTCCCTTAAATCATTGATATGAAAGAAGTATATTTTAAATCCTACGGCTGAAACAAATTCTCGCGCTCTTGCTCTGCATATATCATATTCAAGTCGAAAATGAACTCTGGTCAGTATATCAATCGGCCCTTCCAAACGAACTATCTGAGCTTCAGTAAAATCCAATTCTCTAATATATTGAATATCATCCGATTCGTATCCCAGGGCTAAAAGTGTATTAATTAGATTGTCTTTATTGTCGTTTGTTGGTTGAATCCAAACATCAGCATCGCTGGTATATCTCTGGATTCCATGCATAGCAAGTGCTAATCCGCCTATAAGTAAATATTCAAGGTCATTTTTACCAGCAGCTTCTACAAATTTCAAAAATTCATTATCTTCTAAATCCATTTTGGCTTTGAAAATATGATACGTCTTTTAGTTTCTGTATTCCCTGCTGTTCCATTTGTTTCGTTGGAAAATAACTGCTTATGATTTCTTTGCATTTTCCAGAAGGCTTCCCATCGTTGTTCCAGAGACATTGCAAGATTTTGTTTTAATTGATCCTCATCTAATTCCCGGAAGCTTTTAAATACTTTAATATTTTTTTTCTTTTCCATACCATTCTTTTCAACTAAGTACATCACGTAAATATAACAAAAAAGACGTCCCGTAAATTGGAACGTCTCTCAAAGTCAATTCTTAACATTTCCTTATTTCTTCTCCGGCCAGATATATTCAAACTTATCGTTGATCGGGGCGCCGAAATAATTTACACCTAAATAATCCAGCCGCTTTTTGTGCACTTCCAGCCTTTTGGTAAAGTCTTCAAAATTTTTGTTTTCTTTTGTCGACCAGCCAACTTCTGCAACTGCAATCCCCCGCGGAAATACCATGTATTCCAAGTATGGGGTTGATGTAATGTACTCAGTCCAGATATTCCCCTGCACGCCTAAAATGTGTTTGCCTTGCTCAGGAGTCAGCACATCAGGAGTTGGGTCAAAAGAATATGTTTTTTCAATCGGAAGAAATCCTCCGATTGCCAACGGAACCTTTTGCGTTTTAGGATCTGTCTGGTAATAATCGAAATAATTATAAGTAGTTGGCGTCATGATCACATCATGATTTTCTTTTGCAGCCGCAATACCGCCATCTATTCCACGCCAGCTCATAACGGTTGCATTAGGAGAAAGCCCGCCTTCCAGAATTTCGTCCCAGCCAATGATACGGCGTCCTTTGGAAGTAACAAATTTATCAATGCGTTTGATCACGTAACTTTGTAAACCATGCGCATCTTTCAGGTTTTCCTTTTTGATCAGGTCCTGTGCAAAACGACTTTCTTCCCATTGCGTTTTAGGGCATTCATCACCACCAATGTGAATATACTTGCTTGGAAAAAGGTCAATCACTTCTGACAGCACATCTTCCAGAAATTTTAACGTTTCTTCACGTGGCATAAAAACCTCGTCATAAACACCCCAGCGCGTACCAACTTTATAAATCTGGTCAGGATTATTTCCCAGCTGCGGATACGCGGCCAATGCAGCAAGCGCATGTCCGGGCAATTCAATTTCCGGTATTACATTGATAAATCTGTCATCCGCATACTTAATTACTTCCTTAATCTGCTCCTGCGTATAAAATCCTTCATAAGGCGTTTTATCATATTTGTTCGCAGTATAATGGCCCAGCATCGTTTCCTCACGCTTAGAACCGACTGAAGTCAATTTCGGATATTTTTTAATTTCTATACGCCATCCCTGATCATCTGTTAAATGCCAGTGAAACTGATTTTGTTTATGCAGAGCGATCAGATCAATATATTTTTTTATAAATTCAATTGGCATAAAATGACGGCTCACGTCGAGCATCAATCCGCGGTAACCATAACGGGGAACGTCTTTAATAGTCACATAAGGAACAATCCATTTGACGTTATCGACTTTTTTATCACTAAAAATCGCAGCCGGTAAAAGCTGTAATAATGACTGCATACCATAAAATGCACCTTTCGCTGTTTGTGCCTGAACCGTAATTCCTTTTGGTGTTACCAGCAAACGATATCCTTCTTCACCCAGGCTTGCATCTCCGGAATTAACAAAGGAAATTTCAGCTTTGCCTTTCACAGTTTTTATTGTCATTCCGGTTGACTTATTCAATTGAGAAGCGAGCATATCCGCTACATGTACCCATTTCGCATCAGCAGGTGAGCCAATTTTAACTTTACCAGTCAGTGTCCATTCTCCCTTGGCTAGTAAAATTTGTGACGGTTTAGGAATAATATTAATCTGCGACCAGGCCGAACAGAGCCAGAGTGTGCATAAAATTGTAAAAAGAATCCGTTTCATAAAACTTGTAGAAAAACTTTATTAAAAATATTTAAAAACTATGCAAAGTAACGTGTTCAGCATTGAAAATATTGAGAATCTTACTTTTTTTACAATTTCATATAATTATTTTGTACAAAAGCACGTTGCGTCTTTAATGGTAATTTTATAATTATCCATTCTGGGAATGCAATGCTGATTCTCACTTCACACACTCGATTTAAAATTTCCTAAACTCCTAACAAATTAACCTGCTTACTACTGTGAAAAGAAAAACTTTTCTTAACCCCTTCTTTGTCCTGTTTCCCTTCATTCTGTTCATTACAAATTCTTCTTTTGCCACGGAAAAATCCATTAAAATTGATGGTGGAAAACTGATTGGAAAAATTGTAGAGTCACCAAATAATACCGGAGTCAGTTTTGCAACAATAGCTATATTATTAGCTAAAGACTCAACCTTGACAGAAGGTGCCATTTCAGATGTCGATGGAATTTTCGTGGTTCCTGACATAAAACCAGGTAACTATATAGTCCGTGTTACCAACATGGGCTACGAAACACTTTTCGTGCCTAATATCCGGGTTGCCACTGAGGCTAATGTAGTTGATCTGGGAACACTTGTTATTGTTGCACAGGCACAAAAACTGAACGAGGTGCTTGTCAAAGGAGAGAAAAGTATGATTGTCGATGACATTGATAAAAAGATCATCAACATTGGGAAAGACTTATTATCGACCAGTAATAACGTCAGCGATTTACTTGAAAAATTACCAGCAGTTTCTCTGGACGAAAATGGAAATCCACAACTTAGAGGGAAAGGAAATGTAGTAATTCTGATAGACGGGAAACCTTCTAATTTATATGGCAATGATCTGCCAACTATTTTACAATCTTTTCCGGCTAACCTCATCGAAAGAATTGAAGTAATGACCACTCCTTCTGCAAAATATGAAGGCGAAGGAGCATCCGGCGTAATTGATATCATTACAAAAAAGGCTAAAATACGTGGCACAAACGGAGGAATACGGGCAAGTTTAGGAACAAAGAATAATTACAATGGCGGAGGAAATGTTAGTTATAAAGCTGGGAAACTAGGACTCAATGGATCTTTAAGCGCACAATCAACGCATACTTATTGGGAACGCCAGCTAAATAGAAATAACTTTATTTCTGAAACTGTAACGCATCTCAAACAGGACGGAACAGGCAATAACGCAAATAAAAATGTGTTTGGCCGGGTTGGTATGAACTACGACTTTAATGATAAAAGTTCTATTGAAGTCGGCATGAATTATTCGCAGTATAAAAACAGGAATCAAAGTAATTTATTGAATCAGACAAACCTGGATAATGGCGTTATTACCGAACAATTTACCCGGATAAATAATACACAGGGAGACGGCAGCAACATGAATTTCATTCTGGATTATCGGAAAAAATTCAAGAAAAAAGATCATTTGTTAACTTTCACAGCCAATTATTCAGTAGGAGAATCGGATGGAGAATCATTCTTTGATCAGGAAAATATCATTGATTCTTTAAGTCGTCATCAGCAGAATTTGAAAAATAACAACAGGAAATCTGTTTTTTTAAATACTGATTATACCTGGCCAATCACTCCAAAAGCAACGCTGGAAGCAGGAATACGCTCACGTTTCAATACAAATGACAATACTAATAACTTTTACAATCTAAATACCGAAGAACAGGATTATGTATTTGATCCTAAAATCAGTAATATTTTTGGATATAAAGATGCGACTTATACCGGTTTTATGACATTTTCCCAAAAAGCAGATCTTTGGGGAATTCGTGCCGGATTGCGTGTTACAGACTATAATCAGGACATTAACCAGATCAGTATCAACCGTAAATTTGGCGTTCATTTTTTAACACTGGTTCCATCTCTTGCCATTACCCGCAAATTAAATGATGCTTCACAGGTGAAACTGAATTATAGCCGTCGGGTACAACGCCCGGAAGCTGACTGGCTTAATCCATACATGGATGTGTCCGATCCAAGAAATGTACAATCCGGAAATCCTGATCTCCGTCCGGAATTTACCCATAAAGCAGAACTGGGTTATTCTAATTATGAAGCTTCGGGTGGCTGGGGACCGTCTCTTTTTATGGATTATTCCAACAATGCTATCACCAGAATCAGGACTATTGATGAAGCTGGTGTTTCGCTTACCCGTTACGGAAATGTGGGTCGTGAAATGTCTTATGGTTTGGAAACTGATTTTTCAAAAACAATTTGGGAGGTATTAAAAATCAATGGAAGTGGTCGTTTTTTTAGAAGTGAAGTAGTCTCTGAAATGG
>Ga0247734_1002056_pt1 | contig 13998 bp, 10 predicted proteins | sample UWRJL103311B2_FD_180933 | JGI IMG/M metagenome (GOLD analysis project Ga0247734, IMG submission 180933) | Plant litter microbial communities from Arlington Agricultural Research Station in Wisconsin, United States - UWRJ-L103-311B-2 | ecosystem: Environmental > Terrestrial > Plant litter >... | reverse complement strand
TAAGCTTCTATGGCTTCTACAAAATCTTCCGCATCAACACCAATTGATACTAATTTATTTTTTCCATAAGGATTCACAACATCTTTTATAGCCGTGGAAACGACCGGAACACCAGCAGAAAGATATTCAGGCGTTTTAGTCGGACTAATAAAACGTGTTGATTCATTCAATAAAAATGGCACCAGTGCAACTTCCCAACCAGACAGATATTTAGGAAGTTCGTCATAGGATTTTGATCCCAAATAATGAACGTTTTTATTTTTTGGCAGAGTTGCAGGATCAATTTTCACTATTGGGCCAATCAGCATTATATTCCAGTCTGGCCTTGCATCTGCAATTCCCTGTATTAAACTACTATCAAAGCGTTCATCAATAACACCATAAAAACCGATTTTAGGTCCTTTTACCGACTTTTGATCATCTGGTTCCTGTCCCCGGATCCTTGCTTGTGAAAAATGCTTTTTATCAATGCTGCTCGGGAATGGATGAATATTATAATGCTGCATTTTTTTGGATTCATACAACGAATGGCCACCTGTAAATACAACATCAGTATTATTGAAAAGCGTTTTCTCCAAAGTTTTCAGTTCATCCGGTGCAAATTTAAAAGCGGATAATTCGTCCATACAATCATATACCGTCAGTCCGGCTTTGATATGGCTGGAAAATTGTAAAGCCATAGGTGTGTAATACCAAAAAATAAAATCTTTGGGATCTCTGTTAACAAAAAATATTTTAAGCAGTTCCCTCAGTTGTTCATTGATAACCGTTTTACTTTGTTTTGCAGGAAGATGCGGAACACAAACCCATAAATTAGGCATTCTCTGGGAAAAAGTAAGATAAGGTGTATCTGTAGATCCAAATATGGGCTCTTCCAGAAAATAGACTGCTGTAAGCTCTGAAAAACGGGTTAATAAATGTTGAGGACGTTGATATACAAAATCCCAACGCAAATGCGACAAACACAACAAATTTTTAGGTAAACGCTTCATAGCTGAGCTTTAAGGTATAATTGAATGTTGATTTAATTTTTTAAGCATACTCCTTCATCCCGTGAATTTTTATGTACCGGTTTATTATAATTTAAATTCCATAAAGGTTTAACTCATCAATAGATGAAGGCTTACTTAGCCTTTGGACAAACACCCGGATAAACCCCCATAAATTTGTAATATTTCAGCGATCTTCATGAGGGATTGTTCCCAACACAGATTGAAGTCGCATGTCAATACCCCGATGTCTCCTTCACTACGATTGCAACTTAAATACTCTATCAGATTTCAACTGATAAAAAATATTCTCTTTTAAAACGTAGTTAATTGATATAACAATTGTGCCAGACCTGAAATTATCAGATTCTGTGCTTTTATAGTGTGGCTTATATTTAATTTCAGAGATTTAAATATCTACGAAAGAAACTAGAATACAAATATGGGGAATTGTACTCTACAAATTATAATTAAATTTAAAGCAACACATGATGTTAAGGAATCCATAACTTTTTTCGGATAACAGAACATTAATTTAGCAACAGAACCAAATTAAAACATAACGCTTAATAATATACGCGATAATTATTTTTGTATATCGGACTTGAATATTTTGCAAAAGCATGATAATCAAATGCATATCAATTTTTTTATAATATTTTATCAAACAAAAGTTAATATAGAATAGCAGTAACCAAGCAAATTGCCTGGAACAGCTACTGTTTTTATCATAAATTATAATTTCAAAATCCTAACCATACTTGCTAATACAGCATGCATCAGACGTTTTCCCAGCCTTAAATTGACTATAAAAAAAATTTATCATTATTAACTCACATAAATAAATATTTCGTATTATTTATATTATCCGAACTTCAATTTGGTTCTTTTTCGAAACTTACAAATTTTGTAACGCCTTTCTGGTAGGGAACAAATATCGTATCGCCTATAATTTCCCAATTATTTAAACTCTGGCATTTAAAAATGCCTTCCCTAAATTGAGAAAATAAGTACCAGAAATGTATAAATGGACATTAGTTACAGAGATAAATAAACCTGACTCTGAATTACACCTCAACTCCTCACTGTATTTTCAATTCACCAGTTTGAGAATTTTCAGTTGTGCCATACTAATGGCTGACATCACTTCTACCTGCAATTATAATTTACTCTTCATACAAAAGGAAATTTTGGTATCAGTACTAATGAATTAAAAAACTCAGAACAAAAAAAGAAACCCGTCCGGAAAGAACAGGTTTCTTAAAATATCAATAAAAACGAATTTATTATTTATCCTTTTTCTTGGTGACTTCCTTCACTTTTTCTTTGGTAGCATCGTAAGCTTTAACCGTACCTTCACCTACTTTTTTGGCTACTTTTTCAGTTCCTTCTCCAACAATAATAGCGTCTTTTTTTACTTCTTTACCAACAACACCGGCACCTTTTTTTATACCTTTTCCTACTTTTTTAGCAGTAGCCTTTGTTGCTTCAACCACCTTTTCAGTTTTTGTCTGCGCTGTATCTTGTGCATAAGAAACTGTTCCAAACGCAATAAACGCTGCAATTACAAGTATTTTTTTCATGTTTAACATTTCCCGTTTTTGTGTTACCGGCAATTTACCGGAACAATTTGACTATTAATTTATTTATATGCGGTTTAGACTACAAAACGGAAAATCAGTCACACAATTATTTCCTGATATTAATAAATCCGTAAGATTTATCAGAATCATCCAGTACCAGAATCCAATCCTTTCCATAACCTGATGTTGGAGGTTTAAACTGATGACGTCCTTTGTTGGCAAATTTACCGATCAGCCATGCTTCCCCGTTTCGGGGATCGTACCAGTGAGCAGCAAATTCACTCCCTGAAATTTTACCTGCATTAACACTAATCTGGTGTCCGGCAGCTGAATAAATAAATGCATAATCAGTGCCTCGTGTAGCCTGGATCCGGTCTGATGGTCCATAATTATTCTCTTCAATCAGCGACTGGTCGGGTATACGATCTAACAGCGGTCTGGACGTCATAAGCTGTTTTAAAAATGTCATTTGCTTTGCTCCGGGTAAGTCGAGTGCTTCCTGCCATTTGAAATGCGGACCGTTGACGGGCTCTCTACCAGCTGCAAACATTTGCCAAACGTCGTGGCAACCGTACGTATGGCCAAATGCTCCGGCAAACAGATCCAGGTAGGCAAATTTTCTTACGTCGTATGCATTGGAAGTTCCCAGATCTGCGGCGTTAAAACAAACCGGATGATCTTCATAAATGGGCTCAGCGTCAATAACAGGTTTGGCTGGTTTGCGTTTATAAACGAAAGTTACTTTATCATAAGTAATTTCGTCGCGGCAATGTCCGTTTTGCAACATGTTAAAATCCAGCCAATTATCATCATGAAACCAATTAGAAGACCCGCCCATTTCCAATCCATTTGGCTGAGGGTGAAAACTCATTAATGCTTTATCATTCCCTCCTATTCCCTTTTCTACACCAGCCGCCATCATTCTCCATATTTTCAGATCATCAGAATCTTTGCGCGGCGTGCGGTCTCCACCCATAATCCAAACTACATTTTCTTTATTTTTATACCGTTTCCCTATCCATTCGCCATAACCTGCGGCATTATTTACATTGAATATTTCCGGCCCTTTTCCCCACGTATCCTTAAAAACTTTATCGCCCCAGGTTGGCAGCAATGCTATTACAATTCCATATTCAGCCGCTTTATTTATAATGTAATCAACATGTTCGAAATATAGCTCATTTGGTTTTAAAGGGTCATTGTCTTTTAACGCTAAGTCACCCTGCGCATTCGGTTCATTCAAACCCATTTCAGCCAGTACCACTGCTTGCACTACGGTAAATCCTTGTTTTGCACGATGCATTAAATATTGATCTGCTTCCTGCTTGTTTAAGCGGTGGAACAATTCCCAGGCAGTATCGCCAAGCCAAAAAAATGGTGTTCCATCCTGATGAACCAGATATCGCTGATTATCGGAAACTTTCAATCTTCCATGAGAAAAAGGCTGCTGAGCCCTCGTATTTATGCAAGTAAAAATCAATAACATGAATAGTATACACTTTTTCATTGTGTCCGGATTTAATTATTATACAAAGAAAAAACTGAATAAAATTTACCATGATGCTTATATAATCAAGAATAAGACGTGATTTTCATGATAGTTTTTCAGGGAGAAATATACATTGAAAAAAGTCGCATATCTTTACAAATCAGATTTCATTTCAAAGATCCTAATTCGTTGGAACAACAGGTATTCAGTAGCAAAGGCTGGAACAGAATTCTCTTGCTGGCTATACCTTACTTTCTTATTGCGGGCCTGTTTCAGTATGTCGGATACAGACTGGCAGGCGTAGATTTTGTTCCAGATGCAGTCATGCAAAATCCGGAGCAACCAGTTATCATAAAATTCTTTGATTTAGCAGGTACTGTTCTGATAATCTGGCTTTTCACAAAGTATATTGATGAAAAGGAATTTGTGAATGTAGGCTTTAGGAAATACTACATTTGGATGGATTTATTAACGGGCGTTTTAATAGGATTTATAGTTATGATATTTGGCCTTTTATCATTAGCCTGGGCAGGTAAAGTACAAATAAAAATGTATGATTTTGATATAAAGAATCTTCTTCTGACCACAATTCATTTTGTATTGGTTGGGATATTGGAGGAATTATTATTCCGGGGCTATTTGCTTAACAATCTGATGGTTTCATTCAACAAGTATCTGGCATTAATCATCTCCGCAGTCCTGTTTACTGTTATGCATTTTGCTAATCCCAATCTTGATCTCTTAGGGATCACCGGATTATTTTTAGCAGGAATCCTTCTTGGAATGTGTTACTTGGTAACCAATAATTTATGGCTGCCAATCGCACTTCATTTTAGCTGGAATTTCTTTCAGAGTTTGTTTGGATTCAATGTGAGCGGTCAGGATTATTATTCGATGGTCGTTACTTCGTTCCAAAAAGCAGATGAATGGAACGGTGGCGCCTTTGGTTTTGAAGGATCCATATTATCCATTCCATTTCAGATATTCGCGATTATTTTTATTTTCTGCAAATTCAAAAGTCGGTTGGCTAATACAAATACAATCCTTCACAAACAATAATCATTTATTTCGCAGGTTCAGTTTTGGAAAACACTTATATATGAAGCGGCTGTTAAAACTATTTTTATTGTGCTGCTCTGTGCTGGTCATTATTATGGCGGCAGCTTTTCACGAGAAAAAAGATATTGGAGTAATAAAAAGTATTGCTCAATTCCGTATCGATTCCAAACAATTTGCAGTGAGTATTTCTGATCTGGGAATTGCATTAAAGAATATTGATTCCGCTAAACCTGAAACTGTTCTATCTGCGAAAAAAGCACTCATTATCAGCCGGATCGCTTACAAACGTATTGAGTATTTACTTGAATATTTTTTCTTTACATCGTCACGAATCTATAATCGTGCTCCCAAAAATGAAATAGAAGAACCTTATCTGGAATATCAGGAACCAGCTGGTTTACAATATGTTGAAGCGCTGTTATTTGATAGTCTTCCGGAAGTACACAAAAATAAATTTCAGGAACAAATCCGGCTTCTGAGTTTGGCCGCTAATGATCTTAATTCGCTTTTATATCAGTTTAAAGGAAATGATAGCCAAATTCTGGAAAGTGTAAGAATCGAACTGATCAGAATTATATCACTTGGAATTACCGGTTTTGATGCACCATTATTAAAAACCGGAATTGCAGAATCCGAAGCTTCCCTCAATTCTATTCAAAAAACTCTGACACCTTACTTTGAAATTAGTAAATCGAAATCGGATAGCGCCCGGTTTTATCTAAACCGTTCAATAGAATATCTAAACAAAAATCAGGATTTTGATAACTTTAACCGCCTTACTTTCCTAACAGAAAACGCATTACCTTTTCAAAAATATTTGGGTAAAATGATAAGGGATCTGAAACTTGATATGAATAAAGATGGTACTTTGAATTATCAGGCAGACCATATTTTTAGTAAAAATGCATTTGAAACTCATTTTTTTCAAAACGATAAAAGATCCGTTTCTTCCAGGGAAATCGATCTTGGAAAAAGATTATTTTTTGAAACTGGTCTTTCCGGAAATTCATCAAAAAGCTGTGCTTCGTGTCATAGTCCTGATAAATATTTTACTGATGGTTTAGCCAAAAGCAACGGTTTTGAAGAACATAGTCTTGTAAAAAGAAATGCTCCTTCCCTGCTTTATTCTTCTTTACAACACAATCAGTTTTGGGATGGAAGAGCACAGAATCTGGAAGCACAAATTGAAAATGTAATGAAAGATTCTCTGGAAATGAATGGGGAAATATCAGTTATTCTACAAAAACTAAATGCCAATAAAATGTACAAAAAGGCATTTAGAAAAGCATTACCTAATGGATATAAAGAAAAGATCGCGGAAAACGATATTTATAATGCCATTGCGTCGTATATAAGAACATTAACTCCTTTTAATTCTCCGTTTGATAAATATATAGAAGGAGATAAAAATGCAATTACACAAAACCAGATTGTCGGATTTAATCTTTTCATGGGTAAAGCACAATGCGGGACTTGTCATTTTGCCCCGCTTTTTAATGGCCTCTTACCACCTGCTTATGCGCTTACGGAATTTGAAATCATAGGTACAACTGGTACAGATAATCTGGCAAAACCTGAACATGATAAAGATAATGGCCGCTTTGACTTTCGCGCCACACCTTTCTATAAAGGTGCATTCAAAACGCCAACGGTTCGAAATGCAGCGGTAACCGGACCTTATATGCACAATGGAGCATTCCAGTCATTGGATACGCTGATGGAATTTTATAACCAGGGTGGTGGAGCTGGTTTGGGATTAGCAATTCCGAATCAGTCACTTTCTTCTCAAAAATTAAATTTAACGGAAAAAGAGAAAAAAGATATCGTTGAATTTTTACATGCACTAACTGATAATTCAACTGATATTTAAAAATGATCGTAAACAAATTTTTTAAAATGATTAGACTGTTAATCATTGCCTGAATATACCCCTGATGAATCCGTTTACTATAACTAAAATATGAAAAAAACTATACTGCTATTTATACTTTTACTCCCTGTTTTACCCGGTTATGCGCAGTTAATTCGCGGCCCGTATTTGCAGGCAGCAACCCCAACAAGTATAGTAATCCGATGGAGAACTGATGTTGCCGCCAACTCAAAAGTTAGTTACGGAAGTTCGGCTACTAATCTAAATCAGACAATTGAAGACAATAGTTTGGTTACCGAACATGAATTAAAACTTACCGGGCTGTCTCCAAAAACGCGTTATTCCTATTCTTTTGGATCTACTACCATGACTTTTGCCGGTGACGAAAATAACTATTTTGAAACGACTCCAATGAGTGGAACAATAGGAAAATACCGTTTTGGTGTGTTGGGTGACTGTGGAACCAATTCTGCTGTTCAGGGCAATGTGCGCGACCAGCTTTCGGCATATCTGGGAAATAATTATATGAATGCGTTATTGCTTTTGGGAGACAATGCCTATTCGTTTGGAACTGATGCAGAATATCAATCCAATTTTTTCAATCATTATAAAGACAGTTTCCTGAAAAAATTCCCTACCTATCCAACGCCGGGAAATCATGATTATAACAATGATACTTTTGATCGTCAGAATGATCATAACATTCCATATTATGATATTTTTACGATGCCAGCGCATGGCGAAGCTGGTGGTGTTCCTTCGGGAACAGAATCCTATTATTCATTCGATTATGGTAACGTACATTTTCTCTCTTTGGATTCTTATGGACGGGAAGATCAGGCGACGAGACTTTATGATACACTTGGGAAACAGGTTCAATGGTTAAAAGCCGACCTTGCTGCAAATACCAATAAGGGCTGGGTTGTCGCTTACTGGCATCATCCTCCGTATTCTCAGGGATCAAGAAACTCTGAAACTGACCCTGAAATGACGGCGATCAGGGAGAATTTTATTCGCATTCTCGAGCGTTTAGGCGTGGATCTGATCCTTTGCGGACATAGCCATGTATACGAACGTACGAAATTAATGAAAGGCCATTATGACAAGGCAAACACGTTTAATGCCGCTGTACATAATATAAGTCAGTCATCAGGAAAATATGATGGATCTGATAATTCTTGTCCTTATATTAAAACATCTTCCGCTCTTAGAGGAACAGTTTATGTAGTAACCGGTTCGGCCGGACAATTGGGAGCTCCCAGTGCCGGCTGGCCGCACAATGCAATGTACTATGCTGATTATGAACACGGTGGATCCATGATCCTTGAAGTGGAAGGTAATCGTCTGGATGCCAAATGGATCAATGCTGATGGACAGATCCGGGATAAATTTACCATTGAAAAAGATGTGAATCTTGAAAAAACAATGACGATTGAGAAGGGTAAAAGCGTTGATTTAAAAGCGTCATTTATTGGTCAGTATCTATGGAATACTGGTGCAACGTCTCAAACTTTGACTGTCGCCCCGGACACAGATACAGAATACAAAGTAAAAGATTCTCAAAATTGCATAAGTGATGTATTTCGGATAAATGTTACAAATCCATTGCCTGTCAAACTGATTGCATTTGAAACTTCTGTGAGCGTTACCAATGTAGTCAGCTTAAAATGGGTAACAGAAACGGAATATAATTTTTCACATTTTCTAATTGAACGGTCTGTGAATGGAAGGGATTTTATTGAAGTTGGACGGATCAATGGAAAACAAAATTCTTCTCAAAAAGTAACATACGAATTCAAAGATGAAAAGAGTCAGGATATTACTTCAAAAGACTCGATTTATTATCGTTTGAAAATGGTTGATCTGAGCGGAAAGTTTGAATATTCCAGAATCAATGCTATTAGACTTAACCTGATTGTATTAGGAACTGATCCGGTAAAACAGGTGATTGATATAGAAATTATTCCAAATCCTTCAACGCCGGAAGATGTCAGGATCAGATTGATTGGTAAGGAAAAAAGTACTGCAAATTTGGTTTTGACCAACGTTTCGGGGCAAATTTTATCAGACAAAACAATTGAACTAAATAAAGATCTGATCCCCTTTCTACCATCAGGAATTACAGCAGGAATTTACTTTGTGAAGGTTGTGATTGATGGAAAGGCAATAACAAAAAAATTCTTAGTTTATTAACAAAGGTTTCACGCAAAGCAGAGAAGTTAAGAGCAAAGAACGCAAAGGTTTTCTTTCTCTGCGTTCTTTGCTCCTTCCTCCTCTGCTTTGCGTGAAACCTTCTTTTCTTTTACTTAAGCTTCCCCACTTCTTTATTGTAATACTTCACCGTCTCAATCACCGAAGGCAAATTGCTAGGTAAATTTTCGACATCTTTTTCAATGTAAACCGGACCTTTAAATCCTTGTTTTTTTAGCTCAACAAATACAGAAGGAAAATTAACCACGCCGGTTCCGACTGTCACATCTTTTAGTTTTGGATCGTTAAATGCAGCAATGTCTTTCAAGTGTATTGCGATGATATGTCCTGATAATTTTTTGACCCCATCTACCGGATCAATACCACTTTTAGGCCAGTGACCTAAGTCCGCGCAAGCACCAAAATTAGGATGATTTTTGATTGCTGCCAGAACTGAATCCGGATGCCAATATGCACTTACGCCTTTCCAATGCTCATGAATTGCCACTTTCATTCCATAAACTCCTGCCAGACTATCGATAGTATCCCACATATTTACAGGCGGTTCGGATGTAACAAATCTTGCACCCAGTGCCTTTGCTATTTCAAATTCCTTTTTCCATGAATCAATTGTTTTTCCTCCGCCAATGTAGACTGACTCAATTTTAATGCCTCTATCTATCGCCAGTTTTTTCAATTTGGCAATTCCGAAGGGAGAAAGTTTTGATATAGCTGAGTCTTTCAATGCGGCTCCTGCCTGATGAAATGTCATGGCTTCTATCATTTTAATCCCGGCACTATCCACTTTTGCCAAAGCTTCGGGATAAGCAACAGTATGAAATGTGTACATGGCAATGCCCAGACTCCAGTCTTTTTTCGGGTTTACAGCCTGGCTTTGAACAGCAGAATAGGAAAAGGCGTATAGAAGTGCAGGCAGCAATAAATGTTTTATTTTCATACATCAGTTTAATGTTTTATTTCAAAATTAGCAATAAATAATTCTATTCTATCACTCTCACCCCAACATAGGATCCATTCACTCCCGAAGTATAGATCCGGTGTTTCGCAGTTTGAAAATCCTGTTCGGATGCTTTATAAATATTGACAAATTTTTGTGGATTCCTGTCTACCAGCGGAAACCATGAACTTTGCACCTGAATCATTATTTTATGTCCTTTTTTAAAACGGTGAGCGGCATCCTGCATATCAAATTTTACATTTTCAATTTTATTAGGAACCATTGCTTCCGGTTTTGAAAAACTCTTCCTGAACTTCGCCCGCATTACTTCGCCCCTTACCAAAAGCTGAAATCCACCCATTTTCATGTTCGGATTTACAGGGCTGTCATTTGGTGCATCCCCCGGATAAACATCAATTAATTTGATTACAAAATCAGCATCTGTTCCGGTTGTTGATACAAATAAATTAGCCATTACATTTCCGGAAATTGCCACATCTTCATCCAGAACTTCGGATTGATAAACCAATACATCGGGCCTGGTTGCAGCAAATCTCTGGTCTTCATACATAAAATCGCTTCCTCTGATAATCCTGATTTCGGCAGAATATGGAACAGGTTTGGCAGGATCACTTGTGTATTCATCAAATGCAGGTTTGGCGCCAACCTGCATCGTTGTAATCGTTTCAGAAAATGAAAGCTTTCCGTTAGGGTGTAAAAACAGTTTTTTCTCAACCGTGTTTTTTGGTGGCCATTGGTCATATTTTCTCCATTCGTTGGCTCCGGTTTCAAAAATAAATGCTTTGGGCAGATTTGCTACCGGCTTATCTTTAAGGTAATGATTAAAGAACGGCAACTCCACTTCTTTTTGATAAAAAACACTTGTCTTAGAGCCAAACTGAACGTTTCCCAATGATTCTCCGGAGCCGCGCGCCCAGCCTCCATGTATCCAGGGACCCATCACAAGCAGGTTTTCAGACTTAGGTTTATTGATTTCAATACCCTGATATGTTTTCAATGGGCCGTATAAATCTTCCTGATCAAACCAACCTCCCACTACCATTACAGCCGGTTTTATATTTTTTAAATGAGGCACAGGTGTCTTAGCCTTCCAGAATTCATCATAAACCTCATGTTCCATGATCTGATTCCAGATCCGGTTTTCACCTTTAAAAATCTTTTCATTTATGTTTTTTAACGGCCCAAGATTTAAATAAAATTCATAAGAATCCGGCGTTCCATACGCGGAGAACTGAGGTGTTCCTTTTGGCGTGGGAATTGGCCTCGGCGCACCATAAGACGAGAGAAAAGAGAAAGTACCCATCAGAAAAAATGCACCGTTATGATGCCGGTCGTCACCCATAAACCAATCGGCAACCGGTGCCTGCGGAGAAACTGCTTTGAGTGCCGGATGTGCTTCAACGGCAGTCATTGTGGCATAATAACCTGGCGCTGAGATCCCCCAACTTCCAACACGACCGTTATTTCCGTCAATATTTTTGATGATCCAATCAATTGTGTCAAAAGTATCTGAACTTTCATCAATGTCTGTCTTCGTTTTTTTGTTTGGAATAAATGGTCTGTACGCTTCAAAATCTCCTTCTGACATATATTTCCCCCGCACATCCTGATACGCAACAATATAGCCTTCACGGGCAAAAAGCATACTTGGACCAACCACTGTTTTAAACAGACTTTCTCCATAAGGAGCCGAACTATACGGCGTTCTGTTTAACAAAACAGGATACGTTTTTGAAGCAGAAATGTCTTTTGGAATGTAAATTGAAGTAAACAGTTTTACACCGTCACGCATTGGAATCATGCGTTCGATTTTGGTATAATGTTCCCGGATATATAGTGAATCTTCATTCACTTTTACATTCTGTGCAAGTACGAAATTTGAAACAAATGAGAACAGAATCAACAAACACATTCTGCTGAGCTGTTTGTGATGATAGGTGAAATTTCTCAAAAAACGATTGGAGTGAAAAGATAATTTATTCAATTGAGATATGGTTAATTAGTTTACTTAATGAGCTAATTTAAGGATTTTACCTACTTTTAAGCGAAGTCACGAAATTATTTCCACATTAATATTGCCGGAAACTTAATTTAATCATGATTTATTTATCTTTCAAAAATTCTATTCAAAACCTAATCCATTGCTATGAAATCCAGTACAATCAGAGAAATATTTTATGATCATAAAGGAAATCTGATCCCTAAGTGGGATCATTATTTTGACATCTATGAAAAGTATTTTTCTAAGTACAGAGGTCAGGAAATAAACATACTGGAAATAGGCATATCACATGGCGGATCGCTTCAATTATGGAAAAAATATTTTGGTGACAAAGTTCATATTTATGCAGTGGATATAAATCCGGAGTGCAAAAAGTTTATACAGTAATTTGCTGATTTGATTTTCTTTTTAATATCAAAGCACTAATAATGGAAACAACCAGACCAACCGGTAAAACTTCCGTATAAGTTAACAGGATAACCAGAAGTGGGTTTTTATACATTTCTTTATAGCCGCCCATTTCATCCACTTTTTCTTGCATTTCAACCGGACTTGCTCCTGCTGTTTTTGCTTCCCTCAAAACGTGTGCGCTATATTTGTCCAAAAAATCAGGAATGAAAAGATAGTAATCTATTAACCAGACAAGTACATAAATAGTAGAGGCAATTAATGTAATATAAAGGCCAATTTTAAACGCTTTTCCGAAAGTGACAAACCCGTTGTTAAAACGATCCCTGTAATTTTTTATACCAACAAAAATCATGGAAAAAGCCAGGATCATAGAAGCGTAACCCAGCACCATGCTACTTTCAAAATCCTCATTTTTATAGCATATTGCGGTAACAACAACCATAAAAGCAGCCAGGATCAATCCGGAGATTAATCCTCCAACTATGATATTTTTCTTCATATTTATTTTAGGTTATAATTTAAGATATGCTGCAAAATTGGAGTACAAAATGATTTTTTCATTCATACTTTAGAGTGATTTTCTAACCAGATTAAAATTTATATTAGGTAAAAAGTCATTTTAAGCAATAATTCTCAGTCTTTTGGCTTTTTCTACTGCCTGTGTCCTCGATTTTACTTCCATTTTTTCGAAGAGCCGTGAGGAGTGCGTTTTGATCGTATTTAATGAGACAAATAGTTGTTCAGCTATTTCCTGATTGCTTAAACCGCCAGCCATAAACCTTAAAACTTCCAGTTCCCGTTTGCTCAAGCCCAGTTTCAGGACTTCATTTTCATTTAAGATAAAGTCGCCGTTGCGATTGATATAGATTTCCTTTTCAACTACAACCGTTTGTATCTTGGGTTTGGCCAGTTTAAGAGCAAGCCATATTCCAAGGCCAGTAAAAATAATTGCAACTGTGCCTATGTAAATTTCAAAAGCATGGTTCAAAATAATAAACCGTAATTCCAGCCATTTCAATAAAAACAATAACACGGCCAGTGAAATGCCGTAAATTATTGTTTCCTTATGCCTGATAAAAAATTTAGAAGTCATTTAATCTTAGATCTGTTTCCTGAATTTTGTATCAAAATAAAATTCCTCCAAGTTAACAGCTATTTAACTTAATCAAAAACTGAGAGTTTCGGCATAAATTTCTACCTGTCAACTGAGTATTTATATATTACAACCTGACTTTATCATTACAGAAATCAAGATTCTACTAATATTTCAGCCTGCATTAATCCAATCAGAAAACCTGTCTAAAATGATAAAGCAAGTTAAAAAGTTATACATTTCTACTCTTATTCTTTCCGCTTTTAGTCCCTGTCTATTTGCACAGCAGGCCAACGTAAACCTTGATTGGAATCCACAAAAAAATACGCAAAA
>Ga0247734_1002055_pt1 | contig 14002 bp, 13 predicted proteins | sample UWRJL103311B2_FD_180933 | JGI IMG/M metagenome (GOLD analysis project Ga0247734, IMG submission 180933) | Plant litter microbial communities from Arlington Agricultural Research Station in Wisconsin, United States - UWRJ-L103-311B-2 | ecosystem: Environmental > Terrestrial > Plant litter >... | reverse complement strand
ATTGTATATGCAATTTCTGAGGGAAACGTGATTGACATCCTGTTCCATTAACTACCTTTCCTTTATACTTACTAAAGGACCACTTGTTTAGGTATCCTTCTTGGTGCAAGCGTCCATGCTTCGGTGACGAATACCTACCGACCTTTAATCGAGATAACGTGACCCTTGTTGATACTGATGGTAAAGGAGTCGACCGCCTGACAGGAGATTCTGTTGTCGTGGGCGACCAGTCATATCCTGTCGATATCATCATCTTCGCAACTGGTTACCTCGCTCCCCCAAGCGGCACCCCAGCAGAGAAAGGTAACTTGACTATCACAGGCCGAAATGAAATGTCGATGAGCGAAGACTGGGCTCATGACGGTCCAAAGACTCTTCATGGTGTCCTCGACCATCGCTTTCCGAATCTCTTCCTTTCCGGACCGGGTCAAGCATCGGTTGCCGGAAACTTTCTTTTCAGTGTGGACACTCTAGCAAAACACTCAGCGTACATTTTAGCAGAGGCTAAGCATAGAGCAGGGAGAAAGCCTTTTGCTGTTGTCCCAACAACTGCTGCAATAGATGATTGGGGAACAAAGTTGATGATGCGATCGCTACCTATGGCGGCTATGATGGGGTGTACTCCAGGTTACATGAATCTTGAGGGTTCCTTAGACAAGGCGGCACCCGAGGAACAGTTAAAGATGGCACGTGGTGGTCTTTGGGGACATGGCATCGAGGATTTTCTCAAGCATGTAGAAGCGTGGCGTGCTGAAGGCAAGATGGAAGGGATTGATATTAGCTAACTACTAACAATTTGAGTGCTTATTACAGTATTCTCTATTCATAATACTTTATGTTTTCACCTTGCAATTGTGTGTATTTTTCTCCGTGTTCGGGCTGACTTGATCATATCTTCAAGTAGACTTGAATAATACTTACAGCACCATCTGCCAGGTGACCTTCTTCGATCTCATTGCTGTAAGAACTCCGAGAGGCAAGAACCTTTTTTCAACCATGCTTATTCCTCCACACTTTTCAAGCAATTCCGCAGCATGCAAGTCTACTATCCATTGCTTCTCTGCATTTAGCATCCCCATTTCCGGCAACTCCCATTTCAAGCCGTGGAGCTCACGTTGCACATCGGGTGGGGTCCACAAGCACTCTTCTAACGGCGTAGATAGAAGCTCAGTATATGCCTGTCTCAACGTTTCACTTGTTGATTCACGCCACAATGTGTAAGCTTCCATACTCATGAAAGTATCTTTGGTGTTAGGTTGGGGTGTTCTGCTAGAAAAGCCCCCTGGAAACGAGTGGTCGAAGCGTTTGCATCGCTCACTACGACTTAACTGCTCAAACTCCTTCTTATCTCGGATAAATTCATCCTTCTCTTTAATAAAATATTTACGGAAAACGTCTTTGGGGTCTTCCGTGAGTTTTTCACGGACCAAAAAGAATGGGACAAAAGGATTCCTCAGCCCCAAACCGCCGAGGTGTTCTGGCATATAGAGGAATGCATCAGGCACATCTGAGACCCCAAAACGGGTTTGAATCATTCCTTTCAAATGCTCTGTGACATTGCAGCTGTTGCCATCTTTTCCATTAAAAAGAGTCTTTTGGATGCGCTGGTGTGTTTCCAGTATGCTCTGCAAATGCTGGCGACCAAAACAGAATGCTGGCTCACCAAAGGTGTGGCTGAAGAAGCGACCGATGCAAGAGTTCCATGTTTGGATCCATGAGAGAACACTTTCACAGGCTGCAAGCTGCTTTTGTAATTGTGAGATGTGGACGTCAACTTGCTTATGATCAATGACCCAGCTGCTCGTGTTCGGGTTAAGGGTCAGAAATCCAACTGTGACGGGTCCTTTAGGCAGAGTGCTTGCAATGCTTTCGTTTCGGCTATTCTCACCAGTGATATATACTGACCCAGTCTTGTTTAGGTTGAACTCGACGCCAGTAATTCCGGCAAACTTCTCCATTGCTCTCCAAGCGGTAGCACACTGAGCTGGCTTACCGCAAAGCCAAAGATCATCGTGGATTCGGTACAAAAGCATCCCTGACTCTCTGTTGACTGCAAGATCCATGATGAATAAAACGAGTTCCCCCATCAACTTCTCAGGGGCGTGAGCCATTGGCACACCCCTTTTACGGACCCTTGGTTCTTTGGACGACCCGTCGCTTGAAGAAGCGGTCATATTCAATGGAGCCTCCAAAAACTTCCTGAAGAATCTGATCCAGTCGTCTGAGAATCCTACGAACCTCATAATTGCAAAGATGGTAGTGTGAGGAAGGCCAGTAGCATACCACTGCAGGTCAGACTGCACAACGGCCAATTCGCCGTGAAGTGATTCATGGAGGAGAGCCTCGGTGGCCAAATTCCGAAGAAGCTGCTGCTTAATATTGGATGACTTCTCGTTGCTGCCGGATTCGGAATCGGCGTTATCGTTGTCGTAACCTCCGCCGGTATACAAGCTCTCGTTAGTTGATGGTAGAGAGGACAAGAGAAATGTCTCGATGTAGTCGTGCTTGCGTTCCGAACTAGTGAAAAATAAGAGATTAGCCTCCATTTATAGTGAATATTATTCCACTAATAGCAGTGACTCTAGACGGCTAAAAGTTTGGGGTAGTAACATTTTAGAATTGACCGGCGCCACATCTATCCAATTCACCTTAGAGACGAAGATAATCTGGGGCTTACTTAACGTTGTTGCGTTCTGTATCACCAGAGAACCCAGATTGGGGGGTTCTCGACCTCCCAAGATAGTAAGATCTTCTATCTAATTCCTCTTGTGGCATTGGTGATCCATCCTCCCACCTCCAAATCGAGCCAAACTTCACAAGCTCAGTCAAAGACATTTTGAGAGAAACGCACCAAGAAATACCAATGTAGTGGATAAGTATAGCTTGAAGGACATCTTCATCCATCCAGATTCGATACTTTCCATTGAGTTGTTGACGAGGCATGACTGGTATACCTCCGTTAGCATCCCAAGTCCAGCTTTTCAAGTCCTCAAATCTCATGTTGAGTACATCAGCAGTCTCGTTTAGTACTAGTTTATTCTCCAAAAAATCTCTTAACGCATTTTGCTTTTCCTCACTTAACAGGTCTTCTGCCAAAAGACCTTTGATGCACCAGGTGAGAGAAGTTTCATCGAATGGAGTTTTATCTGCTAGCATGTAGTCCCCATGGTTCTTAACCTTTTCACGAAGGTTTCTGAGGGCTTTGGCTCCTTCATCTCCTGCAAATAGCTCCTGGATATAAAGATCAATCTCAACCTCATCAGTCTCCAAAGGCTCAAAAACAACAGACTCGAACTTGTCACAGAGCTCTTGGAGTCGTTCCTTCTGTCTTTCGAGAATCTCAAATGAGTCCTCAGAATCCTCGCTCTCGGAAGTTTCTGGTTGTTGTGGGTCTGACGGAGCGGGATTCATACACTCTGTCATCAATTGGGAATACAGGTTTGCCAGGCTAAGCTTGCAGCTCTGATTTTCGAGTTTTTTCCGAAGTTGTTTTTCGAAAGACTCCAGCATTTCGGAAGGAATGGAGCCATCGAAGTGTGATTGATCTAAAAGACGACGAATATTTGAGAGAGAAGTATCCGTCGAAGCACTGGGGATCGATACTTTAATTCCCGAGAGCAGGCAAGAAACTCGTAGCCGCTGATCATTGGTGGCGTTAGCTTTGTCCAGTATCGCTTGTTTTTTGGTCTCAAACTTCTGTCGCTGCTTGTCAATCTCTCGGATTTTAGTGAGTGTAAGGGTCTGCAGAGTTTTGGAAAGTCCAGATGCCATGCTGAGAACGATTGCTTGAGTTTGAACAGCAGCTCAACGGAATAGAATAATTGATCGTAATGACTTGTGTTGAGCTTCGCTTGGTAGAGGTGGGAAATAACAGACAGAGATATCTTGTGAGCATTAAAGGGAACTTGATGGGAATCGTAGAGTTAAATATATATCCCAGATAGAGGGCGTAGGGGAAGGCAGCAAGTCCACAGGATGCTGATAATTGACCAACACATAGGCAGAACGTGGGTCCGTGTACTCGGCGATGGCTGGCTGCCTATTTATTTCATCAACCTGCCAACCACCAAAATCCCAACATATTGCTCCAACATTACTCATATGAGCTTGTACTGTACAATGAACCTGTACTGTAAAGGAGTAAAATGTCAAGTTACCCCTTTTCGGTAAGCTTGAGTCACGTTATGCGGTGCATTGTAAGATCACGTGTTTCCTTGGTTAGCCCGGACAAACTTTCGTCACAATATCAAGATCCATCATTTTTTTTCCAATCAAGAGTATCTTTGAAACATTCAAACCTCATCTCTTGCCATTGGATTAATACCACCTAACATAAGAACACTCCTCGAGACTCCTCCATCGCTCTTCTTTAAATCCCAAGAACTTGCCAAGTCCCAGTTGTTCTGGGTCGATCATCACTGCACTGCACTGTACCCCTGACCAGGGCCAGGCCAGGTACGCGGAAAGCTCGGCCGGAGCCGCATTTCAGATCATCACGTACTAACTCCCCTTTGCCCATCGATGTTCTGGATTCCTTTTTGAGTTCCAATTCCGAACTCCGTCCTTTGACAGCAATTGGGGTTGGTGGGAGTCTGATGTGCGTTTAGGTGTGGAACTGACGTTTAGCTAGGGAAGCTGTGCCCAGGTGAGAAATTTGATATTTAGTGCATTGGGGGCCAACACGGAGGGAAGCAGCAACGACACAGGAGCCTGCTATTGATGGCCACACCTAGTGACCAGCTGAGGCTGAAATACAAAAAGAAATATGAGGACGAGAGTTATCTTCCTGAATATCTCTTAGATTCACCTTTCCTCCCATCGGGAACACTTGAGGATGAATTCTCCACCAATAAGTCTATGCCAAGATCCAACTTCAGCATACGGGACGTTCTCAGATGGCGATGGAGAAGGCGATTCTTACCTCTATTTTTGATAGCAACCACAGCTTTTCTGTTGTCAAGGAGCGGGCACTCCTTTGTTGTGGAAAGATGGTATTCAGGTCCAAGATGTCTGCAAAATCCACCCATGATCCCCAACTCGTCTTATCTGGAAGACAAGAACATCGACTGGTCAAGGCTAGCATATATAACATATGCCACTAACACGGACTATCTGTGCAACGCACTTATGCTCTTCGAAACGCTCCAGCGGTTTGGCAGTCTTCCCCATCGGGTAATTTTATATCCTACGTCTATGAATCCAACTGCCATTTCAGTCGACGCGACCTTACTGCAAAGGGCGCGAAACGAGTTCCATGCTATACTCATTCCGGTTGAGGTGCAGAAAAAGAAGAAGAAATATTGTAATTTTCACTTGCTAATCCATTAAAGCTTTTGTGGAGTTTCATTGTTCCTAGCTAACATCCAGTATAGCCTCAGACGTCTGGTTCGACAGCTACACCAAACTTCTAGCATTCAATCAAACCCAGTACGATCGGGTACTCGTCCTGGATACTGATGCAACATTGCAATCACATCTTGACGCGTTGTTTTTCCTTCCTCCAGCCGTTCTCGCTGCCCCTCGTGCCTATTGGCTGCCAACTCCTACTATCGGCTCTTATATGATGCTCCTACAACCTTCCATAGAGGAGTTTCAACGAGTTAGTGTCGCCATTGAAGCTGCTTCCCAAGGGACATACGATATGGATATTATTAATTCCGTCTACGGTGACTCATGTGCCGTGCTACCACATCGGGATTACTCGATTCTTACTGGCGAATTCCGACGAAGCACACATTCTGGGTTTCTCCGGCCCTACCCTAAAGCCAAAGATTTACAACCACTACCGGAAATTAATCCCACATTTGTTCCCCAAGTCGTTGAGCCATCTGATGTTTGGGACCCCGACGCCTACTTCCATTCTACAAAATATATACATTTCTCAGACTCACCCTTTCCGAAACCATGGATTACACCTGGACAAAAGATCAAGAAGTATGCACCGCCCTGCTATGAACCTTCTACTCAGTCGGACCTTAGCGTGGGATTAACAGACCCCGATGCTGGGGAGGACTGCCGGGAACGTGATATATGGCTTTTCCTTTATTCTGACTTTCGGGAGAGGCGTTTGGTGAGTTCTTCCATATCTGTTTTCTATGACGTTTTTTCGGTCCTGATATAATGCTGACATGTACCAACAGCGCTTTTGCGGCCTAAACCCAAGTCTATGGTGAACTACAGTGACAGCACGTCATACCATGTCACTCCCTGTCTCTGTTCATATTCTCTTATCTCACCCTGAGCAGTGCATTTGCATCAGGCACAGTAGAGACTGTTATTATCAAGAACTTAATTGCATATACGCCCTATACGCGTACATTAGGTGGTGTTTGCTGGTTTCCATATGTGCTATTATAATTGGCGGACTTTTTGTATACATACAAAAACTGATCCTTTTGCGATGCAGTTTCTGTTTTTTCTTTAGTTCAGCTCGGTAGAATATTGAGCAATAGGGGAGTAGATAAAAGTTTCAGTTGAAGGAATCTGGCTTTGGTCCTCAATCTGTACTGTACAATAATATTCATAGCTTGTTAATATCCATTCGAAGGTTCCGGACTTCACAGCATCCAATCAACTTTTTCATTGACTCAATGAATTCATGTTATAATTAAACGACTCTAAAGGCTAGGAGCTCGTTATGTAGATGTTGTATCCCAAATATGAAACCACTCTGTGTGTTTGAAGAAGTGAGATGGATAAGAAGAATAAATGAATAGTTCACATAGGTAGTAAGGAATGAGTTCTAATCTATCCGGTTACATATAAATAAGACCAGCGGAAAGAAAATTGATTGAAGCTCGATCCTAGTCGATAAGCTAGCATGGAAGGCGTCCCCTTCATGCTCCCATCCTGACATGATCGAAGCGGAAACCCTGTACCCTCAAACAGCTTTGCCGTAAGCACCAAGGAGCATTGGCAATCCCCTAGGTGAAGCTGGAATGACTATCACACCACCATTCCCCTGATCACTAGTCTGCACATCTGTGATGTTGCGGTGGCTAGTGCCGCCACCACCAGCACCGAATTGGAAACCGAAGATGCGAAGACCACCTGAGAGATCTTTCTTCGCGTCCGAGATAAACTGACTAACGCTCTTCCAAGTCGCCTGGTCGTCAATCTTGATAGTGACGGCGACTTGGTGTCCCAGCATGAGCTTGGTGAGCTTTACCCGGCCAGCAAGGTTGTTGATCCCATTCTTCGTGATTTTGGGATAGGTGGCGCGAACGGAGGGCACATCCCAAGCACCAGCTTGGATCGGGAAGATGAGCGGCCCGCCTCTCATCGTCAGCTGCAAGCTTACGCTCTCTGAAAACTTGCTGTTCCAAGAATTGAACTGTGTTTCTGTCTTGGAACTTCCCTTTCTCGCACTTAGAATCGAGAAAAAGCCGCCTCCGTACTGAGAGGTAGAGGTGGAATAACCAAGTGAGGACCAGTCGCGACTGTTGACATTCTTCATGCTCCAGGAATATGTAAACTGGCCGGCTGTACCGTTGATCCAGCTATCGACTGCTTCTTCAAATCCACCTGAAAGAGAGTAGAGAGGCTTGTAGCAGAGCCCGGCGGGGTCAGTGATTTCGTGTTGGGCGAATGGGTTCAGTTGGACATTATAGCTGCCGCCGAAGGCAGGCATATTGTATCTGGAACGCAAATTAATCTCTAACATTACGAAAATACTGGGAAGTGACTTACCCTGGTTCCAACCCAAGTTGCTCCTGAGCACGTGTCTCGAGCCTGGTGCGTTGGTCGGCAAGAGTGTTGAAAGCAGGACCATAAACCTGGATAGAGTATTGCTGAAGAGCAGCGTTGGCAGAACGCATCTGGTTTTTATATGCATTGTACGTGGGATACTTGGTTGCACACCATGCTGCGAAAGTTTGTTTAGCAGCTTGGGCGCGTGCGTCGGCGATATATTTACTATAGGCATCATCGTCTACGCTAAAGAACTTAGTTTGAGCAGCGAAAAGGGCGTCTTGGAGTTCAGTGATCTTGTCAAGTTGGGCTTGAGTAGGAGTTTTGGTGCCTAGATCAACGGAGTTCAGGTAGCTTTAAGTAATTAGCTGCAATAGTTGGGTATATTGTGGTCAGAACTCTTACAAGTCGAGGGCCTGAACGTAGCTAACACCAGCCAGGTCTAGGAAAGGATCATCGTTGCGTTGAAGAGAGTCAGCGAATGGGAAGAGCTCATTGTTTGTGACGGCCTCTGGGCAAGGAGCTCCGCCTCGAATCGCAACGGTAGATGGAGGAGTAACGAAGACAAAGTCTCTTCCCTTAACGAGAGGTTGGCCGGCGAGGATTGTCTGTTCTACCATGCTTCCATATGATCGCCATGCAATTCTGGATGCATCTTCGAAAGAGAGAAGTGTCTGAGCCTCGAGCGCCTTGATAAGAGGCAGGAATACAATGAGCTTCTGAATAGTAATGAACTTCATCTTGAACGAGCAGTTGCGAGACCCGCTTGAATCGATCGAGTAAATTGGAATTGGATGTGCGAATGAAGAGAGCGGATGGCCATTGAATCAATGGGAGTAACTGGGTTTATATATAAAAGTTCACCCATATCTGATACTCAAGGACATACCTATATCAGCCTTAAATACGAGCAACTGATGAGTACAGCCTCCGAAGAATTCAGATTGAAATTTGATTAACCCAGAACGCCATACAGCCCCATATTCTGCAGCCTCCCAACTCCTATGAGCGGGTTTTTAAAGAGTCATCGTCGAAAGGTCTAGAATTGGCTCATACACAGAGCCGACAACAAACTGAAGAGCGTTGGAGGCTGAGAATAGCTGAGACTTGGGAGAGAGCCATAGACCCAATTTGGCACTTCGTTAGGTAAAATGTTGAACATGAAAAGCCACCTCTTCCTCTTCCTTCAATGGTGATACCGGTAATTGGTGGTTGAGAGCTGATAGCTGGGGATGGCTTGTTATAGTTTGTGGGACGTTGCTACACGTGCTAGAGTAGAGGTTCGGACGTAGTTTTGAGATTGGATCTTCAGGAATTCTCGGCCCACTTGAAATTCTCGGACGGAAATTTCCAGAGTGTAGAAGCGTGACTAAACCAACTCCTGGCACACAAGTAAGATATAGATATATCTTAACACAAGCAAAATCCGCACCTGATATATTTGCTTTGCACCGGATGGTCACCATAATCCCATTGGCCGATTCCACCAGGACGAGCAGTCAAAAACAAGACTAGCCGCCTGCTATGGAATTATTTTGTGTAGGTTTGCCCATCTAAAATGATTTAAAAATAGTACCTATATGCCATGCCAAGGCGGTTTGTGACATAGTGCAGGGTAACGCATCAACGCTGGGGAATATGTCTAGCTGTGATTGAAAATGTGTGGAACGAAGTACGAATGGGCTGAAGATCAAGACCATAGACTGCAAATCCTAGATCTTCAATCATGTGCCGTGTAACAAACAGTGATGTGGTGCAATAGGTCGGAATAGTGTTTGTATGTCCTAAGATCTTCAATAATGGAGTTGTAGGGTGTTTTGATTTCACTCGGGATTCTTGGATTTGAGAAGCAACCGACGTGTGAAGGCCAGTATGAAGAGTAACTAAGAACAATAGTCTACTAATCTTCAAACCCAATGGGCTTTGCCTGTTGGTCTAGACTTGAGAGTTAGGACCCATTCTCCGTTTGACGGATATGCACATACAGCATATCAAATAGCATATGGTGTTTGCGCTGCACATACCCAGATTGTATAATCATAGTAACATTAGTTTCGATATAGCGACCTATCTATACAGTAAATACCTAACCATCTATTTCGAAGAACCTAACCCATATTCACATGCACATCTATCTCAACCCCCGGAATTGTCTAGCTTCCTTTCTTCTCGCTTTTAAGAACCATGCACAACTTGCCCAACACATACCCATTCCTATCCACGCGAAACTCGGCATCTTGAAGCCCTGCATAATTGGTAGTAAAAATGCGGCTCTTGGGACAAATAAGAATGTTGTTGTGAGCGGGCTTGTTGCTCTTGTAAGAGCCACTGTGCTCCAAAATACAGCCCACGACCCAACACATCCACACAAAACCATCAGCCAGTGAAAGAATATATCCAAAGTATAGCAGTTGCGCGCGCAATAGCTTATTTCGCCAGAGAGGAAGGGTAGTGGAAAGAACAAAAGGATGGAAAGTGTAGAGGTATAGTGGAGAAGGCGCCAGTAAGCACGAACCTCCGCTGGAGAACCCGAGGCATCTGGTGGTAAATGTGACGATTGATTCGAGGTCGTGGAAATTCCAGTCATGCTGTCTCCTTGAGGAACAAGAGAGGCGAGTAAACTTTTGTATGTTCGCTGGATCTGAATTGGATATAGAGCCACGAAAAATGAGGAAAAAATGCCTGCTACAATGGGTTCCCACGTAATGTGGAAATCGGAGCGAATGGTTGCTACAAGCAGAGTTAACGTCGCAGTGAGTGTTGATGATAGTACCGAAACAGAGAGTTGTTGCTGGGTAAGTAGGGATGTGAGGATGAGCGAAATGGGAACGATTCCAATCCTGGCCAATACGTAGATCTGGAGCCGAGTATATGCAAATGATAGATTGCTGAGGGCGAGCTTGAGCACAAAAATAACTGCTAAAAGTAGGCACTGTTTTGCGATCTGCCAGTCGAATTCAAAGAATCCGCCTCCCGCTATCCCTCCTGATTGCGTGGATGCCCAATGGGATATTGACCCTATTAAACCGTTTCTTGCTTGGCCTCTGAATCCCGGAGGACTTGAAGATTGCAATGCCTTCGAAGGTGCAACCATACCCGACAACCCCGCTTGCACCAACCAAGGGCTAACCCACCGTGTGATATATGCAGATAAAGTTAGAAAGAAGTGCGTTATAAGAAGTTCGATGAGGGTTGTCGTCAAAGGGTAAGGAAATTTGTAGGTTCCGGCTATCAACACCATCAGCTTAGATTGGGACGTGTAATTTTCCTTCAGGTACGCACTCGAGAGAATAATCCGATTCATGACGGTGAGACCTATCTGAGTTCCTCCCAGCCATACTACCAGAACAGCTATATAGGAAGCCCATCCGAGGTTTGTGTTGAAAAGCCATTGTCCAAACCCACCCCCTTGCAGTAAGCCCCTCCACCCTGTAGGTCTGTAATTGTCTGATAGAAAGGGTTGCCGAAGAGCGCCTTGGCCATATGTATCTCCCCACTCGTCTTCATCTGTATCTTCTGATTCAGGATTGGAATTGGATGGCCGGCGAGCATAAGGAGAAGGAGAACGCGAAATGCTTATGAGGGGAATGGCAGAGTTTCGAAACTCATTCGAGGATTTGGGATTGTATGTGGACATGTTGGAATGATGCTGATCTCTCTCCGAATCAAGACTTCCAGTAGAACTTGAAGCACGATGATGCGTTCTAGAATTGGGTTTGCCAGCTGTGCTTGTAGCATTCAGGAGATATTGGAGAGCTGGGCGAAAGGGATTCTGGTCGGTGTTTCTAGCAGAGAACATTGGACGAAAGGTAAAATGAAATTAATATATGACAACGTAGAACCATGCCGTGCTAAATGATAAGGCCATGGAAGAGTTTGCGGCGGTGGATGGAAAAGGTGAAGCTATTCGTAACTCACCAAGTACTCTTTCAATGAATCTTAGTGTCAGCTTTAACACTTGGCACTCTGCGCCACAGAGGGTCGTCCCTCTTCCTGTACGCCAAGCCACTAAAGTCATGATTCAGGTCGATATGACTGCTCCACTGTTTTTTTGATATCAGTGTCTGGTCATTGCAACCATCTGCACATATTTTTGGAAATACCAACACGCCCCTAATGGCTTCCCTATTCTCGGGACTTCGCCGAGCAGCTCCCAGGTTGAATCGGGAGCTCTTTATGTGCCACCAATGCCTCTATAAATCTGCTCCCACAGCTACTCGGCAATTAGTGGGTAGAAGTCAGACCTTGGGGAACATACGATTTAGCAGTACAGGAACCGCATCACCTAGCACGCCGTTAGGCACTCTTGGTCGAGTCTTACGAGAAGCACCAACGTCAAAAAACAACAAGATCAAACAACCAACAATTCAACAAACTACGTCCGGGTTCTTCCCACAGAAGAGCTCAAAGTCAGTAGCATACTGGCTGTTAGCAAGCGCTGGTTCTGTCTTTGGGATTGTAGTTTTTGGAGGACTGACACGCCTCACTGAGTCTGGGTTAGTTCAATTGGCTGATCGGGAAAGTACAGAGCTGATCTAGACAGGCTGAGTATCACAGAATGGAAGCCAGTAACAGGCTCTCTTCCTCCGCTCTCCGATGGAGATTGGAATTCTGAATTCGATAAATACAGAGCATCCCCAGAATTCAAACTCCTCAACCCTCATATGAACATTGATGAGTTCAAGAAGATATATTTTATGGAATGGACGCATCGCTTATGGGGTCGGTTTATCGGTCTATCTTTTGTTCTACCGGCAGTTTACTTTGTGGCACGGAGGAAGGTTTCTGCGCGAATGGCACTGCGTTTACTAGGGATATCAGGATTAATTGGATTTCAAGGAGCAATTGGATGGTGGATGGTGAAATCTGGGCTGAAGGATGATCTGTTCGAACCCGGATCCCACCCACGAGTTAGTCAATACCGCCTGGCAACGCATCTTGGAGCCGCCTTCATCTGCTATTCGGCCATGCTTTGGAACGGCCTTTCGATCCTCCAAGGGAGAACGTTTTTCTCCAAGCCCCACGAAACTCTGCAGCTTGCCTCTTCCACCCTCTCCATATTTCGTAAGTCCGTAGCAGGCCTAGCAGTGCTTGTTTTTATAACAGCCCTGTCGGGCGGACTCGTCGCTGGTTTGGATGCTGGAATGATCTACAACCAGTTTCCTAGAATGGGCGAAGGATTTGCACCTCCGAAATCTGAACTGTTTTCGAAGTTTTACTCGCGGAAGGAGGACGGAAGCGATATATGGTGGCGGAATATGCTAGAGAACCCCAGTACCGTTCAACTGGACCATCGCATACTTGCTATGACCACATTCACCGCGATTTTGAGTTTGTTTGCATACTCGAGGTTCAATACAAGAGTTAGAGGGGCTTTGCCACGTAGCGCACAGAAAGGAATGCTAGGGGTGGTGCATTTAGTATTATTGCAAGCCACCTTGGGTATTAGTACTCTGATATACCTGGTTCCGACGCCACTCGCGGCCGCCCACCAAGCCGGAGCCCTGGCACTTTTGACAGGTGTGATTGTTCTTCGGAGTAGAACTTTCGTTCCCAAACGCACGCTCAAGCTGGTGCAGGATAATCTGAAGCTTATTGCTCAGAGACAGGCCATAAGCAATGCCAAGCAAAGAGCAACACTTGGAAACGCTGCCCATTTGAAAGATATTGTTAATATTCGTAGAGTGTAGGTTGAATTTGTTGTCTGTACTATACAGCACTACTGTAACATACTATATATTGGATAGAAAATCCAAGGCGTTAGTGGGGAACATGAAAATTTGTTTGTATTTCGACAGTTACTAGGAAATTCCCACTCAGTACTACATATATTAGAATTTTAGAGATACACTACTCAGTCTCCGGATCTATAGTTTCTCTTCTATGCCTGCTTAAGACTTTTTATTAGAACATGAAGACTTGTGCAGTGCTCAGTCACATACTACCCTTGTATTAGAGGGCTTCTTCATTTTGATACCAATAATACTTGTACCAGTATCTCCCTGCCACCGCCACCGCCATTATCTGTAAGTCAAGTCGAGTCAAAAGGAAGCTTCCTTGACTCATATCACGTGCCTGTATCAACCATAGTACCCCACCACATTTTGCAATTTAAGAATCGAGTCACCCCGCAACGCGAAAGACCCCTCCAAATCACAATTTTACGACGACAGAAATGGCAGACGCACCGGACGCAGCGCCCACTGCGGCCATTGCCAACTTGATCCTCGACGAAGTGACCGGAGAAAAGGTATCCAAGACCGAATTGAAGAAGCGCAACAAGCAGAGAGAAAACGAGAAGAAGAAGGCCGCA
>Ga0247734_1002053_pt1 | contig 14026 bp, 12 predicted proteins | sample UWRJL103311B2_FD_180933 | JGI IMG/M metagenome (GOLD analysis project Ga0247734, IMG submission 180933) | Plant litter microbial communities from Arlington Agricultural Research Station in Wisconsin, United States - UWRJ-L103-311B-2 | ecosystem: Environmental > Terrestrial > Plant litter >... | reverse complement strand
CATTTAAAAGTTGTTCTTTAATTTTTTCCAGTTCTTCTTTCATGCCTACCACCAGCTTTTGCATGTTGGCATCGTTGGCTTTAGAACCGAGGGTGTTTATCTCACGACCAATCTCCTGCGAAATAAAGCCCAGCTTTTTGCCATTAGCGTCGGCGTTCTTCAATGTTTCTATGAAGTAATCGCAATGGCTTTTCAACCTTATTTTTTCTTCGGTAATATCCAGCTTATCTATGTAGTAGATAAGTTCCTGCTCAAAACGGTTCTTGTCTATATTTTCGCCGCCAACGGCTTCACTCAGGAATTGGTTAAGGCGCTCGCGGATAACCGGTACACGTTTTGGCTCTTCTACCTCAACAAGTTCCAGGTTTTTTAGGATAATGCCTATGCGCATTTTAATATCCTGCTCCAACACGTTACCCTCATCGCTGCGGAACTGCTGAAATGCAGCCATTGCTTGCTGAAAGGTTTTTTCTACCAGTTTCCACTCATCATCAGAAACCGATTCTTCTTCAAACTTTACCACTTCCGGCAGGCCTAAAGCCAGTTGCAACAGGTTGCCGCCAGGTTCGTTAAGCTCATCGCTTACCGATTTTAGCTGATTGTAGTAGTGCTTAAGCAAGTCGCGATCTATACCCGCAGCCTTTACCGCTGTGGCGTTTGCCTGCTCGGCGTTGATAGAAAGGTTTACTTTTCCGCGTTCTATTTGCTTGCTGCAATCGGTACGTAATTGAAACTCCTTATCAGAGAATACCTTTGGCAGGCGTAAGGAAAGTTCTAAGAATTTACTGTTCAGGGACTTAATTTCGACGGTATATTTTGTTCTGCCCGAGTCGAAGCTGGCAATTCCATACCCTGTCATGGATTTTATCATGTGCAAAGATAGGGTTTTAGTAGCAAAGTTAAAAAGTCCGCAGTCCGAAAGTCCCAACGGGAAGAAATTGAAAAGTGTAAGGCCCGATGGGCTATATTTTTCCGGACTTTACTGAGTTCCGGCCTTGCCGACTTTTAACACTTTTTCACATTTAAAATGGGATATAAGCCATAAGTTTGTATTATATATGATGATACCCCTCAAGCGTTTTTTTACCTGTACATTGCTTTTGCTTTTTTTTGCGTGTTTTGCCGCCGAGGCGCAAATTGCACAGGAGGCAAAGGGTATCATTTATCGTAAGATCTCTAACGACCGTTTATCCGGCGTACTGGTGACTAACCTGAATAATAAGATACTGGTGATGAGCGATGAACGCGGCGACTTTAACATCAAAGCCGTAGTTGGCGATACGCTGCAATTCACCAAAACCGATTACACGCCGCAAAAAATGATGGTTACCGGCTACGGACTAATTATTTATATGCAGCCCGAAATTAAGCTGGGTGAGGTAGCCGTTCGCGGCCAAACCAAACGACAGGAACTAAACGAAGTAATGGGGCAGTATCGCAGTAGGGGTACATTTTACAATGGTAAACCACCTGCGCTATCCTTTTTAACCAATCCTATAACCGGTGTTTATGAACTGTTTGGCAAAAACCCCGGCCGGGCAAAACGTTTTGCCAATTTTGCCAAACGCGAGTTGGAAGCCGGCGAGGTAGACCGCCGTTACAACCGCCCGCTTGTGATGCGTACGCTTAGCATAACCGATACCGTTGCCGCGCAAAAGTTTATGGATTATTACCGCCCGGCCTTTGAAGATCTGAAGGTTTGGGGTGATTATGAATTGATCAAGCACATCAAAACTAACTACGAATACTACCGCAAAAATGGCGATAAGGCCGATATGCAGAAATTGTATTAGTGCAATATGTTACCGAAGCGAGTTACACTCTGTATCCTGCTATTGCTTATCTGCTGCTTTTACTCTGTTGCCCAAAATAGTAAAGGAACCGTTTACCGCAAAATCTCTGATAATCGCCTGGCGGGTGTTTTGGTTAATAACCTTCGCAACGGAACCACAGCCTTGAGCGATGCCTTTGGCAACTTTAGCATTAACGTAAATACTAAGGATACACTTCAATTCAGCATGAAGAATTACGCCTTGCAAAAGCAGGTGTTTGCCGGACATAGCATGGTTATTTATATGCAGCCCGAAATAAAACTGGATGAGGTTAATATTAAGGGCCAAACAAAAAAGCAGGAGCTGAATGAGGTTATTAATGGCTACCGCAGCAAGGGTTTATACTTTGACGGCAAACCGCCCCTGATTATATTTAACCCTATTAACGGTTCACCCTTAACAGGTTTCCACGAATTATTTGGTAAAGATGCGGCTAATGAAAGGCGTTTCGCTAAATTCATGAAAAAGGACCTGGAGGCAGGCGAGGTAGACAGGCGCTATAACAAGCAGGTTTTAATGCGCGTAACCGGTCTTAAGGATACCATAGAAGCTCTGAAATTTATTGATCACTGGCGCCCGTCATTCCCCGACCTGAAAACCTGGAGCGATTATGAACTTATCAAAAATATTAAAGCTAAGTATGAGGGTTATAGAAAGTTAAGTGAGTAGTTTATTAGGTTGATTAAGTGAATGGTTGTCCTTGAAAAAAAATCAGGAACAGGTGAGTGTCAGAGTAATGGAGGCTATAAATCAAATCCGAAATTGAACATCCGAAATCCGAAATCAATCAAATTCCCAACGTCGCGCAGGCTTTTTCAGCAGCTAATTTTTCAGCATTTTTCTTGCTGAATTCTTTACCAAAGCCCATTATTTCGCTGTCTACAACGGCTTGCACGGTAAACAGTTTGGCACTTTCGCCCTCCTGGTTGGTTACTACATCAAAGGTAATATCCTTACCATGGCGCTGGCACCATTCAATCAGTTTACTCTTAAAATTAGTTTCGGTTTGTTCCAGCGTATGAATATCTATGTGCGATTTGATGATGTGGTTCACCAAAAAGTTGCGGGTAAAATCGTAACCCTTATCCAGGTAAACAGCACCAATAAGTGCTTCAAAGGCATCACCCAGGAGGGAACCCTGCCTGCCCGAGTTCATTATCTTACTGTCAAACTCAATCAGCTTATCAAAACCAAGCTTACGGGCAAGCTGGTTAAGGTTAACCCGGCTAACAATTTTTGATCGTAGTTCGGTTAAAAAACCTTCGTCTTCGTAAGGGTAAAGTTTAAAAAGCACTTCGGCCACTACACTGCCCAGTACGGCATCGCCTAAAAACTCCAGGCGCTCGTTACTATTCTTAACCCCTTTTTTTACATTTTGGGCCACAGATTTATGCCTGAAAGCTAACCGGTATAAAGATAAATTGCCCGGCACAAAGCCGAGCAAATTCTTTAAAACCTTAACATACTTTCTGTTTGGGGATATATATAGCTTGTAAAAGCGACTAATAGGCATCCAACGAAATTATTGCTGGTATTTTTTAAATATAACAGACGCATTGTGGCCGCCAAAACCAAAGCCATTGCTTTGCGCAATATTAACAACACGTTTTTGAGCTTTGTTAAACGTAAAGTTCAACTTAGGGTCAAAGGCCGGGTCGTCAGTAAAGTGGTTAATGGTAGGTGGTACAATATCGTTTTTCAATGCTAAAATAGCGGCAATAGCTTCAACAGCACCGGCGGCACCAAGCAAGTGGCCCGTCATTGATTTTGTTGAGCTGATATTGATGTTATAAATATGGTCGCCAAAAGCGTTTTGAATAGCCTTTACCTCCTGCGGGTCACCAATTGGGGTTGATGTACCGTGTACGTTTACATAATCTATATCTGCCGGGGTTAAACCTGCATCTTCCAAAGCAGCCTGCATTACCAGTGTTGCACCTAACCCTTCTGGGTGTGGGGCAGTCATGTGGTATGCATCAGCGCTCATGCCGCCGCCAACCATTTCAGCATAAATTTTGGCACCGCGTTTTAAGGCATGCTCCAATTCTTCTAAAATAATAGTACCAGCACCTTCGCCGGCAACAAAGCCGTCGCGGTCCAGGTCAAACGGGCGGGATGCGGTGGTAGGGTCGTCATTACGGGTTGATAGCGCATGCATGGCGTTAAAACCGCCAATACCGGCCTCATTAATAATGGCTTCAGAACCGCCGGTGATAAACATGTTTGCTTTACCTAAGCGCAGATAGTTGAAAGCATCTATCAATGAATTGTTTGATGATGCACAGGCAGAAACTGTTGTAAAGTTAGGGCCGCGCAAGCCGTATTTAATAGAAATATGGCCCGGTGCAATATCAGCAATCATTTTAGGGATAAAGAACGGGTTAAACTTAGGGGTACCATCGCCTTTGGCAAAATTTACCACTTCATCTAAAAACGTTTTTAAACCCCCGATGCCGGATCCCCAGATAACGCCAATACGGCTGGTATCCAGTTTCTCAAAATCTAAGCCGGCATCCTTTACGGCTTCCTCTGTAGAGAATAAAGCGTATTGAACAAACGGGTCTAACTTACGGGCTTCTTTTCTGCCCAAAAATCCCTCCGCGTCAAAATTCTTTACTTCGCAGGCAAATTTAGTTTTGAACTTTGTAACGTCAAAACTCTGGATAAAGGCAGCGCCGCTTACCCCATTGATCAAGCTGTCCCAATATTCTGGTACAGTATTACCAATTGGAGTAAGCGCTCCAAGCCCGGTTACTACAACTCTTTTGAACTCCATTTACTAATGTTAAAGGAGATTATTTAACGTTTTTCTCAAGGTAAGCAACAGCCTGACCTACAGTACCAATGGTTTCTGCCTGGTCATCAGGAATTGCAACGTTAAATTCTTTTTCAAACTCCATGATAAGTTCCACGGTGTCTAAAGAGTCGGCACCAAGATCGTTGGTGAAGCTTGCTTCAGGTGTAACTTCACTTTCGTCAACACCCAGTTTTTCTACGATAATAGCTTTTACTCTTGAAGCGATATCAGACATAGTCTTTAAGATTTAATGATTAATAAATTTTCAGTGCAAAGAAAAATAAATTCTGTTAAATATCAAATCTAAAAAACTTCGCATAATTGAGTGAACAAAATTTTATTGCAAAGGTTTGGATTAGTAATTTTAACGCCGTAAAAGTAATGATTTTGAACAGGAAAAATTTAAAGTTTGAGATCGATTTTGATTTTATATTAATTGCAGTCACAACTTCGCTTAAAGATTACCGTATTTGTTACCTTATTAACAAATGTTTAAACTTTAATTTTGTGCGTGCAGATGATCTGGAGCTTGATAATATGCTTAAAGGAGAGCCTGCTTTGTTCTCCTTTTTTAACTATAGCTGGGAAACTACCGAAACTGATTTTTATTTTATTGGTAATAAGGGTTCTGAGGGTTACCTTGTGCCCGAAATGCGCGAAGCAGATTATTTTATGCTAATTAAAAATTATATAGACGAAAGTGATCTTGAAACCATAATTTCGGCACTTAATAAAATACCTGAAGTGGTAGCTGCAGTAAAGATTGAACCAAAAAAAATAAAATCACGGGAAAATCTGTTATTTTAGCGCCGAATTAGATGTGTCAATACTACACTATTATAATATATAACAGCCCGTATTAAACCTGAGTATATGAATTTTTATTATAACCGTACCAAAATTGTTGCTACCATGGGGCCGGCATCGGCCAAGAAAGATGTTTTACTTTCTATGATCCGTGCCGGATTGAACGTTTGCCGCCTTAACTTTTCACACGGTAAACCCGAAGATCACAAAAAATTTATTGATCTTATCCGCGAGATAAATTCAGAATATAAAACAAATGTTGGCATCCTTGCCGATTTGCAGGGCCCTAAAATCCGTATTGGCCTGGTAAAGGATGGCGGTATCCATTTAATAAACGGTACCCGCATTAACATCACTACCAAAGAAATGATTGGTGATGACAGCCAGATCTACATCACTTACGAAACTTTTCCGCAGGATGTACAGGCTAACGAGATCATTTTGTTAGACGATGGAAAACTGCAGCTTAAAGTTATTGAAACTAACCGTTTAGATACCGTAGTTTGCGAGGTAGTGCACGGTGGTATCTTAACTTCACGTAAAGGCGTTAACCTGCCCAATACCAAAGTATCTATCCCCAGCTTAACCCAGGAGGATCTTGAAAACTTACAATACGCTTTAGAGTGGGATGTAGATTGGATAGGCCTTTCTTTCGTACGTACAGGTGCAGATATTATTGATCTGAAACGCATCATCCGCGAAAGCGGCAAAAGCGCCCGCGTAATTGCTAAAGTTGAAAAACCGGAAGCTATTGATAATATCGATGAAATTATTGCTGCTACTGATGGCGTAATGATTGCCCGTGGCGACCTTGGCGTTGAAATGCCTTTGGAAGAAGTACCTTTGCTGCAGAAAATGATAGCCCGCAAATGCCGCGATGCCTCTAAACCGGTTATTGTAGCTACGCAGATGCTTGAATCAATGATAACTACCCCGCGCCCAACACGTGCCGAGGTGAACGACGTAGCCAACTCTGTATTGGATGGCGCCGATGCGGTAATGCTAAGCGGCGAAACATCTGTAGGTGAGTTCCCGGTTATAGTTATCGAAACGATGGCTAAAATTGTACGTAACGTAGAAGATCTGGGTTATCCGTTCAATGCTAAAAAAGCAGACAACCTTGATCCGGCTTCGCCAAACTTCCTGAGCGATAACCTTTGCGGAAGTGCAGTTTATTTAGCTGAGCATACAGGTGCTACAGGTATCGTATCTATGACTACCTCTGGTTACACCGCTTTCGAAATATCAAGCTACAGGCCAAAAGCTGGTACTTATATCTTTACATCAAATAAGCAGTTGTTAAACGCGCTTAGCCTGGTTTGGGGTGTACGCGCCTTCTACTACGATCAGTTAGAAAGTACCGATCAAACGGTTAGCGATGTAAACAACATCCTTAAAACTGAGAAACTGATCCATGCTGGTGATGTAGTAATCAACACTGCCGCTGTACCAATTGTAAAACAGGGTAAAACCAATATGCTGCGTGTTAGCGTGGTTGAATAATTAATAAGTCCGAAAGTCCGAAGATTTTTGAAGAAATAGAAAGAGGGTTATTGCTTGTGCAGTAACCCTCTTTTGTTTTGGTGCGTATTCAGTAAAGGGAATTTTATTATTTTATCTCGAATACAGCCGAAACCTGGAAACTCAGTTTAATGGTTTTAAAGTTAATATCAGACGTTATTCCTAAAGGTGCCGCGTTATATTGTATGTTATTAGCAAAGCTGCTTATTTGGGGAAAGTTGCTGTGGTTGTTATCAGATTCAGTAATGGTAATAACACCGCCGAGCTTTTCTCCTACGCTGGCTAAAAGATATTCGGCTTTATCTCGTGCGGCCAAAAGTGCTTTTATTTTAAGTTCTTTTTTTAGGGTAGTCTTTTGGGAGTAATCGTAACTGGTAATATCGGTAGATTCAATTCCTTTTTGATCGAGTTTGGCCAGGATCTGGTTATACTTATCCAGCGATTTAAATCTGATGCCGTATTGTTTAGCAGCTAAAAAATCGGGGTTTTTCTTTTTCTCGTTCCAGTTGTAGGCTGACAGGTCATTTATAGTAATATCTTCTTTAGCTACTCCAGCATCTGCTGCGGCCTGCTGCAATTGCGCCTCCAGTTGCGATATGGTTGCTTTTTTCTTTGCGTTAATATATTCCTTTAACGATATGGTTACATTAATAATATCCGGCGTAACTTCCTGTTCTGCCGCTCCCGTTACTTCTATTTTACGGCGAAGGTCTACATTTTGTGCTACGGTGCTAAGTGTTGATGCAACTAAGGCTACTGCCACCAATAATTTTTTCATAATTGCTTTTGCTGATAAGGTTAATATGCAGCAAGATAGCGGATATTGTTTACAAATCGCAAATTCGGCACTTACTGGCAGCAGCAAACATTTTCATTTTTTTTTTTTCATTTTACGTTAAACCTTTTAAATATTTTGTTAGTCTAAACAGTGTTAACTTACAATTAAAAGTTAATTTTAACCTAAATTAAAGTATATGAAAATCTTATCAGTTCTCGCTTTGCTCACTATTACCTTATCCGGGGGCGCTCTTTTTGCGCAAGAAAAAGCTGCTAATACTACGGGTAAATTAGTTGAATCTAAAAAATTCGCGTTTATTGTAACCGATATCAAAAGAAAACCCGGCTTTAATGGCGATAGAGGCTATGCTAAGATTGACGAAAATTATAGGTATGGTAATACCGATAATTTGTATTCGGTAGCAGCAAGCCTTGCACTTACCTCTAAAGGCCCGGGTGTACCCGGGTATGAATACTTTACAAGGGATTATTATAGCAGAAGCACCAGCGGCCCATCAGCCGTTATTGCTGTTGATAACAAGCCTGTTGCGCCTAAAAGCCATTTAGATAGCTTAATGGGAAATATTTATTTGGTACAGCACCCCGATGTTGTGCTTGTAAAAACCAGTCCGCATGATTTTGATGATCTGCAGCAGAATGGGTTTTATGGATTTGCTACGGGGCAGTATAAATTAGATGCAGCTAAAAAGAATGGCGGCAAATGGGCCTTAACCTATGTAGTAGGCGAAGGTGATAAAAAGAGAAAATTTTACGTAGATGTTTTTGCTAACGGAAAGGTTGTTTTAAAAGACGAACCTAATGATAATGCTACCAATTACCTGTATGGGTACATTGTTGACCCGCAAATGTTTGTAAAGAATTTGCCTGCAGAAGAGGTAGAAGAAGATTAATATAAAACCTGTATTATCAAAAGAGAACGGCATGCGTATAACACGCATGCCGTTCTCTTTTGATATGATCGTATAAATTTGATTACTTTGCTTTCTCTGCGTAGCTTTTAGGATCGAGCGCTGCTGGGGACCAGTTCTCAAAAAATTCCATCACTTTAGTCTTGCTGTGGCCTTTACCTTCTTCCAGGTAGGCTGAGTTTTGGGTATGCAGGCGGTTGCCTTTACCATCCAGTATTACAAACACCGGGAAACCAAAACGCTGCGGGTAACCAAGCTCGGCCAATAGTTTTTCATTTTTATTTTCTGGGCTCCAGTTTACGTGCAGCACCTCAAAATTGGAGTTCATATATTTATTAAGCTCGGCATCGGTAGTTACCAGTTTGTTAAACAACAGGCACCAGCTGCACCAGTTGCCGCCAATTTGCAACAGCACATTTTTATGCTCGGCACCAGCTTTTTTAACGGCCGCGGCAATTTCTGCCTTGGCATCTGCAGCCGGGTTATAAAGTTTTGGCGCATCAGCTTTTGCCGCATCCTGAGCTTTTGAGGTTATGGATAATGCTACAATTGATGCTATAAATAGTAATTTTTTCATGGGGCTAAACGTTTTTTTATAAAGATAGCAAAACCGCCTTTATATTAAAGTATGCTGCCGGGTAAATGTAAAGTCAAAAAAAATCAAACTGGGCAGGGCTTTTATAGTTTTCAACATAGCAAATGGCTTTTTCTCAATTGTTTTAGAAAAAGTTTTTCAACACAAGGCTATTATCCCACAAGGTGTGGAAAACTCCGGCGAGCAAGCAATTGAATTGAGTGATAGATTTGAAATACACACCCTATGTAATTTTCTCTTCTACATCTATCTAACATACACACCTATGAGCAAAAAAGTATCAAAAAAGGTAGCCGCCGCTAACGGCAAGGGACTAAAAATAGAACGCTATTTCAGTAAAGAAGGCGTAAACGTTTTCGATCTGTTTAAATACGAGAAGCGCTCCTCGGTAATTCGCAACCCATCGGGCGATGCCGTTTTCGAGATGAACGATGTTGAAGTGCCTGCATCGTGGAGCCAGGTGGCAACAGATATCCTGGCGCAAAAGTATTTCCGCAAGGCCGGTGTTCCGTTGGCAGATGGCACAACCGGATCCGAAAAAAGCATTAAGCAGGTTGCCCACCGCATGGCTAAATGCTGGCAGTATTGGGGGCAGCGCTACAATTACTTTGCCTCGCAAAAAGATGCAGATATATTTTATGATGAAATAGTTTATGCCATTACCGGGCAGCTTGCCGCGCCAAACTCGCCGCAGTGGTTCAATACAGGGCTGCACAACAGCTATGGCATCACCGGGAAGCCGCAGGGGCATTATTATGTAGACCCGGTAACCGAAGTGCTCAGCAAATCTACCTCCGCCTACGAGCGCCCGCAACCGCATGCCTGCTTTATCCTTTCGGTAGATGACGACCTGGTGAACGAGGGTGGTATTATGGACCTGTGGGTACGCGAGGCCCGCATTTTTAAATACGGTTCGGGCGTGGGTACCAACTTCTCTAAGATTCGCGGTGAGAGCGAAAAACTTTCTGGCGGTGGTTACTCATCGGGCCTCATGTCGTTCCTTAAAATTGGCGACAGGGCGGCCGGGGCCATCAAATCCGGCGGTACTACCCGCCGCGCGGCCAAAATGGTTTGCCTGGATCTGGATCACCCCGAGATAGAAGGTTTTGTAAACTGGAAGGTAGAAGAGGAGAAAAAAGTAGCCGCGCTGATAGCTGCCGGTTATTCTTCAGACTACGAAGGCGAGGCTTACCGCACCGTATCGGGCCAAAACTCTAACAACTCGGTACGTATCCCCAATAGTTTCTTTGCAGCTTTAAACACCGGCAGCCCATGGGAGCTAACCAGCAGGATGACCGGCAAGGCTATCAAATCTATCTCTTCGCAAAAACTGTGGGATGATATTGCATTTGCCGCATGGGCATGCGCTGACCCGGGCGTGCAGTTTGACAGCACCATTAACGAGTGGCATACCTGCCCCGAAGGAGGGCGCATCAATGCATCTAACCCATGTTCGGAGTATATGTTCCTGGATAATACGGCCTGCAACCTGGCATCTATTAACCTGGCGCATTTCTTTGACCCGGCAACGCGTGTGTTTGATGTAAAAGGCTTTGAACACGCCTGCCGCGTATGGACGATAGTGCTGGAGATTTCGGTACTGATGGCGCAGTTCCCATCTAAAGAGGTGGCCCAATTATCATACGATTACCGCACGCTGGGCCTCGGCTATGCCAACTTAGGTTCGGCCCTGATGGTGAACGGCATTCCTTATGATAGTGAAAAGGCCCGCGCCATAGGCGGCGCCATTACCGCTATTATGACGGGTACCGCCTACGCGACCTCCGCAGAAATGGCCCGCGAACTGGGAACCTTTAGCCGTTATAACAATAATAAGGAGCATATGCTGCGTGTTATGCGCAACCATCGTTACGCGGCCTATAACTCTACCGAGAATTATGAGGGGCTGGAGATTGCGCCTCCCGGGATAGACCAAAAGACCTGCCCGGATTACCTGTTAAGCGCCGCCTGCAACGCCTGGGATAAGGCTGTAGAAATGGGCGAGCAGTATGGTTACCGCAACGCGCAAACCACCGTTATTGCCCCAACCGGCACCATTGGTTTGGTGATGGATTGCGATACCACCGGTATTGAACCCGATTTTGCTTTGGTGAAATTTAAGAAACTTTCCGGCGGTGGTTACTTTAAAATTATTAACCAGGCCGTGCCCGAAGCGCTGCGTAATTTAGGTTACCGCGAACACGAGGTTACCGCTATTGTAAATTACGCCAAAGGTTCGGCATCGTTAAAGGGTGCGCCGCATGTTAATATAGATTCTTTGAAGGCTAAAGGCTTTACTGATGATGAGCTGGAAAAGCTGGATAAGGGCCTGGTATCCGCCTTTGAGATCAGCTTTGCGTTCAACATCTGGAGCCTGGGCGAAGAGTGCCTTAAACGCTTAGGCATCACCGCCGAGCAATACAACGCCCCCGGTTTTAATGTGCTGCGTACCCTCGGCTTCAGTAAAAAACAAATTGCCGAGGCCAACGAATACATCTGCGGCACCATGACCATTGAAGGCGCACCATATCTTAAAGAAGCGCATTACCCTATTTTTGATTGCGCCAACAAATGCGGGGCCAAAGGCGAGCGTTACATCCACGCGCATGGTCACATAAAAATGATGGCAGCCGCGCAGCCGTTCCTATCCGGTGCTATCTCTAAAACCATTAACCTGCCCAACGAGGCTAAGGTAGATGAGATAAAAGATTGCTACGAACTTTCCTGGAAATTAGGCTTAAAAGCCAACGCCCTTTACCGCGATGGCTGTAAATTATCGCAACCGCTTTCAACAAAATCTGATACCAAAGAAGAGGCCGACGAGAAGCTGGATTCGGTAGAAGAGGTACTGGGTGAGGCGGCTAACGTAAAACTGAGCGATCTAACATCCGACCAAGTGCTGGAAGCCGCCATAGCCATTATGGAAAAATCTAAGGATACCAACTTTATGCGCCAGCTCTCCCGCGTGGTGCAAAAGAAGAGCCTGCCATACAAACGCCGCGGTTACACCCAAAAGGCCAGTATAGACGGGCAAACCGTATTTGTGCGCACCGGTGAATACGAGGATGGCACCTTAGGCGAGATCTTTGTGGATATGCATAAAGAGGGCGCAACCTTCCGCTCGCTGATGAACTGCTTTGCCATAGCTGTTTCGGTAGGCTTGCAATATGGTGTTCCGCTGGAAGAATATGTAGAGAAATTCACCTTCACCCGTTTTGAACCTGCCGGTATGGTGGTTGGGCATGCCAATATCAAAAGCTCAACCTCTATTATCGATTATATCTTCAGGATGCTGGGCTACGAATACCTCGACCGCACCGACCTGGTACACGTAATTACCGAGCAAAAGGGCATTACCGGTAACCCGCAAATGGCCGATGAAGACGTAAATACCGACGAAACAAACGTTTATCAACCCGCGCCAAAACCTGTAGCGGTTGATGCAGGCAACGAAAAAAGAGCCGGCTTATCTTTTGATGTAAGCATGGGCGTACAAAGCGATGCCCCAAGCTGCAGCGTTTGCGGCCATACCACCGTACGAAGCGGCACGTGCTATAAATGCCTCAACTGCGGCAACTCTATGGGGTGCAGTTAATTTTAGTGAGTGGCTAAGTTGTATAATATAGTTAAAAGTAAAGCCCTTCAACATTAAATATTGAAGGGCTTTTATCGTAAAATTTAAGATCAATCGATAGAATAACTATTAATGTTATTGCTTTAGGTTACTGATTCTTTATCAGGTTTACGGGTATAATAGTGGGAAGCTTTAACTATATTATTATTTTTAGTCACGTTTTCAATACGCGCTTTATCGCGCATTAACTGGCGTCTCCGTTGTTTTAGCTTATACCTCGATCCCCAATGGTCAAACGTGCCGGTAGCAGCTAATATGCCACCCACAACAAACATGGCCATCATAAATATAATAAAGATGTGAAGTGCGTCGGCTAATAGATGTTTCATATTCTATGCTATTAAGTTGATCAGGTAAGGCAATTGCCATGCCTTTGTTCAAAAAAAACGGCTAATAATGCTATTTCTTACACACATAAGGCTATAAGAACTATATAAAGTTAAAACAGCAGTTAATGAAAAATATTGCAACTAAAGGTGTATTGTGTACACTTCACAGTACAAAACACCTTTTAATTTGTTGAAAATAATTTGAAAATTTTCTACTAAGGTTGATGGGTATTTTCAAGAAGAAAAAGTTTTTTTGGAGTATAATGGCTTGTTATGGCACTTGATTATTAACCCTAAAATCTTTTCAGATATCTGGCATCTACCAGTTCGCCATAGGGGATATTAGCAGCTTCGTTTAAACTGAACCATGGCGAGCCGTTTTGAAGCACTTGTATATTTTGCGCGGGCATAAAACTTTGCGCCAGCAGGAAAAGCTTTTTGTGGGCGGCATTCTCGGCTACATCCAGCACTATAAAACAATGGCCCGGCGAGCCGCCTTTGATGAACACATCGCCAATTTTAAGATCGGCGGCGTTGCTTACAGGGTTTAACTCTTTTTGGAGAGAGAGCGTACCCGCATAGCTGAATACCAGCGTCATATAACGCATAAAGCTGGCGTAGCTATAATCTTTTTTACCTTTCAACACCCAGCGTTCGTTGCCGTATCGGTAACCATCGGCGTAATGGATAAAATCGCACTTAAAGCCGCTGGTGAAATTAAAGCTGATTGCCTTATAATCTTTTTGCTGAAACTGATATTCGGCACGCAGGCGGATAACGGCATCGGCACATTGCTGCAGGTCCT
>Ga0247734_1002051_pt1 | contig 14041 bp, 8 predicted proteins | sample UWRJL103311B2_FD_180933 | JGI IMG/M metagenome (GOLD analysis project Ga0247734, IMG submission 180933) | Plant litter microbial communities from Arlington Agricultural Research Station in Wisconsin, United States - UWRJ-L103-311B-2 | ecosystem: Environmental > Terrestrial > Plant litter >... | reverse complement strand
CCGGGATTCCCATCGTCTCACACGTCGAAATGATCTCTGAGAAATGTCTCTCGGCATCATCCCCGTCTTCTTCCAAAGTAGCCATCTCCCCAAGTGCCCTTGAAACCATTGCCGTGAGCGCCAAGTTCTCTACATCTGCTGTAGCAAGCGCAGAATGAAGAAACTCCCCGGCTCTACTATAGTCATGGGCGAATAGTTCAATATATCCGCACATCAGGAGCGACTTTCGATATGAGTCGTTGCTGAAGCCTTCTGACGCTAGCGCTAGCGCACGAGCAGCTCTTGACCGAGCGTTGACGACATCCCCTGCTCTTGCAGCATAATAGGCTTCCCCTCGCAGAGCTGTCAGGAACTCCAAGAATCCGACTTTACCAGGGAAAATGACTATCGCAGCTACTTCAGACAGCAACGCTTGCGCTGTTGAATGATTCCCCGCTTTTGCTTCGCCGTCAGCATTCAGATTGGACATTTCAAGATGCCATCTGGCACCTCGACAGTCTTCGTCGCTCATGGTGGTATTGCCTGAATAATGGTGGCGTCGTTGGTCCCTGCTCCACTGGTTCATCTCGATACGGGCTTTCTGTAGGAGAGCGTGCGCCCAAGCTTGATTTCTCGGGTCGAAGCTGTCCGCAGAGATAGTAAGCAGTTCCATAGCGCCCGGAAAGTCCCCTCTTCGCAAGGCACAATGAGATAAAAGCAAATCCCCGAGAGCCTCTCCTTCGCGATCTTCAAATTCCTCACAAATGGCGTGCGACTCCCAAAGATAGGTTTGTGATTCGGCAATTCTCCCCAGCACTCCATAATAGTGAGCCCTTTCACGCAGACATTCAGCCAACGCTGTCTCAACGCCTTTTGCTTTTCGGCAGAGCTCCTCTGCGGCTTCAATCATCTCAAGGGAAGTGCGATTATGGTTCATGTCCGAATATAAGGTGCTCATCCAGATCATCGCGGAAGCTTTCTCCCGGTCGAATGTTCCTCGGGTATCGATTGCAATCCCAGGCTTTGCATTTTTCAATAGTGACCACAAGCCTGTCGGCTGAGGATTATGGTTGTACAGCTCTGTAATGAATCCTGTAGCATGCTTCATGGTCTCGTAACGTACGAATGACTGGGACAGGTCAAAGTGAAGCACTCGCTCGAGGTTGGCGTGCTCGTATAGCGCACAGTGACCAAACTTCCAGTTGACTTGACTGTAGTAATGATTACGAATACCGGCAAGAAGTTCGTCGTCGTATTGGAGACCCGTGTTATATTGTTGCATGACGTACATGCGGATAGGGGATAGGACTGTCAGACGACCATCTCGCCAAAATGCAAGAGAGCACCGGCATAATGAGTCAGCCACAGAGATTGCCGAGTCATCTTGCAAGACACCCTTCAGATCTCGACGATGGATACCCTGTGGAAGGAATGCGAGAGATCGCAACAGCTTCGCGACCTCGGTTCTGGTTTCTTTGAATGCGGAGCACGATATTGAAAGCTCGATAGCGGTCCCAACACTATGGTATCTGTCTTTGGACGTCTCCAAAATTGTCGACTTGCTTTGTCGAGTCCAGTTCTCCTCGAGCTGCACTAGCGACCATCGATTGAAGACGGCCAAATTTGCGAGGATGTTAATGGAGAGGGGATGGCAGTCGAGTTCGAGTATGATGCTCTTGGTAGCGGCGTCGACAGGCTCAAGGTCGTAGATAAATGCAAATGCATCAACAGCTGCTTGATCATCCAACTCGCTAACATAAATACGTTTCCAGCGAAGGTTGGGCGGTACAGTGTCGGTATTGCGTGTTGTGAATATTATCCGACAGAGTGTTCCCATCTCGTCAAGCATCTGCAAGATCTCACGAAATCCTTCGTGACCAGCTTCTACAAAAGCTTCAGCGTTGTCAATGACGAGCAACGCAGTGCTAAATGACTTGATACGATTTAGAATGGATATTCTAGTCGAAGAAGGACTCTTGATAGTCTCCGCAATCCGGCTCAAAAAGGTGTCATAAGTCATGAGGGAGTAGTCGACGTTGTCGTATGTTATGAAGAGTCGGGGGATAAACATGGCGGCAACATGCTCTTCATTTAAAAGAGCTTTTGAGATTGTGGTCTTGCCAATCCCACCTGGTCCAATCAGCGCGATATGCGTCTTATGAGGAAGCAGTAAGGTATCCACGATATCCTTGACCAGGTCGTCTCTTCCATAGAATAGCACAGGCTTTGGCGGAGTGTATAAATCGCTAGTGCTGTTCGAAGGATATGAGATCGGGTTGATCACAGCGTTATCTTATTGACATACCGGGTCTGGCCATCCTTCCAGTGATCTTGAGCCTGCAAAAAGGTATGAAAGTGTGCTAAAAACAGATCCAAAGATAACGACGCACCTGAACCCGTTGCAATATAGCCTGCACATCCTGACACGTCGCAATGCTGGTATCAAGCTCCACTAATATGAGTTCCAAGATCGTGCCCACGCGGCGCGAACATACCTGAAATTCTTGGATAAAAGCCGAGAGGTGTTCCTTCAATCCACTGATCTCCACAGTTTCATCGAGCATATTGAAAAGTTTGCGCCATGTTCTTTGCTTCTGCGTTTTCGAGATTTTCTCCGATATTTTTGAGAGAAATCTAGAGTGAAATGATCGACCTTCTAAATTGCTGCTATATACGGAGCATGTGGACGTACGCTTGTAGCCTCGCGGCTGCCTGCAGGACATCACCCTGCTCTTCGCCGGCCTCAGGCTGTCTGTCGGCTGTCCGTTTCATGATGAGAGCAATTCTTTGGCAACGCTCAGCAATTTCCTTGAGATCGTCTTCGTTTTTCCAATGCCCCTTGAAGAAGAAAATATCAGATTCCAAATCGACATGCCAGTATCACTGCCAAGCGTACTTGAAGTAGTGTCAGAAAGCTACAAATGACCGACAGAGGACCCTTTGCAGCCTCGAGTGGAACTAAGTCTCTCACAGAGGTGATTGTCCGGAGCGCAATAGCGACCGAATTGCGGGCTGTTCTGGGTTCATTGTCGTCAAGAAAGTCGTAGGAATATCCAGTGGAAGTCATTGGAGGTGTGCACGTGGATAGCAATTGTGTCCTAGCGATGACAGTCAAGAGCAAAGAGAAGGGTATGCGCTGGTGTCATATAGGTTGGAGCTTGAAACACGAGTCCCCAGTAAGTAGATCGGCGTCCTTGAGGAGTTTCAAGGTTTGGACTATTGATATGTGAATATTAGCTCTCCCTGAAGATCAGCTCGAGTGAAGCTCTGGTACGAGTTTCTTTCCCTCCTCCTCTCCAAGGCCTCTTTCTATACTGGAGTGGCACACAATATGCATCAATTTCGAGACAGGATACCGAGACGTTTCTTCATCTTTTTTTACGCAACGTCGAACACCACCATTCAGTAACAGTGAGAGAATTACACCGAATTGCAGTAAGTCAAGTATCCGCAGCGGGTATTTGACAGAAAGGCTGACTAGACTATCAGAATGCAGGGATAAGGCCAAAGACTGAGCAAGACTCCGTAATAAATATTGAGCAGGTATTAGTCCCAGCGAGCTTGAGTGTGAAGGCGTTTCGGTTAAACACGTATTATTAGCAAGTTCAAAGCAAACACGAACACGTGGCACTGAGGTGGATATCGATGATCGAGTCATCCAAAGCGTTTACTGACTCTGTTTCCCCCATATCACTCTCTGTCTGCAACGCTCACAATGACTACCCCAGAGGAGAAGTACGAGTTAATAACGCGTAACTTGCAAGAAGTGCTTGGAGGCGACGCAATCAAAGCCATATTAGAGGAAGGACGGACACCGAAATGCTACTGGGGTACGTGCGCTTGAATTTCCTGTGGTCTAGAGAAAGCTACAACGTTTTAATAGGAACTGCAACCACTGGACGACGTACGGCTCTTCTATTATCTAGCTGACTTACTAGGGCTGATATCTCTTGAAATGAAGCACACATTGGGTACTTTGTTCCTCTAACGAAAATCTCTGACTTCTTGAGAGCCGGAGTTGAGGTGCGCACTGGCTTTATGAAGTTATCAACCTATTCTCATTATTCTTAGGTCAAAATTCTGCTCGCAGGTCCGGAGACTTCGCATTCATGTTTCCTCTTCCAAATCTAACTCATCATGGTCAGATGTCCACGCTTTCTTGGATAACCTCAAAGCCCCCTTAGAGCTCGTCGCACATCGAATGAAATACTACAAGTTTGTTCTTGTGGCAGTCTTTCAGACCCTCGGAATACCCACCGACAAACTCATTTTCGTGGAAGGGTCTTCCCATCAACTGTCGAGAGAATACAGCCTGGACAATTTCAAGCTATGCTCTATTGTCACCGAGCACGATGCCAAGAAGGCTGGTGCAGAGGTGGTGAAGCAAGTGGAGAGTCCACTGCTTTCGGGATTGATTTACCCTGGAATGCAGGCTTTGGATGAAGAGTATCTTGGTGTGGACTTTCAATTCGGTGGTGTCGACCAAGTGCGTCTCAAATACATCTCTTCGTGATACGACTAACGCTCTTTTCACCCTCTAACAGCGAAAGATCTTCACGTTCGCTGAACTCTACCTTCCCCGACTGGGATACAAGAAACGTTCGCATCTGATGAACGCCATGGTCCCTGGTCTAGCAGGCAGCAAAATGTCCTCTTCCGATCCCAACTCCAAAATAGACTTCTTAGACACGGCAGACGAGGTGAAGAAGAAAATCAAAAAGGCGTTCTGCGAGGAAGGCAACACAGAGAACAACGGCCTTTTATCCTTCATTGAAGCAGTCTTAATACCCGTCAGCGACCTCCGTCTAGCTCAGCTGAACGGCCAGTCCATCACCACGATCACAGACTCTGACCGACGTCCCTTCATCTCTGAAGATGCACCCGAAAAGACGGTGTTCACGATCGAGAGGCCGGAGAAGTTTGGCGGGAACATGCATTTCTCCAGTTATGCGCAGTTGAAAGCCCAGTTTGCGGACAAGGCGATCCATCCTGGAGATCTCAAGACAGCAGTAGCAGCATCCATCAACAAGCTGTTAGCACCAATACGGAAGATGTTTGAAGAGAGCGAGGAATGGCAGACGACTGAGAAGCTCGCCTACCCAGATCCGAATGCAGCGAAGGCGGACAAGAAGAAGAAGAAGGTATGTGCACTCTTGAATGGGTGTCTCAGCTGTTTATTATGCTGCGGCTTTGTAGGAAAAAGGAGGAGGTAGAGGAAAACCTGCCCCGACAGATGTAGAGAGCACCACTGAGCCTCCAGCTCAGGCATCCGAGGTTACAGCTCAGGATGATTTGGCAGCAGCTCCAGCCGCATAGCAATTAGGGGTCATGCTTTTGACAGCTTCACTTGTCATTCCTATCATACATATTTGCTATAAATCTGGTCGGTTAGAATGTGACAGAAGATATCGTCGACTCCCTCCTGTGATGCCACAAAATCGAGTTTCTGTTCTTGCTCGTGAACTCTCTAGTCGCCCCCACTAATATCAAGGCATCAACTCGCTCAGCACACTCCGCAACTGAATAAAGAATTAGACAAATGGGCATAGAATGGAATCGAGTCCACTCAACTGGATTCATATGTATTTAGTTGGATCCTCTTGACAAGCACTACCTGCAACTCTCCGAACACATTTGTCAGTAACCACCGAGCTGATAGCTCCAAAGCCTGTAAGAGAATTTCGGTTGGCACATTTCCTGTCGATGCCAATGCGTCGTTATATACAGCATCTGAGTAGTGGGTGAGAACATAATCGCAGTGTCTTACAATAAATACTCACCAAGAATGAGTTCCAAACACTCAGCACACTCCTCTACCATCACTTCCACTGGGTTATCAGAATCTGCTGGTCTTGACTCGCTAAACCCTTCGTTGAAAAGCGTCCAAAAGTATTCTGAGACAGCCGACAAGAGGAATCGATGACCATACAGGTTTCCTCCGTCAGATGTCTTGAAGACCACGTCGACGTAGCGTTTCTCGTTCCGCATCTGAATATATTTCCCTACGACCGGGATTTCTATCTTCTTCACAGTACGGGCTTCCACCTTCACTACGTCTTGAACACCTAAAGAGATAAGGAGAGATCGGAATGGCATCAAGCAGGAGTGGACGGGCTGAGCATCTTCGGGGTCCCAATCACTGCCGTCATTGAAGAATAGATCTTGAGAGCACGACCAGTTCCATTCATCAGAAGAGGTTGGATCTTCGACATTAAGAAATAGCGCCTCGTCTTCTTTAGCACGCAGAAGACGTGTGACCTCACTCTGCTGGCATTTGGAGTTGAGCCAGAAGTAGGTATTCCGAAGGTCAGTCCACAGATAGGGTTGAAGTTTTGGGTGGTCTGTGACCATTTGAACGAGTGCCAACAAATGATTTACCTGTACAACGTCAGCAATCTTAGCTAGAACCAACGAATGCGAAGAGAATTGACGTACCACATCTGCAGCAGAAGGCTGACCAAAATTCGGATTGGCAACAAGAATGGACCTCGAGTCCAACTGCACTCTGGAACGTTGCGTCCAAGCAACAAACTGCAAGCTTTCGACACCCGCACTGGCATTCCCATCGTCAATGACAACCTCGTTGGGGGAGATAATAGGTGGTAAAGACTTGATGTACGGAGTCAAGTCAATACTCAACCTCGCTGCTGGGAGAGGAGGATGTCTCCGTTCACTGATATCGATACTTGGTATGAACCGGAGCGCAGATAAAGTATCCCATTCGTACGCCCCATTCCGCGTCCCTTGAAGTGCGAGATCCTGGCAGTAGATCAAAAATATGGTGTTGGCCTTCGCAATTTGATCTTCTCCTTGGTACTCTTGGTAAGCCAAAGCACAGCGACGGAATAGACTGCTAGTCAAGTTTCCTGATGCTTGCAGACCACCTTTCTGAACGAGTGACATCTCGAATTGAACAAAGGCGGTGTGAAGAAAATCTGGGCTTGTAGGGGCGGAGTCAAAGGTGGCCTCAAAGAGAGGTTCGCGACGATACAAGGTATTGCTTTGCACAATTTCACCTTGCCCGTTTGGGACCGGCAAAGATGTTGGCGTAGTAGCAAGCTCCAACAGCGCCTCTAAAAGGATTGCATAGTTGCGGAAGGCTGTAAGACCGGTGAGATTCAGTGTCGGTTTCAAGCGTGCTTTGAATTGCATCAAAGAAATGGGGGAGATATCGAGATGCGCCTGTAAATCAGGCGAATATTTCACAAAAGGGCAGTCCAAATAATCTGAGGCGATCTGAGGGGAGACTCCAGCTGGCAACATACAGCTAATGTCGTTGGCTGTACAATATACCTGGGTATTGTCAGGAGAGCGTTCTACCCAGATTGGTAAGCTCCGCATTGTCCGCTTGATTCTACCAGATTCGCCATTCGAGACGCGCTCCGCTAACCAACCAGCGAAAAATTGGCGGTTAGCTTCTGAAAGGCGTTGAAATAGCTTGGGAATAGAGCTGATACGATCTGATAAGAACACCAGAATATCATGAAAGAGGCTCTGCCTGCTGGGTTCCACTACGGAGCCCCCTTCTTCTTGGATTAGATTCCAAATGACTAAACGAACGCCGATCAGATCCAGGCTCCGCTTCAGCCTCGGGGATCTTCGTATCTCTGCATCGTCTTTCAAAACAATGACAGATCCTGACTTGGAAAAAGCCTGAGAAACATACAATGAGGGTTGGGTGGTGAGGATCAAGGGCAAATCGTCCAAGCACGTCTCTTCCGGAAATGAATCGAAATGGCTCCATAGCTTCCTAATCCACGCAGCTTCTTCTTTCGTAGCGCTGTAAGAATCTGCAGGAGATAGCTTCCTACAGATTAAGTCGCGCGTAACGGCTGGACTCAGCTTTTCAATGTTCAGACCACGGCCAAGAATGGCTGTCGATTTTTCTGTGATGTAATTCGGGTTGGCGATGAGGTCTGGCGGAAGGACACCATGCATCATGCGAGGTACTGCATGGAAATTTGCGTCACCAGAGCGAGAGAATGTAGTCCAAGATAAATCTGCCAACGGCAGTAGTTCCAATCCGACTATATTCTCGATATCTTGCTCCTGGAGAAGATAATCCAGTAAGCCAGGGTATAGCTTTCGCACCTCCCTCGCTTTAGCAAAGCTTTCCGCGGAGTCAGCTTGCATAACGTGAAGTATCGAGGCTAGGATTGGTGGTTCCATGAACTTCAGCCCGGCACGCACAAAGACTGGCTCGAGCTCGCGGCCACGTGGTACTGCTGCTACTCCATCTGGTTGAAGGATAGCTAAGAAATCACGAACAGAAGAGGGCAAGTCTTCAGGAAGAAAAACCACCTGACCAACGGTCAGGTATTTGCCACCTGGTCCATACATGCCCTCGAATATCGGGAGGGAGGAAGCTATGAGATGGGTTTCGTAGAGGGAACCAACGAGACATGCCTCCATTTGAGAGCTCGCGGAAACCGATGGCCATAGTTCTGGCCATAGCTCCATCCCACTGGAAAAATAATTTATCGCGCGCAGATAAATTGGCGGGATTGCCTGCGACACAACCCAACGGTTATATTGGACTTCGACGTGTTCAAAATTATCATCCCGAATGCTACGTCTATCGGAGGAGACAATGAAGGACGCAGAGATCTCGACGGGCAGAGACGTCGATACAGGCAATGGCAAGGTGGAAAAGAAACTGCTTGACTTTGCCTTTAATCTAGACGTGTCATATGGAACAGCAACCCCGATTTTGGTCGCCTTCATTCGATTGGTGCGATCGACAAGATGTAGCTTTGGAGGAACTTCGACTATAGAGGAGACTATAACCCATTTAGCCGTGGATATATTCCGTCCCTTTGGCGTGAAATTTTCTAGCTTCGTGCTGAGCTGATGATACTTCACCCCGCCTGACGCCCGGTGATTCTTGCGCTCCGCTAAGAGAGTCCATCTAGGGTGTATGCGTCCGTCTGACGTGCGTGTTCTGCAGGTCACTTGGGAAAGTTGCGTAAACAGAAGGGATTTCTGTGCGTCTTTGAGGAAGTCATCCGCATGTGGAATCATGTCTTGGATTTTGAAAACAGAAGTTGATAAGGAACTAGGTTGTTGTCGAAAAGGAAGGCGAAATAATGTCTACATGATACCAATGTGAGCTTCAAGGGAACTGAATGGCGAGAGAGCCGCTACGTACTCCATTGTAGAAGTCGACTTCACGACTAAAGCCGTAAAGCCCATACAGAGCCTTCAGATGACCCGGGTATTGACTGCGAGGTAGGTGAGAAGGACGATTCCACAGGCGACCTTTTTTGAAATTTGCTAACCTTTTTAAAAGCCTCATGTCTGCCAAGAAAGCCTTCCTCTGGTGGTATCTTGGGGGAAGGAACTGCACAGTGGGATCTAAGAATAGTACACGGTCTCCAGAGACTACGGTAACCATCTATGACAATGTAAGTCTTGAAGAGGGTAAGGACACTACGCAAATTTGACCAACCTCCGTCACATAGAACATAGCAAGTGACCCCAATCCAAACTGTCCTATCCTCCCTGCTTCGTCAGCTTTCAAGCTATCCCCCGTGGAACAGATTGCATCCCAGTCAGACGGCGAAAAAACACCGTCATTGTAGAGCACAAGGGAATGACCAGCATGCAGAGAGGCCATGGAGTCCGTAAAGAAGTTGGACGACGCTGGCTCGTGCTCGTCCAGCAATATTCCAAATTCAGATGCACCTGCATCACATGCGTTGGCCAAGCTTTCAAGAAGCATCTGGCGTTCTGTGTACTCCTTCAGGACATTCCGTAGCCGGGTGCTTATTGCTTCGCCAAAGTATCTTGTGCCAAGATCCGGGATGATCATCTGCCCGAGGAGTTCCAGACCCAATTTGGTTGCCATTTGCTTCGAAATTTTTCTATGTGCGACGTAGCCATTGGTATCTGCAATGTCCAGATATGCATTTGCGGTATCGTTGTAGTAGAGCTGAGCTAGAGGCCGCAAAAATCCAGAGGTATCTGGGGCAACCAGATTCTTCACTTGGCTTCCAGACAACTGGATAACACTTGGGAGATATTTTAGCACACGGATGATATCTGATACCACATCACGTTGGGTACTATCCATTTTGAGCTGCTCCAATTGCCTGAGCAATTCTTCGACTGATGGCCTTCAATAATGTCAGCGATGAACAGATACATGACTGATAATTGGTAAGAACTTACTGATCTGAACACCCTATGAATCTTAAGAATTTGTCTAATGATGAGCCGGACACAACACGAATTGCGTGAAATCCTGGAAGCTTAAGGTCTGCAGAAGATACGCTCTGTATAATCAGCCGTTCTGCGGTAGCCAATTTCTCACCCTCAACAGGCAACCAATTTTCCCCTACAATAGTCCCCCGTAGGAGGGCGGTCTGCGATTGGCTAAAGTGATGGAAGTTCTGAACAAGATATTTAAAGATAATGTCAAATCGTCCTGTGTCTTGGGACCCAACGATAGTGCAATGTAGTTGGTAGAGTACCACATCAAATGAGACGGTACCAAGCCACCCCAAACGCCCATACAAATAAGATGGAATGACAATATCTGAAGCCAAGAATGCATAGGTCTCATCACATAGAGCAGGCACAGCCGATCGCGGATCACGACATTCTAGATGTGATTTGAAACCCGCAGGTGTAGGCAGCCATCGCAGCTCTGGCATGAGCAAGACCTCTGCTATTTGTTCATCGTGTAGCTTTTGAGAATGAAGCAACGAAATAAGCGCTCTGGCCATATTGTCATCCTTGTGGTCGGAAATCCACCGGATTCGGTCATTTACAACCAACGAATCCAATTCGCAACGGAGTAATCCCAGTCCAGACAACATCTGAATCATCGCGCCCATGGGTTCCTCTGCAACATACAATCCGTCGCCGTTGAAGGTAAAGAGACGGGCCAACGTGGAGTTCGGGTCGATGACATCCTGTGGACAACACACAATCCCGCCAAGGACCGACACAAACGTGGTAGAGCTAAGGCGTTGCAGAAGACTCCTTGGTACTCGCCGTTCATGATCCCGGAGATATCGCACGAAGGCGGTTTGTAGTCCCAAAGGCTGCGAATCAAATACAGAAAGGGCCTCTTCTATGGCATCGATTGTGCGATACATTTTCGGTATCTTGAAACCGAAGCTCCTGAGAACTACAGCGGCGGCCCCGGATTCTGATAGGTTTTCAACCCATACTCGTCCTGGGATAAAGGGAAGAAGTTTGACCTCAGAAACTAGTCGTGCACTTTGATAAGATTCTGAAATGGGTGCAACAACAATCGGGCGAAGGTTTGTGTTGTTGCCTTGAATGTTGATCGATGGTAAGACGATGGGATAAATTGGCAATCTACGAAGCGCTTCGCCCTCCTCCGGTGATAGAGTCTCCAAAGCAAGCTTGCCAGCTACGAAGTCCAATAGAACTCGAGCATCCTGCATTCCAAACACATCCACGGCTCTGCTGCCAGTGAAAGCAAGGACATGGTGAATATTCTCAGGTGATTGTATGTTTCCATACGAGGCAATGGCTGGAATACACTGGCTCTCGAAGCTTGTTGCAAAGAATGGCATCTGGAGGGAGAAGAATCCACGCATAAGAGCAGGGTGTAAACCTGCTACGGTACCAAATACGGGCTCGCTAAGTCTGTGCAGCCCATTGCGTGTTGGCACAAGAGGAAGATCGCTAAGAATCTCTCTTGTAACATGGCCTTCCTCCGCGAAACGCTTGGTTTTCATCCACAACCAAAAGCGGTTTAACCACCCGGTTGTATCAGGTTCAATATGCTCCCCCACAGCGTCAAGACCGACAGGACTGGGAGAAATGCTCAGGAGGTCCCCGATAATTGTCGGACTGAGATTACGGACATTGAGATGGCCTGGACCTTGGTTTTGGATCATCTGCCTTGCAGCTTCCGGCAAGTCATCAAGACATATCGCATTGACATCAAAGACACTGAAGAGTGCCAGTTCATTGCTTGTCATGAGCGTGTAAATGACAAGGGAGTTTGCGGAGCGTTGAAGAGTGAAGTAGGTACCTGATCTCGACGGGATCAAGGGCAGACCAATCATGCATTGAACATCGTCCGTTTGGCCCAAGTACGAAAGGATAGCTCGCTTGTCTTCGGGTGTCAAGATTTCTAGTTGGCCCAGAATTTCAGGGACCTGGACTTGGTAAGTAAATACGCACATAGCGCAGTTCATTGTGGACTTTACCTGTAGTTTCTGGTGCGCTCCGGCTGGAGAGAGTAGCTCGTATGTGATGGAAGTAATGGTCTGCAATGTGTGCAACAAACGGGCGGGGACGAGACAGATCTGTATCCCACTTTTCACAAGAGCCTGCACCGCCTTGTCATTCTCTTTCAATGAGCTCTTTTGGTCCGCAATAAACACCGAGCCAATGTCTACGAATCGGCTAACAGAGCCATTGCCAGGTGCCGATAGCACAGGCCAAAGCGGAAGCTTGTCCGTCGCAGCAACATGTAGAATGTCGGCCAGCAAACTTGGCCATATCAGAGAAGAGTCACCAGATTCCCCTCCGATTGGCCAAGCGGAGAAGATGTCCTGGATACCGTCATCTCTGATCAACGTGAGAAGAAGCTGGGAGATAGCCTGAGGAATCAACGAGTGGATAAGAGCCTTGTTCCATTCAACCAAGAATCTGAGGGCGACAATATTGAAGATCTCAATGTTTTTGGCATGAACGAAAAACTTACAGATCATCTGAACCTATAACAAGTCCTATTTCATCCGAATTCCGCAAATGTTGACGAGACTGAGTCAGGGCGAAAAGAGAATGTACGTGGAAGGGCAGTCCGGACGCAATCGGAAGAGGAAGATAAGTGAACAAGCGTCCCAAAAGCCGATCTTCAGAGTTCAGAAGAGGGAATCCCAAACAGACTTCGGGGCGCAGTTTGTGCTTGATCAGCAGCTCCGGAAGCCGTGGAAACATGCTTTCGAGATGCTTGCGTACGCCTCCCGAGGTATCCTGCACCAGCGAATACATTCTCCATACCACCTCGACTGTTTCCAGTTTAGGCTTCGTCACTGACATTTTGCACAATCTCGTCGTCGCTTGTTGATCTAGAGGAATTTGCGTAACATCTTGCTTGCGTTCCTTGGTCAACAGCGCTTGAGCAAGCGTGAGGCATACGCCATCAAGATTGATGACTCGGATTTCAACCTCGACCACCGACTGCAGAAAGAGTAAGACGATAGGCAGTTCGTTGTCAATGAAATCCTTGAGCAGATCTAAGATTGTATGGGGAGAGACCACCGCGTCGCTGATGTCGCTGGCGGTGGTCCGTAGAGGAAGCCTGAACGCAGTGCCATCCATGGTCACGCTATCTGGATCGGAGAGGACGGGCTCGAAAGCCTTGCGACAGTCGAAGTTGTCTTGAATTGGTACACGGCCACCACCCCAACGTATAGGATCAAACCAGGCGAAGGAGTTTCCTGACATTATCTGTGGGGTATCGGTAATCTGTAGGTAGCATGAGCACTGTGAATAGCAATGCGCAATGCGGGACTGTCAGGACATACGTGATAACACGACCTAAACCCAACGCCATATTTTCCTATTTTTCTGATGTACGTTTCAGAAAGGAAGGCCTTGGAAAGTAAATTACTCACGAAGACTTGCTCGACTTGGAAGAGTCATGACTACGCTGCAAGTGATGCCAGTCATCTTCTTGCATAAGGGCATTGTTGAAGGCAATGAAAGATGGGCCACAAGCGTCTGCAGCTGAGAATCCTTCCTGCGTGGCGAGTTGTGTGTAGCTTCTTTGGTCGAGAACAAAAACCTATAGTATAGCTCAATGTCAAGTTTTCATATCGTGCCACTATGTGACACACCTGTTTGGTGGCACCGGCATCGTCAGAATTCTGAAGAAACTCGCGAAAGAGCCCAAGGGAAAAGGGATAGGCGCTCAAAATGCCTTTGATGACCATGGTCGGATGGACCTGGTCGACGAACGGCGCCATTGTGGTGTACTGCGTACGCTGTCCTTTTCCCAGTATTTCAGGGGATAAGAGAAAGGAGGAAGGTGTTCTAAAAGACGCGTGTCTGTCAGTCAAGAATCTTGTAT
>Ga0247734_1002049_pt1 | contig 14044 bp, 7 predicted proteins | sample UWRJL103311B2_FD_180933 | JGI IMG/M metagenome (GOLD analysis project Ga0247734, IMG submission 180933) | Plant litter microbial communities from Arlington Agricultural Research Station in Wisconsin, United States - UWRJ-L103-311B-2 | ecosystem: Environmental > Terrestrial > Plant litter >... | reverse complement strand
TCGCAATCCAAAAGCTCCTAGCTGTAATATAATATATCTTGAAGAGCACATCTCCAGCGCCGGTAGAATGGTAACCTGCAATGCGTATTCTGCTGAGAAGTTGTCATCTTGCTCAACGACGGAAAGGCATCACAACATCCCATTCTCCATATGCAATCAATAGGTCGCAGTGCGGGATGAAAAAAGTCCCGAATGTCATCGGCGACAATAGATTGGTCCATGAGTTCCAAATATTAAGGGGACCATAACAATGGCAACAGGGCTGCAGCCAGTAAATGATACGCAATCGCAACGGAAGGGCAATCCATGCTGATAGCAACTCTTAAGATTCAACGCATGTTACACAAAATTCTAGTGTCTTGTCAAAATTCCAGCGAGTGACATTTCTATGGAGAGGGGTAGAGCTTGCTCCGGGTATGCATGAAAAGATTCCGCCCCAAGCAAGAATGCAGGCCAAGAACAACTGCTTCAAATGGGTAATCATGTTCAATGTGACCTCCATCCCATAGGTAGGTGGTTAAGATTGGGCTTGTGAGCAAATACACTCTCTAACCAGTCAAGAGCCGTCCGATCTAAAGCCTTAATAATTAAGGATTAAATTCCCACAGTGCTTGCGTTAGCTTGTGCAGGTCTTTCCAATGGCGGAGGATCCTCAGGCAGGTATTTGGATTTGCCCATTGTAAAGTTCAATGCATGAACGGGCTTGAAGTATCCAACCAGCAATTTAAGTGCCGCAGAAGAACCATGAAGAACGAGAAGGAATTCCTTACCAGATGCCGCTTCTCGGGTTGGAAAAAAAGAGCAACCAAGAACCCAGTACAACCAAAAGAGAGAGGAACTTCCATTGAAACTCATGTGGTCTGACAGATAAGAGACAGCAACGAGGACGAAGCGTCGACATGGCAAAACTATAAGTGCTCAGTTTCGTTGAAGAAGCCCTGGTTCTCCTCTCTCTGTTTTTTTCTCCGGGAAAGAATGTCAATTTGACCGAGGGTTTGATACTCCCGTACTCCTATCTCGGGCCGGCCATGAATGTTTTCGGAGAGTGTTGCGCCATCCATGTCTTGACAGCAAAAGAAGCCATGTGTAGCGAGTCTGATGAGGAATGGTGACACCACATTTCACTTTTTCCGGACTGGACTATAACATATCAGCGGAGTAAAATTTAAACTCCACATCTACAATTCTTTTGCCTTAGATACAGTTAATACTCTGGGTACAATTTTATTAGAGGAACTGTTGGAAGCTGATCAAAAGTCTTGGAAGAACTCCTCAAAACCGTGAGCCTGTTCGTGTTGTGTTAATGCGTTGTTTTCACCCGTCAAAAGTTACCCCTCAAAAGTAAACTATATCTGAAAGGACAACGGTATATGACCTGCTGGCATAGCGGGGTGTGAATGGTTCTAAGATCGATTAGGAAACCTGGATCGTCGGTGGATAGGCAATGGTTCGCCTACCTATTGGTTTCGGTCAACTTCTATCATAAAATGACAATGCGCCTCTACTAACAGAAGTTTAAGCCTCGCGCTGGTGGCTAATGTTGAGAATTGAGCGCCGCCACCGCCGTATCCAAATGTCTGGAGCTCAAGTCTTCTTTGGGTCCTTTAAAAGCGAACGATTGGGAGTTGGTCGACCAGGCTGTCGTGACAAGGCTGAAAGCCACTCCCATGATCTGTTGGTGCTTGAGACACGCTTCGTTCTGAGAGTTTTTCTAATTTCAAGGGGGCCCTCGTCCATATTCATCTCATATCGCCCTTCAGTTTGTTTAGATGATATGTGGGGGTTGATGAGAAACCGGGCCGAGCAAACATTCCATAACGGAGGCAACAACTCCTATTGTTTTGAAGCCGTAGAGCTGGAATGCAAGATAGGCGGAACATTATGCAAGATCTCCCATTGCCGCAGGTACCCTGTGTAAATCCCATCTTGTACTTACCCACTTTCAGCCTTCTATTCACTCAAGTATGTTTATGATGGAGGATTAGTACCGAGTCGGACATCGGCCCGTTGGTGAATGGTTTTGGTTGCCCAATGATGGCCATCTGAAGCGTTGCTCATGTAAAACATGAGACCAAAAAAGGAAGGAACTGTATTGTGGTTGCGTAAAGTTGAGGATATGGTTCCGATATGTGGTCCGGGATGATTCAAGGCTTGGAAGCTCCTGTTAAGAGGACCCATCTCCTTCTCAGGGGCAACTGAACTATTTTCTGCAAGGTCCAAATTCCTAATCAATAGTCCCAACGTTTGCCTCTATTGACCAAAAACAACCAAAACTTTCCTTACTCTCAAGTTACAACTGAGAAAGAAACCATCACCCTGTATAGTAGAGGTAGGGCACTCCCGGAGCTTATTTTACAGAGAACTAAAATGTGGAAAACAGAAATCATCCCATTGTAACACATTCCTCTATTTGGCCTTACTTTCAAAAGGGCAACTTAACAGTGTTTCGATATTTGATAACTTCTGGTAGGCCTTCTCCTAGACCAACCTGTATTGCATTTGACAGCACTCATTCTCCGTGTTTTAAAGGAACGATATACCTCTATTGCATCTAAATACCCTTCGTTGAATCTCATCCACTCATTCTTATTGCTCACAGTTGTTCCATTATCCAAGTATACATACCTCCAGTATCTATTATCGGAATTCCAGCAAGCTTCCAACATTCAACTCGAGATTCCTGTCTGCTTTTACAGCGGCTCGAGATGTTTACAGATGGGACCTCTCACTATACTTCAGCTGAAGTATCTAGCTCCACGAATTCTTCTTTTTCGTCGACTTCTTGGGATATGGCTTTTGCCAACGATTCTAGGAGGAATTCTTATAACTCTGCGTTCGATGCAGTAAAGGCAGATAATCATTATGGCAGTATCCGCAACGGCTCGCTCTCCATGATTCAAGATGCGATGACCGCTCATGGCAACGAAGGAAATATGTTCTCTTTGGGCAACACTGTGTTGGAAGATTACCTCCCGCACCTTCCACTCGCAAGATTTCCAACATACTCAGACCCAGTATACGACTCTCTTGGAGACCATCTAAGCCATGGCCTTACACTCAATACCAACGAGGAGATATTGCAAGCAACTTCAAATATAGTGTCAACCCAGGAAGACTTTGTGATTCCTTCCCAAACAACTTTCCTAAACACATTCGACTTAAATTCTCCGATGTGCACTCCGGATTTTAACATGAGTCCAATTTCAGAGTGTCCAACAGACTACTCTTTCGGCTCTACCGATGATGACAACCACTACATGTCCTCTATAGGTTCGGTTTCGTCGTACGGTAGTGTCAAATCAGAACCCACGACGCCAACAAGATCCTCATCCATCAAACAACATGTGCTGAACCAGACTATCGAAATGTCTGCGGCATTGCATCGAGTGCAACTTGATGGCAAGGATTCTCGAGTCCGATACAAGAGACCAGTCAAACGAGTACCTTCCCTGATCCCTAATTTCTCTCTCAAAGTCCAAAAGGAGGCAACGAAAGTGTGTTCTTTTCCGGGATGCAAGAAGAAGTTCCAACGGCAGGAGCATCTCAAGCGCCACGAAAGAACCCATACGAATACTGAAGGTCATCCTTGCCCATTTTGCGTCAAAAACAAGCCGTTTAGCAGGGACGACAATTTGAAGTCCCACATCAAACTACATTGTGCTTATAAAAAGTCTGCGAGAACAGAGTTTCATCCTGATGCCCAGGAATATTATGATGCACTCTGCCGTAAATCTACTCGGAAATCAAAGTACTCTGGTAGGGATCGTACCTAGTCCGAATTGTGCCCATAGCTGGGCTTTCGATCTCGCTTTTGACGGACTGTGCTCGGAGCTACATATGGACGGCACCGGGTCGAACATACGCAAACGTTATATAGAGCAGATTATTGAAGCTGCTACATGGGCTGTCCATTGAAAATGGAATGTTTGCCTCCTCTGGATTTCTTTGATGCCCACTTTCATTCAACACGCTTTTACTATTCTGGGCTTCTCCTCATTTTGCTCTATTATTTTTGTTGCCGACATGTCTGATGGAAAACAAAGATGTTCCGAGTAAGCACCTTTTTTGCTTCATCAGTTTGGAGAGTTGCATGTTGTTGTGGTTTGTAAGTCAGATTGTGTTCCAAGTTAAGGTTTTTTGGTGCGCATTTATCCGTGTTAACTATTCCTGGGTGGGTTATAACAACATTTAAAGCATGCTATGAAGAGGAGAAATAAGTGCTATAATTGTTGTTGTTGGAACAGCGAAAGGTCAAACAGGGCCAGAATTATGAAGGTTGTGTGTATTTGTAATCCAGCAAGAAGTAACTGTTGAGTTGGTCCCTAGGTTAGCATGTTAACATACCAATACAATAATTCTGATCAAACCATAAGCATATAAACCATCACCTATTAATATGATAAGAAATCATCTCTGCAGCTGCCCATCGTGAGTGTAATTCAGTGAAAACTCTTGCCATTTAAATAGATGTAATAGATGCCAATTGGTAAAGGAAAGGCATGTCCCACGTTGTGCCCTCTGGTCTTGTGGTGTCAGGTCGGTACTGTACCTAGGTATAGAAGCATAACACCATTAGAGGACATCTCTCCAGCAAAATTCTCCGCTGGATAGATTCTTGAAAACTTTCCGATAGTAGACTTCCTACTACGTCGATACCTGCAACAGCGATTATGCTGTCCTAAGCTATGTAATATTTGCTAAGAGTTCCTAATATGTGCCCATGTGTCTATTTGACGGAGATTATCGGAAACAGCATGAAAAAACACTGGGGAGCTACTAAAGTGCCTGCCCCTTGCTTGTAACTGAACTATCCGCGTAAGTAAATTAAGGTGAACCAACAATACCAGCGGCAGTGCTAAAGTAACCTCTACTGAACAATAGTCCCTCTCGGCGCTGGTAGCTCAATTATTACTGTATTTAGGACGCTGTAGAGGGAAGTTTAGAAGTCTTACGATCCTTCCTCACCTGTCCCCACTCATTCTTTCCACCGACACGATTTCAACTATCGAAAACTCCATTAACGCCTCTATTGACAACATCACCTCATACTACCGCCGCAGTCATCTGCAGATTTTGTTCATTACCATTATTGGCGATGATGTTATGCTAGTCATCCAAATCTTTTGCGAATCATCGCAAAGCAACCAGCTCAAAAGATAACAAGCCGGCGACCACTTGCTCCTCAAATTGAACATAACGCCACTCCAACACGAGATTGAGCTTTAAACTGTGCTACTTCAAGACAACAATAGGAATCCATTCTGCTGTTTGCATGTGGAGCATCTGCACATTCGATTGCAATGGTTTTCCAACACCCGCTCTGTCTATGTTGGTAGAATGCCATCTCAGTGAGTTTTCCCCTGGACATTTGGCCATATTCTTGCTTTTGGAATATGACCACTATATTCCTGCCAAACTGCATTACATTGGTCTCCACTGCTCTTTACGTGCTGAAACTAGTTCTCAGCTAGGACTGCTCAAGCACTAATAGATTCAATTTTGGGGATTGTCTTCATTGCTCCTGATGCTGACACTCGTCCAGCAGACATCGAAATACAACTGAAACTGTTCACCGTCTTATCAAAGCCTCTACAAATACAAATAAAGAGCCATTTTCACCTCAGGACTAGCACCGACTAGCACCAAATAGTAAAGGACGATTTACGGGCCACGACCAACCTCTTACATACAATTAGACAGATTATGCTGTTACTTTGGGTCGCCTTGATGGAAGCAGCTGAAGGTCATGTTGTTTCTTCCATCACCTTACTGTAGCATATTTCGCTCCTTCTCCTAAGCTACTGGTCTAGTGTTTGTAAACAACGAGGGCATCACTGGGGCTCTCGTCACAATGAGGAGGAGGAAGGCGATGCAATGAAGGACAAGATAATTCTTACCTTGAACGACATCCCAACGCTTAACAACGATACATGTTGGTTTTGAGACACCGCTAGGCATCACAAGGCAGATGAAAGAGAGCTTGTGCCAGCTGGAAAGATCTACAACCACAATGGCGATAGCCATGCGTCGGTAACCTATTCCGGATGTTGCACAGCATTTCAGTATGCACCCGCGCCGTGGTACAACACCAAAAGGTAGAGATGTCTATTATTCTTGATCACTTGAATGTCTGGATCCACCGCACTGGCATATGCGCAAGAAAACTGGTGAAATAGGTACTGTTAAGTGGTTGAACCTCTCTGCTATACCAATGGAAAAACTTATGGTTTCTTCTATCGTTTGTTACACACAAAGTCTAATATCGTCTCTTGTGTAACTATGTTCCTTCAGCGATAGCTTCTCTACATAGAACGAAGAGGTAAGTATCCTCTATCTATGTTTTGCATTAGATTCTGTTGCTAACCATTTACCAAAGATCTCTGAGTTTCCACGGCCCTATATTGACCCTATCTCCAGGTATTAACTGTGTATATCTGCCTCAAATTCAGTGCAAGTTTTATCCAATCACAACGCTGGGGGCCACCAACAAGGATATAAGATACACAAATATCTGGGATAGCAGCGTGATAACGTAATTATAGCAATCGCTAGGAGTTCCAGAGAGAAATCATGCATCTCATGGAGAGAGTAGGGGCAGCGAAACGGAGATAGAGCCCGATACTTCTGTTATCACACTGAGCAAGGTGAGCCACAAACACGCCCTTATCAGGAGCTTCAACTATGGCTACATTTCCAAGGTTACACACGGCATGAAGTGGTAATCAGAAATTCCCGTTCTTGATTCTCTGAGTAAGAAAGCTGGCTAGTCATATGATTGAGTTATAATGCCACAAAAACTTAGGTAGGGTCTAGTTGAAATCTGCCAAAGAATAGTTCAAGACGTTCATTGAACCTTGACGTAGTCATTATAACCTCCACCACTAATATCTGCGAGTCTTGACCACTATCTCAGATCCTGGCTCGATTTTAGAGAGGTACGCTCTCCTTTCAATCCACTAAGCTATCAAAATTAAGTATGAAGGGTAGCTGCAGATACTCAACTCCTTAAGGTCTTTCTGGCATGCTGTCTCTACACACCACCAACCCAGATCCTCGCAACCTGGCATTGCCCAGTCGGACTAAATATGCAACTCACATCATTAGACTACCAAGCCGGTCAAGCTCGTGTGTATCTCCTGTGGACCATGGTATCTAAGAGCTTCACACATCCGAAGACGCCACTCCTCTCTTGATGTCAGTAGCTAGAACTCACTTGAATATAATTTGATCCCTGGAGGCAATGTCGGCTCTTCAGACCGCAATGATTTATGGAGAGCACTTCATCGACTATGACCTGACCTGATGAACTCTAACGAGCTGATCAACGTCATTGCTACCGTAATGGAGTTAAACTTTTGAAATTTCCCAGTTGGAAGACTAATTATTGAAAATGACATAGAACAGAAGCATAATTGGGTTTCTGCTTAATGCTTTTTTATAGTTGTCTAAAGAGGTTATTACCAGTCGTGCAACTCCAGGACTCCACAAGAGCTAGCCAGCCATAGCCCCACGACATCGAGATACTACAGTATAGTTCTTGGTGAAGTGTCGCCATTCCATACACCACACTCAATTTATGGTATGATAGGCGAGGCAGTGTATACCATACCCCACCCTCCACCTTTTAAGGTTAACCCCGCTGTATCCACTTTAAACTTACTGTAAGTGAGCTGCTTGGAGCTTGGCAACTAGTGTATTCGTTGTTGAAGCTGAAGCAATCCACAATGACTGACCTATATTTATACCTAACTTTCCTGATAACTTCCATCACTTGGCCCGTTTTTCCCGTTGTTAAATTCACAACACACACATGTATCTAATCAATGAGCCAAATCACATTGAGCTCACAGCATCAACCCTCTTCTCACGACCACGACACGACCACTATGGCTTGCTTCTCTGACCTTCCTTTCGAGTTACAAATCGAAATTTGGACCTTAGTCCTTCCGTTCCGAGGGGGCGTGCAATGGGTTGAGTTTGAAGGCATTCCTCAACCATCTCACATAATCAGCCAATCACTTAAGTGGAACCAGGATTTATTTGACGGCAGAGAACCAAACAATCTCGAGAACTCTGTCATGAAGTACGAAAATCAGGATTATAAAAGATACGCTGAAGGCCTGGACAGAAGCAGCTTATTCTTCAAATCCCTGTACACCATTATACCCTCATTTCACGGAAATTTCAAACGGTCGGAAGATGTAGTCTCGCAAGAAGTGAAAGATGAGATTATTGCAACGCAACGTTGCAGGCAACTCTCGACTTACACACTGGTCACAACCCTTCTGTCAACATGTCAAACCTCGCGCCTAGCAGCCTTGAATTTTCTGAACAAAATGATCCCAAATGCTGCGTGGCCGATCTATCGTGGCACTGGTTGTATGCACAGGTATAACATTTCTATAGTGAAGCATAATTCCTAGGAGTGTACTATAGGGGTTACTTCAATTACATAACCCAAGATCTCTTTCTCAATCCATTATAAGAAGCAAACTAAATTTGTTTTTTATTTACAGGCCACGTTCCCTGAACACTTGGAAACAACAGTACCAAGACGATTGGAGAAATTCAGAAACAGTCGATAAGCTAGTCCCTACAATCTGTGGAGCTTTAGACTTGGTTGTTTTTCGGCTTCATACCGCGAAGGGACTTCCCAAAGATATTTTGAACCATGTATACTACCAAATGAAGCCGTGGAACTCAGATTCCGCGATTCCAGAATTTGACCGTATCGGCATCGAGTGGCACACCTTATGGGCCACACAGGAAGGTAGAAAATATCTATGCGAAGACGGTATATATTGGACAATTCAGCTTCTAGGTAACATAAACGCTTCTGCAGCACAACTTTATTGGCTGGTAGATGGCGTTCCTCGCCCACGGTGGGATGAATATCCGCCCGCTATACCTGCAGCATTTAGCAGAGTAATAGAAAAAAGGAAGGGTCAGATCTTGAAATATTGGCAAGCTGACCAAGCCTGGAAAGATCAAGTCCTGAAGCACCACAATCTGTCTCAAGAGTTTGAGGCCAACGGTCGAAGGTATTATATTGTCTTCGTAGTAGCGGACTGGGCTTCTGAGAGTCATCTCGAGACCTCATTTCGTGACCCAGCTGTTGACTGGAATGGGCCATTTCCTGGTGGAGAGAATATCTGGCCTGAAAGCCTCCGGCCCCCAGTGCGAGTAGCTCGTGAACTGCAGCCAAATTTACCGACGGACAGCTATTGCAGTTATGTCTTATCGTGGGAGCCTATGTAATGGTCAACTACCAAATCAAGTTTGCAAGTTATGGTGACGGGACTGATTCAGGCCGAAGTGATAGCGGGGAGGTATTAAGCTAAGCACTTCTCCTCCGTCAGAGTTTGTGGAGTATTGGGGTGAAAATAGGAGGTGGATATCCGACTGCATTTCAATGAAGGGAAGCTAGAGATATAATTTGCGTCATACGAAATTATGGACCAAAAGTATATGCCGTGTTCTAAAGAAAACATGCGGGGCACTTCCTGATCTTTGTTCGCATTTGAGATTGCAGTTGTGAGTTTCTAATGATAGAAAAATAACCTGATAGGGCCATATTTATTACTCTCCACCATGAGCTAAGACGAACACAATAATCAAAGTGCTCGTAGTGTTGTGCTGTTTTCCCCTTATCTAAATTGTTAATATTCCACTTTTTGACACTTTTTGTCTGAATTCAAGAGTAGTTGAAAGTGGTTCCTCTGATACTGTCTGAGGCGTGTGACTTTGCTGGGTATCTTAAACATGACTGGTAAACTTGCGAATCGAATAATTTAGACAGGGAAAATAACTGTGCTATTCTAGAATAGCAACTCGCTAATTGTAATCGTCATTATTGTAAACGTCATATTAGTCTCTTTCATGAAAGACACCAGAGAAATTAGGGATTACTTCGCTGAGACTGAGTGTTGAAGCATGCGAAGCACCATTGTAACAGTTGTGTCAAGACTTCCAAGTGAGATATTGATATTGACCGCATTGCCAATAACAATCCATACCGCCTAGGAATCGTAGCAATACTTTCCAGACTTGGTAAATGAGATTCAACGATCTATCAAATTTTGGCCCTGCCCTTCCCCTCTTTTGAGCCTTATATCCAAACACCTTGAATACCCAAAACAGCTTTTTGAGTTGTGTCAAGCATAAAAGTATCTGGGATCAGAATGACACTAACCTATTATCAAACTCAACTCGACGGAGAGATAGGCAAAGTTAACTAGGAATGAGCCGTTGTTTTTTGATAAATTGAGGAGATGCTCTAAGCTTGTTTCTCTAATAATGGAGGAGGTGGTGGTAACGCATCAAAAACTATAACGACCATGAGCAGCACAATATTCAAGGATCAGACACCATTCATTTACACACTATGGCGGGTAGACGAGAAAGGCTCCTGTTACAACTAGGAGTGCTTGATTAGCTAGGTAGTCACTGGACAAAACAACAATGCTGTAGCAACTTCTTCGCGTCAAAGGCTCCTGGGCTCGCACTACAACGTCCTTGCTATTGGGCTAGGTAAGCCCGATACTATACATACTTAGATGAGAAGGACCCTAACCATTCGAACAAGAGACTTTGGAGAGAAACCCGTACTTTTGGATTTCAGATTGAGTATTATATTTGAATACGTGTCTTATAAGAAGTAATCAATGTTCCCAGATGCTACTGCCGACATCCCGGCGTTAAGTTGCGCTGCTGTGGAAGAGTATGCATGGTGGGAACTCCGACCGTTGAGAGGGCTGTAGCATTAGAATCTAAGTTCTGCAGACCAAGTAAACATACACTTGCTAGCTAAAGAACTTCTGATTTTCTAACTTGTCAATAGGAAGATTTCAAGTGCCAAACCCACCAGGAAGTCCCAATTTTCGAATCAAAATGGGAAGTAGCCATCCAAAATCTCCTTCTATTCAGGACATCCCCCGAAGAGGCAGATTGGACATAGCCGATGGTGTGGGAAGGTCATTATCTTCCATATTGTAGGAATGGATGGTATACATTATACTGTAACCGCCGCGAGCTCCCTGCTCCGTTGGGGCTCTGGCCAAGACCTCGGCTTGTTAAACTTAGTCATCATCGTGGATTTGTGTTCAACTGACGTCAACTCGTTCCACATCGTTGCCAACGCCAACAACTGTCAAGCCGTTTTTGTCAAAACATTTGTTCTTCCTTAAGGTATCAATATCTGCAGGTACAGTCGATCATGCGATAGAAAGAAAACGCATTAATGTTGTCACTCTTTGTCTTTATAACGGGTAATCTTGCATGATTTACAGATCCAACACAACCTTGTGGAATATTCAGCTTTTTTCAAGAGAGCTTTTTACTCTTTAAGATAAGGGCTATGATTATAGTCATGGGAGCTAAATTAGAAGAAAAGCTCCATAATCTGGTGAGTCTGCATGTATTTTCTTGATTCGAACGTTGACTCAACCTCTTTGTTGATATATCGACGCACTTTGTCTTAATGGTCCAAGCTTGGATACCCATCTCCACTACAAGTGTACTCAATCTACAGACCGAATTTCTTGCGAAGCAACTGGAGCTCTCTCGCATTCCTGTCTCGTATATGCTCCTGCTGCGACCGTTTTCTTTTGTCCTGTTGTGAGTGGTAGCGTTGCAAAACAAAGATCTAGGAGTCAGCGCGAAACTAGGATGTATTAGCTTTTGAGTTGTAGCTACGAAATAAGAAATTGGAGCCAAAGGCTAACTGTCTTTTGAGTCGAAACAATTGCAATATCAGAGATAGAACGCCAAATATTCAAGCTTCCTTAAGAAAGAAGCATAACGATACATATCAATTTTGGCATTTTTGGCGCAATGAACCGATATTCAGGGGATGCAGTAACTGAGTTGAAAGTCGCTCTTTCTTCATTGGGGATTTCCGGATCGTTTCAAATTGTCGTTTAATTCGATCAAAACCCAATTCGTTAGCTTCGATGTGTGCATGCTGTTATTTGCCTAACCAATCTTCACTTTGCAATAAGCTAGAACCGATTTTCGTCCCAAAGCCCGTGGACATTCCCGCACTCTTATAGCCTTAATATACTAGTGAGGAACCAGCCTTTAGCAAATCCAGAGAAACCAATTCTAGTTTTTGCAACTTGGATTGCTCCTCAATTCTCCCAACCAAACAAAGACGATTTTTGGTTAAAGATAAAGTAGTTGTTGGACTAGTTTCTCCAGTCCGTAAATCTCAAGGTAAAGAGGTGGATGGTTTCATATTTCTTGAAGCTGTGAGTCTTGCTGCTTTGTTGAAAAGGTTAGGTTGTGCCTTCGGGCTTGGCACTCCTCCTCGTTCGTCTGGATTAAGACGCGCTTCGGCAGAATTTCTTCACCTCCATCAGACCGAGACGCGTCAATCCATCCACAACCTCATTACTGGACATACATTCTTAGGAATAAGCTTAGTGTTCATTTCAATAAGTACTCATCATCATTACACTACCTTATACTGGAAGGGATACCACTACGGCTATATCGCTGTCGCATTTCCAGTGGAGAATCGAACTGAATCAACGCCCAGATCACAGCTACCACAAGACTCATTGACAGAATGGGGTTTCCGCCTCTGTACAACGAGGCTGTCGGTATATCGACTGCACTCACCAATCCGTCAATTGATGATGTTATGAAGCTGGTATTGCCCTACATCCGTTTCTCCGATTTGCTTCACTGTGCTCGAGTACGGCGTAGTTGGTATAGGCCATGCATTATATCACTATGGTCAAACCCCAGCACACAACTTAGCTACCACATTTCCCCCATGTGTAGGTTACTCGCTCAAGAATATTTGATCCGTTGCTGCTAATCAACCAACAGCACTAGCAGTACGATTCATTGACATGATCCTATTTCCTAGAGTCAAGGATCACCTTGTTACTCTAGATTGGTCAGATCTGATCAGCTTTGTGAAAGAGAAGTAAGTTTGCGATAATTATACTATAGCTCTAGTGGCCCGCATCATTTCTAGGCAACTTCTCGTCCCATTGAATTCAGAGTCATTTTTGCATCGCTATTAACTATTTCTAGCAACGAAGAATTCCGGGTGAGAGATGACTTAAATCTCAATACAGTGGCTTGCCGATACCAATATGCCCCAAATGTTCAATTTGAGATATTGGATGGAATAGATGGCCTATGTGATCCTGGGCTCTTTGAAGAGTCAAGGAGATACTCTGCCCACTCACCACAAGGCTTGTTGTTGTTTAGTGCAGCTCGCTGTTATGGGTAAGCTGTGTTAAAGATCTTAAGCCATGCACCTCACTAACATGGCATCGCCCCTAGTCTCAATTGCCCCAGCCTGCTGCTTTGCTCACATATGGAGAACCTGCTGTTCTTAGATATGTCACTCACAAGGCCAGATGAGCTCTTGTATGGCAGGTTTAAGCAGCTGAACCTACCTAACCTGAGGGTTCTCAAATTGAGGAGCCTACGCTTGACAGATTGGATGCTCAAAATAATGCTGAAGGAACACACGAAGCTGTGGTCATTGGATCTGCGTGACAATCTTTTCACAGACATGATTGCAGAATCCATAAGTCACTTATTAGGACGTCGAGTCAAGCAACACTACCAGTCTTTAGACAGAGCGCAGACACTAGACTTATATGAATACCCACCTTTATATCAACGCCATGAGGTGGAGGAAGTAAGGGATGCTCGACCACCTACTATGCGACCTGATAGCAAAATTTCTTTCATGAAATATATCCAGCAGAATGGAGAAAAGAACCCGGTGGGTCAGTTCATCCTCGATCGGCACGACCCACTGCTCAAAGAAACTGGGCTTACACATCTTTACCTATCTGGCAACAAGTTGACCTCAAGTGGTATCCTCACTATCATGAGGTATACCGATCGGTTGCAATTATTTGACGTCGGTTCTGTACGATGCGCAGCACATAAACCTGCCTTAACTCCTCCTCTAGCTTCATACTCGCTAGCAGACGTTCGGTCATACATTTCCCGCAAACTTGGAAACCATCTTACGGAACTGCGTGTGCATCACTCTATAGTCACCCTAGCCCCA
>Ga0247734_1002048_pt1 | contig 14046 bp, 10 predicted proteins | sample UWRJL103311B2_FD_180933 | JGI IMG/M metagenome (GOLD analysis project Ga0247734, IMG submission 180933) | Plant litter microbial communities from Arlington Agricultural Research Station in Wisconsin, United States - UWRJ-L103-311B-2 | ecosystem: Environmental > Terrestrial > Plant litter >... | reverse complement strand
CGGCTGCGCTCGCGAGGCCTATTGTAATCCGATATGGGGGCTGCTTTGCTACCGCGCTCTCTTCCCTTGGATTCCCGGTCACCCTCAGACCGACGTGTTGGAGGGGATCGCGATCTCCTAGGCTGTGAAACTCCTCGGGCTACTCTACCTCGATCTCTGCGGTCGTCACCGTGGCTCCAGCTGTCTTTCATTTCGACATACCGCGATATGCCGATTTGAGGGTGGTTGAGTTATAGGAGGAAGTTCCGGAAATTGTAGTTGTTCGTTGTCGTTTGGGTGCTGGACCAAAAACTTCCAGGATAGGTTTGGCTTAGCGTGGTTCGGTTGGCAGTTGAGTGGACGTGCAGTGGTGTGCAACAGGAGCGGCCGACTTGCGCTGAGGCCGACTCGACGAATGTGAGGATAAATCGAATCGATTTAAAAAAGGAACGAAGGCATCAGATAGGAAGCAAACAATTGAAGAGGAAAGACGTTCGCCCTTACCGTTGATAACGAGCCTGCCTCAAGATTTTGAAGATGCTCGTCCGTAGGTAAAGGCCCAAATATGCTGCCAAACACCACACCTCAGTGGTGGTTGAACCGAATGCAACCCTTGTCCCTGGATCCCCAAGAATTCGTCTTGAATTTCTCATCGTTGCCATTCGAGTCCATCTCTTCTGTTCCAAAAGGCACATCACACAATCAAGTCACGCGTCATGCAAGTTATCTACGGTGCGTATAAACGCGGGCCTAATCAGAAATGGCCCAATGAGAAGGAAAACCCGTCCAAGCATCCTCCCATATCACAAATTCCCTGTTCCAAACTGATCTTGTCAGGCAAATTCAAAACGTCAGATCGAGTGATTGTAAATCAGCCAGAGTATTGAACTGAGACCATTTTCATCCTCCTTACTCTCCGCTGGGTTTGTTGTGACTGACTAGCAGATGAATTTGGCATTTCAACTGAAGACATTGGGCGATAACCATATGCATCCAATGCTCATCTGCTGCTAGGTGTAACTCCGTTCGTGAATGTGGGCTGTATCCGAGATATATAGGTCCGTTCTTCGAGCGCATTCTTGCAAATGCGTCATGTGGACCAAAACTGTAGTGAGAATAGATTAAGTTGCCAAAGCTTCGGAACGAGAGGGTTTATTTCGAGATTCATAAACATTTTTCGAGAGCTCCCACCATCCTTGGGCCAAATACCTGTCGTTTAAAGAGTCATCGATCCAAATGTCAAAGTTTGGTCTGAAAGATGTCCTCCTTCACAAGCTCGTAGGCAAGCGTCGCCAGCAAATCTGCCTGTACCTATAGCAACTGAAACGCAAGCTCATAACCTGTTGAAGTGGTACTCAGATTTTCAGTTAGTAATGTTGACTTCAGGCCAAGAATGAGCCATCTGTGCCATACGTATAGTATGCATAGTTCCCGAGAGACAGTAAACTTGAGTTCATTATTAGATTGGACTGCGTTTTGTGCGTTGGTGCTCAATACATCCCAAAGTCTTCTTTCTCGGTAGTTGAAATAGTTCTTCGATAACAACAGAAGAGTTAGTAGAACGATGTCTAAATCTCTCCAAATCGGAGACTCCAGAGTGATTTGGAGCTTGAGGTCCGCTTGACGCAGCTAACTGCTCGAAGCTGCACAGCGTGAGGTCGTGTTATCATCATATACTATAAATTTGGCATATGGACTTCGCTATGTCTCTCATGTCTGAAAATAAGGAGATATGCGACACTCTCAATCAAGGGCAGGTTCTATGGGCCAACCCAAATCCCATGGAACCCACTCCCCTCTCGTGTTACAACACCATTATAGCTATCGACCTAGATGATGTAATACACATATTTCGCCAATAAATAATTCGTGGGAGCTGTTCGAGGAGCAAAGCCTCAATGTAGACGGCATTGGGGAACTAGTAGCTGAGCGGTGTAGTCGTCGGGGCGGTAGAAGGCTGTTAGAGAGCCGCATCGGAATACAAGACGCTTGCGGAATCGTTCAAATGTTATATATCATACCGAGTTGACCGAGAGTATGAGAATAAAGTATATATAGGTGTTGGCAGAGGGCTCTTTCGTAATCAGGCTGGTTGACGAGCGGCGTGTTCGGTGACAGTCAAAGACATGGTCCTGCATCTCCTTGCAACGTTGAGTATGCTAACAGGTAATGCGTGAAAATAAGGGCCATATGAGAGGAGATTTATATCTTGATGATATGCTAATCCAGACAGACTGAGGTGATGATGCACTGGCGGTCTGTGACAATTCAGAAAACCTTGTTCCTTCTGCCGGGCACTATCATTAGGCGCAAAATCCATCGTATTACATAATCAGTATCACCACCACTAAAACTCTATGTAAAGCCAACTTGCTGATGCCTTTTTTCTCGCATGGAATATTTTGAGACAGTCATACATAGTATACTACACAGGAAGGTCACATGTGCATTTTGGACAGATTTTCATCAAATTGTCAACTGTCCATACATCGTGCTTCTAAACTAGAATTGAATCTCCAAACATAACCTCGGCCGCCTAACGCCAGACTCCTCGTTTCGCCATTAGACACTCATAACATCATATTACACAGTTCAAGCTCCACTTCTATATACCTGGCTACCTTGATTCCGGATCGCAATTGTGTCCCGTCTCTGTAGAACCACAAGTGCCCTATTCAGTGCTTGCTCCGAGTAACCTTTTCCTTCACAAATCTCTCTTTTCAGAGTTGCTAAGCTCGTGCTCCATCCTATGGGTAGCCTCTTTTTTAATTCGTCTTCTAGCTTATTAACCTCGTCATTTAATTCTTTGCTTCCCTGTGAGCTACCCATGTTCACAGCATCCATAGTACTAGCCAGGAAAAGCCGGATTGCCTCGTCAACATGTGCTTCTGTAGCAATTGGAGAGAGAGCCAGTTTGGCGAGCGACTCCGTAATACGGATGATAGCTTCTAGCTGACGTACAGTGATGGGAATAGACGACCGAGCATTTGCTTCCACTTCTGCAGCGTGAACCTGCTTTCTTATAGAGACGAAATGGGACGAAAGCTTCTCTGCTGCTTCAGGAGAGAGTCGTGGTGCACAGCGTCTAGATATTGTTAATTTAGATAATACCATAATTTCAACAATACTTACGATCTGCAGTAGCTAACATATCTCTTCATCTTATCGACGGAAATTTCGGCCTCTGCCTGATCTTCGTTTCCTCGTCCACCCATTTGCAGATTCATAACATGCTTGGCAATCTTCTCGTCTCGGCCTCTCTCATGATCATCCTTAACAATGAAAATCATGTCGAAACGGGACAAAATCGTAGTTTGGAAGTCAATGTTCTCGCCAGGTGTTTTCAAGTCATCGTAACGTCCGAAAATTGGATTAGCCGCTGCTAATACCGATGTTCTAGCATTCAAAATGGTAGTAATTCCTGCTTTAGCAATGGAAATAGTTTGCTGTTCCATGGCCTCGTGTATAGCGACCCGATCCTCATCTCTCATTTTGTCAAACTCATCGATACAAACAACTCCTCCATCAGCTAGAACCATAGCACCTCCTTCCAAGTAGAACTCTCGTGTGGTATGATCTCGCTGGACTGAAGCTGTGAGACCTGCAGCAGAAGATCCCTTGCCGGAAGTATAAATGGCTATAGGGGAGGCTTTCTCGACGAATTTCAACAGCTGAGACTTCGCAGTCCCGGGATCACCAAGAAGAAGGACGTTGATATCACCACGAAGCTTCATGCCATCTGGGAGGATTTTCTTTGAACCGCCCATCAATAGGCACGCAATTGCTTTCTTGATATCTCCATTTCCGTAAATCGAAGGGGCTATGCAGCTTGCAAATACTTGGTATAGATCAGGTCTTCTGCTCATCTCCTGGAACTCTTGCTCTTCTTCTTCAGAGAATATTGCGTTTCCTTTCGCTGTATGATCAACATCGCTGTGAATTCCAACTGCTCGTATATACGGTGTTCTAATGGCGACGGCGGAAGTTGTGGATGATCCTTTGGACTGCTTATTTTGATAGATTGAAAATATCCCAGTGACGGTGCATCTAGACCCAGGAACAACTCGGTTTGCCAAATACCGATCTGTAGAAATCAAGACATGCCTTGGAAGCTCACCAACAGGAACTTGATCTGGGGCCTCTTGTAATTTAATGATTTGCTGGTCAACAAACTGGCACTTTTCGTGAATTACCACATAAGGATCCATTGGGCACTGATCTTCTCCGGGCATTTTCTGTCTGTCGCAAGTTCGGGGGAGGGAAACGCCGGTGAATCCACCCGCAATTGGTAAGACTTTATTCGCATGGCACGCCCGGCATTCAATATGTAGTGTTGTAGCCTTTGAGGACAGGACTGAAGCACCAATGACAATGCCTGGAACTCGTACAAGCTTCGATATTGTAAGAGCGTCTAGATCTCGAATTGATATATCGCTTGCGCCCGAGTGGAGGAGGAGCTGATGCTCAGGAACCACAATGTCCTTATTTGAAGGATATACAATGCGATGGGTACATCTCTTCAGAGCTGCTTCGAACTAAGCTATCGTCAGGGAATATCAAATCGAAAAGGCTGTCGGTACTCACAAGAGGTATTATTTCTGCAGGCTCAACAGTAAGTCTGTGGGCAAGCTCTTCGTTGAAGGAGTTGAGATGAGCAATATCAACATCGCAGAAGTATTGCTTGAGCAAAACATTCTCTCTAATCTGATCTCTGCTTGGGGTTTAGATACTGAGCTCTCTATCATATAGCGATAGACCAACCTGTAAATGAAGACATTGTCAAGTCGAAATTGTAAAATGAATTGTTCCAACTGGTTTTGAACCTGGCCACGAGTATCGTCACTATTGTCAAAATCCGGTGCCAAAACACTCAGAGTATATGCAGATCGCCTATCCATTTTGGCTTTTTATTGATTGAGGGCGAAGAGAAACACGTTTTGAGCGGATTTTGCGGTTGACAGAGAAAAGGGGGGATACGCGTTTGAACGCGAAAGCGCGTTAAGTGGTTATGGTTTGCTTAGTCATGGAATTACCCAATCAAAAACCACAAATTGTTCACCAATAGACGGGAGTGTCGGGGAAGGCTGAGTGAGAGCTCTAGAGATATCTATGAATGATCGAGACAACTACGAAACATAATGCCCATGCAAGCAAATCGCCCTTCTTTTTAAGCCCACTAATGTTTTGATTTCTAACAATCGCCTGCTTTGTGCTTAAATGATGATACTATCCATAGCCTGCAATATCAGGAACGTCTGACACATTCTATGGTTTTTAAGGCTGTCGTGGCCGTATTGGATTAAAGAAACCAACCCGCTCGTCTCATCCCACTCCGATTTCTGTAGAACTTGGGTTTCCACGAACAATTGAGACAGTGGGGGAGGTCGGGGATACATAGTGGATGATTTTGAGGCCAGAGGTCAGCGCATTGAAGATAGAATATGGCTTCTCCAGCCCCTCGACAATCTACGGACAGTTTCTCGCCTACAACACCACCGCCTCGGAGCGAGTATCCCTTTCCTAGGTAATCCACTCTTCTTCCAGTTCTCTAAAGGTACACTGACGTTTACTAGGCCTGGCTCAAGCGGCAGATATTCATCACGTCGGGGGTCAACAGCAAGCTCAATACATTCTATAGGAGGATCATTAGATACAGCATCCCATTCAAATTCCTTGACAGAGTCTAGTCAAAATGGTGCGCTGCTAGCCCTCATATTTTTCTCAGTGGCTAATTCAGCATAGCTATATCTACTCTACTACAGCCACCAATTGTTCGAACCGGATTGATTCCTCATACCTCTGCTCCTGCATCAAGTGCACATAAGCCTCCCACATCTCGAGATATCCCACCCGTCACTCTCACAAACTTAAAACCCGTTGATCCTGCAGAGTTCACCCCATACTTGACGCAAGTAGGAGCACTATATGATGCGCTGCAGCGAGCGAAAGACAACGAGGAAGAGGGCGGAACACAGTTGTTAAGAAGAGGCACAAAACCGGAAGACTTTGCTGATCTCTTAGAGGCAGATGGACGGACAGGTAAACCTAGTCTATCTAGACAAGCTTCTCTGGCTTCTTTGGCCTCTTCACTCAAAACTCCTCCTATCCCACGGAGAAGATCGTCGAATACTCGGCGAGCGGTGCATGCAGCAACTCCTCTAAATACAATTCCAAACGTCTACTTTGAGGAAAACTTCCATCTGGAAAATCCCCGCACTTTCGATGTTGTCAGTGAACGTTCAGAGGTTGTGCGCCCGGTACCCGGGACCCCGGATCCTAAAGGGTCTAATGGCAATGCTGTAGCGCCACGGAAAGCCCTCGCTACAAACGCGATTTTGCAGGAGAAGTTATCATGGTACATGGATACGATTGAGGTTCATTTGATTTCCTCCATCTCTACGGCATCTACCTCGTTCTTTGAAGCTCTAGGGTCTTTGAAGAATTTGCACTCAGAGGCTGCAGACTCAGTTGCACGGATAAAACAGCTACGCAAAGAACTTGCATCTCTTGATCAGGAAATGGCTGTTGGAGGGATAAATATTGTTAATAAAAGACGGAGGAGAGAAAATCTAAAACAGTTAAGCGACGCTGTGCAACAGTTGAGAAGAGTCGTTGAGACACTTGCCAGTTGCGAATCACTGGTTGATAATGGAGATGTTACCGAAGCCTTGGATGCCATTGAATCTTTGGAAAAGCTAATTTCAGGGGAAGAGCCGGATTCAGAACCCACTGGTTTCCAGCTAAGAGATCTAAGAGGTGCCCTTGCATTACAGGGAGTTAACCAGGATCTCGATACCCTGAGACTCCGCATAGGCAAGACCTTTGAATCTCGATTTTTGAATGCACTCCTTGGAGACCTAAGAAGTCATATTGAATCTGTTTCTACTGAAGAAACTTTGAAGCGTTGGAGTGCTTCCTCACAACGATCGAGGGGGCATAACCGGGAGCAATCTGCGTATCCAGCTTATCTGTCTGTGAGCAAAGAATTCCGCTTCGAAATATTATCGCTCCTCGGTGGTTTACATCGAGCCCGGCATACATCACCAGCAACTACTGCTTACCGGGAGGCAGTGTTGCGAGAGTTACGAAGCATCATCCGTCGGACCTTGCCAGCATCAAATGAAGACGACGCCAGTTCAATGATGTCAAGTTCAACCATTGGGGGAGGTCAGCAAAGAACTCCACAAGAAAAGTCCTCTGCGCTAGCTCGCAATCTCCGTGCCTTAGATCCCGAAGATGCTGAGGAGTTGCTCAAGAAAATATACATTGGAACAGGAGAATCTTTAAGACGACTGGGAACGCAAGTAAAGGTTTTGCTGGACGTTACAACCTTGATAGGAGATCCAACTGGCGGCATGCTTTCTCCACGTCTTTCTGGAATGATGTCCCCTCCAATTGGTGGTATGAATTCCCCAATGAGTCCTAATCTAGTCATGGTTGATGGGCGTCAATTGGGATCACGCCCGAGAGGTAATTCTGGTCTTGATATCCAAGAACAACTCCACCAAACACTCGACATGTCAAATCTTCTTGGCCAGGCTGTCGATATTGCACAAGACAGGATAGTGAAAATTCTTAAAGTCAGGTCTGAGCAAAGTACCCACTTACCTGTTGAGGCTTTTCTTCGCTACTTTAATTTAAATCTCCTGTTTGCCAACGAGTGTGAGGCGGTTTCTGGGAGAAGTGGTACCTCACTCAAAAACGTTGTGAATGGGCACATTAAAGAGTTTGTAAGAAACATGGAGGACTCCGAGAAACAGAGCTTGGCTTCTGGTATGGAAGCAGATTTGTGGAACGCCAAGGACTTCTCTGATGAGGACAATGAATACTTGAGTCGCATTCTGTCAGCCAGTACCCAGGATGCAGAAGCTTGGACGGCTGGTACCAAGATATGGCTAGCAACCTCCTCCATGGGGACCTTCTCTGCTTCAAATAATTCGAATGGCACTTTGGCTATTCCAGCTACAAATGGCGTCTCAGATTCAGGCCGCTCTACACCGTCAAGCAACAAACCCACGAAACCAGCAATGATTGAGTCCGAAGCCTTCATTCTGCCCCTTTCTGCGTCGCTGTGTCTCCGCGGACTCTCTTCCTTCCTCCACCTAATAAGCGGAATTCCATCCATGACTACCGATATTGCTACTAACATAGTGGCATATCTGACACTCTTCAATTCTCGATGCACACAACTTATTCTAGGTGCTGGAGCAACTCGCTCCGCAGGCCTGAAAAACATTACTGCAAAACATCTTGCCCTGGCTTCACAAGCACTTTCATTTATCTCTTCGTTGATACCCCATGTTCGAGAATTTGTCCGGCGACATGCCAGTAGTAATGTCTCAATATCTACGCTCATGGGCGATTTTGATAAGATTCGTCGGTCATTCCTCGAACACCAACAGTCTATCTATGATAAGCTACTCGATATCATGTCTGGTCGAGCTGCAGCACATTCCAAAGCTCTGAGGCTCGTGGATTGGGATAGTAAGAAAGGGGGCGTAAATGGATATATGGAGTCACTCGTAAAAGACACCAGCATGTTCCACAAAGTCGTAATAAAGCATCTCCCCGAAGATACCATGCGGGCTATTATGCAACCAATTTATAAAGCGTACAGAGAGCAACTTGGAAAAGCCTATAGCGATGTGGTGTTGGGTAGCGAAGACGCCCAGAACAAGTTTGTACTTCCCACCCACTTTCGTTCTTGATACTAATTGCGATAGGATGCTACGCGATGCCGAATACTTTAAGAATCGTATCGGTGGGCTTGATGGTGCAGCAGATACAGCGGACTACTTCATAAACCTCGTGAAAGCAAAGCCAGTTCCCAGGCCTAAAGCACCCACACCACCGCCTCCCATCGAGCAGCCAGCACCAACCGACACCAACGGTGCAACAGAGCCAGCACAAGAACCCAAACCAGCCACAGAAGACAAAGTCCCAGATGAGAAGGAAACAACGAGTGACGAATCAGAAGCAGGTACTGAAGAAGCTGCATGAGTTCGCCTCCGCCTAGTATAGTAGAGGACCGATATACCGATGAGCACCATTGGAATTGGCTGTAGGATTGGAGGATTGTCTATAGATCAGAAGTTACAAATCCTTTGAGGTTTTCGTTGTAGAATATATGCCCCATATGTAAATATATACCCCTCCAGATCCAGGGGTCGAAGATATGGCTATTCCTTTTCGCATGACAAGTGATATTTTATACAAAAGTGTTTAGTACTCTTGCCCATTTTGTGCATGAAGTGTATCTCTACCCCTCAAACCCTTTCTCTTGTAAAATTTGTAAAATAAAAGGAAACATGTAGAGCGGCAACGAGCAAGAATGTCAAGTTCCTCCTTCCCCTCCCTTCTTCCCTTTTCCCAGCTCCATCATGCACACATACCAAAACATCCCAACATTGTACTGCACATTGTCCTCTTACAACAACTAACTCCCATGCCTTACCTTTCCAACTTCCCACCTCCGCGCATCCGTAGACATGTTACAACCAACCCCTACACACGACACCCCCTATGAATTCATCTCGCCCATATAGGGCTCGGGAACGGGGGTGAAGGGGGAGCGGGCGCATGGATAAATTCCCCGAGAAGCAAGCAGATCACCAAATTACCCGTCTTGGCTCCTGTGCTGAGGTACAGAGTATGCACGATGTATCTCAGGTCTGCTTCCTTTACGAGCCGGTTCCGGGGGAGAAAACATCAGACGATTTGGAACCAGACGGATATTGCTGCATTGCACCATTATTCCAACCCGCGTTATTATAACATAGGTATATAGGTACATAACATCAAATAGAATCATTTCGCTTCACACGATAACTATTGGTACTGTAAAAAAAGGTTCGGTACTGGATTTGTGTGAGGACTCAACGTCCGACGCACCTTCCTTTAGCAACAGTAGAACTTAGGTATAAGGTCTTCAAGACCTTAGTAGAAGAGAATCAGACACTTTTTTACCACTTTCAGACTCACTACCGTGATCCCTGATAATTTGTACAGTACTGTAAGCAAAATTTCGGATGAATGCTTTACTTTTCGTTCATCTCTCTCTCTCTATCTCATCCACCCATCCTTCATTCATTCAATATAATGCACTATAGTCCTCATCTCGAGGGCTTTCCTTTAAACAGAATAGTGCCCATTCAGCTGCAATGCATTCATTGTCGACACACACACAAAAGCAGGCTTACTTTACTTTACTTTAAAACTCATAGTCCTTATTCCAGCTTCTACAAGCTTTTCGCAGACAATAATAATACATACATGTATATATGTATGTATTACGAACTCTTAAAGGCTATAATCTCGCGCATATATGGCTTAAATTTGGCTTATATATACGTAAAATTAGACGAACCTAACAAGCGGCATGTGTCATCGTGTAAGACGGGTACTACTCATCATCATGTAATGATATACGTAAAGTCCATTAAGGAGAGGGAGGGACGCGAGACGACATGAAGGTAGGGAGGGTGTAAGTGTTTGGCTTAAAAGAAGTACGATGCGAAGGGGTGAGTAAGCAGCGCAGGATATATACACCAGAAAGAAGTAAGGTAAGAAGGGGTAAGTTAGGTAAGTCTCACTCACTCACTCATCTCTCTGATCGAATCATCAATCATCGATCCAGACGAGACGCAAGGTAGGGTAAGGTGTCAGGGATGTGGAATGAAATGTGTTAAGCGCTGATTTGTGTTTTCCTCCCCTCCCCTCGCCCTCATCGGAGTCGGAGAGCAGATTGTTGAGGTGTGGAGGGATTTTCCCAGGAAAGTGCGATATCGGATTTTTGTGTGTCGTGTGTCGTGTCGTGTCGTGGTGCGGTGTGTTCTGTCTGCCTAGGACGCCGCGTCTACCACTACTCACACTACTTACTCATCCCCATTTATTGCCCGGCGATTCATGTAATGGGTGGGCGGTTGGTTGGTTGGTTGGTTGGTTGGTCACCTGATGTGAGAGAAGTGAAGAGAATTCTCAAGAGAAGCAGATCACGGAGAAAAAATGAAGAAAGGAGGTCGACGTTTTACTGCAGATATGGTAAGAGATTTGTGTTGTGAAAGTGATTTCCAATTTTGATCCATCTACATATATATATATATATCCATATCCCGGATACATAAAAACTTGTATGTCCAAATACCCCAATACCCATAATCAATATATACAATTGAATTGAATAAACCCATATAACCAAGAATTTAAAAAGCCAAATAATCCATCCCAAAGGTCTTCAATGAGAGTGGTCAGAGTCGAAACTCCTGAAGTGTAGCCAGAGAACCTGCAAACAGGCCTCCTTGTAGTTAAAAGAAAGAAAAAGAAAAAGGGGGTATTCTGTATTCCCATCCCTAAATTTGACACCGATATCCCGTCTAGTGGGTATTTTTTCCGTTCCTATCCCATTGTTGCGTGTTGTTCTCATCATAAGTCGTGTTGTTCATAGTGAACAAAGGTTCGCAGCTCGAACTAGCGGCGCGACCTCTCCCCATCGTACGGTCCCCCAAAAAGAAGAAGTTGTTTAATAGAGCTGAAGGAAGAGAACAATTTTGTGTTGTCCGAGATAAGTCTTAAGCAGACTCGCCGGTGACGAAGCTACGTGGGTAAACCTGGGCCTCGCGTCTTCGCTCAGGGGTAGCGAGGTTACCAAGGAGGCAGACGAGGCTGGAAGACTTGGTTGCCTTGGTCGCAACGTCGTCCCAAACGTTGTATCGGTTTGCGCAGATGGCGGTTTGACATCCAGAAACGGGGGTGGAGCCGTGGGCAGGGCTTTGGCCTTGAGGATACATCATCTTGACACCTTCGGTATCGGTGCTGTTGACGATGGCCGATACATCAAAGTAAACAAGGCCGTTCCAGCCGTCAAAGCGAACCTCGCCTAGCATGCCAAGTTCGTGTTTCTGGCCCTCATTGTATGAGAACCAGTTACCAATCCATCCAGTAGGGAAGGTTTGATCCACAGTGGCTAGGCCAGGGACGATGAGATCCTTGATTTTGCTTGCACCGGTGTCTTGCTGGGAGGTGAAGACCACGTGTCGGATAGTATTGTCCTGGTTAACGAATTGGACCGTGTTGGCAGCAGTGGCCAATGATGCGAGCGCGGTGGCTGCGAAAAGGATGGTGTTGATGAATTGCATATTGATGGTAATTCACAAAAGTTTGAAGGATTGTGGTTATGAAACGAAGAGGATCTTATTGTGCTGAAGGAATGATCTTTATATCAAAGGTGTTTTTGTGAGCAAAGGTTTGTGTGAACAAGGTGGCTGATGTCGTAGAGACAGTGCTGTGACGTTGGTGCTGTTCCGTAGAGGATGAGGCTGAGCTAGTAGATAGTTCAGAGTATACGATCACAGATCGGTAGAGAATGAAGGATGAAAACAAAAATAGCGTGATGGTCCAAAGGATTGTGGTTGGGAAAGAGTTTGATGGCAGGAGGAGGCTGGGGGTTGGATCTTTTATAACTTGGAGGTGAGGCGCACTCAACCCACTCTTTTCCACACGCCAGACAGAAAATTAAAAACCTTCACTCTCGATGACAAGTCTAACGACGCCAGGTACGCCAGGCACAGGGACGGGCAGTAGCCTGTTGGGGAGAACATCCGGCGGGTGTACCTGAATCGCTCACAGGCCCAAGGGAAGTATCAATGGTTCCGTTGGCCCCAGAACGAACAGCCGATTGGGACGAGAGAGGGTGGGAGGAAGGGAAGAAAGAAACTCAAAACTATGGTACCACATACGCAAGGTGGACCTCTCGATATCCAGGCTCGCCAGGGCACCCGCAGCGAATGCTCGAGGGGGTGGTGCAATAGAGCAAGGATAACTTCAAGGTTTTTTCATCGACCAGACTCGCAGGTTGCGCTCCAATACTGATTGGATTTCGGAACCAGGTACCTGCACTAACGGCCCGCCAAAAACGTGTACCGGCTGCACTATGTGCTTGGCTATGGTCTAGGCGTGATGCAGGTTACGCAAAGTTGGTGGTGGGAAGAAGGTTTGTGCAAGAAGGTTTTGCTTGGGGAAAAGCTTCCCGCCTTCGTGGTAACTTTGGGGTGACCAAAGTGAAAGGCAAAGTGTGCTGTGCAGAGCCCTGCCACTCTATTTCTCGTGCATTCCAGTGAGTGTCTTCCATCATCATCATCATCATCACTATTATTCATCTGTTCCAACATCCTCTATGTTGGAATCCATTAATAGCCCGAGTAGTAGTAGCAGTAGTTGGAAGGTAGGTCGTCTCGGTGGGATTGTCGTGGCGAGTGTGTGGCGTTGCGATCCTTCGCTTATCCCACTGTACTTAATCGATTGGACGAGAGTTTGGCAGCCGGACGTCTTAGTGGAGTAATCCTTCCGAGCCACCAATCACGATCCACGAACCACCTCGCTTACCCAGGTACGCGGGTGAGCTGTGCTGTGCGCTGCACTGCGCGGTGCTGTGCTGTCAATCCTGCCAAGTAGTAAGTAGTAAGTAGTGAGAAGTAAGTGAACTGCGATGTCCATTACTGCGGTTTTACGCTGCTGTACTTTGTTGGGTAAAGGTAGCGAGTTGTCCTATTGTAAGTACTGTGCATACGAGCGGGATCTTAATCCACCTGGTTAGCGCTACCGTGTTATCGATATCGGCTGCACCCCATTCTTTTATTACTCCATACAGTCCAGCATACAATATACAGTAGTAATGGTAGCACGACATTAGACTGCTTCGGGCAGCAAAGTCCACCAAGTCACGAACTCTCTCGGGTGAACCACTCAACAGAAGCAAAGAAATAACCAGCAAGACCAGCAAGGCCAGCCAGTATTTCGAAGTGTCCATTCACATAAATCGCGCACCACACGCTGGCTGGGCAAATAATTGGTCGGGCGTTGTGACATGACGAAGTGTGCTCGGAGGGATAGAAAATAAAAGTAGGCCGACCCCAGTAGTCGATCAAGTTTCTCCCCTTGCAGATTTCATTCAGGTACCCGGTCCGAGTCCGATCACCTCACGCCCTGTATATACACCAAACTCCGCAAAATACCGTCCACCATATCCTACCGTAGCATGCCACGGAGCCATAGTGCAAAAGCCTTTCATCG
>Ga0247734_1002047_pt1 | contig 14046 bp, 15 predicted proteins | sample UWRJL103311B2_FD_180933 | JGI IMG/M metagenome (GOLD analysis project Ga0247734, IMG submission 180933) | Plant litter microbial communities from Arlington Agricultural Research Station in Wisconsin, United States - UWRJ-L103-311B-2 | ecosystem: Environmental > Terrestrial > Plant litter >... | reverse complement strand
CACACAAATTGAGGGGGATCTGCAAGTTGCAACCTCAAACCCCAAGCATCGACGTTGGTAGCGGCGATGGTGCAGTTCGTGAGCTGCAGAAAGAGCGGATTCGGGTCTGTTGTGGTGGACGCCACCGAGACGTGGCACAGGGAGAAGATGTAGCCGAGAGTGAGCGATTTTAGTGCCTTTGGAAGCATGGCGCGTTCTACCTGAGACTGTAGTTGAATATAGCAGGCCGAACGGTAAGATAGAGTAGTGAGGCTCTCATGGTGAGGAACATCTCACATGTCATAGCACGATAGTAGAGCCTCGTGCGAACAGGAACAGGGGTTAGGGTAACGAGGCAAAAAGGAGATCACTCCGAAGTGGATGGTGTGTTATGTTTCCCACAAACCAGAATCAGCATCAGGGGTAGCTGCAGTCGCTGTCTGGGGAGTGCTGTCTGGGGAGTGCTTAGAGCCAATCTTCTGAAGCAGTGGCTTTGCAATCCTGGTAACTGGCGGCTATAGAGAAACATTATTATTAGATTGATAAGGCGGGGCTAGTTTGCTTGTATAGAAGGGTAGGAACTTACGTGTTAATATTTACAGCCTCGTCTCTTCTTCTACAGCTTGTTGTGACTGCGATATGTGATACTGTACTAATAAAATGAATACGATTTTTGCTACTACCATATTACAATGTCTACTAATACATTCGTGAAGGATGTAGAGCACGCATCACTCTCCCTCTGCCTCTGAAGAGCTGTCCCTATAGGAGACGTCATCTCTCATGGCCTTTTTTTCTGCCCTCTGCTCTTGCTCAGCGAATCCTGCCTTCCCGGTCTAAATCAAGCTCCTCTGGTGGCGTACTTTTTCTAGGTCTTTTTCTCACCCAAGGTTTGGTGCTCCTAGCTAAGCCTTCGCGTCGCTCTACTATATTCGCTGTGTCTTCAGACATCTTGAGAAATGTAAATAATGTTTCCGCCGAGATGCTTATACTTTGGGTAAGATCAGGGAATCTGGCAGCAAATGCTTCAGTACCAAAATCTCCGAGTTGCAGTTGCAGGCTTGCTTGAGGATTAGGAATGAGGTTTCCTACTTCATCTCGGAAGAACTAGTGATGTTAGACAAGACATAGCTTCGAAGGATTCATTTGCGAGCATACCTGGTCTGAGACTGTCTGCACAACGCATAATTCTTTCTCTCCAATCTCATTGACTTCAATCTGTGGACGCCAAATTGAAATAGATGCCTTCTTGCTTCCTTTATACTCCACATCTATACCAATTACAACGCGGATATCAGCATCCGACCCAAGAATATAGTCATCTGCTAGCTTTGGCAAGTCTTTTTTCTTTTGCGAATAGGACACTTCAAGGACGACGCCTGGATATTGTGCCTCAGGGTGTTGAAATGAGGCGTCTGGCTGATGTATACCATATTCAAAATCTTCAAATTTGATATCCGCAGATGCGGTATTGACAATTTTTCCTGCAAATGTCGCTGAAGGACCACCGCTCTGGGCGAATGTGTCTAGCTGGCGTAATAACTCATATGTAACATAAGAATGGAGGTATTCGTGTAAGTAAGTGAGCATTCGAATAACAAACAATTTAGCTGATGGGAAATAATCGTGCCTGTTACTGTATTAGCCAAATCGCGGTATATGGGCATTTTTGACATACCGAAGTTTGTTTTCATAATAATCCCAGAGATCGTCTTTCTGGAGCCAACGCTGAAGTTCTTTGTAATGATGTACTTCTAACGGAAATCGAAGCCAGGGTTCAGCAACAGGTTGACCATAACCGTCTCTCTGTCGTCTAACCTCCGCAAGAATCCGTGTAATGGCTGTCGGGGTCTTCTCGTCGGTTGCAAGAGGCGTTGGTGGTGAAGTTGTAAAACTTTCGGGAGGCGTGCTTTGCAGTGACTTCTGTGTACTCATGATGGCTTTTTGCAATGGATGAGGCTCTGAGGTAATGTTTAAATTACTGACACTGGACAAAGAAGGTAGCATTTTGTTGTTTATTGTTTGTTGTTTTATGTTATCATCGGGCAATGGACAACTAGTTAGAAGGTGCACTACTGTTGGAACAAAGTTTCCCCGAAGCGGTGAAGCCCTTATGCCCGAAATCAAATCATGTGTCGAGTTGCTGATGTATGATGCTAATTGTACTGCAGAGCCTTTTGAGACATGCCACAGAGACACAATGATTGATGCTCCTCACTCACCCCAAGTTTCCTTAATGCCATTCCATGGTTTGTTCATATTTGTATCAGAAATGGCTGTCATTGATTTGAGACAAAGTTTTAATAAGCGATAACTATGCTGATCTTCCGATTCCTATTCTTTGTGACAGATCTTGGATAATTTTGCTGCATAATTGTTTTTTACAATCAAAGCAAAGGATAGGGTTTGCATGCAGCATGTATAACAGACCAACACTGACCTTAAGGTCATTATCTCAAGAATAATTGTCATCTACCCACAATTATCCGCCCTCTTCTGAAGCACATTCGGGCGGGAGTGATTGTCCTAGATGATCTGTCTGATGATCCAGCCTCACTCACCACTGCATCCTCGCTCTCATGCCTGGCAGAGGCTTCAAACAGGAGAGTTCCACATGGTGGCTACAGTAAGTCATGCTAAATTGACGTGAATTAAGCTTTTTACCGAATTTTAAGCGACTTGGCGTGTGGGGATCTTTGTGCTGCAGGCTGGCTCGGCAGGGTCTATGAGGCTGGCTCGGCTGGTAAGGAATTGAATAAAGTTGAGCGAGACGAAGGTCTATTAGCCATCACCATCCATAACTTGGGTAAGAAGAATGTCCAGAACCAGAGAGGACTTCCTCCCAAAATCTCCTCTGTCACGTGAAAACGTGAGGCTGCTATGGAATATGGGGAAGGTTCGGGGATAGACCACTCTTGGCGCTTGGCATTAGCTACGCGATACAGCAGAATACTGACCGCCCGGCAGAATACTTTCCATTTCCTACCCCACCAACCTTGCTGCATCTTCATTGCTCCTCAGTCTTTGATTCTAGTTAATAGTCAATCAATCCTGCACGATTGCAGATCAGAGAAGATATGCGAATATTATCATATCAACCAAGTTCTTGCAAATATAATCTCGTGACAATTACTGCAATTCCGTTGACACGATGATAAAATCATACGAGCTCGGGCTTACATTAGACGAGTTAGTGGAGACGTTATCTCCTTTTTTTTATTACTTAAAATCCTTTTAACTTCATCACCGGTGCAAACTAGTTCACCACAACCGAATGAAACAGAGAGAAAGGCAATGGGTGTTATGAATGCCATATTTGTTATTTTAACTGTTGTCGTTCCGGCCCTAACTCTGCAATTCATCACGATCACGAGTTTTGAAGAAAATGTCGAGCAACTCGTCTACCTGACCAGAGGGGGAATTTCACCCGACGACGTTGTTTCGTTCAAATCGGATTCAAAATCCCGAGAACACCTCCAGAATCAATTCAATCAGCTTGCCGACAGTTCTTTGCCCGCCATTCGACTATGCGATAATTTTTGCAAGCTTGCGGATGAGTGCATCGCAGTTCCTTACCCCTTACTTCCTCTGCGCGATAGCGAGCGAAACGCGCTGCTGGGTCGACCCTCCCCGGATATCGTCCGCATCAACATTGAGCAGGCTACCCGTAACGAGCTATCAACTGTCGGTGACCTCGTGGAAAAAGTTATTGCCAATCTGGAGAATTTCGGAAATTTAAACGCAATGAGTGACGATGAGCTGACTTTGCTGGGGAGCAACTTTCATCACAGCAAGCCAGGGTGGTTTACTGGCAAGGAATGTGCACTGTTTGATGATGGACCATGGACTGAGGATCTATTAATGTCACAAGACGAGCAAAGAGCGCTTGTAGCAGGGTTCCTATATGTATTCCGCGATCCCGGGTATCGTGGGCGACAAGTAGAAGCATTGCGAGAAGAGATCCGGGGTTTTGTACAGCGGCGGGACTTGATGTTTGATGAATTGATGGAAATCACGAAGACGGAATTAGGCTTGTTCACAAAAGGAATGATACGGCTAGACGAAGAAGAGGTCATAATTGAGGAAGAATGGCTAGCGCGGTATGATGAATATGTTACAGCCCTACGAAAGGGATTGCAAAGTCTAGCATCTGCGGGCGCTAAAACACAGAATATTGTTGGGCCGCAGTTCGAGACCTTAATCACCGTCGCTACTACTGCGGAGGATGCTGTAGAGGGGATGGTCTGCAGCCGTGTACCACTGAAAGATCCGGCGTTCGTTCTATTCCTGATTGATCAGGAGGATGGGATCCAACAAAAGTTCCAGCAGATCCGGCAAGGCATTCTGTATAAGCTTGCGTATTTTCGATGGAAAGCCTTATCTGTCGAGGAACAGGCGGTATGGTATAAACGCACATCTATGCTTCCTGCATACTCAAGGACATGCAAAGATGCCATAGCCAAAACCAAGTCAACAACACAGGAATCTTAAGACCGAAAATGGTGACAATTCGGAGGATCTATCCGACTTTGACGCTCTTCAATTTGAAAGACTTCCGCTTTGGTTTAAAATCATGAGAGATAAATAAGACACGACAGTCTTCCGGGAAATGGATATCAATTTCAATAAAACCCCTAGAGCATGGCTCTATGGCTATAATAGCCACCTAGATAAGGATCCAACTAATTCGAAATGCAGATCGAGGAAAGGTTGAGGTATCTATAGGCATCGGTATCACTCTCATGGTATACAGAGCATGGAATTTTACATTTAGTATGTGCAAAGCTGTAGAGCAAGGGGTATTTATGGCTTGGATTAATCTATACACTTTGACTGTTAGGATAGCAATACTGGTAATAGGTTTCGTACGGATGGAGAGAGGGTTTCACATAGCTTTGTACTCCACCCTCCTGTTTCGTATGGAGAGTAATATGTATATATACCCCTTCGTACAGTAGATAGGAAAGAGAAGACGAATGATAGCTACCTTTGATTACAATCAAGTGTGGCTGTTAGATCTTCACCCAAATATCATATTCGAATATTGGGCTCGTCCCAACATTGACAAAAGGCTACAATTTATTAATATTTAATTTTGAAGTAGATGCGGAATGAGATGATGTAGCACGGTCTGTAACAAGCTCGTGATTATTGAACAGTTCCGAGTCGTCATATCATGAAATATAAATATGGTAGGTCTCCGTGAGAAGTAGAAGTCGCTATGGATAGCTTAATCGGGCATAAACCCTTCCTCGTACCGAGACATAAAATAGGAAAGTGTGCTGGCTGGTTTTTGGCAAATTTTCCACTTAAACAGTGGATGTCATCATTTCAATATTTTGTTATTCAATCTAAACTCAAAAGATATTTCTTCAGCAACGGGATAGGTAGTCGAGACTACCATCCAAGCTTATTACGCTACACCATTTTACGATTCTCACATGGCCCATGCGAACTCGCCTAATCCCTAATACTTGAACTATCTGCCAATAATTGCGATCTTTGAGAAAACGTAATAGAAGTTGCGCAAAATATTTCATGTATGGAAAACCGCCCAATCCACACCGGCAGAGTTAAAGCTACAGTATATGTTAGTGACATGGTTTATAATGAATTAATAGAACGCTTACCCGGGGCCGACCTCGCAGTTCATATGGCCTTCCGCTCCAACACGACCACCGGAAGAGTAATTTGTGACCGAGTCACGCACTAGATCCGCAGCATCGTCATTCCCAAGCTGAGGTCTAAATATGTTGTATGTTCTCGCACCAAACACACAGGTTCCGAGAGATGCGAGTCTTATATATTCATTTGGATTGATGACCTTTGAGTCCAGCTTAAAAGTGTTGGTGCGTCACGGAATTTCTGCCTAAGATTATGACAATCAAGACGGTCAGGGGAACCGGTAGACGTTCGACCGATGAAGGTGCTGCCGCTGCAATGACTATCGCGCTTGGTGAGGTCCTTCTTGACTATCTCGGTAGGGTTCGTTGATTGGCCAGCAGGAGCATCGTATATCTTTAATGTCAGACCATCCGCAAAATTGATCTCGCTGAAGGTTTGAACAGCGATTGGATATCCATCTGGGCTTAGAAGCTGCTGCTGCTCGACTGGGCTTGGAATGGCTACGCCGTGGACGACTTGAAATGCGGCTGCGAGAAGCAGGACTTTGATGGAGGCTGAGTAGCGCATTGTCAATATGTTGAGAGAGAAGAAGCAACTAGAACTCTGGTTAAATCTAGATGTGGGATGAAGATGAAGAAGGAAGATTCGGAGGAATGATGGAGCTTGACAGCCGGGAAGTGCCAGGTATTTATACATAATTGACACCTGTCTTGATATCCCATCGATCTCGACTTTAGCAATAGATGCAAGCTTCCGACTTTCATATAATGTAAAGGCCCACCGTCGAATGTGGTTAGTCACTTTTATAACATTGTGACTTTGCGTTCTAGTAGGGCTGACGACTTCGGGCCTGTAACCGATAAACACTACGGCGGTAAGTCTACCCTAGTAGTACGAAGCCAACCAACTATTCGGTTAATAATTTAGGTGTCAGGGTTGCGGGTGCTACCGAACCAGAAAGTCCACGCATCACTAGCCTAACTGGGGGAACTTATTAACCGAAACTTGAAATTGTACGAGGCCGGCGGACATTACCTAAATAGGTAATTGAAAAACATCAAAGTCAAAAAATCCAGTTGTTCCTGCATTTAACCTTACGCCATGACATTGATAGTCTTCAATTCCTGCTAATGTAGCCACCAATTAAAACTCACGTTTAGTTTCAGTGGAGAAACGCTACTGTAACCTCATCACTGGTTGCATACCCCAGAGCACTAATTATATATAATAATTTGGTTTCTATGATTGTAGTCGCAATTGAGTGAGATAGTGCCTAGATTTTTCGCGAGACTCTCCTCAAGAATTATGCACTAGAAGACCTCTCTCGTTAATTTGAGACACCGGACGAAGCGTGGCCGATAATAGCTCTCAACTATGGAGAGAATTCAATATACAAGCGGGTTCATTGTGCTGGGCATAGAAAGTAACTGGATCAAGAGGATACACGTGGAAATATATAGTGTTGTGATTGTAGGGCACGAAATATTGTCGCTGTTTACCTCGCTGTAGCAGGTGCTAGACCTATATTAGGGGCTGAAATTAAACCTGCTTATATTGTTAGTGAGGAACTACAAGTTCGTCTACCGCTCTGTCCGCGAACTTTATAACCTGTAGAATTACACTCTCTCAATATTCCATAGCAATTACGTCGAGTTCAAAGGTATTCTAACCCTACAAATCTGATACGACTCCTTATCATGATACGTGGCAGCAGCGACAGCGGGAATTCCCTCACTCAATATCCCTAGATAGACAAGTACATTGGATGCCTCTGTAATCTTGGAGAATTGCATGGATCTCGATACATATAAATGACTTAATGCACCCAATTTCAATATAAGCACGCATTCTAATGATGTGGAGAGGGTCCAGAAGGGGTTTGACCACTGTCTGTATTCCTGAAATCTGTAGTAATGCCAATGCGAGAGCATGGTTCATGATAGCGAAGACAAAGTCTTACTTGGACTCGAAACCAACACTATGCAGGAGCGTAAACCCTAAGTTGTGTCGCACAGTCGAACTGGTCCTGGCCTGGCGTCGTTTTCACTTTGGAGAGTAACCAGGATATTCCACCGTATATGGTTGGCTTCTCGTTACCGTGGTGTTTATGAGTGATTACCGGGTGCTTCTCTTTCATCTCTATCAGCCTGTTCAAGGTCTGGAAACTTGCGCTCCTATTCTCTTGTATGATCCAAACATAACATGACGATCATTCATTCGTCTTTTACGCTCTTTACATCTGCTGAATCTCGAGAAGCAGCTGGTCCTACTTTGATGCTGTTACACTCAAGAGATAAATTCTATAAAACAAGACTGTTAAGAATAAGAATCGTAAAGAAGTCGAAATGCTCCTACACAATCGTGTAAAGTATATCCGATCGAATTTACTTGCCTTCTATTAAATAGCCAGTAGTTCCAAATACAGCGTGGTAGAGTTGAGCGGGGTTGTGCTGAAACCCCTACCTGGCCCCGCTAACACTTAGCTAGGATTAGGCGATATCTCAAAGTTTACTTCATGAAGGCTATCAACTGCAGTCTTGATCATAACACAACCTCCAACTTTTTGGATCCCAATATGCCTCTTCTTCCGCCATGGCTTCTCTGTTCCGGCTTGGCCAGCTTATCAAAGGCAAAGTGAGCACGTACAATATCACCAAACAGCTCCACGATTCCATTTGGCTAGCAACGTAAGGAATATATCTTCTTTGTGCTTTAGATTTCCAGACTGACTCGTGAGCCAAAAGCAACCAAAGCGAACAAACTGTCGTGATTAAAAGTGTCCGCCATTTCCGCCTTCAAAATGAACGCGATATCCTCAGGCGCTTTCAATCCAGGACCTCTGTCCTCAGGCCGCTGATCGACGAGATATACGATCCGCCTGACCCACCTGCTCTTGTACTGAAACACCTTGACGATGATCTTTTAAACGCTTCGGCAGCCCAGCGGCTTACCAGGCTCGAAATTAAACTTGTTGCGAGAAAGGTCCTAGAAGTTCTAGAAATTCTGCATAACGATGGTTATGTGCATACAGGTATGCGCGCAACCTCTTCCAAATATCTGAAAATCTAATCAAAGTTGAACTACAGATATCAAGCCCGATAACGTCCTGGTAAACTATGGAAAAGGGGATATCCGTTTCGCTGACGTTGATCTGGCTGACTGCGGCGATACTGTGCGCGTCGACTCTGTCTACGCGAAGGACCGTGATATCATTGGGGCACCCATATGGCGGAGCCCTGAAGCGCAGCTCCAGATAGGATGGGGTACGCCTACGGATATTTGGTCCCTGGGCACGATGGTGAGTGTATTCTCAGCGTATCTCACTTATTCCCCAATATCCCCGTTCTAATAACTCTTCGTCCATGCGCAGCTCATATTTTTGATTTGGGGTGAGAACTGGTTTATCTTTAAGCCGGACGTTCCAGCCGACCATGACGAATATGAAATGAAAATTCTTATGAAGCAGCATCAATTTTTCGGGCCATTCCCGTTATTGTACAAGGAAATTGCCGACGATGAGACGTTAATGATTCTGACCCATATCATGCAAGGCGTGCCGCGCGAGAAGATGAAGCCCTTCGGGCGCATTACTGAGCGAGAGATCTCGAAGGAGGATAAGGCGTTCGTGCTCAAGATCATGAAGCTAGATCCCAGAGACAGACCGACGGCAAAAGAACTCCTGCAGGATGAATGGTTCAAATCAACGTAGAGGCTGCATTGAGCGATTAGCGCCGAGATTGCCTGGAACAATTCATCTATTCACACAGGAAGAATATGTTACTTATATGGTCATGCTTTGTTCTTTAATGTCTGAATATGTTCCAGTACACCAACCTCAAAGTGAATTTGTCTTCGGTCTCATCAGCTTCTTGAGTTTCTGCATGCCCATTCTTCGTAGCCATCTTGAATACACAACCATACGTTGTTTGGATCCCACACGATGAGCTAGGTATTGCTGATAATGAGATTAACTACATAAAGAAAACTTACAACAGCATCCGGATAAGTCATGAAGGGGCATCTCTTGATGCTCAAGTCAAGATTAAAGTCTGGGGTGATCCGCCAGCTCTTTCGGATGGAGACTTTCGATCCAGGTTTGAGATGGGGCATGCTACATGAAAAACCTCTTTCCTACATGCTGCCTCAGAGAAAATACCTATTTGAGCTCGATCTGCTGAATATCGGTATATTCAGCAGCTTTACTCCTGAAGCACGCTTCGGTTGCGGGAAGTCTCATAATTCGTTCTAATAAGTTGATTTATTGCAGGTTTATCTTTTAAGGAGGTTTTGTTATGGCCACTTCTCGGCTCTCTGTGAAGCGTTGGTTTATACTGTATTTGTCCGGGAGTTTCATGCTTTAAAAAAAAAGAAATATTAGGTTTTAATCCCAAATTTCATCAAGGCATCAGCTTGTGAATAGCTATTACTGCAAGGTGTATGTGTATTGAACATCTTCTTGACCTCCCTAAATTGTCTGAAATCTCACGAAATGACCGGATTAGTTGTACAGAACTCGGCTGGTTGTTCATGAGCTAAGCGGCGACTTTCATCTCTGCTCAACGACTACTTGAATTATGCCAAGAGAAACGAGAATTTCCCATTGATCTTGTTATAAGGGATATATTTTCTTGAGTCTGGAAGGAGACCCGAGATTTGAAATTAGTAAAGTGCCTAGTTAAGCAGCCAATTCACTCCGCCGCTTAAGGTACGACATTCCGCACTTTGCAGCCAGGTTCAAACTTTTATCCTACGTAACTGGTTACGATAAAACTGAAATTTTAACTCAAATTCGTGCCATATACGAGAATATCTGGAGGAATGGAGCTGAGTTGAAGAAATTATTAATTCTTATTAAGTAGTCTATCAACTGCATGATAACTAAAGGATCGAAAATTCTAAAGGATGTCTTTGTGCTTATGGCCGCTTGCCACAGTCAGAAGTGGAAGGATATCTGAGGTACTACTCTTTGGCTTGCGAACAGTTGCTTCTGCTGGCGGCATAGGCAGAAAATTATGTGCAGTTTCTGGTGGTTTCCCTCTAAATAGTGAGGGGAGAGTAGATAAATACGCACAGATAATACCGACGTGAACCTCGATAGAGCTCCAGTAGGCCACAGGAACATAGTCCCCTGCCCTGTAATTAGTCATTGTATCCACGGCATAATAGAAGCTTACATGTTATATTATGAGTATTTGCAAACTTGACAAGCGAGGTTAGTCGCAATATACTAACGACAGTGATTCTGGTGTATGTATTAGGAGCAACTCCTAAAGCACTGATTGTAGCACTTACAAAAATCCAAGGCTAAACATAACCAAGATATACATCTTTTGCTCCCATACTAACACAAGTCTTGCCAACTCTGGTAATGGAAGGACAACAGTAACAGCATCCAGCAGAATGTTAACAGCGGCGCTTGTCCAAGCAACCGAATTGACATTGATGCATCTAGCCGGAACCGTGCCATCCCATCTCGTCCAAGCAGCGTGGACTGGGATGCATTGGAATATTGACACAGTAATGAAAGCCGTGCTGTAAAGAATATTTACCACCAAGATAGCATATGTTGTTTTTCTCATGGCTCCTTGATGGAATATTCGAAGGTAAAGACATAGTATCGACACCCGTACCATCATTAGGCTCCCAAGGTAAAGCACCTCGCTATAGTAATAGATCTAAACAAGGTTAGGATAATTGCCACATTTGATGACAAACTTACATATAGAATATGTGTTATATTCTCAAAAGGCATAGACCAGATATCCTTTCCAAGTCCATAATTCGCAACTACCAAAATATATTAGAATTTCCAATGCTTTGAGGAGTACACTTGACGCACGAATAATAGCCATCGCTGAAAGCGGTATCACAAATCCCTGCTAGGTAAGTCATAACAGATTTTTTTTCTTCCTAGGCATGCCTACCATTGCAGCAAGTATAGCCCAGTCGTCCATTCCGGGTTTTCGACTTTTTATCCTTGACAGCAGCCGTAGCATTACCGCCAGTAAGGCAAGGGAGACTCCAACGATTGCAGTGACTGAAATAGATTTGGTTCTGTTTCGCATGGGCAAATTACACATTCCTCCAGTAATGTTTTTGCTCGCTATTGATATTAGAATCCCTCAAAAAGGTGGCACAAAACAAACCTACTAAGAGCCTCTTTGATTGTACATGTTGCACTCACACACAGTTCAAAACTATGGCTTAGCTGTTGATCCGCGCATAAAAGCGTTTCGTTTGACGGCATCTGGAGTAACATGGAACTCAATTTGGCAATACATTGTACCTATGTGCTCAGGATTTAAAAGAATAAAAATAAGTTGGGAATGTTAGCTTACAGCGCAAGTAGGTAGGATTCTATTGGTGGAGTTCAAAAGTGCGACAGCCGGCGCAAATGCCATGATAACCTAGAACCTCCGGATCCAATCAATGAGATATCTGGAAATGTTTAAATTGTAAGTCAGATTCACAGACTTGTATAATACAAATTTATTGGCCACCAGGTGTGTGAAGCGAGGTGGTTACTATAGTGGGGTGGTCACTATATAGTGGGGTGGTGAGCTATCCGAAAAAGCACGGAGGTAGGTGACGACGACCATTGTCAGAAGCGATCCTGAAAGTTGGATGAAGGCCACCGAAACATGTTTTCTTATCTTATCATATGTGGAATGTTCCTTCTATATGCTATGGTGAACTACTACCCCCCAGATATCTTCATTATCAAATATAAAAACAGTGACGGTCTCAAAGGAGTAAAAATACCTTGTGAGCTTGACAATACCTCCTTTGGCGTAACACCATGCACGCTCATGACTCGCTACCAAAATCTGTTTTGTTTGCCTACATATCAAGTGGAGGTGTGGAATAAGCAAATCCACACCGAAGTGATAGCACGGGTTGGTACGACTCACCTTAACCTCAACGTAGAAGCACTGCCTCAGGGTAGGCAGAGAGGTGGAATATAAATATGCCATAGTTCCGCCTTCTGATTGAAGAAACTCTTCTCATCATTACTTGACTTCTTCTTCTCAACTTAACTCACTCGAACTGCAACTTTTCATTATTACTTGACTTCTTCTCCTCAACTTAACTCACTTATTATGAAACCACAAACCAAAGCATTGATACCACCCGGCCTTACTGCCGGGGAGCGAAAGATTTACGAGATACTTCTACAAGTTGTGGCTCAACGAGAAATGAACAACAAAGCCGCCCCCAGAGTGGTACTCATTACAGATATCAAGGAAGATTTAGATGACCTATTGACTGTAATTGAACTTATACCATTGGATACTATTGGCCTCATCAAGTAAGTGCATGACTTTCCAAATCGCCTGGAAAATTTCAATGCATGTGAAACTATGTTTCCATGCAATCAAGCCTCTATTTCGGCTTTATAATTCAGGATCTAACCTAAGACAATACAGGATCGTGGGCATCATTGCAAATTTTCATCCAGCGCAAATCCGAGCTAGCCATCTACTATGGGTACTAGACAGTCTTGGCCGTCGGGATATTGTAATAGCTTGGGGTGAGAAGGCTACAACCAATTCTCGTTCTGTCCCAAGTAAGTTTGATTGCAATTTATTGGCTGAAAATGTTATTTTCACCCCATATGGGGAACCCAAGAGCAACCCCAACGACCCTGCAGAAATCGAGTCAGGTATAAGTCTCCTTAACAGACTTGTGAAGGGAATAGTCGAGACTCCAGATGGTCAACCTAGGGATCCTAGACCAGAGGAACAGCTGACCTACCTGCTCATATCCTCGCTCTCTGATATTTGCACGTTCGCTGAACTCCAACCCGAGAGCTTTAGAAAGGCCACTTCGAGAGTCATCTTTCAGGGTGGTTATACTGTGGAACACGACCTTTCTAGCTCTTCTTACGCCCTCATTGCTGATGATCAAGCAAACAACAATAGGTTCGATATGAATTCAGCCGATAAATTCCACAAATTCATATGCCGCAATAATATTCCCTCGGTCGTATTTACGAAAGTTGCTGCGACAGCTTCTGCCCTGCCTACCCAAGTTCTTAAGGATCTGGCCGCCACGGACATACATTAGGCAGATATCTTAACGACATCCATGATGATCTAAGCCTCAAATACTACAAAGATGCAGGGGATGAGAAGACACGCTTCGAACCTGGCATGGATGAGGAATGGTTTTTAAAAACCCGGACCAACTGGTTTTTAAAGCACACTAAATACGACCCATACCCTAAAGGTGCAGAAGTTCTGCCATACGTAAAAGTGACACCCTATGATCCTATTGCCGGGTTGGAAGTCGCCGGTGCGGATGTCAGGGACGCTTTGAAAATTTTAACGCCTTTTACAGACCGAACTATCCACCAGATTGTTGGGAAACGAGCTCCAAATCCGGTAAAGAATGACCCGGGAGATATTGGAGAATGAACATTATTTCAGGGGGGATAGTACT
>Ga0247734_1002045_pt1 | contig 14050 bp, 7 predicted proteins | sample UWRJL103311B2_FD_180933 | JGI IMG/M metagenome (GOLD analysis project Ga0247734, IMG submission 180933) | Plant litter microbial communities from Arlington Agricultural Research Station in Wisconsin, United States - UWRJ-L103-311B-2 | ecosystem: Environmental > Terrestrial > Plant litter >... | reverse complement strand
GCTGATGGTGAGGTTTTCATCATCCCAGTCCAGTGTCACTTGCAGACCTTCGGGGCATGCATCTGCCGCGTTGTTGAGCAAATTCAGCAGCGCCTGGGTCAGGTCCGGCGGCGGTGCCATGCGTGGCACGGTGCCTTGGCCAAGACGCTGGAAGCGATAACTGGCTTCCGGGCGCATCAGGTGCCAGCGGTTCAGCGCCTCGTCGAGCCAGTCGGTGACGTCCTGCATCTCCACGGCCAAACGGCGATTGGCCTCGGCGGCGCGCACCAGTTGCTGCAAGGTCTCCTTGCACAGCTTGACCTGATCCTGCAGCACCGACAGGTCTTCTTGCAGCGCCGGATCTTTGTGATCCTGCTGCATTTCTTTGAGGAGCACGCTCATGGTCGCCAACGGCGTGCCCAACTCATGAGCAGCGCCCGCTGCCTCGGTCGCCACCGCTAGCAGTTGTTGATCCCGAGCGCCTTCTTCGCGGCGCAATGCACGCATCTGTTCCTGACGCCGCAATTCTTCGGCCATGCGTGCCGCAAAAAATGTGATGACCCCCGCTGCAAGGGCAAAGCTCAGCCACATGCCGTAGATCTGCATTTTTTCCCGCGCAGCGGCGAACGCCTCGATCGGGTAGAAATTGGCCAGCATCAACGTGTACAGCGCCAACGCGATGCCCGACAAAATCAATGAATAGCGCCACGGCAGGGTCACTGCGGCAATGGTCAGCGGCACCAGATAGTAGGAAACGAACGGATTGGTCGACCCACCGGAAAAAAACAGCAGCGCGCTGTGGATGAACAGGTCGAACGCCAGCTGTACGGCGTATTCCAGTTCGGTCACAGGCCAGGAGGTGCGCAACCTGATCGCCGTCAGTAGACAGACGATGGCGGAAAAACCGAGGGTGATGTCCAGTTGCAGCCACGGCAACGGCAACAGGTTGAACAGGTAGGCAAAGCCCACCGAACCGGCTTGGGCGCCCAGCACCAGAATGCGGACGAACGTCAGTCGCCAAAGGTTCTGGCGCGTGGCAGAGAGTAATTGTACGGGGGCGAGCATGAGCTCTCCTGATGAGCGCTCCAGGCAGACCGGAGCGAGTATAACCAATGGGACAGCGGTTTCCGCCAATGTGCGTCAAAGCGCCACAGTAGACGGGTTTCGCGCAGACAAGCGATCGACTCAAGCATGTGGGAGCGGGCTTGCTGGCGAAAGCGGCGCATCAGTCGCATCAGTCGCATCAGTCGCATCAGTAGGTACAGCCAGACCGCTTTCGCCAGCAAGCCGGCTCCCACAATAGTGGGTATCGCGGCCCTTTCGGAACAAGAACCCGGGATGACAGTCTGATGGGCATCCGTCCGCCAGCGCTTCACGCCAGCCCCTCGGACGGCTCGCCAAACAAGGAGTTTCACATGTTCAGCCTTCGCCCCACTGCCATCGCCCTCACCTTCGGCGCCGCCACGCTGGCCAGCGCCGGCGTCATGGCCGAGGACGTGCATTACAATCAGGTGTCCGTACGTGCCGAGGTCAATCAGGAAGTTCAGCGCGATCTGATGACCGTGACCGTGTACACCGAGTCCCAGAACACCGACCCGGCCAAACTCGCCGCCGGGATAACCGAATCCCTCAACAAAGCCCTCGGCGAAGCCCGTCAAGTCAAGGAAGTGACCATCCGCCAAGGCAGCCGCAGCAGCTACCCCATCTATGACGACAAAGGCCAGAAGATCACCGGCTGGCGTGAGCGCGCCGAGCTGCGCCTGGAAAGTCCGGATTTTGCAGCGCTGTCCAAACTCACCGGCGAACTGCTGGGCAGCGACATGAAAATGGGCGGCATGGACTTCTCCATCTCTGATCCGGCGCGCAAGACCAGCGAAGACACCCTGTTGAAGAACGCCGTCACAGCTTTCAAGGCCCGTGCGCAGTTGGTCACCGATGCCCTGGGCGGCAGCGGTTACAAGCTGGTCAACCTGAACCTGAACACCTCGGGTTATCCACAGCCTTATTTGCGTGCGCCGGTCATGATGATGAAAGCCGCCGCCCGCTCCGACGCTGCGCCAACGCCTGATGTCGAAGCCGGCACTAGCCAGGTCAGCGTCACCGCCGACGGGGTGATCGAAGTCGCGATACCTTGACAACAACCCGCGGCAGTCAAGGGCTGCCGCGGGTCCTTCTTTTAACCCCGCCCTCTTTTAACCCCGCCCTTTTCCTGACGTCCAGTCGCCCCTTCTCCACTCACCTGCTAACGGGTCCTACGCAGAGCCGCGCCCTGTCTGATTTGCACACCCCGCCAGATCCGTAGACTCGATCCCCGTAGCACTACAAAACATTTCACGACTGGAGCGTCTGACTGCCCGGATTGTCCCGGCCTCAAAACGCCCGACCGGTCGCTAATCACTGATTCACGGAAGAATCCATCATGGCTTTTCAACTCGCGACACCTCGTTTCCTCGACCTGCCGGAGGCCGCCGTGCACAGCACGTTCGCCCTGGATCTGCTGACCCAGGTGGCGGCGACCCTCTCTGCTGATGATTTCGCCAAGCAGATGGCTCGCATCTTTGGCCAAGACATACCCGAGAGTGTTTACCGCGCCCTGCAGGACCGGCTGATTGCCGGAGAAATCGACAACCCGGTCATTCTCATCGAAGACGGCGACTACCTGGCCGACTACAGCAACCGCGAAAAGGTGATCCGCATTCACAGCGAGGTCATCCACAACGCATTGGAAAATGGACAGGGCGCCGATTTTCTCGACGTGTTGCTTCATGAGTTCGGCCACCACATCGACAACGTTCTGCGCAACGACCTCACCCCTGATCTGGATGACGGCGCAACGCCGATCGCCAACGACGCAAGTGGTGAAGAAGGCAGCCGGTTCTCCATTGCGATGGCTACGATCGGCCAGTTCGATACCGAACGTGTGCGCATTGCCAGCTACCGGCACGGATCGACCAGCCAACCGCTGGGAATCGAAGTGCAATGGACTGACGCGCGCATCCGCATCTTGTGGCGCTACTCGAACCTCAACGAAACCTCAAACCTCCCCCACCCGCGCCCCGAGCGCGAACGCTTCGAAGCCGGAGACGGCGATGAACATCACCATACCCACGAGACGATCGAGTCCGTGCTGTATGACCTGGAGATGAGCCCCTATGAACTGAACACCCTCTATTTTGGCAACTGGCTGCGGGATTATTCGCAGTTGCTCGATCCCAAGATCGTTCGGGCGGCCAGCGCCCCCAAGGACTTCCCCGACGTGCTGTCCCGAGACGCCCTTACCCGGATCGTCGACGTGCTTTCCCTGAAACGATTCGGGGACATTCGCCAGGCTGGCGGGGACTTATACCGGGTGACCCCCGATGTGCTCGGTGTGTACCGCCCCGGTGAACACATCGACAATCCACGCGTCGTCGACCGCAATACACCGGACCCGAAGTCAAGGGACCAGGATTTTGAATCGCTGGTGTTCGACGGTGATCCTCTGCTGCAAATTGATTACGCAACATCGATGAAGCGCTACATCGGCAGGTCGGTCGACTTCATGGCGCGCGAGCTGCGATTCGCCATGGAACACCCGCGCAAGCCTTGGGGCTTGCGCGCATTCGGCTCGGCGCTGCATGTACTTGAAGACTTTTTCGCCCACTCCAACTTCGTGGAGCTCGCGCTGATCAAGAATGGCCATTCCGAGGTGCTGCCATGGACGTCTCCTGCCGAGTGTGAGGCTGACTTGCCGCTCGTGACCGGGATGTTCGGCGCCACCGATGTCCTGGCCAGTGTGGCCGGCCCGCTGGGCAAGATTCTCTTCTCGCTGGACGACCTCACCTATAGGCCGATCAAACCAGGTGACCGAAGCCCTCGCGAACAGATGTTGTTGATTCTTCTCGAAGAACACGAAAACCCGTCCTACCTCGCGCACTTCCAGGCCTTTCTGAACGCTCGTGATGGATGGGTCGGCCTGCCCTTCGCGGAGTTCATTCAACGAAGCGCAGCCTACCTGACAGGACCGGCCTCTGTGCTGGGTAACGCGATCGGCGTCGTCATGCAGGGTGTACTGACGCGATTCGGGGAAAACATCAAGGACTGGCAGACGCGGTACGGCGAAGATCCCCACGACAATGGTTCGACCGACCCGACTCACTCACAACTGGCCAAGGACCATGCCGAACACCCATTGCACCTGCTGGCAAGCCAGCTGGCATCCGAAGCCGTGAGAGCGGTTGGCACCGCCATGGTCAGGCATTGGAACGGCGACACCCGCGCCGACCCCGTTGCGATCGCTACGGCCTATTTCAAACATCCCGCCAACAGTGAATGGCAAGATGCGCAAGTCGCTGAATGGGCGGCGAAAAACAGTGAAAACGTGCGCCGCGCCACCTCGAAGTTCGAGCTGCGCGCCATTCATGAGCAACTCGCTAATACGGGACAGGCCACGCTTGATCGTCTGACCAGGGATGGCGCCGCGTACCTAGACTTCATGAGAGGCGAGTTCCAGGATAAGGATTCGCCCCTCTGGGTATTACTGAAACTCACCCCCGCCGGCTCTGCGCTTTATGCGCTTTATCAGGCATTAGGCATCATCAAATAGGTCTAAGGGTTTTCTTGTTCGAACGCTCAACCCTGCGGCATTCTGCGCTGTCTATCATCCGTCGATGATTCCGGCATGAATGCCGCACTTGCATGAGGTTCACATGGAGAAAACCTTCAAACCGCTGCTTCTGGCTGCCGCCGTGGCGCTGTGCGTGCCGTCTGTGCACGCCGCCAGCACGCTGGTCTATTGCTCCGAAGCCAGCCCCGCCGGCTTCGATCCCAGCCAGTACACCAGTGGCACGGAGTTCGATGCGTCGGCCGAAACCGTGTTCAACCGCCTGACCCAGTTCAAACGCGGCGGTACGGAGGTCGAGCCTGGGCTGGCCACTCAGTGGGACGTGTCTGGAGACGGCCTGACCTATACCTTTCATTTGCGTGAGGGGGTGAAATTCCACACCACCGATTACTTCATACCCACGCGCAACTTCGATGCCGACGACGTGCTGTTCACCTTCAATCGTCTGCTCAATGCCGATGACCCATTCCGCAAGGCGTATCCGTCCGAGTCGCCGTACTTCACCGACATGGACATGAACAAGACCATCAAACAGGTGGAGAAAGTCGACGATCACACCGTCAGATTCCATCTGAACAACATCGATGCCGCATTCATCCAGAACCTGGCCATGAGCTTCGCGTCGATTCAGTCCGCCGAATATGCGGCGCAGTTGCTCAAGGAAGGCAAGGCCGAAGACATCAACCAGAAGCCGATCGGCACCGGGCCCTTCGTGTTCAAGCGCTATCAGAAAGATGCGCAGATCCGTTTCGTCGGCAATAAGGATTACTGGAAGCCGGAGGACGTGAAGCTCGACAACCTGATCTTCTCGATCAACACCGACGCGGCCACCCGCTTGCAGAAACTCAAGACCGGCGAATGCCAGATCAGCGGCTACCCGCGTCCGCAGGACATCGAAGAAGCGCAGAAAGACCCGAACCTGAAAGTGCTGAGTCAGCCCGGTTTCAACCTCGGTTTTCTGGCGTACAACGTCACGCATGCGCCGCTGGATCAACTCAAGGTGCGTCAAGCGCTGGACATGGCAATCGACAAACCCGCGATCATCAAGGCGGTGTATCAAGGCGCAGGTCAATTGGCGCAGAACGCCCTGCCGCCGGCGCAATGGGGCTATGACCCGAACATCAAGGACGCGCCCTATAACCCTGAAAAAGCCAGGCAGCTGCTCAAGGAAGCGGGCGTTGCACCAGGGACCCAGATCAACCTGTGGGCCATGACCGTGCAGCGGGCGTCGAACCCGAACGCACGCATGTCAGCGCAGATGATTCAGTCGGACTGGGCCAAGATCGGCATCAAAGCCAACATCGTCAGCTACGAATGGGGCGAGTACATCAAGCGCGCCAAGGCTGGCGAGCACGATGTGATGATCTATGGTTGGACAGGCGACAACGGTGACCCGGACAACTGGCTGGGCGTGCTCTACAGCTGTGCGGCTGTCAAAGGCAGCAACTATGCCAAATGGTGCAACCCGAGCTACGACAAATTGGTCACGCAGGCCAAGCTGACCAGCAACCGCGACGAGCGGATCAAGCTGTACCAGCAGGCCCAGAACATTCTGAAAAACGACGTGCCGATCACCCCGATCGCCAACTCCAAAGTCTTTCAGCCCATGCGCAAGGAGGTGCAGGACTTCAAACTCAGCCCATTTGGCCTGACACCCTTCTACGGGGTAAGCCTGGCCAAATAGCATCATCTGGCACCAACAGCGAAGTAACACTTGCGAGACATACGGGTGCATTTGCCACGGGGCGATGCACCATAAATGCGCAGGGGAAATGTCAATATGCGACACGCAAACGTTCACCCGCGCCATAAATTATAGTTTTGCGACATTCGTGTACGTTCGTGCCACTCTTTGACACGTGTTTGGCGCCAGCATCTTGCTTTGGGTATGGCGCCTGCATAAGTATCCGCGGGACCGACCCACGAGGTCGTACCCTCAACTAAAAAATGACAACAACTGAGGCCACCATGCTCAAAAAAGCGGTCATTCCGTTTCTTCTCGGCGCAGGTTTGATCGCCAGCGCTCCCTTCGCTCAAGCAGCATCGAACCTGGTGTTCTGCTCCGAAGGCAGCCCCGCTGGTTTCGACCCAGGTCAATACACCACAGGCACCGACTTCGACGCTTCGGCCGAGACCGTTTTCAACCGTCTGAGCCAGTTCGAACGCGGCGGCACCGCCGTCATTCCAGGTCTGGCCACCAGCTGGGACGTCTCCCCCGACGGCCTGAGCTACACCTTCCACCTGCGTGAAGGTGTCAAGTTCCACACCACGCCGTACTTCAAACCGACCCGTACCTTCAATGCCGATGACGTGCTGTTCACGTTCAACCGCATGATCAACAAGGACGATCCGTTCCGTAAGGCGTACCCGACCGAATTCCCGTACTTCACCGACATGGCGATGGACACCAACATCACCAAGATCGAGAAGGTCGACGATCACACTGTCAAAATGACCCTCGGCGTGGTCGATGCCGCGTTCATTCAGAACCTGGCGATGAGTTTCGCGTCCATTCAGTCCGCTGAATACGCTGCGCAACTGCTCAAAGAAGGCAAGCCTGAAGACATCAACCAGAAGCCGATCGGCACTGGCCCGTTCGTGTTCAAGAGCTACCAGAAAGACTCCAACATCCGTTTCACCGGAAACAAAGACTACTGGAAGCCTGAAGACGTCAAAGTCGACAACCTGATTTTCGCCATCACCACTGACGCATCGGTTCGTGCGCAAAAGCTGAAGAAAGGCGAATGCCAGATCACCGCTTACCCACGCCCAGCCGACCTGAAGCCGCTGAAAGATGATCCTGCGCTGAAGATGCCGGATCAGGCGGGCTTCAACCTGGGTTACATCGCCTACAACGTCATGCCGCAAATCAAGGGCGACAGCAAACCGAACCCGCTGTCGAAACTGGAAGTGCGTCAGGCGCTGGACATGGCGGTCGACAAGAAAGCCATCATCGACGCCGTTTACCAGGGTGCAGGCCAATTGGCGGTTAACGCCATGCCGCCGACCCAGTGGTCTTACGACACCACCATCAAAGACGCCCCGTACGACGTCGCCAAAGCCAAAGAACTGCTGAAAAAGGCAGGCGTGGCCGACGGCACCGAAATCACCCTGTGGGCGATGCCGGTTCAGCGTCCGTACAACCCTAACGCCAAGCTGATGGCCGAAATGCTCCAGAACGACTGGAAGAAGATCGGCATCAACGCCAAGATCGTTTCCTACGAGTGGGGCGAGTACATCAAGCGTGCCAAAAACGGCGAAAACGGCGCGATGCTGATTGGTTGGAGCGGCGACAACGGTGACCCGGATAACTGGCTGGGCACGCTGTTCGGTTGCGACGCGATCAACGGCAACAACTTCGCCAAATGGTGTGACAAGGACGGTTTCGACAAGCTGATCCATCAAGCCAAGGAAACGACCGACCAGTCCAAGCGCACCGAGCTGTACAAACAGGCTCAGCACCTGCTCAAGGACGCAGTCCCGATGACACCTATTGCGCACTCGACGGTTTACCAGCCGATGCGTAAGGAAGTTCAGGACTTCAAGATCAGTCCATTCGGTCTGAACTCGTTCTACGGCGTGAGCGTCAGCGGTAAGTAATACCTCTCTGTGATATCACAGTCGCGTTACCTCCGGGTATCGCGACTGTGCCGTTATGTGCGTGATTGCTAAACGAAAATGAATATCGTTAGACGTGTAAGTTTGCAGCCGAAAGAAATTGCCTACTAACGATATGCACTTTTCCTACAAACATTGAAGAAGTCTGAAGTATTTACTGTACGGCCGGACGGACATACCGTTCTGAGTTCCCGTATCCGATAGTTATCGTTTTCCCGTCGGTCGGTTTATCTGATCGGATAATTCTATTTGCGCAAACGATTGCGCTGGGATTTTCCGCATCTTCGAACGTGATACAAGTGCCAGACGATAAGGATTGTCATGTGTAAAAACCGCGCTGTGTGTTCATTATTAACTGCTGGGCTATTAGCCACTATTCCCCCTGTTCAAGCGGCCGCCAAGAGTCTGGTGTTTTGCTCTGAGGGCAGTCCTGCAGGTTTCGACATCGCTCAATACACATCGGGCACAGACAACGATGCCGCAGAGCCGATTTATAACCGGCTCGCCGAGTTCGAACGTGGCCAGACGGGCGTGGTACCTGCCCTGGCCACGCGCTGGGATATCTCGCCGGACGGTTTGAGCTACACCTTTCACTTGCGTGAGGGTGTGAAATTCCACCACAACAAGCTCTTCACACCGACCCGCGACTTCAATGCCGACGACGTGTTGTTCACCTTCAATCGCATGTTGCAGAAGGACCATCCGTTTCGTATCGCCTACCCTACCGAGTTTCCGTACTTGACCAGCATGGGGCTGGACAAAAACATCAAATCGGTAGAAAAAACTGACGCCATGACAGTTGTATTCACACTTAACAAAGTGGACGCAGCTTTCATTCAAAACATTGCCATGAACTTCGCTTCAATTCTGTCGGCTGAATATGCTGACAAACTGATGGCATCGGGCAATGTTCGCGAGATCAATCAGTCGCCCATCGGCACCGGACCCTTTGTATTCCAGCGTTATCAAAAAGATTCGCAGATCCGCTACGTCGCCAATAAACACTTCTGGGACCCGAGCCGGGTGAAGATTGATCAGTTGATCTTTGCCATTAATACAGATGCTTCCGTACGGGTGCAGAAGCTCAAGAAAAACGAATGTCAGGTGACGCTCAATCCACGTCCCGCTGACGTTGAGTCGATCAAGGCGGACAAAAACCTTCAGGTGATCGAGAAACCGGGCTTCAACCTCGGCTACATCGCCTACAACGTGCGCCATGCGCCACTGGATAACGTCCAGGTTCGCCAAGCGTTGGACATGGCGGTAGACAAGAAGGCAATCATTGACGCGGTGTACCAGGGTGCGGGCCAATTGGCCCAGAACGCCATGCCGCCGACCCAGTGGTCCTACGACGAAACCATTCAAGACGCGCCCTACAACCCTGAAAAAGCCCGTGAGTTGTTGCGCGCCGCCGGCGTGAAGGAAGGCACCGAACTCACGCTTTGGGCCATGCCCGTGCAGCGCCCCTACAACCCGAACGCCAAGCTAATGGCACAAATGCTCCAGGCCGATTGGGCCAAGGTCGGCATCAAGGCCACCATCGTCAGCTACGAATGGGGCGAGTACCTCAAACGCAGCAAGAACGGCGAGCACGATATTTCCTTGATCGGCTGGACTGGAGACAACGGTGATCCGGACAACTGGATGGGCACCCTGTACAGCTGCGCCTCCATTGGCGGCAACAACTACTCGATGTGGTGCGACGAGAAATATGACGCCCTGATCAAGTCAGCCGTTTCCACCGCGGACAAGGACCAGCGCGTCAGCCTCTACAAGCAAGCCCAGCAATACCTCAAGAGCCAGGTGCCGATCACGCCAATCGCCCATTCCACGGTCATCCAGCCGTTGCGCAAAGAGGTCCAGGGTTTCCTGGTCAGCCCGTTCAATCGCAATAACTTCTCCGGCGTCAGCATCGCCGACTAACCCGAGCAACCGTGCCACAGGCGAGTGATCGCCTTGGGCACTGCTTTATCCGCGAACCGCGGTGCGAGCGCAAAAAAGGCCCATAAGGCCGTTTCATCAAAGCCGGTCCTCCATAAAAACCGGCCTCTATAAAGAAGTAAAAAGGGAGCTTCACAACGTGAAAAAAGCCAGCACCGCTGTATTCGCCCTCTCCGCCCTCACCTTGAGCATGGCGGCCCAGGCAGAGCCAACCAGTCAGGAATTCGTACCAACGACACTGGCTACGTCCAACGCCCAGAGCGAAGCCAAAGGCTTTCTGGAAGACTCGAAAGTCACCGGTTCGACCAAGAACTGGTACGCCAACGAACTGCTGCGTCGCGGCGGCACCTTCAGCCGCAGCGAAAACGGCGTTGTGGTCGATCGTGATCCACGTCGTATCAACTGGGTGCAGGGCACCATCGTTGACTACAGCTCGGGGTTCACTCAGGGGACTGTAGGTTTCGCCACGCAGATGGCGGTCTACAACGCTGTTGCACTGGATCGCGACAAGGACGACCTGATGGGTGGCTCCAACCGTACGTTGACCAAGAACAACGGCGAGCCCGTTGGCCAGTGGAGCAAGCTGGGCCTGGGCAACATCAAGGCACGCATCTCCAACACCACGTTGACCGCCGGCCGCCAGTCGCTGAACACGCCGGTACTGGCGTACATCGGTAACCGTGCACTGCCGTCGAGCTTCGAGGGTGTGAGCATCCTCAGCGAAGAATTCAACAACCTGTCGTTCACCGCTGGCAGCTTCGACCGCGTGTCCCCGCGTTCCGAGCAAAGCCTGACCAAATTCCGCTCCGAGTACACCGCAAACGCGAACATCGAAGCGGACCGCGTGGACATGGCCGGCGTGGACTACAAACCGTTCAAGAGCCTGACCACCAGCTTCTACGCCTCGAACGTCCAGGATTTCTGGCACCAGTACTATTTCTCGTTCCTGCACGAACTAGGCGACACCGACGTTCTCGGCCTGAGCACCAACCTGAACTACTACAAAACCAAAGATTCCGGCTCGAAGAAAATGGGGCCGATCGACAACGACACCTACTCCCTGTCGTTGACCGCGACCCACAAGGCGCACAGCTTCAGCATCGCGTATCAGGAAGTCGAAGGTGACACCTACTTCGACTACGTCCACGACAGCAACGCCATCTTCCTCGCCAACTCCCTGCTGTCGGACTTCAACGGACCGAACGAGAAGTCCGTGCAACTGAGCTACCTGCTGAACATGGCCGACTACGGCGTGCCGGGCCTGAAGTTCAACGTCTATCAAGCCCGCGGTTTCGACATCGACGGTACCCATTACAAGGGCACTGCCTATGACGTGCGCAGCATGGACGGCGAAACTCACTACGAATACGGCGTCGGTGCCTCGTACACCCTGCAGTCTGGCCCGCTGAAGGCCTCGACCATGCGCGGGACCTACACCACCCACCGCGCGAGCGCCAACCAGGCTGATGGCAACATCAATGAATTCCGTCTGGTGACCACCATCCCGTTCAACATCCTTTAATCAACCGCTGGGCAGTTTCGGGGCGTGGTTCATGCAGAACTTAATGCCCCGAAACACCCACTGAGTATTGGCTTCATCACTTGCCGAGGGCGTTTTCTTGAAATCGACATTCAAACTCGCAACATTGCGCAACGCAGTCGCACTGGCGCTGGGAGTGACACTGCTCAGCGCTGCGGCCGGCGTATCGGCCAAGCCCCTCGTGGTCTGCACCGAAGCCAGCCCGGAAGGGTTTGACATTGCGCTGTACACCACCGCCGTCACCGGGGACGCTGCGGCGGAAACCATTTACAACCGCCTGGTGGACTTCAAGCCCGGCACCACTGACATCCAGCCTGCCCTGGCCGAATCGTGGGACATCAGTGAAGACGGCCTCCATTACACCTTCCACCTGCGCAAAGGCGTCAAGTTCCACACCACCGAGTACTTCAAACCTTCGCGCGACATGAATGCCGATGACGTGGTCTGGAGCTTCCAGCGTCAACTGGACCCGAACCATCCGTGGCACAAACAATCGACCGTGGGTTTCCCATACTTCGAAAGCATGGGCTTCAAGGACCTGCTCAAGAGCGTCGAGAAGGTTGATGACAGCACCGTCAAATTCACCCTGACCCGCCGCGAAGCACCATTCCTGGCGGACGTCGCCATGGCCTTCTCCTCGATCTACTCGGCCGAGTACGCTGATCAACTGCTCAAGAACAACAAGCTCGAAGGCCTGAACAGCCAGCCGATCGGCACCGGACCCTTCGTGTTCCAGCGCTATGCCAAGGACGCCCAAGTGCGTTTCAAGGCGAATCCGGATTATTTCCGTGGCAAGCCACCGGCTGACACACTCGTTCTGGCCATCGCCACCGACAACAACGTGCGCCTGCAGAAGCTCAAGGCCAACGAATGTCAGATCGCGCTGTACCCGAAACCGGACGACATTCCGAGCATCAAGAACGATGCGAATCTGAAGGTCGACGAACTGAACGCGATGACCACGTCTTACATCGCGATGAACACCACCCACAAATACATGAGCGATGTGCGGGTGCGTAAAGCGATCAATATCGCCTTTGACAAGGAAGCCTACGTCAACGCCCTGTTCGGCAAAGGCAACGCGACCGTTGGCGTCAACCCGTACCCGGACACCCTGCTGGGCTACAACAAGGAATTGAAAAACCCGGCTCACGACCTGGACAAAGCACGTGCCTTGTTGAAGGAAGCGGGCGTTCCAGACGGCACCGTGCTCACCCTTTTCACCCGCAACGGCGGTGGTCCAACCAACCCCAATCCGATGCTGGGCGCGCAAATGATGCAGTCGGATTTGGCGAAAGTCGGCATTAAGTTAGATATTCGCGTCATGGAATGGGGCGAAATGCTCAAACGTGCCAAAAACGGCGAGCACGACATGGTGTCGGCGGGCTGGGCAGGTGACAATGGCGACCCTGATAACTTCCTGACGCCGAACCTCAGCTGCGAAGCCGCCAAGAATGGTGAAAACTACGCACGCTGGTGCAATGAGAAGTTCCAGACCCTGATCGATCAGGCCCGGGAAAAAACCGACCCGGCCGAACGTGCCGCGCTCTACGAGCAGGCACAGGCGATCTTCAATCAGGATCAGCCATGGATCAGCATGGCGCATACCAAGATGTTCACTGCAATGCGTAAAAACGTAGAGGGCTACCACATCAGTCCTCTCACCACTAATAACTTCGCTACCACCCAAGTGAAGTAGAAGAAGAATCTGGCGGGCTCCAGGCTTGGTACGAAACGTTTTGACGCGAAGGTGAGGCAAGGCGAAACCAGCCGAGGAAGCGGAGTTTACGAGTTGTAAATGAGCATTCCGAGGCTGTTTTCAACGCAGCATCACCGAGTGTCAAAACGTTTCGGACCCAGCCTGACCGGGACCCGCCGGAACACGCCTAACCGGCAGATGAGGTACACGAGAAGATGTTTAGTTTTATCGCTCGCCGAGTGGGGTTGCTAATACCCACCTTCTTCGGCATCACCTTGCTGACCTTCGCACTGATTCGCCTGATTCCGGGCGACCCGGTCGAAGTCATGATGGGTGAACGCCGGGTCGATCCGGAAATGCACGCCCAAGCCATGGAACGTCTTGGCCTGAACAAGCCCCTGTATGCGCAATACATCGATTACGTCGGCAAGCTCGCCCATGGCGACCTCGGCGAATCGCTGCGCACGCGCACGAGCGTGTGGACCGAATTCACATCGCTGTTCCCGGCGACCCTGGAACTGTCGATTGCGGCGCTGATATTCGCTGGCATCATCGGGCTTCTGGCCGGTGTCATCGCGGCCTTGCGACGAGGATCCCTGTTCGACCATGGGGTGATGGGTATCTCGCTGGCGGGGTACTCGATGCCGATCTTCTGGTGGGGCCTGATTCT
>Ga0247734_1002044_pt1 | contig 14055 bp, 12 predicted proteins | sample UWRJL103311B2_FD_180933 | JGI IMG/M metagenome (GOLD analysis project Ga0247734, IMG submission 180933) | Plant litter microbial communities from Arlington Agricultural Research Station in Wisconsin, United States - UWRJ-L103-311B-2 | ecosystem: Environmental > Terrestrial > Plant litter >... | reverse complement strand
TCGGGCACGGCGATGCGCGCGCGCCAGGCGGCGATGGCGCCCTCGGTGTCGGGACGGCCCGCCATCACCGCGACGACGGGCGCGCGGGGGAGGCCGGCGCGGAACTCCTCGCGGCGGGACCAGACGAGTTGCACCGGCTTGCCGATGGCCCTGGCGATCGTGGCGGCCTCCACCGCGTGGCCGCATTCCAGCCGCCGGTCGAAGCTGCCGCCGATGCCGAGGGGGTAGAGCACGACTTTGCCGACATCGACCCCCGCGGCGCGGGCGGCGGCCTCTCGCGTGGCCTCGGGCGCCTGGGTTCCCACCCAGATTTCGAGCTTGCCGTCGTGCAGCCAGGCGGCGGCGGCAGCGGTTTCGATCGTGGCGTGGAGCGCGGGGGCGACCTCGTAGCGGACCTGGAGCGGCAGCCCGCCGCGCACGAGGGCGGCGTCGCCCTCCTCGTGCAGCGGGTGGGCCTTGGCCGCGCGCATCGCCTCGTCCATCGCGGCGTCGACGGCGTCGGAATCGACGCCCCCGGTGAAGGCGAAAAGCGGCGCCATCCGCGTCAGCGCCTGCTGCGCGCTCCAGCCGTCGGTGGCGACGGCGGCGACCCAGCCTTCGCCTTTCACCGTGCGCAGGAAACCGCGCAGGCCCTTGGCGGCGGCCTCGTCGAGGCTGGCGAGCGTGGCGGTGGCGGCGAGCGGCGCGTGGTGGATCGCGGCGAAGACCATACCGGGCAAGCGCACGTCGGCGGCGAAGGTCCACGAGCCGTCGACCTTGGAGGGCAAGTCGAGCCGGGGATAGCGCAGCGCCCCGCCGGGCGGGTGCTCGGCAGGGCGTTCGGCCATGGGGGCGGGACGCAGCGGCGGCGTGGAGGGCGGCGCGAAGGCGGCGGCCTCCTGCGCGAGCGGGCCGAACGGCAGGCGCTTGCCTTCGTGCGTGACGAAACCGTCGTGCGCCTCGCACTCCTCCCACGCGACGTTCCAGCGCGCGGCGGCGGCCTGCGCCAGCATCGCGCGGGCCGAGGCGGCGGCGGCGCGGGCGGCGGCTTCGTATGCGGCAAGCTCGGTGCCATCGGCGGTGACGGTGAAGGCGTGGCCTTGCGCCCAGCGGCGGGTGAGCAGGTCATCGGGCGCGTCGGCCAGCGAGGGCAGCAGCGGCATCCACAGCGGCGCCCACTTCGCCGCGAGCGCGCAGTTGGCGTAAGCGGCGCTGACCGGCGCGGGCTCGACCGAGACCTGCCGCCAGTCCGCGCCCAGTTCGTGCGCGACGATCTGCGGGATCAGCGTGGTGACGCCCTGCCCCATCTCGACTTGCGGGACCGACACGGTGACGACGCCGTCCTGGCCGATGCGGATCCACGCGTCGAACGCATACTCGCCCTCGCGCGGGGGGACGGGCAGCGGATAGCGCCGCGGGCGCAGCGTGTAGCCGAGCGCAAGGCCACCGCCCGCGATCGCGCCGATCAGCACCTTGCGCCGGGTGAGCGGCATCAGGGGATGACTCCGGCCGTGGCGCCCCGCCGCTTCGCAGGCGCCCCATCTCTCGCAATGACGAAGGGGTGTGAGGTCATGCCTTGTCCAGCCACGCCGCGACTTGCGCGGCCAGCGCGGCGAACGCTTCCGCCTGCGGGCCCTCACCTGCTGCCGTCGGCGTGCCGGCATCGCCCTCGCGGCGTATGGCGATGTCGAGCGGGATGCGGCCGAGGAACGGCACGCCCATCTCGCTCGCGGCGGCCTGGGCGCCGCCGTGGCCGAACGGGTCGCTCACTTCGCCGCAGTGGGGGCAGGCGTAGCCCGCCATGTTCTCGACCACGCCGACGATCGGCACGTTCCCTTTGACGAACAGCTCGACCGCGCGGGCGGCGTCCATCAGCGCGAGGTCCTGCGGGGTGGAGACGATCACGGCGCCCACCGGGGGGCAGCGCTGCAGCATCGTCAGCTGCACGTCTCCGGTGCCGGGCGGCAGGTCGATGACGAGGAGTTCGGCGCCGGCCCAGTGCGCTTCGACCATCTGCAGCAGCGCGCCGGCGATCTTGGGGCCGCGCCAGGCGATCGCCTGCCCGGCGGTGGTCATGTGCGCCATCGACAGCGAGGGCACGCCCCAGGGGCTCTCGACCGGGACCAGCTTGCCTTCGTGCGCGGTGGCGCGCTTGCCCTCGGTGCCGAGCAGCCGGGCTTGCGAGGGGCCGTGGATGTCCGCGTCTACGAGCCCGACCTTGCGCCCCATCCGCGCCAGCGCGACGGCGAGGTTGGCGGCGAGCGTCGACTTGCCCACCCCACCCTTGCCCGAGCCCACCGCGAGGATGCGCGGGGCCTTGGGTGCGGCGGGAGCGGCAGGCGCCGCCTCGGCCTTGTCCGCCATCAGCGCGACCCTCACGTCCGCGACGCCGGGCGCGCCTTCGAGCGCGGCGCGCACGTCCGCCTCCAGCCCGGCGCGGGCCGCGGCGTCGAGGCCGGACGCTTCGAGGACCAGGCTCGCCCGCCCCTCGACCAGCCGCAGCGAGAGCAGGCGCGCCGTGGCCTCGCCCGGCAGCAACGCCTTGAGCGTGTCGCCGCCGCCGCCCCCGCCGCCGCCATCGCCCGTTCCCGCACCGCTGCTCAACCCACGTCTCCGATACCGCAAAAACCGGCGGGCCCGTTTTGCGCCCCGCCATCGCCGCTCAGGTGGCGCACGGGGGGAAAAAGGGCAAGAGAGGCACTGTTATTTGCCAGAGGGGTTCCTATAGATAGGCGCATGACAGCTTACGGTGGTGCAGACAGGCACGGCGGCATTCCGGGACAAGACCCGGACATTTTGGCCATGGCGGGGCCCAACAGCCCTTGGGGCGGCGGATCTGGCAGTGGTCGGAACGACGGCGGCCGGAACGACGGTGCGCCCGAAGGTGGCGAGCCTCCGGCCGACGACGAAACGCCCGAGCCCGAAAGCCCCGAGGACAGCAAGGACGGCGGCAAGGACGGAGAACGCCGGGGCCCGCGCAACCCGTGGCTGCCCAGCGGCGAAACGCCCCCGCCCCGCCGCTCCGCGAGCATCGAGGACATCTTCCGTCGCGGCGACCAGCGCAAGCCCGGCGGCGGTCGACCCGGCGGCGGCCCCTCGCTCGGTGGTTTCCCCAACATCCCCCGCCGGCCCGACGGCAAGTCGTGGCTGCCGCTCGGCATCGGCGCGGCGGTGGTCGCGGTGCTGGCGATCTCGAGCGTCCACATGCTCGGCCCCAAGGAACAGGGCGTCGTCACCACGCTGGGCAAATATTCGCGCACGATCGATTCCGGCGTCAACCTGACGCTGCCCTGGCCGATCGAACAGGTCGACGTGGTCGACGTCAGCTCGTTCACGGTGGACACGATCCCCGACAACGAGAACGAAAAGCTGATGCTCACCAGCGACAAGAGCCTGGTGAACCTGAGCTACCTGGTGCGCTGGAACATCAAGGATCTTAAGAACTACACCTTCCGGCTAGACGACCCCAAGGGCACCGTGCGCGAAGTGGCCGAAGCCTCGATGCGCGCCTCGATCGCGCAGATCACGCTCAGCCGCGCGCTGTCGGGCGAAGGCCGCGCCTTCGTCGAACAGGACGTGCGCGAGCGGATGCAGCACATCCTCGACTTCTACCGTTCGGGCGTTTCCGTGCAGGGCGTCGAGATCAAGAAGGCCGATCCCCCCGCCAAGACCAAGGGCGCGTTCGACAACGTCAACGTCGCCCAGCAGGAAGCCGAGCGCGACCGGTCCGAGGCGCGCGCCTGGGCCCAGCAGACGATCGCCGGCGCGCAGGGCGAAGCCGCCGCCTTCGACAAAGTCTACGAGCAGTACAAGCTCGCCCCCGAGGTGACGAAGCGTCGCCTCTATTACGAGACCATGGAGCGCGTCATCCGCGACAACGACACCGTCGTCCAGGAAACGGGCGCCAGCACCACGTACCTGCCGCTGCCCGAATTCAAGCGCCAGGCCAAGCCCGAACAGCCCGACGCCACCGTCGCCGCGCCCGCGCTGCCCGTCCAGGGAGGCCAGTGATGGGCGGCTCGATGGGTCACTTGTGGCATGACTACAAGGCCGCGTGGATCGCGGCCGGCGTGGTGGTGATCGCGCTGCTGCTCAGCGTCATCGTCGTCCCCGAGAACGAACAGGTCGTCGTCGTCCAGACCGGGCGGCCGGTGCGCGTCTACAACCAGTTCTCCGCCAAGGCGGACTATGGGCAGACCGACGCCGGCGTGCACTTGCGCATCCCGCTGGTCGAGCAGGTGATCCGCATCGACAAGCGCCTGCTCTCGGTCGACATGGAGCAGCAGCAAGTGCTCTCCACCGACCAGCAGCGGCTCAACGTCGATGCCTATGCGCGCTTCCGCATCGTCGATCCGGTGCGCATGGTCCGCTCCGCCGGCACGACCGAACGCGTGACCGAACAGCTCTCGCCGATCCTGTCCTCGGCCGTGCGCCAGGAACTGGGCAAGCGCACCTTCCAGTCGCTGCTCACCGCCGAGCGCGGCCAGGCGATGGAGAACATCCGCGACCTGCTCGACCACGAGGCGCGCCAGTACGGCGCCCAGGTGGTCGACGTGCGGATCAAGCGCGCCGACCTTCCCGAAGGCGCGCTCGCCGCCGCCTTCGTGCGCATGGAAGCCGCGCGCCAAGAAGAAGCCAAGACGATCGCGGCCCAGGGCCAGCGCGACGCGCAGATCATCCGCGCCGACGCGCAGGCGCAGGCCTCGAAGATCTACGCCGATGCCTTCAACAAGGACCCGTCGTTCTACGACTTCTACCGTGCCATGCAGAGCTACTCGGTCTCGTTCGCCAAGGACCAGGGCGGCAAGACCATCCTGCTTGGCCCCAATAACGCTTACCTGAACCATTTCCGGGAGCCCTAGGCGCGTTCAGTCGTTTGTGGCCCGAACGGGCTCAGGGCCTGACTGAAGGGCTTATCCGGAAATGGCGCAATACCGCCGCCATTCAAATCCGGTTAAGCTCGCCGGGCGTCAATCGACCCGGGGTATCTTGATGATGGCGAAGCCCGCCAAGACGGAGGAATCAAAGGACGTGAAGCCCGTGCGATACGCTTATGGACTGACCACCGCGCTCCTGCTCGGAGGCGCCACCGCCACCCTCGTCACCGGCTACCCCGCAGGTGCGCAGGTGGCCCAGAACGAGGCCAGCGAGATTTCGCGGGTGGTGCCGCGCGCCGGCGCCCCCGCCAGTTTCGCCGACCTCACCGAGCAGCTCCAGCCCGCCGTGGTCAACATCTCGACGCGCCAGAAGGTGCAGGTTCAGGGCGCAGGCGCCAATCCTTTCGCGGGCACCCCGTTCGAGGGTCTGTTCGGCGGCCAGGGCGGCGGCGGCGGAGCCCCGCAGACGCGCGAGGCGCAGTCGCTGGGTTCGGGCTTCATCGTCTCGGCCGACGGCTATCTGGTGACGAACAACCACGTCATCACCGCCGAGGGCAAGGGCCAGGTGGAATCGATCACCGTCACCATGCCCGACGGCACCGAATATCCCGCCAAGCTGATCGGCAAGGACGCCGCATCGGACCTCGCGGTGCTCAAGATCGATGCCGGCAAGACCCTGCCCTTCGTCAAGTTCGGCGATAGCAGCAAGGCCCGCGTGGGCGACTGGGTGGTCGCGATCGGCAACCCGTTCGGCCTGGGGGGCACCGTCACCGCCGGTATCGTCTCGGCCGTGTACCGCAACACCGGCTCGGGCGCGGGCGCTTACGACCGCTACCTGCAGACCGACGCGTCGATCAACCGGGGCAACTCGGGCGGCCCGCTGTTCGACATGAAGGGCCAGGTGATCGGCATCAACAACGCGATCTTCTCGCCCACCGGCGGCAGCGTCGGCATCGGCTTCGCGATCCCGGCGGAAACCGCCGCGCCGATCGTGCAGAAGCTCATCAAGGGCGAGGCGATCGAACGCGGCTACCTCGGCGTGCGCATCCAGCCGATCACCGAAGACCTCGCCGATTCGCTCGGCATCGAGCACAACAAGGGCGAGTTCATCCAGGGCGTCGAGCCCGATGGCGCCGCCGCCAAGGCCGGCATCCAGTCGGGCGACGTGGTGATGAAGGTGAACAACAAGGAGGTCACGCGCGACCAGAACTTGTCGTACATCGTCGCCAACACCCCGCCGGGCAGCCGCATCCCGATCGAAGTGCTGCGCGGCGGCAAGCGCCTCTCGCTCACCGCCACGGTCGCCAAGCGCCCGAGCGAGGACCAGCTCCAGCAGTCGTTCGACCAGAACGGCGACCAGAGCGACGACAGCTTCGACGATACGCCCAGCCAGCAGGAACAGAAGGGCGTCGCCGAAAAGGCGCTCGGCCTCTCGGTCATCCCGCTGACCCCCGCCATCGCCCGCCAGCTCGGCGCCGCGGACGGAACCAAGGGCGTCGTCGTCGCCGCCGTCGATCCCAACTCGGACGCCGGACAGAAGGGCTTCCAGCGCGGCTTCATCATCCTCGAGGCGAACGGCCGCCCCGTCACCTCGCAGGCCGACCTGACCGCCGCCGTCACCGCCGCCAAGGCCAGCAACCGCTCGGCGATCCTGCTGCGCGTCCAGCCGCGCGGCCAGCAGGCGATCTACATGCCCGTCCGCCTGCGCTGACCTCAGCGCCGACGCAACGCGAAGAGGCCCGCCGGAGCGATCCGGCGGGCCTTTTTCGTCGCGGCCGAGGGTGTCGGCGCCAAGAACGTCGGCGCTGAGAGTGCCTGGCCGGAGGGCAACGTCGAAACCCCCGTCACCCTGAACTCGTTTCAGGGTGACGGCAGGGTGGGGCTGCGTTGGCCGGCGCGTTTCCCCAAAGCCGGATCTCGTTTTCCGTCATTCCCGCGCGGGCGGGAACCCGGCCGATGACCGTGCGACACGAAACATCATATGATTGCTTCCCGCCGTCGCCGGAAGGACGAAACGGAGGCGCGCGCCGAGCCTCGGATGACCCAACGCCAGCGGCGCCCGATCAAGCCCCCGGTGCCCCCGCACCGCCCTCAGGTGCCTTTACACCCCGCATAGGTGCCGTTGTGGCAGCTTACGGTTACGGCACTTTCGCCTCGAGTTCCGCCAGCCAGACCGCCGCGCTGGCGTCCGAAGGCGCGCGCCAATCGCCCCGCGGCGACAGCGCCCCGCCCGACGAAACCTTGGGCCCATTGGGGATCGCCGAGCGCTTGAACTGGCTGAACGCGAAGAACCGGCCGAGGAATTTCTCCAGCCAGAACCGTATGATAGGCAGATCGTACGCGTTCTTCTTGTCGTCCGGGAAGCCATGCGGCCAAGCCCCTTCCGCCACATCGCGCCAGGCATGCCAGGCCAGGAACGCCACCTTCGAAGGCTTCTGCCCGAAGCGCATCACGTGGTGCAGGAAGAAGTCGTTCAGCTCGTAAGGCCCGATCTTGCTCTCGGTACTCTGGATCGCCCCGTCGGCCCCCGCCGGCACCAACTCGGGTGAAATCTCGGTGGCGAGGATCGCCAGCAGGATCTCCTCGGTCGAGGCGCTGAACTGGCCGGTCGTCGCGCACCAGCGAATAAGGTATTGAATCAAGGTCTTGGGCACGCCGGCGTTGACCGCGTAGTGGCTCATCTGGTCGCCCACGCCATAGGTACACCACCCCAGGGCAAGCTCCGACAAGTCCCCGGTTCCGATCACGAACCCCGAATTCTGACTGGCCAGCCGGAACAGATAATCGGTGCGCAAACCGGCCTGCACGTTCTCGAACGTCACGTCGTAAACCGGCTCGCCGCCCTTCTCTCCTTTGGCAGCGAAAGCGTGCCCGATGTCCTTGAGCATCGTGGTCGCCGCCGGCCGGATGTCGATCTCCTCCGCCGCGATGCCGACCGCGTTCATCAGCTTCCAAGCATTTGATTTCGTTCCATCACTGGTCCCGAAACCGGGCATCGTATAGCCCCGGATGAAGTCGCGCGGCAGGCCCAGCCGGTCGCACGCGCGCGCCGCGACGATCAGCGCATGGGTGGAATCGAGCCCGCCCGAAATGCCGATCACCAGCGACTTCGCGTGCGTCGACTCGATCCGCCGCATCAGCCCGTCGACTTGGATGTTGAACGCCTCGTAGCAGTCCGCATCGAGCTTGTCGGCGCGCGCGGGCACGAAGGGGAAGCGGCCGACCGGGCGAACGAGGCCGATGTCGCCGCCCGCAGGGGCGTGGCGGAATGGCACGGTGCGGAAGGTTTCCTCAGGCTTTCCAGACACTTCGGCAGCATCGTTGAACGTCGGCACGCGCAGCCGGTCCATGACGATACGGTCGACGTCGACGTCCGCCACGCACAGCTCCGCCTCGAGCGAGAAGCGTTCCGACTCGGCCAGCAGGTCGCCCAGTTCGTAGACGATGCCCTGCCCGTCCCACGCAAGGTCGGTGGTGCTCTCCCCATGCCCGGCGGCGCAGTAGACGTAAGCCGCGACCGCGCGGGCGGACTGCGAGCGGCACAGCAGGTGGCGCTCGTCCGACTTGCCGATGACGATGTTCGAAGCCGACAGGTTCGCCAGGATCGTCGCCCCGGCCATCGCGCCGAGCGACGAGGGCGGCGTCGGCGCCCAGAAATCCTCGCAGATTTCCGCGAAAAACCGGAAGTTCGGCAGCACTTCGGAGGCGAACACCAGGTCGACGCCGAACGGCACTTCCTGCCCGTTCACCACGATCGTCGCGCCCCGGATCGCCTTGCCGCTGGCGAACCAGCGCTTCTCGTAGAACTCGCGGTAATTGGGCAGGTACGACTTGGGCACGACGCCCAGCAGGCGTCCGTGTGCGATCACCAGCGCGCAGTTGTACAGCCGCCCCTTGCGCACCAGCGCCGCGCCGACCAGCAGCACCGGCGACAAGTCCGCGCTCGCCTTGACCACGTCGGCGATCGCCGCCTCGACCGCCTCGATCATCGCCCCCTGCAAGTGCAGATCGTCGATCGCGTAGGAGGACAGGCACAGCTCGGGAAACACCAGCAGGTCGACGTGGCGCTCATGCGCCCGGCGCGCCTGCGCCAGCACGGCATCGCGATTGAACGCGACGTCGGCGGTGCGCACGCGCGGGGTGGAGGTGGCGACGCGCACGAAGCCGTGCTCGTGCATCGCGTAGAACGGATGGCTGGTGTTTGCGGTCATCGCCCATTTTCCTGACAGGATCGCGCCGGACTGGCAACGCCCGCCTGTTTGAGAAATGCTCGCAATAACCCCTTGCCCTCGCCGTTCGCACCTCTAAATGCGAGCCTATGCGCAGCCTCGACGACATCCGCGAAGAGTACGAATTTCTCGATGGCGACGAACGCTATCGCCTGCTGATCGAACTGGGCCGCGAACTCGATCCGATGCCCGATGCGCTCAAGACCGACGCCACCAAAGTGCGCGGGTGCTCTGCCAGCGTGTGGGTCTATCCCACCGCGCAGGCCGACGGAAGCTTGCGGTTCCTGGCGGACAGCAACGCCGCGATCACCAAGGGCATCGTCGCGCTCGTGATCGCCGCGGTGCAGGACCAGCCCGCCGCCACCGTCGCCGGAACCGACATCGCCGCCGCCCTCGCACCGTTCGATCTGGGCAACCAGTTGTCGTCCAACCGCACCCAGGGGGTGCCCAACATGATCGCGCTGATCCGGGAGACGGCCGCGCGTTATGCATAAGTCTGCGAATGCGCGGAGCTGAAAAGTTCCTCTGGATCACCGGCGGGGTGATCCTCGTCGGCATCGGCACGCTGGGCATCTTCCTGCCGCTGCTGCCGACCACGATCTTCTGGATCCTCGCCGCCGCATGCTTTTCGAAGAGCCATCCGGAGTGGGCCGAACGGCTCTACGAGCACCCCAGATACGGCCGTGGCCTGCGCGACTGGCGAGACCGCAAGGCGATCAGCCGCAAGGGCAAGATCGCCGCGATCGCGACGATGGCGCTGAGCATTCCGATGGTGGGGTTCACCGTGGGCGGGTGGTGGACGCTCATCCCCGTCGCGGTGCTGGCGACGATCGGGACGTGGATCTGGACGCGCGCCGAGTAGAGAGGCCAGATAGAGAAGGGTGGGAGGGCGCAGGGGAACGCCCTCCCGGTGGCTCGCGTACAAGGTATCCCGCTTGGCGCAGGAAGGAATAGGGTGGCGCCCACGCACGGGACGAGAAGTGGTGCATTCGAGGCAGTCTGCGCAAGTCACGCGGATTGGGGCCTCGATGGCGCTCCCGAATATTTCTAGCGCGTTTCTTCGACGGCCTCGCGCAATACGGCGATGCCTTGTTCGCGCTGGGCTCGTAACTCGCGCTTCAGTGCCGCAGGGTCGCGCGCGACGACGAAGCCGAAGCTGACGCCGCCTTCCTTGCCGATCGTCGCGTGGTGCAGCTTGTGCGCCTGGACCAGTCGCTTGGCGTAGCCGCGCTTGGGCACCCAGCGGAAGTAGCGCTGGTGGACCAGCCCGTCATGCACCAGCGTGTAGATCACGCCATAGGCCAGCACGCCGAGCCCGATCCACGTCGCCGGCTCCCACGCGTGCGCGCCCAGCACCATCGGCGAGCCCAGCACGAACATAGCGATGCTGATCCCCGCGCCGAACAGCGCGAAGAGGTCGTTCTTTTCCAGCAGCTTGTCGTGCGGCTCGTGGTGGTCGCGGTGCCAGGCCCAGCCGAAGCCATGCATGATGTACTTGTGGCTCGACCAAGCGACGAACTCCATCGCGGCGACAGTGGCAAGGACGATGGCGAGGATAGCGGGCAGCGACATGGGGGAGGGTATAGCGAGAAAGCTGCGCCGCGTCGCCCCGCTTGGCCGGCCTGTTGCGCACAGGCCCCCACCCCCCGCTTGCGACACTCTCTTACAATCGCTCACGCTTGTGCGACGGGTCATCTAGCTGGCGTTCAGCTTCCAAGCCTTAAACCTGAATGCATCGGAAGCGAGGCGGCAAGCCTCATCCGTCCCAAGGTTCAAGCAAAAGGAGTGCGACCCCATGCGCAAGTTCACCAAGTTCTTCGGCCCCGCCCTGATCGCCGCAATCGGCCTTTCGGCCGTCGCCCCGTCGATCGCCGAGGCCGCGCCGAACCGCCACGTGCAGGCGCAGCGCCACTACGACATCCGCGCCGACATCGCCGGCCTGCGCGCCCAGATCGACCGCGCCGCCGCGCGCCGCACGATTTCGCCGCGCGAAGCCGCCGGCCTGCGCAGCCAGGCGACGCAGATCCAGCGCCTTCACGGCCAGTATTCGCGCGGTGGTCTGAACCGCCAGGAAACCCGCATTCTGCAGGACCGCGTGAACCGGGTCTACGGCGCCCTGCACATGGAACGCCGCGACTACGACAACCGCCGCGGCTGATCGTGGAACGATAATTGCGCGACAAGGCGTGTCCAGACCGCTTGAATTGCGGCGCGGGCACGCCTATTCGGCCAGAATCATGACAAACCCGCGCACCCTTTACCAGAAGATCTGGGACGCCCACGTCGTCGACAGACGCGACGACGGTACCTGCCTGCTGTATATCGACCGGCACCTCGTTCACGAAGTGACCAGTCCGCAGGCGTTCGAAGGCCTTCGCACGGCCGGCCGGCCGGTGCGCCGTCCCGATCTTACGCTCGCGGTGCCCGATCACAACCTGCCCACAACGGCACGTAAGGACGCGGAAGGCAACGTGCTGCCGATCGCCGACCGCGAGAGCGCGACCCAGTTGGCCGCGCTGCGCAAGAACGCGCCCGAGTTCGGCATCCGCTACATCGACGCCACCGACGCCGAGCAGGGCATCGTCCACGTCGTCGGTCCCGAGCAGGGCTTCTCGCTGCCCGGCGCGACGATCGTGTGCGGCGACAGCCACACCGCCTGCCACGGCGGCGTCGGCGCGCTGGCCTTCGGTATCGGCACCAGCGAGGTCGAGCACGTGCTCGCGACGCAGACGCTGCTGCTCAAGCAGTCCAAGACGCTGGAGATCCGCGTCGAGGGCAAGCTGGGCGCGGGCATCACCCCCAAGGACGTGATCCTGCACGTCATCGGCGTCATCGGCACTGCCGGCGGCACCGGCCACGTCATCGAGTTCTGCGGCAACGTCTTCGAGGAAATGTCGATCGAGGGCCGCCTGACGGTGTGCAACATGGCGATCGAAGGCGGCGCCCGCGCCGGCCTGATCGCGCCCGACGAGACCACGTTCGCCTATGTCGAAGGTCGCCCCTACGCGCCCAAGGGCGAGGACTGGGACAAGGCGCTCGCCTGGTGGCGCAGCCTGAAGACCGATCCCGGCGCGACTTACGACAAGTCCGTCCACATCCGCGCCGAGGACATCCAGCCCACCGTGACCTGGGGCACCAGCCCCGAGGATACCTCGGGCATCGGCGGCCTGGTCCCTGCGCCCGAAGACTTCGCCGACGCCTCCAAGCGCGAAGCGGTCAAGGTCAGCCTCGACTACATGGGCCTGACGCCGGGCACGAAGCTGACCGACGTCGAAGTGCAGAACGTCTTCATCGGCAGCTGCACCAACAGCCGCATCGAGGACATCCGCGCCGCTGCGCAGGTCCTCAAGGGCCGGCACAAGGCCGACAACGTCAAGTGGGCGATCGTCGTCCCCGGCTCGGGCCTGGTCAAGCTGCAGGCCGAGGCCGAGGGGCTCGACAAGATCATCATCGACGCCGGCCTCGAATGGCGCGAGCCGGGCTGCTCGGCATGCCTGGCGATGAACCCGGACAAGGTGCCTTCGGGCGAGCGCTGTGCGTCAACCAGCAACCGCAACTTCACCGGCCGCCAGGGCCCCGGCGCCCGCACGCACCTGATGAGCCCGGCGATGGCCGCCGCCGCCGCCGTCACCGGACGGTTGACCGATGTGCGCGACCTGCCCACTCTGGCCGACCCCACCCTGGTCCCGGCAAACTGATAGGATCCCCCCATGTCGAACGATTCCGATAACTCGCTGGCCTCTCGGGCCGCCCTTGCCGCCGGTGCCGCGATCGGTTCGGCCGCCATCGCCGCCGCGCTGCTGTTCGTGAAGCGCCGCAGCGACCGCAAGAAGGCCGACGGCCACCCCGGCGCCACCGGCACCGCGCCGCACTATCCAGAAGCGACCGACTGATGCAGGCGATCGAACACGTTGCCGGCAAGGCCATTCCGTTCGGCCGGAAGAACGTCGACACCGACGTCATCATTCCGGCGCACTGGCTCAAGACCATCACTCGCGAAGGCATGGGCCAGGGCGCGTTCGAAACGGTGAAGACCGAGCCCGGCAACGTGTTCGTCGACGAACGCTGGGCCGGCGCGCCGATCCTGATCGCGGGCGACAACTTCGGTTGCGGCTCCAGCCGTGAACATGCCGCCTGGGCCCTGCTCGACATGGGCGTGACCTGCGTGATCGCACCCAGCTTCTCGGACATCTTCTCGAGCAACGCGTTCAAGAACGGCATCCTCACCGTGGCGCTGCCGCAGGAGGCGATCGACCGGCTGATGGACGTGGCGCAGACCGACCCGATCGACATCGACCTCGAGACGCAGACCGTCACCACCCCGTTCCAGGACCGCTACACCTTCGAAATCGACGCGTTCCGCAAGCATTGCCTGCTTAACGGCCTCGACGAAGTGGGCCTGACGATGACTCAGGGCGACGCGATCGCGAAGCACGAAGCGAAGACCCGCGCCGCGCTGCCGTTCCTGGCGAAGACGCTGGCGAGCGTCTGAGAGGCTGAGTCGCACGCCATAGCCGCTCGACCACCCCGCGCGGGGGTGGCGGGCGGCTGGTCGGCGCAGGCAGGGGCGTGAGGTCCGGCGATATTTTCCTACATCGCCATTGGCTGCTATCTTCGCGGCGGCTCTTTCACACCCACGATCCCGCACCCGCCGCGCGCCATGGGGACGCTTTCACGCGCACGTGTTTCATCAACTAACCGCGATCGCCTTCGATCTGAATACGATCGCCGCGAATTGTCTCGCCGTCATTGCCGTATTTTCTCCCCGTCACCCCGCCCGTCATCCTCGCGAAGGTCGAGATCCAACGGAAAGCCCACACCCGGCCAATGCGAATCAGCATTGCCCCGCCCCCCTCCTCGCCCTATCGGCAGAACGAAGTCACCATCGTAAGGTTGTCCGATGACGAGTTTTGAGGATCGCGAGCGCGCGGAAGAGGCCAAGTTCGCGCATGACGCGGACACGCTGTTCC
>Ga0247734_1002043_pt1 | contig 14059 bp, 12 predicted proteins | sample UWRJL103311B2_FD_180933 | JGI IMG/M metagenome (GOLD analysis project Ga0247734, IMG submission 180933) | Plant litter microbial communities from Arlington Agricultural Research Station in Wisconsin, United States - UWRJ-L103-311B-2 | ecosystem: Environmental > Terrestrial > Plant litter >... | reverse complement strand
CTGCAGGACGGGCCCCTCGGATTGAGATTTGCTGATAATGCGACGGCATTCCCAGCGGGGATAACCGTGGGAGCAACATGGAATAAGGAGTTGATGTATAAGCGAGGTAAAGCTCATGGAGAAGAAGCGAGGCTCAAGGGCGTAAACGTGCTATTGGGCCCTTGCGTTGGACCTCTAGGACGAATGCCAGCGGGTGGAAGGAATTGGGAGGTTAGTGCTACTCGGAAACGGCGAATTTAAATGATACTGACAGCTTGTTTAGGGATTCGGTGCTGACCCCTACTTGCAAGGAGTTGCAGCAGCTCAAACGATCAAGGGCATACAAGAAGAGGGAGTGATGGCAACCATAAAGCATTTCATTGGTAACGAACAGGAGCATTTCAGACAGAGCTGGGAGTGGGGTTTGCCCAATGCTATGTCTAGCAATATTGACGACAGAACTCTCCACGAAATATATGGGTGGCCTTTTCAGGACTCGGTAAAAGCTGGAGTTGCCAGCGTGATGTGCAGTTATCAAATGCTGAACAATTCATATTCATGTGGAAATTCAAAGCTGCTAAATGGCATTTTAAAGGTGCGTGAAATATCCCATTCTGTACCACATTTATTCAGACTGACATTGAACATTTAGGACGAACTAGGGTTCCAAGGCTTTGTACAGTCAGACTGGCTTGCTCAACGCTCTGGAGTTGCGAGTGCTCTGGCTGGCCTAGACGTCACCATGCCTGGAGATGGACTCAAGTGGGCGAATGGCAAGTCGCTCTGGGGTGTCGAGTTGACAAAATCAGTCTTGAATGGCTCTCTACCAGTATCTAGGTTGAATGATATGGTGACTCGAGTAGTTGCTTCCTGGTATCAACTTGGCCAAGATGATAAGACCAAGTTTGATGGAGAAGGGCCCAATTTCTCATCCTGGACAAATGATGAGTTCGGAATCATCAACGCTGGAAGTCCAGATGACAAAAGCAAAGTTCGTGTGAACAAATTCGTCAATGTTCAGGGTACAGGTGATAAGGCACACTCCATAGTTGCTCGCGAGGTTGCAACTGAAGGCACTGTGCTTGTTAAGAATGAAGGTGGGATTTTGCCCTTGAGCAAGGATGGTTGGCCAGCAGATCAACCACATGAACTTACCTTTCGAATCGGCATATTTGGTGAAGACGCTGGTAAAGGCGATGGACCAAACTCATGCGAAGATCGTGCTTGCAACAAAGGCACACTTGGCTCAGGTTGGGGCTCTGGCGCTGTAGAATTCCCTTATTTGGTCTCCCCAATGGCGGCTTTGAAGAAAGCTTTTAATAAGGACAAAGTCTACGTCACTGAGTTTCCAACTAACTCCCCGCCATTCAAAACAGCACCCTCAATTCTGAAGGATCAGGACATTTGCATTGTTTTCGCAAATGCGGATTCTGGTGAAGGTTACAGATGGGTGGATGGCGTTAAAGGTGATCGGAATGATCTGCTTCTCCAAAAGGGTGGCGAGGATCTTGTTAACGAGGTTGCAATGGGCTGTGGCGGTGGGAAAGGTAACACTGTCGTTGTTGTTCACACCGTCGGTCCTGTAGTTGTCGAAAACTGGGTGCATCTCCCTGGAGTTAAAGCTGTGATCATAGCGAATCTTCCTGGTCAGGAAAGCGGAAACGCTATCGTAGACATCCTTCTTGGAAATGTCAACCCTAGTGGAAAACTGCCATACACGATTGGAAAATCTTTAGATGACTACGGACCAGGCGCAAAGGTTCTTTACTATGCCAACGGTGTTATACCTCAACAGAACTTTGACGAGGGGCTATACATTGACTATCGACATTTTGATAAGTTTGGGGTTGAGCCAACATTTCCATTTGGCTTCGGGCTCTCATACACAACTTTCGATTACGCCAATATCTCCGTTGAGACCGTTCGCCCGAAATCAGCGTTGCCAGCCCCACGGCCAGACTCCGTCCCAGCTCCTCAATTTGGAAATGTCATTCCCGATCCCTCAACAGCTTTGTTCCCTAAAGGGTTTAAGAAACTGAGCAAGTTCATTTACCCGTATATCGAGAAGGTGTCCGACATCAAGCAAGGCAAATACCCATACCCACGCGGCTATGAAGATAAACAAGTCCTGTCTCAAGCTGGTGGCGGGGAAGGAGGAAATCCGGACTTATGGAATGTCTACGCCAAAGCATCCATTGACATCACAAACACTGGCAGTACCGGTGGGAAGGAAGTTGTACAATTGTATGTCAGTTTCTTTGATGTTGCAGGTGCTGCTACGAAAGTGGATTTCCCAAGGAGAGTTCTGAGAGGTTTTGAGAAGATCTACCTGGACAGTGGCGCACAAAAGACGGTGCACTTTAATCTCACGCGCAGAGATTTGAGCTATTGGGATGTGGTGCAGCAAAATTGGGTTATGCCGGATGAGGGAGCCATCACAATTGGAATTGGGGCTTCTTCAAGGGATATTCGTCTGACGGCATGGTATTAGTTTCCATTCAGAAGCTACAGAGGTTTCTTTTTTGAAAGTGGAGTTCCGGCGATATGGATCATTGGGGAAGGACTTAAATAGGCATTTGTAAAACATATAGATAGGATAATGTGATACCACAACGAATACAGCCAGTGCTCAAGCTTGTAGTACCATTCAATCCACAAACCACACCTGATCCTCCTCCAAAGCCCGGCCTACATAATCATGATTGTAGAAGTCATAAATCAAGACCCACAGAGAGTCCAAAAATGACTCCCCAAAGAACCTGATGATGGAATTCCGAAGGCGCTCGTCCGTGGAAATCGCTTCACGCATCATGTCCTTCATCTTCTCCTTGAGCTCTAGCACCGATGCTTTCATTTCTTCATCATTAACCATGGCATCTTTAAGATCTGCTCCTACGCGTTCGCATCCCTGCGCTAGACGGTGGTAAATCTCCAAGTGGTGGTCTGTCAATGGGTCACCTCGCAGTTCGAGCGCAAGCTTACGAACCGTGTCGCTGAAGCAATGTTAGAGATTTGGGAAATTTTACCCACTGGTTGCGAGATCGGCTTACTACAAGTGGCCCTCGTCAGGTATGAGATGTTCCACCATCACGCAGAGCTTGGTCTTCACATGGATCGGTGGCTTGGATAATCCGACATATTGCTTGAGCAGCGCAAATAGGCTGGGCGGCGTTGCCTGTTCCGAAACGACTTCGCCAAATACTGCTTCGAGAACTCGTTCTACACGGTTAATGATTATAGCTAGCCGTCCCGTATCGGCAATTCGGTGCAGCGGGAATAGCTCATGTTTGTCGTAGGTCAATTGACCTTTGTCGGCAATACGAGTCCATTGGCCGGTCTTGGTGTCGCGAAAGTGTACTGTATAATAACTTCGAATCAGAAATCCCTACCATCGACCTATGCAGAAATATGATGGGGGTTTGTCAGATTTATTAAGCTTGTTTCAATATGTCAAACTGTTTGAGAGGGTTGGAAAGCGATGCAAAGTCTCTGCTTCTTTGAAATAACAAACCGGGGCTTGTTTGTTCAAAGTTATTTGAGTGCGATGACCAACCTCGTCGACTTATTAAGTCGCATTGGGCAGTCACACTGGATTGTCTTATACAATTTGACAGATTGATGGCGCTTGAGGGAAGCTGTGGGGCCACTTACTATAACTCTCGGAAATCCGTTGGAAACCAGGCAAGGGATTTCGTGGCCGCAAGTCTCTGTAGTCATCGATACCAGTGATAACATAACCAGGATATCGCACACGTAGACCTTTCGGGGTTATGGGCGCAAGTCGTGGGTCGTTCCATCTCACCATTCTAGAATGAAGATCGTGGATCCCTCTTTCCATTTCCAGGAAGCTTTGGGGTGCCCATCCGTATCCGGAAGCCTTGAGACGCTGCTCCTCGAAGAAAATGATCTGAGAGGGAATACCACCTTGTTTTGCAGCTATCAGGTCCCAGAACTTTTGCATCCGATTTTCCTTTGGTGCAACAGCTAGAATTGCTGCAAGATCTAATGACATTAAGGTGCCAATGCATAAAGGCTCGTCCGTCAGCACGCTGACGCCGCGGTGTTTCAATGAGTCGTCAAGAAGACTGAGGGTCGGCGGAGTGTTGTTGTAAGAACTGAAGAATGAAGCCACTCCGAGAAATTCTTTAAGAAAATCCATCAAGATGACACGATGCCTCATCGATCTCTTGCTCTCTTTCATGATGGAGTTACCCAGGTCAGCTAGACTGACGGCTCTGTCAGAGAACTGAAAATAGAGTGATTGGGCTAGAGCACCCTCTTGTAAAGTCCATAGCCTTCTCATCCAGCTTGAAGTGAATACTCTAGTGATTTGCTCAGATACATCTTGAGATTCAGCATCATAGGCCATGAGTCCAGCCTCGAGGACGAGAACATGCTTTGCGTTGCGGTAAACCAAGCGAATCTTCTCGATGGCTTTTTGCTTCCCCCAGCCATCATTTGCCGGGCAACATAAAGTGTCGAGCCATATTAATGGATTGGCATCTGCAGTGTTGCTGAAATGGGGCATCTCTTTGGTGAGACTTATTACTTGGTCTCTCAGCTTTATCAGTTTACCTATTAATAACAATCTTGGGGTTAGTTCGTGTATAATAATTTCGAAATGTTAATTCTTTTTGCTTGAGAATCGATTACTTTTCACAGGTGTCTATATATTGCTCTTTAGACAGGATGTAAAATGCGCGAATGCTCAAGACTTTCCTAAATAGGCTGGGAAACTCACAAGGGTGCAGAGAGTTTGCTCGAGGGTTCCCTAGGCCATCAGCCCATACATGAGAAATCGCAACATATGTTACGGGTAAGTTCGTTGAGGAATCAACGATTTCCACACGCAACTCGTTTGTATCTCCGGTCAATCGAAGCAAAGGAAATTGATCACCTTGCGCTAATATTTTCTCAAGATCTTCCTGGTTGATCGATATTGGCGAACAGGTACAGTCTTTATCTTGGTGGCCAACTTCGTATTTCCCCATGTCTATCTGGCTGAACCAACTATGTGTTAGTATAAGTTGATTAGAAATCCAGGTGGTATTATCTTGAGGCTGCTTTACTCAGAAAATCTACCTGTCTTTACTTACTAAAGTTTGCAGGAAACATCGTCACACCGTGTGTGGTCTCTCTTTGGCAGAGATTTATCCAACGTTCGACAAATGTGTAGCGATTGCAGGGTGTTGTACTTTGCAGTGGCTCTCGTTATGTCACTTGGGCACCAACCATTTTCTAGCATTGCCTTCTTGCTTTCCTCATTCAGAAAACCCTTTCCCCATAGTCTCCCAACAGTTGGCGGGACAGACAGGCTCTCCAACCTAAACCTCACGGTTTCCATGAGAAACTCGCCCAAAGCATATATGGAGTACTTGACGGCATGGTCAAAATCCTCAGGAACGTTCAATAACATGGAGTAGGCGTAAGAGAGACATGTGCTCAGGTGTGCGTATCGTTCTTTTTGAGCAGCCGGATCTTTTGGAAGGATTAAAATCATCATTTCACAGCTTGATTCGAGGTAGTCCCAGTCCATGACAATTATCTTCTTACCATATTCACGCTGCACTACTGTAGTCTCATACATGTGGTCGAGTATAACTTGCGAGTTTTTAGGGATCAGGTTGTCTTCCTCGGATCCTTTCAGATTAATCCCAATAAACTCAGCAAGAAGTCCGAAGAAAGCCCACGACTGAATGAACTGCTCTAATTCTTCAGATGAAGTTGCTGTATCCTTAACACGCTCAGACCGAATATATTCTGCTTGGTCAAAATCCATCCCATTCCACGCGCTGATTGGCCTGCCTTTGCGATCGGGGTAACTCAACCAAGGTCCAAGATCATATCTTTCTACACAAACATATGGAGTGGTCGGCACCTCCATAGGGGGCTCTCCGCGGTGAGAAGGAAGAAGAAGGAAGTCCATCTCCAATACTGCCGCCGAAAGGAGGATAAAGGTTTATTGTCCAACTGTAAAATACTCTAAAACAGGATTAGTATTTGGCAAAGGCCGCAGCACTAACACGTGAAATAGACCGCCTCATGTATTTCTTTGGATATCAACGATAGGAATGCAGTGTGAGAAGTCGTGGTTTAAGCTCAAAAAAGTGGCGTTAAGAGCTGAATACAAGCGAGGTGTGGATATAGTGAGATAGTAGTAGTGACGCACCTGTACAACAGTAACGGTGTAACAGTTTTGATGCCGAGTATCTAGATTGCAAGATTGAACGCATGTTGTGATGCTGCGAGACTTAAGTTAGAATATTGCTCAGGTGCCTACCTACCTGCCTAAGAGCTAGGCTATTGATTCTTACCATTTATGTCTCGGCTATTTCAGGGGGGTCACGTGAATTTAAACGTAACAACTCGGTTGCAAGGCATCGAGTATTGCTATACGCTCGGTTCAACATACTCAAATTCAAAGTAGGCTGAAATGGATTGTTTGTTGATAAGCAAGTCGATGGTGCTAAATGATATGCTTCGGCCTAGCCGGCTAAATATATATATATAAAATGAAATAAGGAAAACCTAGCCCATTTATCTCTAGTGTGTTTTCCGTCTCTATAACCCTATCGCTACCTATCTTGGACAGTCCTGAACTCCACTATTGCTAGGAAAGCGTTATAAAATATAATAAGAAATCTAGTAATAATAAAGTCAGGGTGAGAATTTCTCGTTTTGGTGGGAGCACAATCCCAAATCAGTAACCGGTCGTTGTAGGCGGTACTTCCCAATGTCGTAGCATCTGCTCAAGAGCTTCATTCCACTCCCATGCTAGGCAATCTGCAAGCTGTCGTGCTTCACCAGCATCTGGTTCTCGGTCTCCCCACATCTCAGGCTTCTCAGCTTCATTTGTAGAATAAAGTTCGATTATCGAGCTGATTGAATTGTCAGTTGTCTTTTAATTTAGTAGTGTATGGAGTTGCTTACTCATCGCGCATCTTGACCAAAACTAGCCAGGCGTAATTCCAGCTTCGATTGCTTTCCGAATCATTGCTCACTCGCCATTTGGCGTCATCGAGGGCTGCACTACTAAACGGATAGTTCCGAGTGAGCCCGCGCAGTTCGTTGAGTAAATTATTAGAGGTCACATAGTAAGTCCAGGCTTGGGTCATCGGCCCTTGGAAGGCGAGCTGATCTTCTTCAGACGCGCTGGCTGCTACTCGCTCAATACGACATAGTTCCGTAAGAGTATTCACACGGTGAGTTTCGAGCGATTCAATTAGTTGGGCGGTGCTTTGCTTTGAAAGAGTTAGCCAAGAACATATTACAGGGCATAATTATCTTGCCGACCAGATAACATAAACGGAAAATGACCAATCGAAAAGTCATGGGATGGATAATCTGTCTGTAGGCTTTTCAAGCTTAAGGAGAGGGAAGAACTACAAATATCAGACCATTACTCACTTGCGTGCGACGCGACCCTCTTGAACTAGAGGCGTGCCCTGATCCCCCTCGTCTCGAACTTGTATGCCGTGAAGACATTTTGGGCTGTCACTGATCGTGATGGGAATTGACTTATTTTCGAGATTTTCGAGATTTTCGAGATGTAATTGCAAACCAGTTGCGATCATATAAATAGAAATGCGTGCTGGTGTTTTGTAAACTGAACAGCCGGAGAGGGAGACTATTATACAACTTGGTAATGGCGTAGGTCTGAATGATAACTTGGAGTACAGTACAAACTCGTCGTAGAAGTATTATGATATAGATTGCGACTGGGCGAATAAGACTTGAGCATCTCATCTAGCATACGACACACTTGCATTCATAACCAATCCTCTCGTGCACCATGAGTCGCAGTATTACACCGTGAACCAATCACCATTACTTGTAGCTATGAGCTATGAAGAGAGGGAGACGTCTATGTGCGTCATAATAACACGTTGAAGTTCAGCGCTGTGCTTTTGAAAGCTTGGTTGAGAATAACATTAGGGAGAGTGGAGCGAGTGAGGGAATCATAGACGGGGTTGGTAGCTTTTTGCTCTCACTGTCTCCTTCGGTGGGCCGTTTTGAGTCTCATTGTCATCAGAAACACTTCTTTAGTTTGTTTTGAAAGATCTCAGCTCATGATTGCTAATTGTCAGGGTGACAGGGATCCTGGACATGTTCCAAATAGCGGGTTCTTTGTCAGAAACAAGGGTCACAAGATATACTTGGAAATTTCTAAAAACTAGACGAATAGAGTAATGTACATGGTAATACTCCCACACAACTCGTAAATGCAAATAAACTTGTGATAATATATTTGTTTGAAAGATTTTAGGAAATATCCCTCCATATCATTCAGTTGTACCTTTAGTTCTACCGAACATAAATTTGAAAGCAGTTGAGCAACTATTGGAAATTTCTGAAAAGTGCCTAGTAGAGGGAACTCAAGAGCAGAATGCTTGAAGTCTACAGCCTTGTACCAGGAAGGGGATCACACCTCCACAATCTTCGCCAAATATCTACCAATATAGGAGATGAGAAAATATAAAAGAAACCCAACCATATATAACCCAATCCCGAACGAGTGGTTCAAGAGTGTTGCGGGCATTAATGGATGGTAAGGCTCAAGGTACAAGGCGGCACTTGTGAAGCAAAAGTCTTCTTCTGAATAACCATGCATTTTCCTAATGTGAATGATAAAGATGGGAACGCTGTGGATCTGATTTCTGAATAGGCTTGTAGCCGATGCAAGGAAATTGCGGAAATGGTTGGTGAAGCTTACGCTTCTCCTGTATGGTATTTTGGTATTTGGACAAACCGGTAGGCTTGTAGCTGGTAGTCTTCCGTGCATATTGAAGTCGATGCTGCCAAGGTTACATTATGCCGGGGCTCTTCATCAGCCTTATAGGCGACTCGTTTGAGGATGGAAACACGATTCCTAGAGTCTCAATGGTCATTACGAAGCTCGCTCAGCCGAGGAGCGGGACAGTAACAGAGGCTTGATCCTCAAATGAATAAGATGACTCTGGAGCGACCGAGGTGGTAAAGAGGAATGCTATAATTTACACCTCATCAAACCGAGTAGTGCCCCATCGTTACCTTCAGGGTGATTCTCACTTCCCGCTCGAGCTAAATGACACTGGCTTTGGGGTCTATCTTTGTGATACAATAACACTACCACTACACAAAAGCCAATCGGTGATATGGGTCAGGGAATTGCTTCAGCTCTATTGCTGACAGATATCGAGTGGCGCTCTCCAGCCACATAGAAGGGGTTAAGTTTTTCCAGTATTCTGACAGTAACTTCCTTCCGGTCCCGCAATACATGCTACAGAGGAGTATAAACTTGGTTGTATACGGCGACATCGACACTGCCACCCCCACAATACGATCGTAAGCAGCCTCATGCGCCCGCGCCTACTTGCTTAGAAAGGTAAAAAAATATTCTAGAATGTGCAGATACAAGACCGTGCTGAATAATCACCGTGGTGTTGGAGACTGAGTCTGCTTGCATACATGGAGCAGAGAGAAGAGAAGAGACGCAGACCGTCATTTTCTGATTCCATGGCGAAGCAGTTGTCGACGTTTGTTCTGAGTAAGACTTAGAAAGAATAATCCAAGGCCAGACCCTGCAGATCCGTCTCACACCGAACCCGAGCCCATCCACAGCCGCACATCCACGTTACTCTAGTAGACATAGATTGATTTTCTGCAGTGGTACTCTATCACAGGATCTTGAACTTATGCGCCGATCTGATGCCAATTCACCCCTTAATTCAAATATCATCACATTGAGTCATTCGTTCTGATCCCATTAGTGATCACAAAGAAGAGGCAGTGCTTGATAGGATGTCATATCTTAGGGAAGCGGTTAGATGGTCTTTATAACCACCAACCAAGCTAAGAAGACTGAACTTCATCACCGATATTGTTCGAAAGCTCGACAATATCAAAAAGAACTATGTGGCTTGTCTTAGTTGCTGGTGACTTTTCCCTCGTAGTACTATGATATCAACATAGTCACGAAGAACATAGACATAGGTATAATTTGAAGCGGACACCTGGGTGATCACTTCTTCGACCAATGAGTATAACAATCGAAGAAGCTCTTGCGACAAGCCTCATTGACGACTTTCTGCTTTCTATATCATTTCATTTTTTTAATACCATTTAACTCTGGAGATCCTACGAGAGATTGCTAGGCTGCTGTGACAAGTATAGTTTTGTAAGTGTTGGCTGTGTAATTTTGCTGATGAAATACTATGCTTTATTTCCAATAGTATAGCTTGCGCTGCCTGATGATATATATACTCCGTACTCCAACCGTGTTCTCCTGCGCCGAAAATCTAAATTAGCTATAAATTGTACTGCTACAATGCATCATATTCCCGCTTCATGATTATAGTTTTCATCATCTTCATCATCGCTCTCATTCTCCTCATCCCACTCCTCGCTTTCTAGATGATCCCCACGAATTCCAAAACTTCCAATGAAACCTAGGAAAGCAATACCTCCGAAAACACCCCAGGCTAGGGCCTCGCCCTTAGGTCGTATTCGTGTAGCGATACTAAACAAACCGCCAGAAAGGAAAGGTCCGGCCGCTCTGCCTGCTGCGGATAATGTCTGTGCTAGGCCGTTGAGAGTACCAAGAACCGAATGGTTGGGTGCTGAGTTGGTGATCTGTTACACAGGTTAGCACAAGGTCGTCAAATATGACAAAAGTTCCGAAGCAGCACATACAAGTAACAAGGCACTAGTGAGTCCTCCTATCAGAAAATTAGCATGGTCACTAAATTATTGATACGACTTAAATATTTGTCCAGAGTAAACCTTGTGACAATGACATAGAGGTGTTCGAAGATATAAAGCTTACCAACTGCGGCAATGGTCTTTACGAGCAATACAAATCCCAGCTCGACCCAAAGCCAAATAGTCCCATTGCCAACCCCAAACAAAGGTTTGGAGCTTCGATGTCCCAGCCAAGGCATCATCATCATTGACAGAAAGAATAAGAACAAGCCTGCGCGATAGGTAGCTTTGTTTCCCATTTTCTCTTTTAATTTGGCGAACAGAGCAACCTGGAATACAATCATGACAATTCCAGCAAAGGATAAAGAGAGACCAATTTCCTCTGGATTGAGGTTGCGGCCAGTAGGTTCGGGGGCAGCCCCAAATATAGGATACAACGTATTGAACGCTATATTGGAAAGTTGAAAGATTAAATAAGTCCCCAGTAGAAGAACTGTGTCGCGGTTAAGGACTTCCTTGGTGCTCAGTTGATGCTCTGAGCCTAAAAGGAACTCGGGTGCCGGAATGAGGGATTGATTATCTTCATCATCGTCTGATTCGCCATAATTATCTGCGTTCCGGTCCTGGGAACCTTGTCTTGTGTAAGTCGGATGACGAGCACTTCCAGTAAATTGCCATAACCAAGAAAAAAGGTTCTTGACCCTTTTATTAAGAGGCGGGAGATCTTTAGCTTCTTCCAAGCTTTCTTCGAGGAAAAAAGCTGTGATTACAAGATCTACAAGTAAGATCGTTGCAGCAACTACATTTGGCAGTAAGTAAGGATAAGGATTCTTTTCTCCTTTCTTGAACGGGTGGTCTTCTAATATCAACAAGCCTCCCAATGCCGGTCCGGTAATACCACCAAGTCCGTAAATAATAGGAAGGTAGGTAAAGGCTTTGCTTTGGTTGCTTCTGTCTGTGATTTCCCCCAGACATGTGCTCACAATCCCTTGATTACCATTGACTATGCCCATCATAACCTGCACTAGTATAGCCTGCCACAAAGTCCGACAGAAGCCAAAGGCTAGGAAGCACAACGCAGTAAGGAAAGTTCCAAACATAACCACGGGTTTCCGCCCAATCCCATCGGATAGCCAGCCCCAGAACAGATTTGTGCCAAATTGCGCCAGAGCAAAGGAAGATGCTATTGTCCCCACATATAACCCTATCTGCCCTTTGTCTACTCCAGGAAACGAAGAAGTCATCTCAGGAAGGTAAGGTGAGATCGAATTGAAAGCCGTTTGTTCAGCGAGTGCTATAACTGCCAGGACTGCGAGTTGCCTGATGGGTAGAGGAGAGCCTTCATGCGTGGCATCCGAGTCTCCGCCATGTATAGAGTTATCTCGTGAAAGAGGATGTCCTCGCCATTTCGGTGGCGGTGTGGGGAATCTGTATTTATGGGAGTTAGCAAACGCGCAGTGTGAGATTGAACTTGGGCTCAAGATTGCGCTAGCTGGATAGTTCTACTAAGGACACAGTAGACCGGATAGACTGCTGTCGTAGCTTCCGTGGGACTTTGCTGTGGCAGAGATGGAAATATGAAGAATGAATCGGCATCTAAGTCCTGCGATTCTTTCCCAAACCCGACCATTCGCGTAATTGACGTACGTTTGATAGTGCAGTGTTGAGGACTGACGGCGATTGAGGCCCATAGGAGGCAACCTGGTACGCGGCATGGTCGATCGACTTAAAAATGCGCTCAAATCTCATGCATTACTTTCCGCTATTTCTTTCCGTCACACTTATATATTCCATCCACATGCCCGAGATATCGTGCGCCTGTTGGTACCGTGTCGGAGATCCAACGGGGGATTCACTGGATTGTAAGTAGGGTGAATGTGTGGGAAATGTACGAATTCGAAGATGTGTTAATACATCGTTAGTTTGTCGGACGGAAGCAATTAGCAGGTTTGTTCATTACATCCAGGGAGTCGGGAGTGGGGAGCCATTCTTCGAGGTATGATGTAGTTCAAAAAGGTATCAGGTCTATGCCAAGACATCTAGCCTTTGCCGCCCTCGACCAAGGCAGGGCAGGATGTAGTTAGTTAGTTAGACAGGCAGCCGAGCGAGTAAAACAACTCCCCGAAGTAAACAAAGTACCCCTATGTTTAGCGAGGTCCATTGTAAGAAGCCAATACATACAACGTAATTGAGCGCATCTGGAGTGGATCTTACTTATATGCTGGATTCTACAGGTCTGCCCAGTACGCGAAATAGGGGTGATCATCTCCCTGGATCAGTTAGTTGGTGGATGGTTTGTCATTTCAAATACAAGTAAGTAAGGACGAAGTAAGTAGCCTTTGTTTATGTTGACAAATGCACGACACACTGAGTAGATCCACCGACATGGCACAATAATAATGCACTTACTTGTACAGCACAACGTAAGATGATCAAACTCCTGGCCGCAAACGAAGCTAGCTTGGTCTCAGTAATGTAAGCAGTGCAGTTTTACATGCTGTTGAGTGAGTGGCTTGTATTCCAGTCTTACACCCCCGTTACACCACTACCTGCATGGTCAGATGTGATCGATCTTCCATCAAAACGCAGAGGAGGCCTCAATATTCTTCAGTGCTCTTCAGTGTTCTTCATCCCACCAAAGCTCACATTGAAGCTCAAAATCAACATTTATGTGTATATATATATATATACACATACTTTTACCGTCTCTCCAACTACACCGCCTCCCCGAAGGATGTCGTGCCCTGGACCTCCGATCATATCTTGGGTACGACGTACGCCAGACCTACCTAATTCCCCGTTAGGGGGGGGAGGGGGCCTTATCCCCGAGTTATCCCTTACTTAACCTTTATGAACCTTATCGTGCCCATTTCCGACGACGGTGAAGCTCAACCTCACGACCTTCCCAGCACCGACTCTCAAGTTCCAGAGCTTTTCAATCCTCACGTTCTCTAAAATCCCATCTTCTCTCTCTCTCTCTCTCTCTCTCTCTCTCCTATACAATCCCACATCTTCGCTTCATCTCTGCTCTGCTCTGCTCTGCTACAAGTGGTGTTACAAGCATTCCTCGAGCATGTCGTTCCAATAGGCCAACGATGTTCGATTGATAACACGTCAAACTGAGCATCCAACTAACAAACCAGCCAAGCCACCCCAGCATTGACATGACTGCCCAAAATCACCTCACATCGCCTCTCTACACGTAAAGATCTGTCTGATGGCACAGGTAGGAGGAGGAAGAGGCGTCGCCAGGAGGGGACGACTCCTCGCAACCTCTCCACGCCATGTCATATCTTCTCCTCCCACCTACTCGGCCAGCCCATATTGCTTTTCCAGGTCGATAACATATAGAGCATCGATATCGATATCAGGTACGTGGGATATTTTTTTCTCTCGCAGC
>Ga0247734_1002042_pt1 | contig 14061 bp, 11 predicted proteins | sample UWRJL103311B2_FD_180933 | JGI IMG/M metagenome (GOLD analysis project Ga0247734, IMG submission 180933) | Plant litter microbial communities from Arlington Agricultural Research Station in Wisconsin, United States - UWRJ-L103-311B-2 | ecosystem: Environmental > Terrestrial > Plant litter >... | reverse complement strand
GAAGAGACCGAAACCCATATCCTCGTCGGACTCTTCCTTCTCTGTATATGGAATTAGCAAATGCCTCTGGATGGCTTTTCATATGTGACGTACCCTCTTCCTTCTCCTCGACCTTCTCGTCAGCGGCAGCAGCACCACCGGAGGCGGCACCACCGGCAGCTGGAGCACCAGCACCGGATCCACCAGATGGGACAGATGCCAACTTGCTGGAACCCTCAGAGATCAACTATCCTCATATTAGCCATTTAGTCCCTTGTGTAACACATTCTGATGGCGCATACTTCTTGGAGATCCTTGCCCTTGAGCTCAGAGATGAGGGTGTTAAGACGCTCATCATCAGCCTCAATGCCGACGGATTCGAGAACGCTCTTGACATCCTTAGCGGAAGGAGAATCCTTTCCACCGAGGGAGAGGAGGAGGTATGCTGCGAGATGCTTCATTTTGATAGCTGCGAAAAAGTATTAGCCCCGCATCATCGAGAGCGCATGCCTCAACAAGAGGGTATTGAAAAAGACATACATGTGGTGTTGTTTTTGGGGAACAGGAGAATCAATCGGTTTAACTGCACGGGCAGAGACTGAACCTACAAGTTCTTATGTGGAAGTCGAAATTCGTTGGTGTACTTTAGTTTTCAAAAGTTCGCATTTGATTTGTGCGATTTAGCGTAGATCATGTTCCGCTGCCTGAGGCTTAGATCACGTGTTTATGCTTCCGTGTCCGATCTTTTTAAAGACGAGCCAACAGACAAACACATGTTACAACCCCAATAACTCACCATCCACAGTATTACAATTCCAGCGGGGTGGCTCTATACTCAGGTCCATGAGCTTCTAGTTCTTTTTATCTCTTAATTTCTGATGCGCTCTTCCATTTTGATCAGACACGCGCTCCGCGTCTACGAACAGTGATATCCAGGATATATTTGCCCTGCTCTTCGTAGAAGAGCCTGGAACCTCGCTATCATGCCGGTACGTTCCAAATAACTTGACTCATGAGACTCTGTTCGTCTGCTGTATCAGAAGCATCATAACTAACACCATGAGAAAGTTAAACGATATCCTTGAGACCATTACTGGCCAGCCCAGCCCATCCACGACGAATTTCCCCCCTATACCAACCAGAAGACCAGCCGGTGATGTCCGAAAACCCGGCGATATCCTTGGAAAACCACAGTCAACTGCTGCCAACTCTTCTAGGCCAATAAGTGATCCACGAAAGCGTCTTGCGGGAGACACGCGACCAGATCTGAATGACACCAAACGAAAAGCTGCCAGCCCTGCTGTGACTCGGCCTCCTAATGGGCAACCTACTCCACCCTTGTCTGCTGGGCCATCCAAGCCACCAAAGAAAGGCTCTTTCGCTGAAATAATGGCGAGAGGTAAGGCTGCACAAACCACTCTTGGACAGGTTGGAAAGATTCAACACAAGAAAATCGAGAAAGGGGTTATGAAGAAGGAACGGGAGGCTGAGAAGGAGAAGAGGGCAAACAACATTAGGAGTGGGCTTGATTCTAAGAGCAAGTTCCAGAAGCAGCGTCCTAGTCAGCTTTCAAACCAGCGTCCTGGTCAACCTCCCCCCCTCGATGGAAAAAACGGCACGAAACAAAGTAATGGGAAGACCGCTGCTGAACCCGAGAAGAAGCCGAAGAAGGCAGCACTCGCTACCACTGGATATTCTGGAACTGCCCGACCAAAACCTGGAGGGGGTGCCGGTAAAACAGGGGCAAGACCTACCACTGGGGGTTCATCGAGATTTGATCGTGGAAGAGATCATCGTGGTAATCTAGGTAGCCGATACGATCGCTATGAAAGTGAAGATGAAGAGGACGAGGATGATGAGATTGAAGAAGAGAATTACGAATCTGATGTTTCATCCGATATGGAAGCAGCTGCTTTTGAGGTCGACGAGGAGGAAGAGCTCGCCGCCAAGATTGCACGGAAAGAGGACGCCGAAGCATTAGCCGAGGAGAATAGGATGAAGAGAGAGAAAGAGGAGAAGAAACGAAGGTTAGCAGCGTTAGCAAAGAAGGCTGCAAAACCTAGATATTGAATACGGCTTGCGCATAGATGATAGAACTCTGGATAGAGTATGGAGCTTGGAGGGAAGGAAGAGGCTTTACTTGACTTTTAGCGGCATGGTGTTACGGCGGCATTAAAGGAGTTCCGTTGTTTTCTAGGGAGCTCTGTTGGTTATGAGTTATGTACTACCGAAAGATACCAAGCATATTAGTGATAATTTCGAGTCTGAAAACGATTATGTGACATAGTATAGTTCTCCAGTACGCTTCTTGCAGCCACAATGAGAAATTTGTCAAGTGCAGAGTTGCTATAACGAGGTCTAGATACACCGAGGTTGTAGGATTGTATCGCTCAGTACACGGAGCACCTAAAAATTGCACTTGTTTGACGATAACAGCTCTCAGGCAAAGACTACTTCAATGTTTCAGTGTTGTTTATTTCGAGGCTAATCACACAATGCATAATTCCCGAAACTCTAGTTTAGAAGAAATGAAGGAATAATTCATATATACTGGTATTCATGACTTGCGTGCTTCACGAATTGCGGCTCGTTCAGCAAAGAAAGCCTCCTTTCTCGCCGATTCCTTAACCTTCCTCTCCGACTCCTCCACATTCAACTTCTCATAATGTGCTACCAACGCATCCATGTTTCTCGCCCCAGATCCTGCCACCACGTTGTATGGCGAACCGGTATTAAAGACTCTGCAGTGGTTGTTAGTATACATACTCTTTTGATATGGTGGGGCAAAAGTACTCTGGAAATCGTAGATCTATATGTGCACTCCCTGATGAGCTCTGGAAAACATTCCGATCGAATGCTGCTTGCTCAACCATAACTGTATGAAGGGTGTTTCGGGCAGTCCAACGATCTTTGTAATCGGAGTATTGTTCAATAAGTTTGGAGAAGCCGACCTTCTTTCCGTCCGCTGAAGGCCGAGATGCTGAGTATACTGCAATGGATGCGGGGATCGAAAACATGACTATATAGAAGCCTCGCTGTTATAAATTAACACACGCTATATAGTCCAGAAGGGCAATAATGCTTACTCCGAAAGACTCGTCTTCTGGTCCTGCGTGATGGCCATGCTCAGTTGCGTGAGCGTGGGGGGTTCCGTGTGGAGCTGAGTATTGGCGTGTCCCCAGACGCCTGGCAGTTTGTACTGCCTTCCTTCGGACAGTAAACATGGCGTTGTCGTTCAATTGATTGAACTGTTTCGAGCTTCTAATTGTTGACGTTGAGAAGCCAAGGCTACTGAAGCCAGCCAGTTATTGCCTAGGTTATGAGGCTGCAACAAAGCTATCAAAGCTAAGCCGTGCCACATTATTAGTTTATATCTAGACCTCCCAAAAACACTAAAAGTGTCATATCTAGATATACTGACGGCCGTTTCTTACAAATCTGGATAGGATTGGTATCTAGCCATACTTTACTCAAGTCTATCCTTTGTAACTTCCAATTTGTAGGTTGAAAATTATTCCAAAATAGTGTGTGACCCAAAAAACCGGATGTTCAGTCTGGCTCTCAACTTACAACCCTGCCACTTGTCCTTTTGATTTTCAACATGGCTGCCATTAACGACGACGTGGTCTCTTGGGGGGGCAGTGACACGGAGTCTAACATCTCAATCATCAGTGACGACGGAGAAGACCACCTACCAGAAAAAATACTCGCTGAATATACACGGAATGGGTCGCTGACTTGGTACCTAGTGAAGTGGAAGGATTGTCCACTTCTGAGATCCAGCTGGGAGAATATACAAAGCGTTCAGGCCTTTCCTGAGTTGTAAGAATACTCTCTCTCTTGGTCAATACGGGAGATTGTTATTTTTCCATACCTTAAGTTCAATACTGATTGTTCTCTCTAGGGCACCGGAGATTATAGAGACCTGGGAAGAAGACAAGAAGAGGCAAGTGGAAGGTAAATCCAAGACGCTGAATTTAGAGGCTTTTTTAGAGGCAGTCGAAGACCTCGAGAACGCCCAGAGAGAACGACGAAAACTACGGCGACTGAAGTACAAAATCAACAGTGTTCTTTCCGCTATAGGAAACTGAGTCATAGCAAAACGTGTCCTTAAGAAACGACTTAAAGCTACTCGAAACCTCTTCTTGCAAGTTACTTAGAATATAGCCTTAAAGATGGTTTCCTTCACCCCCCCACGAATCCTATGCTGGGTGTGCTTCTTTCTTTCTGTCCTTGTGAAAGCGAGCGAACCAGCACCGGACCAATCCGTTGCTCAAGCAGCAGATAAATCTATTATATGTGCAAAGGACAATGCATCAGACTGTTACCCTCAGGTCTTCATACCCACCAAGGACTTCGCTATAATACGAGAGGGGCAAGATATCCCACCTGGGCTCCATGTGCGGCTCAATATATACACTGGGTTGAAGGAGGCACGACTCAACATTCCAATGGAAGGAGAAGAAGGTGCTGCGCTTGAGGGGGTCCCAACTGAGCAGGCTATGGTTGTTGTGGACACTCCAGAGGAGACTACCGCAGAGAAGTTATCTGAGGAAGAGGCTATCCAGAAAGCCCTACGAGATCACAAAAAGAAACAACCACCCGCTTATGAAGCCGCTGGCAAAATCATGCCACCACCTCCAAGCGGCGAGGATGTTGGGACATTCGAAAAGGCCAAACTGACCGTGGCTATGGAGGGCCGCGCTTTTGACTCCGCTCTTGACGATCTGGCAGAACTCTCCCACGACATTTACTACGGCGTTGAAATTTCCAAGAATGGACCCATTTTGGAAAAGCTCGTCTGTCTATTTCTTGGATCTGGATCGGAGAAGTTCCACGCAAAAGACAACAAAAGAGACCAAAAGGCTGCTGCGATCTTGGCATCTTCGGTGCAAAACAACCCAACTGCATTGAAGGAGATTGCCGGTCTGGGGAATATTGTATTCTCTCCGAGTTGCGGAAATGAGTTACCGGCACCGAAGAACAACAACATTATTAATATCTTGAAGAGCCGCCTAGGGAGAGAAAAGGACCCAGCAACCTTGAGGTCCAAAGTTGCCGCTATCAGTGGCTTGATGAAGGATCCACAAATTCGTGATTATTTGCTAGAAAGCAATGTTATGGAACTGTTTCTTGCGATTTTCCTCAAGAAAGGAGACCAATGGGATAGTACAAGGGCTAAAGTTGCCCAAGCTGTGATGGACAACTTTCTGGAAGAGGACACGGGCGCGACCTTGGGGGTGTGGCCAAAGGGTCAATCCGAGCAGAGCGCATTCTGCGAGAAGAAGAGCCAGATCCTTAGTGACGCTTGTTGGGAGCACCATGTCGGGAGCTTTTTAACCAATGTCCCAGATACCACCTGGGCTGCAGAGTTCTTGAAGTCGTTAAATGGGCAACGAAATAAGCTGCAAGGTGCACCCAAACATGAGGAATTGTGATTGGCATGTGATTGTAATCCTTAGCAAAAAATACTATCAGTATCATTTTTCATGTTAATCCTAATCCTCGGAGAATTAGTGATACCTTCCTTAAACCAGTTAATGAAATGTTCACAAGTCGAGGTTATGTACTTCTTAAAACCTCCCTTTAATATATGCCTGTCACAATCTCTAGCAGAGAGATTTGATCGCCCATACGCTAGCTGAAGTAGCAGTACCTAATGCTTCGATGGTTCTCTAGTCGCCATAAAAGTAAATGAAGGACCACGGATGGTCGCCGGGCAAAGCACCGGCTTTCCGAACACAAGTAAGCATTCAAGATGAGAACATTATCAATATTATGGCCTCGCCAAGGGCATTCGAATATGAAAGCAGACTCGCAGAAGGCAAGATTTTAAATTACTTTAGTATATACAACCACTAGGGCATCCTACCTCTGGCTCTAGCATATATATCAGATTCAGCCTTTGACAGAAATCCAAGCTTCCCCTGCTTGCTCAGATCATCCAATGCCTTCTTCCTAGCATAGGTAACGCTTTTGCGGTTCTGGGGTGGCACCATGTAGTCTTTGTCACGAACCGCTACGTGGGATTCCCAGAAATCCTCGTCGAAGACACTAGCCTGCCTCTTCTCTTCTTTCTTCTGCTTCCTTGCCTCCCTCCTCTCTTCGATGATCTTCTTTCTCGCCTCCTTATTTGCCAAGGTCGCGGCTGCAGGAATATGATAGAGGAATTCCATTGTTGATTTTCGGGTTGCCTCCACCAGTCGAAGTATGCCACGGTATGTGCGGTTGGTGATTTTGCGCATTCTTGAGGACCATGCAATGATACAGGTCACAAGTATAATGACAAATGAGGTAGGCAATGTAATTAAACCAATGGTTCGAAGCGGTAAGAAGTCACCTCCGCCCCACTCCTTTGTGTTCATTCCAAATAGACCGCAAAAAAAGGTTAAGGGCAAGAATATGACCGTGAATACAGTGAATATCATCACGGATCTGCTCTGGGCACTGGCAAGGTCTGCCTGTAAACGCTGAAGTCGGACCTCGTCGACCTGAGCTTGTCGTTGTACCATTTGGAGCAGTTTGTCAAAATCTTCCCTCGTCGCTTTGACATCGTCGATCATTCTCTGGACGTGTCGTTGATAATCCGAAAGGTGGTCCTCTGCTTGTAGCAAAAACAGGAGCCCATTTGCCGCCAAAGATTTAATATCTTCTCTCTTATAGTTCTGAATCATGAGTTGGATTCCAGTAGTTTGCGTATCGAAGAGCTCCTCGAGGGTATGCAATTCATCCTCGATATCTCGCAGTTCAAGCAACGCCGATGTATTCTCCCTGTTTTGTTTTTCTGCTAAATCACCTTCTCGCTTGTGCTTCGCTCGAATATTGTGAGCACGGAGATGAGCATCCTGTTCATTCGTCTTATCTCTAAAGCCCCTAGCTCTAAATCGCTTGAACGAACTGGTCATCTTCTCCGTCAGAATACTTATCGCCTCTTCAAAAGTCCGAAAGATCTCTAGGTCAGGATGAGAAGAGCGCTCGAACAGGACCGTAACAGCGTGTAGAGCGATTAATGCAGCGAGATCAAATGCATTCTCACATCTCGAGGTAAGGTCTGCATTGACTTCATTGAATATGCTATTCCGTAGGTCGGCTTGTTGGAAAAGGCGTCCATCAGTCACCAATGGCTCCTTTTTAGGAAAGAATGAAAGTGTTGTTTCACTGTCGACAATCCACAGCCAAAGTTGACTAAATCGATATTAGCAAATATAACTCTACATTGAAACACCTGAACTTCGGTATTATAGGCTAGGACCGTGAGAATCGTGACATCTCACACGACTTAGGCTCTCCCCGGAGATACTTACTCGACCATAAGCACATTCCCATCGAGTATGTCTTCTTCATTCTCCTCCGGCTCACTCTCCTCTTCTTCTTCGTAGTCCTCAAGCTCTTCATCGGTCTAAACGTAAAAAATCAGCTTGATACATGGAGAAGGGGGCATTATGCTAAGATGGTGTTCGATTTATTCCCCTCAAAAAAAGTCCAATCATCCAAGCACAGACAATCAAAGAAACATCCTATACTAACATCTATAGATGAGTCTGAAGAATCAGAACTGTTGTCTTCTTCCTGCTCTATTCTCCGAATCTCGGCCATTCGCTTTTTTTCTTCGGTACCCGTGAAAATATCGTCATGGTGTGCAAAGCGTTGTTTCGTCATCTTATACAGCATCTGGTCGTCATCCCGTGCTCTTGTATCAAGGAGACTCGGATACCCAAATTGGTCCAGAGTTCTTCGGCAATTGATAGGAGGATCATGTCCAAGAAATTGCCAGATCACTTTGTACTAGAGCAAGCACAAGTCAGCAAACTGTAAAATTATAATATTAGTAGCTCTAACAATCTGCAAATAAATGAACTTACTTCCAAGGAGTCTAGTTTTGCTACGGATTGTGGAACCGGTCGTGACCGCCCTTGTTTTATACGTCTTTTGATAAGAGTTCGTCTTCGGACAATAGCTTTGTATGAATCAAAGTGAAGATATGGTAGGTATAAATACATTTGAAGCTGACTTGGGTTTGAGCCGAAATACTGTCTCGGGGATGACATCGGAGAAGCTAGGCTTAAGTTAGCGGAAAGAGTGGTAGGCAGATACATAGGTCTTACTGATATCCGCGCCAATAATGGAACAGCCTGGTTTCAAGAAGCATGCATGATGCTCTGCATGCCGTCCTCGTACATGCTTTGAGTCCCAGTGTTCGGAGCCGAGTAGTTTCCTGTGACAATCTCGACCTTTCTCAGTCGATATTGCTGACAGAACATCCTGTGAATTATCCTTTAGCGAAGCTTTTGAAAACAACAGAACTACTTACTCGAACCCAAGTTGGATTATTGAAAGGGACATGAACCCACATAAGACGTTGTTTTGAGGCGTCGGGTTTGATAAACATTACTGGAGGAGTGTCGATTGCAGCAAGACTTTCTCGACGTTTGCTACGGCTAGCTCCCCTGTCGCGAGATTTATCATGCTTCTGCCTAGACATATCAGGAGCAAGATATCCATCTTCAGCTACAAATGTAATCGATGGTATAGGTTCCGCGGGTCGGCGCACCGGCTTCATCTCGGTCCCTGGTATAGAGTTTGGAGCCAGAAAATTCTGGGCATGTTTGATTTCCTGGGAGTCTCGTTCTTTGCTTTTACTTCTTCGGAATCTGCTTGTTTTTGCACCGAGTTCCGGGTCACTTACCTTGTCAGACAATGTTGGTCTAGCATCCTTACGACTAGGCATCAAAGTTGGGGCCCGAATATTTTGCCGCAAGTGTTGTCGTTCACGAGGCGGTGCATTTATCTCTGAAAGCCTGTCCTCTAGCAGCTTGGCCGGGCCATGTCTCTTAAGGTCTCTGAGAGAGCGGCTTGTCGACCACACCTCAATTGGCGCTTCATCACTCTCCGACATCTCATAAAACCCTATGATCTCGATTTTGACCCGATCTTCTAAATTCATCTCTGTGTGCTTGATCTTGCTAAGCTCGAGGGCTTTACTAATAGCCTCAGCTAATTCGGCCAGATAACTCTCTTTTGTCTGCAAATTCTTACTTCCAAAACCGGCACAATTTACATGGTCACTTAGCAGAGGATAGACCACCTCATGACGAAGATTTAACAAGGCAGATTTAATAGAGGTAATAGGTGCATGATACTCATTCGTCAGATTAGTATCCTCCGTCTCAAAAAACGTCCAGACTTGAAGTTCGGTTGCAAGACTCCTGAAATCCAAGTCTAATCTCGTCAAAAGCTGGTGATCTAGATGAAGTTGCCTTGAAATGCTCTCTGGAAGCGGGGCCGAGAGTCTCATGACTCTAGCTATGTTTTGGGCGAAATCTGGTTTGGATAGATGCGAAGACCCTCGATGCGGTGTCGAGAAGAACGTTACCCCATAACAATCACCAAGAATCGAGTTCCTTGCTCTTGACGCTTCTGCAAGAGCCATCTTCACCACCAAACCACCTGTTGAATGAGCTATGAAGAAAATTGGACGAGAGCTGTTCTCGATCCGACGTAAATCCTCTATGTTTTTCAACAGCCTCAAAGCGAGAGTTTTGAGTGTATCTTCCTCTGTTGGATTGCCATGGTCATATAATAATACGCGAGTCTCGTTCGATCGCATCCGAATTCCTCGTGTGATCCATGCTGGCTCTAACTTATCAACGTGCGGCCCGGGGACTTTTGTAATGGTGGGGGGTACCGAGTAGCCAGGCGATAGCGGTATGCTTTTTATGATAGCTTTGTGTATTTCGCTTGGCCCAGAAGCAGTCCCCAGGTCACTTGGGTCAAATTTCGCTCGAGATGCCCAAGTCTTTTCCTGGTGGCCACAAATAGCTGGCACTGCGATAACACTAGCTCGTTATTAGCTTGCCGCAAGTATTGGAGTACAGTGCCGGCGGTACCTACTCAACCTGGGTGCTAAAATATGGGCCTCTTGCTACTGGGGGATCTCGTTTGAAAGCTAGCTTGTTGATGTCCGAATTGCCAACGTTTTCACCTCCAGCCTCGTTTTGTGCAACCACTGCCGGGGGAAGCGTGTTCGGAAAGTATGAATGATCCGGCAGCGGTGATTCCTCAGCTGCCCGGATACTTATATCGGGGGTTTTCGACGGTGAATCTGGATCAGAAGCTCCATTGCCATTGATCGCACCCGCTGGGTCTCTGGCTGTCGTCATTGAGATTTACATTGGTTCAGCGATAGTCGGATTGTTAGACTCAATAGAAGTCGGAATACATGAGGATACGGAAGGGCATATCTCAACGTCTACCCAATTTCACCGTGATGCCAGAATAGAGAATAACAGTTTGGAACTCGATTGACGTCTGTTCCAGTTTTTTCCCGCAAGGCTATCGCCAGCCTCTTTCCAATGCAGACTTTACATTGTAATTGGACATTCAATTGATTGACAAGCTCCCATGTCAGATCTCACTGTCAGCGTGGGTATGATTGGGCGATGTGTAGGGGGCTCTGCATAGGTTAGGGGGCTCTGCATAGGTTAAATGCAGGCTCTGGGGCCGGGGGTTGACAGTTGCAACATGAAGCAAGGAATTGGAAATAGCCAAACGTTGCATTTGCTGTGTTTGCAATGGCTGTTGATTGAGTATGCTGTGTTTTTGAAAGAATCAGATGACCCTCGGTACAGTAAGGTACCAGTAATCCCAACAGGGTGGGAGATGTCAAATAAAAGTATAATTAAGAAAGTACAATACGAGGAACGGGCCACAATTGCCAAGATCGCGGAGTATTTATGGCCGAGATAGGAAGCTTGAACGTCACGATCTGATTTAACTACTAAAAGAATTAACAACCAAGGTTGTGTGAAGAAGCATCCAAGAGCATATTGAAATATTATTTGACATTCTCTCTATGCATTTCCATCTCTACAATTCTCATACAGAGAGATGTGGATGAGTTTGAAAAAAGGTTTCATTTGAGTTCTCGCTTAATTTATGCCCCTTTTGGCGATAACAGAACTCTCCATCATTTGTTCTTTTACTTGTTAAATCGTTATTTCAAAATAAGATTCAAGATTCTACCTATAAAGGAGGAAAAACAAGGGATGGAATGGGGATGGTTGAGATAAGAAACATCTTCGGGTTGATAGTTCTGGGTACAAGACTATTATATTATACGACACTTTACAAGGGATTCAACCCAATCCTAAACCTTCACGTAATTCACATACCGCCCTATAATCAACAAGTATATACGTCCTGTACCAGTGCCTATGTCAAGTTAGCCTTATTTGAAAAGTATCAGCCACTTTGGAACAAATCGACTAAGCTTAGATTTGTGAATTACTGGAGCCACTCCATATACTGTCCTCAGACTCAAATAAACTTCCGGATTTCTTCACATCTTGCTTGCCAAAGTCTCAGGTCCGAAGCATGGCTTATTCTTTGTCTCCAATCTCTCTTCTGAATGATATTGTATATCAGCATTAACTTCCATTCAAACTAGCCTTTACCAACCAAACATCCCCTGCAGATCTTAGAGTTTTTGTTACAAACTTAATTTAAAGTGTCCTGTTTTTGGTGCGTCGTCTTATTGGTAAGGCAGCTCAAGCACAATGATAAAGGGCTTATAATATGGCTTTATTCCCGTTCTTGTGTTCATCATAACTGCTGCGTTAACCATGAGCGTCTGTTCTCCAGCTTTGATCGGCCACTCGCAAGCATAAGGATACTTGTTGACTTCCTCGGTTTCCAACGGCGTCGCTTTCTCCGGATGCTTAACACTACCATCCTGTCTCCATGTAACTAAGTTGGCTCCATGGCCCTCGTGTACGTGACCGAAACAATGCATGAGTGGTCTGGCGCGGCTGACTGCGTGGAGAAGATTGCGGCATCCAAAATTGCTGTCGAGAATAGAGTAAGGAGGGCCATGTGTCATGACTATATCAATTCCAGTGCTGGATATGGGATTTATGGCAATAGACGTCGTATTTGGTAGGGTCTGGTCGGTGTTGTTGTATCGGTCTTCATATTGCTGGTATTGAAAGCCCCAACCTGAACCTTGATCACTAGATGTATACGGCGACGCATAGACTGTGAATTTAGCTCCATTATTAAGGGTAAAGTGGTGAATACCTTCGTCAAGATACGTAATGCCTGCTTCTTTGGAAAGTGGTCCCGACATGACCTCGACAGCGTCTTTGTGGAGCTTGGTATATTCTTCGTCGGACATGTTTTCCACTCGCGGTATCGGATCGAGGGTTACGTCGTGGTTTCCAGCAATCACAAGCTTCAGTTCGGCCTGGATGGTGCCTATCATTTTCACGGCCTTCGTCAATGCGTCTAGGTCACCGAAGTTTGTCAAGTCTCCGGTGTGGATGAGCACGTCGACCTCAGGCATAGTCGCTCCATCGAACGAATGCTCGTGAGTATCGGATATGACCATTACACGCGTAGATATGGTCCTCGGAGTCATGATCGTAATCGAGGACTATTCGTGCTATACTTTGGCCAATTATATTGTCTCAAGTCATTTAACAGTTGTTTTCTTGTGGCTTTTTTGACTTCATTGAGTTCACACGGTTGGGGGGATTTATCATTTATATTCCCTGAACTTGGTTCAGCTCAAAGCAGTTTGACTGAGTCTTTTTAATTTTCACCATCAGACAAGGGCTGTTAGCAGTTTATATAAGAAGCCACTACACTACACTACACACCTAGTGACCTGGGCCACCTCAGAACAGGCAGTCTACTTCGAGTTCCAAACTTCTGTACCACTGCGATGATTTACAAGTCACATGTACAATGGAAGGATTCCAAGATTTCTCGTTCTTCCAATACAAGCTCTAGCTGTAGACATAACTATACGTAAGGCCATTCAAGTTCATACCACTTCAGAATAACGGCCTGATTCTTCAGCCCAAACAGAAACATTCGCAAGGCAAAGACATGCTTGCAAGAAAGAAGTCGGCCCCTGCTTGGCTAGGGAGGTATGATTATAAATCATACCTCCTCGCTCTTATTCTCGTTGGTCCTTCTCGGTTTACTTTATCTTGATAGATCATGACCACCATACAGCTACAAAACATGCCTACAAACCCTGCCTACAAACCCTACCTCCAAAATATCGGTTCAGATTTCTCGCCAAAACCCTTTACTAGTTATATAATGATAGATATATACAAAAGCAATTTGTTTTCTATTTTATCCGTGTGGCAAAAAAAAAACGCCCCCACCACCAAGAACCTTCCAAGAAGCCCAAGCCAAACCACATGTACCTAGGTATCTATCTAGCAAACGCACCACGCGTTAGGAGCAAAGTCCCCGGATCTCTTGGGGCAGGCGGGCGGGAACAAGGTGCCACTCACTACTTACTCACCACTTCGAAAGTAAAGTCCATTTGCGATTTCATTATTGTTGCACGTCTGCACGCACTTGGCACACCTGTCGTTTTTAGCCTTCCCGTCAGCCGCATTACATATCCCATTAAGCTTCAAAATGATTCTGCGTTGTTCCCTTTTTATACCATGTAGTCAGCAAGCAAGCAAGCAAGCACCTGGTCCTGGGAGGTGAAAGGGCCAACTACAACACCCCCTGAGGTACTTCCTCCAATGACTATCTCGCGAACGGCTGGCAGTACTGTTGTTGTTGTTGTTGTTGTGTGTCTTTTTTCTCCTTATGGCCTTTTCTGACTTGGCTTGTTGCACGTCTCATGAACTTGGCGACGCCGTCTGCTTGTCATCAAGCATTGAGCTTCCCGTTGGTTCCGTGTGCTCTTTTTTTGGTGGTTGGTTGGTTAGCCAATTGGTCACGTGGAAACGCCCAAGTTAGATCAGCTTTGTTTTTTTGTATAGGGATGGGGGCAAAGCTGAAAGAAGAAAATCCCATGACACTTTTTGTTGGTATTATGAGAAAAAAATCAAATAGGTCAAAAGATGGTGTTCTTATTATCACATCCTTTGAAGATTAACTCGAAATGTATGTTTGAGCCAAAACTCCCGATGTCCGTGCTATGCTACCTATGCTATGCAATATCCCATCTAGCTGCTCTAGATCAATGATTTTATTCCCCAATGCCCACAAAACTCCACTCCAAAAGCCATTATATCTGCGATTTATAAATCAGTCTTTTCATCTGTTACT
>Ga0247734_1002041_pt1 | contig 14069 bp, 7 predicted proteins | sample UWRJL103311B2_FD_180933 | JGI IMG/M metagenome (GOLD analysis project Ga0247734, IMG submission 180933) | Plant litter microbial communities from Arlington Agricultural Research Station in Wisconsin, United States - UWRJ-L103-311B-2 | ecosystem: Environmental > Terrestrial > Plant litter >... | reverse complement strand
ATATTATGTACTATGTATGCTCATATCAAAATAATACACTCCCAAAGCATATTTACTGTTTTTGTATAACATGGAACTGAAACCCGAACCATTCGACAATATATCGATCCCATTACATTTTCGAGGCCCGTCCTATAAACAACCTTTAGCCTTTCCTTCCTACAAATCCTCTCTACCAAAATATTCCTGAGCATTTCCAGTAGGTTGGAAATCTGAGATCTTCTTTTCCCCGTCATTAACACCAACAACAACCCAGTCTTTAATGATAGCTGTGCCATTCTCCACAGTCGCATACTGCTCAGGGGTGCAAGTCTCAGGGGTCAAGATATAGCATACTGACTCTGGCCATTCAGGGACTTCGTTTTTTACATGCCAGGTCGAGTCTGGGCCTACTGACTTGAAGCTGTCGAACATAGGAATCAAGCCAGTAGACATGTCTTTATTGAAAAGCGAGCGCATGAAGAGGTCATATGATACTTCAGGCTGATATGAGGGGACTACTTGGGAGTTAGTGGCCTACTCGATGAATGATATGGTAGTTATCACATACCTTCGTGTCCAGCTTGAAAAACACGAGAAAAGGAGAAATTGCCACTTTGTCGTACAAACCCTCCTAGTGCCATATTACTCCCTGAGAAGATAGGTGAGTATCCAGCTGAAGCAAAGTCATCGCTCCCCGTATAGTTTACCAGCAAGGAAGCAGCCTCCCCCCCGATCCAGTTGCATACGAAATCTCGATCTCCATGGACCAGGGCTACCTTCACACCCTTTTCTAAAAGTTTAGCAATATGGGAGAGTGCTTGAGTGCGACCAGTATCCCCTGCATTGTTAAAAGCCATTCCCACCGACATAGAGGAAGCTGTGTAATTAACAGGCACACCTAGAGCGGCCTGTACCCAGTTTTGGTTGAGAAAACCGCGAAGCCATGGCTCCGGGAATGGGTCTGCAGCAGGGTGGGCGATGTCATAGAATGCATGCTGTATCTTGTGGTTAGAAATCTGGTATAAACTAGACACAGTATTCATACATTGTTCTTTACGTAGGGCAGCATTAAATTATCTTCGGCTGACTTCATTGCCTCTATACAGGCGGCATTGACTTCAGCGTTATTTCCCAGATTTCTTGGGCTAAACATTCAGTTAGTAATGATATCAAAACTCATAGATAAGGTATAAGGCCTTCAGGTCCTGTTTGATAACCAAATTCGGGTCCAAATACAAAGCGAATAAATATCCAGGCGACTTACTCTTTTTCTTCAGCCAGCTTGTGGCACTTTTCAAACTTGTCTTTCCCACCTCCAGACTTTTCCCAGGAGTTCAAAGCAGACTCATATTCCTCCTTATTAAGTGCTTGGATCCCGTACGTATTCTATGGTCATTAGATGATTTTATTATTTTGGGGTGCGCAGAATTTGTGCTCGCATTTGCAAGTATAATCAGAGCTTGCTTGTTTCAGGCACAGTGATATCCTCAAAACTGATATATATATAAATAAGACATGCCGCAAAACTCCCCAAGTGGTTGGGTTTTAGAAGCATATTTGAGTGTCTCATGAGGTCTGAAACAATCAAGCTTGGTGTAGTTGCAGTCGGTCACGTATCCTTAGCCCCTCTAATGTAGCGGGATTACTTACATTATAAGCAAAGTGTGCATAAGAAGAAGACATTTCTTTAAAGTCGGGACAGCCATTAATTATTCCAAGTGTATCGATATGCAATTGGTGAGCACCCGGAGTGGTAATAGTACCATTGTCGATCTTGTCATTTTGCTCCTCAAAGAAAGAGGCAAATGCTGGCCCGTACTTGCCTCCGTAGCTTTCAGTCCATATATTGATCTTGTCATCAATTGGCTTGTAAAATGGGAACTCCTCGAACCAAGTTTGGGCAAAGTGCCAAATTGCATGTGCTGGCTCTGAGTTAGCCCTTCTCTTCATGACAGGTACAGTATTACACATTGTGCTTTACGCCTTGAGGCACAATTTGTGACAAATCATGACTTACCAGCATGAGCTGTAGAATTGGCAGTACTCTTCATCTTTTGGCTACCAATGGTCCCAACAAGGAATGTATTATTCTGAGAAGGAGCTTCTCCTTTAAATGGAACTGGCAGTTCCTCATTTTCCGGATCTATTTGAGGCCCTAAGTTTATGGTGCAGTTGGTAGGAACATCACTAAAAGAGTTGTTAGTATATCTTCCAGTAACCAACTAAGATGTCGCCACTAAGAAGTACTTCATTGCCATGTTTGGGCATACTTGCCTGTCTCACAGAAGTCTCTACCATGATACAAGACAAGAAGTACGACGTTCTTTCACCTACTATGAGAACCCGACTTGGACAGGTTGGTCGATGTAAAGCATGTTTACTTCGTTGTTCCAAGAGTAAGGATTTAGGTATGTGGAATTGGAATCACTTCCAACAAAACATGGCCCATTTTCTTGAAGCAAGCCCATCATAGAAGAGCCTCCCGGCCCTACACGTTACAATATTAGTAGTTGCTGAATAGACCCAATTAGATCACATTACCTCCATTAAGCCAGATGGAAAGCGGCGCATTTGCAGGGTCCTTCCGAGCTTCGAAGAACCAAAAGAAGCTACAAACCGTCAGCTTCTCTCCACAGCGCCCACATCAGACGACTCCAAATGGCTCTCACGTGTTGATGGGATAGTCTTGTTTATCCTCCCAGTCACCCAGGAGGAAATTGGGTGGTAAATGGACATAACCTGAGTATGATTTGACACCAGGGGTGGTTTCACAGATTCCTGGCTAATAGACGAGACCAGTTAGCCGATAGTGGTACACTTATAAAGACTCCGAGCCGCTTACTTCTTTATACGAGATTGTCACATCCTTGTGGAATCTTGATTGTATTGTCGTCACGCCTTCCGGCTTGGGTGGGAATTGGGCAAGTATACCAGCAATTAGAGCTGCCCCGAAAAGTGCAATTGAACCCATCGCCATGCTTGATGACTTTTCGAATTAAGCAGAGAGAAAACGAGCATATATAATGTTGTATATAACGTCAAAAGATGCTTTTCCAAGTCTTGTTTTGCAATACTAAAGCTTCGTCATTGCCTCCTTCCATTTCCTATCTAGTAATTTGAACATCTCCTCAAAGCGGCCTCTTCGCACGAGGGGAGTAATCAGATTGGTCCAGTTTTCAACTTAGGTCAGCTTCGCCAAGGCATACATGTTGGCCCTGCCAGGCAGCGAAATATCGAACAACATGATTCGGCGAAACGACCAATATCAACCGGAACTAAATGTTGATACTGCGTGTGGACCCAAACTCCTGAATTTTTTCAGGCTCCCACTTCCAGTACAGAGCTTTCGTGATTTTGTACCGTATCAAGCATTGGTAAGTGGTTTCGAGAAGAAAAACTCGTCGAAGCCAAGTACCACGTGACTTTCAATTTCTAAACAACTAAGTCTGCAAATGCATCGCTATATCAAACTTCTGGAACTACGAGCACCTATATTCCGTACATGAAAAGATACGTGAAGTGAAGAAATTCTTTAAAAAAATGAATTCTAAAAAGTCCACATTTTACTGTTTGTCTTGCGAGTAATAGAGGAAAAGGCCGTGCTCTCGTCGCAACTTAAGTTACAGAAGCAACGATAGATTCTATACTACCATACATTAGCAGACCCTTCTTCCCTCCTTAGAAACACCTCACTATATCCGTAAAACATAGAAGACAAGCATAGTCAGAACTTGAAAGTCTAGTATTTGAGATAAACATTGACACCAATGAATTTATACTTCCCAGCTCAATTCTCTAGCAGTTAATAAGTAGGGGAAGTAAGTGGATCCATTGAGTGTTGCACATTTCCTACAGTTCACACACTGATGTAGCTCCAATCAAGACGTCACGGTAATTTAGCATTAATACCTTAATCAATACCAAGCAAGATAAAATATTGAGGTTTATACTCAAAAGTCAGACAAGCAACTTTCATTAGCTAGAGCAGCTACTTGAATTAGACTCTTCACGAACAGAAGCGCAAACTAGGGTGTCACATTTACAAGCTAATAAGTAAGCGCATACGGATCTGTTTTGCCTGAAATCTGTACACTAGCTGGTATAAAACTCAGGTGAAACGAGACTCTTCTAGCAGGTGGTTTCGTATGTTCTTGCTAGAGATTGATAGGAACTACCTGGGACTTGATATCAGAACATACCAACACTAAATGCAAGCGTTGTGGAAACGATGCGGAGAACTAGCGCAGCCTGAAATGGTATCGTTTTTAGAAGTGGTATCAATATACTGATCCCCATATGTGGGCGTGTTGGTGTAAGAAGCTTTCACAGAATCCCAGCAAGCAATTGGGACCGAGAAAAGTCCTCTCTCCCTCATCCACTTGACTTTGTAGTAGGGATATTATTGATATTATTGTAACTTTACATTTGAGCCTTGATACAACTCGCAATTTATTCGCCCTTCCAGCCAGATTTGGAAGGATGCCAAACCAGGCCAGGCTCTTATCAACACCGCTGTGTTAGTACATATATCCCTTCCCAAACGCCGCACTGTGCCAACCGTATATCCTCCCTGGTAAATATATAATTTCCCAAATGCGCCTCATTCCCAGTCTTTCTCGACCATCCAAGCATCACTTGGTTTTAATCCCGCTTCAAGGAGATTACAGCCCTTGTGGCCCCATTTTGTTTCATAAGTCCTTACGCCATTTTGAATTAGCATTTCCAAGCCTTCCGCAAACCCATCAGGGTCTCGGTAGAATGGTTCGCCTTTCCCACCAGCCTGTCGAGTCTGCCATGAGTTTCTTAATTTGCTGGTTTTCTTGGCTTCAACCTGCTCTTGAATCGCTTTGACTACCATTTCGAACCCTGCTGCCCCACGCTCATCTTCTGGCAGCTTATCCAGCTCGTCGAGAGTCTTTGGTGGGTTGAGTGGGTTGATCTTTCGGCGGAAGAGTAGGTTCAGGTCCATGGGTCCGCCCACGTCTGAAATGCGACCGGCATCTACGACAGGCATTACTATGTTGTGCATCGTGAATCTTGAATGCATGTCACAATCCGCAGTGTAGAATGACACGAAAGGATCCCAAGCGCCAACCTTCATAAAGCTCTTCACGTTGTTGAGCGCTAGCCAGTCGTAGGCAAAGAACTGGATCCCCCATTCGGGCTTGTGACCCGTAGCCGGGTCCTTGAGGTAATCTGGACCAGATACCTCCTTGAGCTTATCGAGCGCGCGCACGTAGAGGGATTTGTATGGGGTCCCTTCATATTTCTCCTCTGCTAGCGCAATTATGTCCATGTGACTCCAGAAGTAATATTCCCATCCGCGTTCCATTGAGGTGAAGAGGAAGAAGTTTTGTAATTGTGCAAAGGTGAGGAGGGTTGGTGTGGAGAGGACATTGACACCGAACAGATCGGTGAGTCTTTGGACGTTGAGGTAGAAGGGATTCTGGAGCGTGAGCTTGGGGTTCGGAGGGAAATTGGACTTCATGGTGCCAGTGTTATCAATTACATAGATATCCTCGGGCGGCCAGCCTGCGGTGATGTATGATAGCACGCATTGCTGTAGCAGGGGCCAGTTGCGCGTGAAGCCTATGAACAGCGGCGTTTTCTCCGCAGCGTGCGGGCTGGGTGGTTTGTTCCATGATGGAATCGCCGGTAGCTTTCCCTTCTCCTGGCCAGCAACGAGCGGAAAATTGTCGGTGATGGGGATTGTTTCCTCGACCACTGTGGGTTTCTTCCGATACCTCGGTCCTGGAGGCCGGTCTTCCTTCGCCTTTGGTTGGAGGGAATCTTTGTATGCGAGCAGGCGGTCGTGGGAGAAGAAGATGGAGAGGGAAATCAGGAGGACCGCGCCCACACCGATAGCGTTCCAGATACGCTTGGACAGCATCACCATGGCGATGCGACTTGTGGGTCAGATACCAGGTTCTCGGATCCGGGGTAAATTGAAGGAAAGGGAGTGGAATTGATGAGGGAACCTGGGATCATTTAAACGGGGTGAAGTGAAGGTAAAAGAGAAAGCAAAAGCAAAAGCAAAATACGAAGAGAAAATGACTCTGGCATGGGGTGATGTGAGTTGAGGGTGGTGGTGGTTGTAGTACGAGGCGAAGGTAGACGAACCAGCGAGTAATGAGGTACACCAGTGACAGGGACTATGACTAGCGAGACCAGGACAGTACAGGAGGACATTCATTACAACACGATCGTTATACAATTCCAATTCCAATTCCAATTCCCTTCTCAAGTTCAATTACAATTATAATAATAACAATCGCAATAGCAATCAATTCCAACAATATCACAACCAAAGTACTACTATCTATAATTGGCTAACCTGACCGCCCAGCTTGCTAAGCGATGATACTACAGCAACTGCCACACAAGCACAAGCACACGCACAAGCACAATCCGGTAAAATACATACATACATACATACATACATAGGTACAGTATATACAGTGCATGGTGATAGCCCTATAAAAAGGCAGTTCTGTTATTCATTTGACCCCTATCGATGGTTTGTCTTGAAAAGCATAGTCTAATATGAACCAATATATATATCCAGATCTGCTTCCCTGGGGTTCAAACCACTCAAATACCTTCAGTTATCTTGTAATACTAATATTGTAACACTGTAACATTGGTAGAGCGTTGAGGAATCTCGAGCGGACTGTCCGTACTACTTACTGTTCCTGTATAATTATAGGTATAGTTATAGTTAGTTATACTTTCTCCACGTTGAAATTCTCTTATATCAACCCTCCGGCCCTACCACAGAGCCAGCCACCTATGTATATATTTCATCCGCCGGCCCTCCACCACTCTAATTTTATTTCTTAGTCATCTCGTCGTGTCAAAAAGCTTGTGCGGCTGCTTTGCCTATAACTAACTTTAATCCATTCCTTCATCCCCACTATTAGAAGTTTAAGAAGCGTGGGAGGCTCGGAGGCTTGTTGTGGCTTTGCTGAGGTGAGGTGAGTTCAAGTGCAGTGTGCGGTAGGACATACAGTGAATATACAGTAATGGATTCAACGGGGCAACTGTATTACTTCAAATTTTGGGGGTTGGAACTGCATAAATTAACCATCTAGGGAGTTCGTGGGACAGAAGTACTATACAATAGTCCAAGGTACCGAAATTAGATCAGTGCTGTAGAATTTCGGAGTAATAGAAAGTTGTGTCTAATACTCCTCAATGATTCGATGCGGCACACAAGGATTATTTTCCCACACACAGCCTCACTGCACTCCCCCATCCCCCGGAGTGAGGTCATTGTCTCGCTTAGTCGAATAGGAGAGCGAGGCGAGCGAAAACGGGACCTGTAGCTGTAGGTACCAAATTCTGTTCATGTTCATATTTTATTATGTTCATAGGGCTGACAGATAGCTTCATGTCTATAGATCCAGCAATCTACAGCCTTCCAGGCATCACATCCAGTAAGTTGTCGAAGCAAACCGCAGTGCTGAATGAAGCCACCTATTCCCTTGGTCACGAGTCTTAATTTAAGTACCACAAGAAGCTTAAGTCAAACGCCAGGAGCTTAGCATTAAGTATATATGGTTTCCATATGATGGGTATGGAACCCGTTTGAGGTCCTGCAATATTGCGAGTAAAGCATTTTTCATGTACACTTCGTAAGTGGCAATATACTCAGCAGAGTTTAGGCTTTCCCAGTGCAACATGATTAGTATTCTTTTAAATAGTAATCTCCTCTAAGAACTCCTGAAGGTGATTGCTTTCGAGGAGCTTGGGGTGAAAACCGGATTTGGATTCTTAATCAATATGTAGTTCATGGGAAGCAGAGAGGTTTGGGCACTGAAAGGAGATTTTGCCGTTAACAGTTCTCATTTGCACTTTAATATCCTACTGAATCATTGCAGGGTAATACCAAGTGATTCCCAGAGACTAGCAAGGAAATATAGTTTGATAGGTGGGAAATAAGAAGTGCATGTCTCTCAGAGACTACAATAATTCGGGACCAATTGAGGTCTCGTTATAATACGAGGCATTATTGTGCTAGATTGCATTTCGGTTCGGTTGAGCTTAGAGACCAGACCATCAAGAGATATAGATAGCCTTCTCCAGCACCAAATAAATAGTACAATTCTTGACTAGCACAAAGGTCTGACCAAATTGGACCACATAATAGTTTAGCCAGGCACCAACGTCATCCGCGCTCCACCAAATTCATCTTTACAATATAGTCTTGTTCTTCGAATGGAAAATAAATCTGCCTCCAAATCTATTTAATATGCATCACCACCGAGCCGAGGTCTATGAAAAGATGGCCGGAAAATATGAAATACAAAATGTCATCGAGGCCACCGATCCAAGACCCCCTTGACCTAAGAACCTATTACCCCACCGAATCGGAACCCAAATCCCGGAAGAATATCGTCTAAAACCAACAGTACCATCCCATGAAATTTTGCATTGCCCCCTACATATTGATTGGGGCGGATGCTATAACTACTAGTAGCTATGGTGATGTAAACCAAAGCTTTAGCCAAAGTGACGCCCCGCTGCCCACTCGGGTTAGTCCAAGCTTTCGCATTTGGATGGTTCAAACGAACCAAGTAGTCAACTATACACTCGAGTTTTCCCCACTAATCAGTTCCCATCCCCGCACCGGGAAGTACGTTGTGAACTCCAATCGAGCACAAACCTAGTACATAGCATCTCAACTAAGTAAACGACTTTTAATGTAAGTATGATATAAAATGAATAGATGCCGATGCAATTGCCGAAGAGTCTTGGGTAAAACCCCCTGTGAGTATGCAAATTGAACATGCTACAGAACTACATAAGAAAGAGTTTAAATACTCGAAAGGAAAAATCCCCTATTACTTTCTTCCAATATAGGTCATTTTACTATTACCTGCAAAGATGAAACTTTTCAAGGCACTATCAATTTTGGGGGTTTGTCTACTTGCTTCTTCAGTGAATAGTACTTCACTCGTCCAGGATGAGCCTCCAGCCCCCGGGCTGGTATTACTCCTACACACTCTACGCCGACTGTGCGCAAGGAATTCAGGTCGGGAATGCACCTAAAGGAGCACGAACCATATTTCCTATCCTGGGTGGAAATTTTACCGGACCTCGCCTTAGTGGTGTGTATAACCTATGACATACAATACCTTTAGTGTGAGTTATAAGCTGATTTATATCAGGATCTGTCCTTAATCTGGGAGCGGACTGGGGCTTGACGGATTCAAAGGGAACATTTTCTGCAGATACACGATACCATCTTCAGACCAAGGATGGTTCGTAAACAAGTCTTTTGCTTCAGTTTCTTTTTGCGAGTAAATACTGAAGTAGCTAATTTATCAACAATACAGGCGCAAATATATTTATTCAGACATCTGGTCCAACTGATGTTGGGCTTCGAATAATCCTAGAAACTGGTGACCCTGCTTATTACTGGTTAAACAATCTTATTGTTGTTGGCAAGTTATCTGCAGCCGGGCCGACTCGCTCTGATGGTAGTTTTTCGCTTCGGATTGATGCATGGCATGTAAGTAAAATGGTTGTTCGTGGGTGTGTATCAAGTGCTAAAATCCTCCTAGTTAAATTCCACAGTAACATAAAACACTACCTGTGATATCTACCCAACTGGTCTTGCCAATGTTCGTTTTATATTTATTAAATGATCTATATTGCCTTGGAATTGCCATATTATCGCTTTTTAAAAAGTTTCTCACACTAGAAGTGGTTTATCATTGAGAAATTAGGTCTCAAATTTTAGCTTTAACGTAGCATACATTTATAAACTAATGCATTATATTCTTTAAAAATAATCAACTGGACATTTAGCTACATTAGTAAGACTTAGTTACAGAAGTTTAAATGTAAATTCTCCCCGTTACATGAATTAAATTTAAAAGTCTTACCCTTTTTCTTACTTTCATATAATACATATAGCTAAAGATGGTTATCAATATGATTATCAACCTATCAGTATTCTGCTCACTCCTAGTATGTTCCCCCAATTTTCCTCCTCAAAGATATCTGATGCAATATAAAGGAGTCATGTTGCGGTCTGTGTTCTAAACTAGTAGATACTTAGGTATGATCTGTAGTTGCTGGGATTTCTGAGATAAAGAATATGGAATATTTTCCTTGGAATTCGACTCAAGTATGATTCGGTCGAGTATGTTCGGATCGAGTATATCTGAATTGATAACGATATGCATGTGGCAATCTTATACTGCGGCTTCTTGAGTATGATTCCTGATCATAGAAATGAAGAGTGGCACCCGGGGGTTGATACGTTTGTGGATACTTTCCGACAAATTAAAGATCGCAGATAATATACTATGTTTGATTTTGAATAGTTTCGCCTGTAGTCGTTCAAAACGGGCTTACCCTTGTTGTTCAATCGCATCACAAGTTCAAAATGAGCTCCAGTTTTTTATCTATATCTAACAAAAACCCGAGAAAACCGAACAATCAGTGTGGTTCTCTTGGTACTTGGCATGACAGCTCCATCCTTGCAGTGAGAACTTGGGAGTCAAGTCCTAGGAGTAACTTGAACTATAAGGTTCTAGGTTGAAGGGTAAGTACCTACCTGTGCATAAAGAAGCTTATCTGTTTTCAAAGCCAACCCTTTGGATGTAGATTATATCGCCGCATAATATACATACTTAGATAACGAGACAGAGCATGTGGTATAGCACATTTCTCTCGCTGGGTGTTATCTAAGCAGGCTGTTTTATTTCAGAGCCATGTAATATAGTATAGGTTAGGACCTCGGGTGCTTAACAATATAAAAATATGGTAAATGAAAGAAAAGAGAGCACTTTATCGTCAAATATAGAATAAAAAGAAATTCAAAATAGAGGCACGGTAGAGAAGTTGCCATCTATACCTAGCTGACAGAGATTTTAGATTAAAACTCTGTAGCATCTAAGAGCTTCACAAACTCCGTTGGTTGGTGTGCCAATTTGTGATACTTTATTCGAGCGATTTGAAATTAAGGATTTCATAGTAGATCTCTGCGCCTTGAACAGTGATATCCCTTCCCGCCAGTCAGTGGCCTTATTGAGCCTCTGCTATCCTTGACCATGTTCTGGCCTGAAAGCATTCGTTTGAATGTGGGTTTCAATTAAGTCTTCTATAGATGCAAATAATATATGACATAATCAATAAATAAATTGGCTTTGAGGCTAAAGCATGTACATACAATCTACAAAGAACCGCCACGCGTGAGCAATTAGCTAATTAATACCATTTATATATGCATTGTAGTGCCCCTTCATGTGTTTATAACGTATCACGCATCAGGTCTAGGATTTTGTTCGTAGGTCATAAATAAGTGACAAATTCACCTGGGCCTCCGTAAATCGTGTCATCCTGGGCAAAGTTGTTTCGGCTTGGAATCCAAGTCGCTTATACACTCCAAGTCCAGCTTTCAAAGCGTAAATAAAAATGTCCAAGCCCAGGATTCAGCCTTTCTCATGCCGCTTTGTACTAGTGCATGAGCGATTCCTTTCCTTGCTGCTCGGGACGAACGGCCACGTAACCTAAACCTGTGACTTCTTAGCATCAGATGACTTGTTATATCATAATTTGCACACACGCATATATGTTTCTTTGCTAGAACCTTGTTCTTATTCCTCCCTCATTGGGGGCAGATTGCGAAGTTCAGCTTCATCCTCAGCCCCAACCGCTGGAAATTTAGCCTCTGGCCAGGCTAGCGTACATCAGCAAGAGTGGCATGTTCAGAAGGTAGCTACCCGCGAGCATAACCCACGATACGGCCAGTATCTAGATCAACTGCTTTTTAGTGCGCGTTAGACACAATAATCCATTAACCACAACTTCCAGACCAGCATTATGCTATTATTACCGAGTCCCTAATAAAGGTTTAGGCCGCACGTCAAGCATTGCTAAGCATGATCATCTCAATGTTGATGCAGCTAAGACCAATGGTTCAAAGCAACCTAATTCTCTCTAGAATACAAAGCCTTCGTTCTATTAAAGGTTAAACTCTTGACATATAAGATGAAGAGCGCACGGATTTTGGGTATAAGACGCGTGGGATCATGAGACATAATTGGCCTGATTGACAGGGCAATTCAAATGGTCTAAACGTCGTGTCGCTCACGCAATTTCCTAAGATCTCACATAATCGCAATCTATCGTTCATAACATTCCCATTGTGAGATTCTAATGACATCAAGTAGTGTGGTCGTTCTCTAGGAATCACAAACTATCGGCAGCGATGGAAAGGGTTCATCTCATCCACAGCTTGTCTTGCTTGCCCAAGAAAGCAATAAGATACTCTCTTAGCAGACTAGGAACACCAGAGCTTGGAGTATGTTGATCGTAATTGAAAGTCTAGATATGCTAAAGAGCAAGTATTAAAAACTCGGGTTCCATTACCGAATCCTATCAACCCTGAAAGATTCGATCGCTTGAAACTGCGTACCATGTCTATTAAGACAATGTTTTTACTGCAAATTCTAAGGCAACTATTTCCATACTATGTTAGGGTGTCAAGTTTCACCCTATTTTTTGTTTTCTCCTAACCCAAACCTCTTCTCCTACCCCTTCTCCTTCAGTCTTTAGGCCAACAAACGGCCGCAACTGTACTTCCCAGATCTTCAGTCGATAGTTGCCGCGATCCCCATTGCCACGAAAAAGATCAAAAGACCAGTCGTGTTTCGGACACTTCAGTCCTGCACTTAACCGGACGCCAAAGTCCTCGATGTCGAATGGTGTTGCCTGTGAAAGCGGAGATAAAGAATGTGGACAACTCTGCCTCTGTATTAGTACTGATCTTCTTTATATTTCCGATATGAATAAAGTCGGAGATGAATCTCACATGGTCAACGGCGTGGAACTCGCTTTGAAACTGGAAAACTAAAACTTGCTCGCTGAGCTCCGCCAAGACGACGTCCTCAAGTTTGACCTCAGCGACTAGAGAACTGTTGATCGTTGGTACGCGAAATACTTTGCAGCCAGGTATATCGTTGCCTTTGCAGGGGAGACGGTTGGAGAGGACTGTACTGCCTGAATTGGTAATATTGGGGTACGAGGATGTGAAGCCAGCAAAGAACCATGCGTCACCCGTGCGGGAGGGAGCTATGAAGGCCTTGAGAAATGACATATTCAATTGTTTGATGTTCTTTAGAAATAAAGTCCTGTGATCCGAACTACCTCTCAGTTCTGTTAATTACGAATATCCTTGAGGAGCCTGCGATTGAACGAATAACTCACAGACCAGAAACTATAAATAACCGAAACGACAACTGAAACAGATGGACGGTATCATAGACTGTTTTTCTATATCCCGGAGATGTTGTTGTGGATTTAAAGCTTGTTGTTCTAGAAGAATATTTATTGTAAGGAGCTTTTAGTCCATCGCGTCATCACATGACCGACCGTGCTTGGTATGACTCAAACTCCAAACTATTAATAAAAACTTGACTTTTCTAATTATTTCAAAAGGGTTAACAACTTAAACTAAACTATATAAATTGAAATTATCAATAAAATAAAGTTATCTTATATAATACTATAGTAAATTTATACGCTTAGCTTAATATTTTTATTACTTTTATAAAAACTTACCCTGTATATATTTACTTTATCAAATAACTAAACGGCAAACTAGGTGTTATTTTAGAAGGGTATTTATTAAATGCTATTTTCAGAGCCCTCTCTTACTACTTTAAGGTCTCGCGTACTTAACAGACTAGGCGGTAGAACTTATAAACCTTATACGCTTAGCACTTAGCACTTTACTAGATTAGAAACCAGTTATTTTCTTTAACTATTATTCGTAATATTAATTCCTTTCTGAGGGACAGAAATGATCTCTTTTATAATATACTACTGTCACGACCCGCACGTGAGAGCACCTTCTCTCATACAGGCACCTACTCGGTTGTGGGCACCTTGGTATGAAAGGCACCTTTTACAAGAAAGGCACCCCCGGATCTCTTAGTACCATTATCGGTTACCCGTATTAGCATTTATTGTATAATCTAAGTACTGAGGTTTAGACCCCCAGAACTGAAGGGGCTCGGCTCTGAGGCTCTCTCAGAACCGACCCCTGGCAAGTCACGTGATAGACCCCAGGA
>Ga0247734_1002040_pt1 | contig 14073 bp, 11 predicted proteins | sample UWRJL103311B2_FD_180933 | JGI IMG/M metagenome (GOLD analysis project Ga0247734, IMG submission 180933) | Plant litter microbial communities from Arlington Agricultural Research Station in Wisconsin, United States - UWRJ-L103-311B-2 | ecosystem: Environmental > Terrestrial > Plant litter >... | reverse complement strand
TCGCATTATCGTGCTGAAAGCGTTGCATCAAGTGGTAGTGTTCGACACGTTTCCCCTGAGGACGTTTATGATGACAGGTATGCAAAGCAGCCTCAAAGCTACCAGCAACCACAACATTACAATCCCCATGCGTCGATGCGTCAAAACGAACGAGACAACCATAGCCAACGGTATACAGCATCCACTGTGTACTCTTCGGTACCATCTATGTCATCTTCCAGTCGCCAGATCTCCAACACCTCATCTGCAAATACGGCCATATCAGGATCCGAAAATTGGGAGAGTTATGCCAGTGATGAAGAGGAACGAGATGCTTCCGATGCTTACTACGCAAAGCTTCATGCTGCACGTGGTAATTCTGGGAAACGATTCAATCCAGAAGATGCATACCCCTTGGCCAATGGTAACCCACCTAAAAAGCAGAGAGGCGTGCCAAATTATCCACATGCCGGCCATGAGATGAGAGATGCAGGAAGCAACCGTATCGTTTCTGGGAGCGATGCCAACTGGACCGACGAAGACGCCTTCTAAAAGTTCATTGCTTATTGAGCTCGCATGTTGGCGTTTCATGTTTCTGGTAATTCGTGCTGAATAGATATAACGACCATTACTTCTGATGACCTTGGACGACAACCTGGCAACGACGATGATGATTCGAAATACGCGTTTTATGCGTCTTTAGCGTCTGATGATTACTACCCTGTCTCCCCAGGTCTCATGCATACAAGAAAAAGTCCAACGCCATTGTTTTATATACACTATGTTGCAGTCGGGGGGTCGATTGCAAAGTTTCTTTTTCTTCTTCGATTACACTTCTCAAAGGGGTTTGCGAGGAGCAACAGCTTGGTCTGATGTTCTGATTTCATGGATACTACCTTTTTTTATATCAATGGTTGGGAGGGGAGGATTTGTGGTATCACTTGTTTTGTGTGGATATTTTTGTCTTTGGAGTATGGGATGACCTGCAAGGGAATGGATGGAAATGTGGATATTTCCACCTCGGCGTTACAATGGTCGATATACTCATTTTGCGTGTTAAAGTAAAGAAAGGGGTAGAGTTGAATTAAGATCTACTAAAAGCAAAAACAACCCTCGTTTTAGTCCAATTCGGTGAATTAATTGCTTCTCGCTTATGAAAAGGGGGTTTGGGTGTTTTACAGGATTATAAAATTTGAATTGTTTCATTAGAAATGTTGTACAACTATGGGACATGGAACGCCTGGATATGCAAATTCTAGCCGTATTATAGCGGCGGCAGGTTTTCTCTACAAATCGGGCACTGCAGCCGGAACCTCATCCAGCCCTCCAGACAAGTGCTGTGAAAGACATGTCTGCAAGGTGTAACCATATACTGCCTCCTGGCTAACATCCCCACCACACCACCCGCGGCACCCGAGCTCCCTGCATCCGCACCAGACGCGATGACGGGAACTTCGAGCACCTGCATGCAAATCGCGCAGTCCACGCTTCGAGTCCCGCTCTCACCCTTCTTTTCTTCGCCTGTCCGCGTGCGTTCGATAGTTGGCGAGCCGGGCATTTGCACCAGACCGATGGGCAAACCTCCAGCTTCGACATTGTCCTCTCGAAGGATAGGATGGTAATCCCATCCTTCTTCCGTCCATCCGGATGGTAGCCCCCATCTCGGACCCAGAATCTCTTGAGCAACCAGTATCCAAATCTGGATCCATACCCAACCTACATACACAGTAAACGCTTTCCAATCGGGTTCGGCGAAGAGGATATTATCTTCCTTGAGATAGAAATAGGCGAAAGGAAGGAGGCGGAGAATGGATTGCCCTATAATAAATTTCCAGAGAAGCGCTTTCCGGCAGTTGCGGAGGATGTTGCGTCGGATTTGGGGCAACCAGAAGGAGAGGTATACGAGAGAGACGAGGTGGATGTAGCCAGTACGGAGGGAAATAGGCCAGGAGATTGCTGACAGAGAGAGGAAGAGGAAGAATGTTAGTATGAGCACGAATCTGACGTAGATAGTTCCAAAGTTGGAGGTTGATCTGGCTGTCACGTTTGTTGCTGGCCGATTTGCCGTTGGGAGTAAGGGAGCGTTTGTATTTGGGACTTGGACAGTCGAAGCTGCGTTTACATTTTCAGCGATTTCAGCATCAATGTCCTGATCAGATGGAACAATAATCGGCTGGTTTTCGGGTGCAGATTCGACACGAGGAACGGGTGGGACGACGTCAGCTCCAGCTGCTGTAATAATTGGAACGGACGGTGTTGTAGGAGCGGGTGTTCCACCAGGAGGTGGCGGAACTACATTTACTACTGGAGCTTGCGACGGCGGAGGTGGGTTTCTTGCAGCTTGAGCAACAATTTCAGCTCTTAAAGCAGTAAGTTCAGCTAACAATCTTGCTCTTCGTTCTGGTTCTTGGACATTATAAACTGCGCCTGTGAAGCGCACTCCTAATGCCACGCACATCAAAGCAGCAAATGAAGCTATCAGAGCGGATGGAAAGATATTGGGAGCAGATGCGCTCAACAGAGATAAGGCGGAGAATATGAAAGCATCAACCATCAACATCATAGCGATCGTGTAGAGACTGACACGACCAACAGTAGATGGCGTCGAAGCTTCCTTTGACTGGAGTTTCAGAAGCATAATTTGACCGAACATTACAGCTCCATATATGAGCAACCAATTTTGAATATCATGTAGCCATACTTCTTGCTTACTACCAATGAGATGCTGAGCAAGTTTGGGACTGTAGTCAGGAGGTCCTTGGGATTCCAGCATAAAGCCGCAATCTGGAGAGAAGATAACGGTAGACATCTGGAGCTTGGGTGCTTCAGGAAGCGGAGCACCATTGGGATATCGCAGCTCCTGCTCTATCTGGTATATCACTTGTGCATGGTCCATATGCTGAGCCATACTTCCAAGCACCGGAGGATGAACTTGGACATACACCACATACTCACAGTGAGGCTGAGGCATTATTGCGTCGCCTTGGGCATCTGGGGTTGAGGACCATGGATTGGTAGGATCGAACCAAACAGCATTCTCCATCTTCTCTACAACCCTTTCCAGCGTTTTATTTAGAAGGATTTTGCTTGTTTCGAATTGTTCAATGTTCAGAGCTAAGTGTGGCAAGCCGAAAATACCAGCAAACTTCTCACTTGTGGTGGTCATGAGCAGGCTGCCTTGCTTTGGCCAGTGAACTCCATGTAGCCTCATTTCATAGCCATCGCCGCTGCTGCTCTCATCCTGAATAGTCATGGTAGCTGCAACTTCTCGAATAAATCCTGCTGGTGTATGTTCCATCTTGTCACTGGTAGCATCTTTCTCAGCCACTTCTTTCTCATCAATCCTCAGCATCAACTTCCCCTCCTGGCCCGTAACATTTCTAGTCCAGAATTCCTCACTCTGGTATGCCCATTCGATCCCTGGAGATATCTCGCTCAAGTTCAACTGGCGATGTGATTCAATACCAGCTAAATCTTTTGTATTCCGTACCCATCTTCCCCTCACGACACCCGTCACATTCTCATATATCTCGCCCGGTACGCCAGGCTCCCCGCTCCCCGGATTTGTGCTGAGTCTCCAGTTGCGTGTCGCCTCCTCATTAAATAGCTTTGTCCTCTCCTTGAATGCATCCAGACGGTCCCATATAAACCCATTATCCTCCTTGAACCCGGTCAGGTTCAAGTATCTTGACACATCATATCCTGACTTCTTCGGGCTTTTGGGCGAGAAGTCCTGCCACCTCGTCACATTCAAGACATCAAGATTATGACGGGACCTTTCGATGCGCTCAGCCGCATAATCATGCACGGAATAGCCCGGTTGTCCTCCTTGGTCAGGGTTCGTGTAGAAGAAGAATAGCAAGACGCAGATCAACACTATCTTATGGTATTCGGGGGGAGGTGGCCCCTGTTGTGGTGGCATTTTGGCTGCTGCGGCGTTAATCGATACCTCATTTTATTGCCCCTCTCATGATGTGAGAGGAAGTTAGAGCTATTTCTGCAAAAATGCGGGTTGCTTAAATGTTATAATGCTGGAGCTTGGAAGCTGTGAGGATGTTGCCATTGCCGACCAGAACCCGGCAAGGCGGTTCGTCAGCCGCGTGTGAATCCTCAAGCCTTACGACCGTACAATATCAAGAAACACAAAGTAGACGGGCTTCAATTCAACAGATCAGTTTATTCTATTTAAAGCTTACATTCCCTGCGCAAATATGGCATCCAGTCCATCGAGCGCGAACGAGATTTCTACAAATTCTGTACGTCGTGTAAATCCCCGTCCTTACATAGGACTTTTCTAATGACCTACAGATAACGACAGACGCCTCTGCTCAAGCCGAACTCTCCGTAGTTGTTGACGAGCTGCTGAATACACTATCGAACAAGTTTGCTGGCGTGTCTAGCGAGATCTTTGCCAAAAGTAGGTGGCTCTTCCATCAATTAGATGCGCCACCAGTTAATTAATTGGTGTTTCAACAGTGGACGATATGTCACGAAGACTTGATAACCTCGAGGCGGCGATGCAAAATAGTGATGGAAAAACTAGTCCTACGAAGAAGACATGAGGGAGAGAAGTGATTTAAGAATAGCGTTGCGGGTTGTACAAGGCGTTCGCGATTTCTTTACGGCAGAGAAGCCCGGGACAATGTTAACTACATTTTGAGGCACTAAGCGCTTTAAGATTGATATGGCACTTTCACGAGCACATGAGAATGGGAAGTTCAATACCAATAATAAGTTTCAGATGTTCATAGGCATTCATAAAGCAGCATTTGCATGGCTTTCCTTTTTCCTTTTTTACAATTCCATCATTACAAATTGTTTGTCGACACCTGCAATCCAATTGAATCTACAACTCTTCCTTGCCAGCGGCCTTCAATACAAACTTCTTGAGGATGTTGATCTTGCTGGTGAACTCGTCAACCTTTTCTGGTGCCAAACCTCCCTTCTTAAGAATGCCATCCAATCTAGCCAATTCCTTGGCAACATAGTTGTCACTCTTGCTCAACTTGTCGAAAACTCTAACATAGTACTCGGCGTACTTGTATTGAGCATCGGACTTCAAGTTGGCAGCAGCCTTGGTAGCTTCAGCTGCAATCTCAGCAATGCTAGAGCCACCGGTGAACTTTGAAACGATAGTGTCGAGAGCTTCAATTGTACCAGCGGTAGCATCGAGTCCTCCTCCAACAGCACGGTGGGTTCCTGCCTTGCTATTGAGGAAAGAAACAAAGTCTGCCTCTGTGCGTCCTCCGTTGTAATCCTCAGGCTCCTTACTACCCTTGGGGAAGAACTTGATGGTTGGGTATGATGAGACTCCTTGGTCCTTAGCAGTTGCCTTCGAGTTCTCGGCTTCAGCGTCGACCTTGGCTACCAAAACGTTATGCTCGTTCGCAAAGTCGGTGGCCACTGTTTCCCATATAGGAGCAAGGGTCTTGCAGTCTAGAACCAGTTAGCAAGAGGTAGCATATCGTGTAGGTAGATACACTTACGGCCACACCAAGGTGCGGTAAAAGCAACGAGGGCATCTTTATCCCCTCCAATTTCCTGTTTGAAGCTCTTGTCTGTGAGCATTACGACCTTGCTAGGTGCAGCCGCCTTCTTCTTGGGCTTAACACCAGTCTTCTCGGTCAAGAAGGCACTCAGACTCTCCAAATCTCTACCTCCATTATAATCCTGTGGCTTGTCATCCTTTCCGTTGAAGAACTTGATCGTGGGGAAACCCTGAACACCAAATCGTTTGCCCAACGACTTCTCAGCATCGGCATCAACCTTAGCAATAATGACCTTGTCCTTTGCAGAAGCAAATTCGTGTGCAAGCTCCTCGTAGACCGGTGCAAGTGTTTTGCAATGCCCGCACCATGGGGCAAAAAATTCGACAAGAGCTGGCTTGCCTGCAAGAACAAGCTTGTCGAAGTTGGAAGGAATCAGATCTATGACTTCTGAATTTTGATATTTGGGAGGAGGGCCACCGCTGGATGCAAGAGATACGGTAGCACTAAAGCCAGCAAGGAGCAGGCTCCTGATAAGTACCATTTTGAGGTATTTTTAGGTGGTATTGGTGAGATATTTTAATAAATGGTAGGGCAGATGTCAGATGTACCTAGGAAGTTTGAGAAAGGAGGATTGAGCTGAAGGTTGCTAGATATGTGGCAAACAATAAGCTTTGAAATCGTTCAAGGACAGTTTCCAGTTTAACCGTCAGGGTATGTATAATCACGTGACAACAAACACCAACTCGACTCGGTAGATTTGTCGAGTACCGAATAGTTTCGCCATTGATCATCCTATGAACAGTAAGTAAATTCGTTAGACTTGAAAATTTAATACCTTTGCTGAGGTTGATACTGTACCTTTCGCTCAAGTAGAAAGATGTTCCCTATTATTGAGAGACTGGGGAACAAAATATTATCCTGCTTGATGTTTATTGGTTTTTTCATGAATTGTTTTACTATAGCACTATATGTTTCTTGCAATTGCTGCCCATTGCTCGTCTCGAGAAAGGTATAGAGTACAACTGTGCATTTGTTTCCCTCGCTGAGTTTGTAGTTCAAGTTGTATGCAATCCCCAGTAGTAGACCAATAAAAGTCTATGATGTGATGATGACTTTCAAAGTCCAGGCCGTCCATCAACAGGGCATATGCAGCATACAGTACCAGACCATATTGAAGAGAGATAGGGCGCCGCCTTTGCACCTGTCCTGCTTGCTTTCTCTTAATGAAGACATATACAGTATGTTTGTAGCGCACAAACAATGGTCGATTAAAGATTGGAGACGCGCGGTTACACGTCGCAGCGCACGTTGTGAGTTCCCTGTTAATAAATGCCCGTGATATATGTCCGAGAAGCCATCACGCGTTAATGCCTGCCTCCAGCTGGTATTTCCAAGCCACCTCCTGGTACGGAGGGTTGCGTGCAGTGGGATTGTTCTCTTCTGTGCTTTTCCCCTGTTTGGAATCGACGTTTTTAAGCTTATTTATGCGTATATACAGTATACTGTTGTATATGTATACCGATTTGGGTTGATCATACTTCGAAGTACATCGAGTTGCATATAAGGAAGCTAGGAAGTGGGAAGGTCGCCTTCACCCATGCCACGCCCTGCCATGGTCCTATGGCGGACAGTTTCTCCTGCTGGGGTTGATTCCAGTCTAGATCTTGAACTGTACTTAAAAGCTCAGCCTCACGCCCTGTTATATGTATTACTGTAAGTTAGATACATCGTAAATCGGAATCCACCCACTGGGTCCATCACTTACAGCGAGATGGTCGTCTGGATGTTGGATTATAGTGTATTGTTGCAAGTGTAGGAAACCCTCAGGAATCCAATCCAATCCAATCCAATCCAAGCCGAGCCGAGCAGCACTGCCTTCGAAGCTGGCATATAAGTAGTAAATTGTAAAGTGTGTAATATAAAATCATGTCCCCATGATCCATGACCGCCGTGTCGAGATTGGCTGAGCACAAGCTCCGTCCTTCCAACAACAGTAGCGGCGGCTGTCGTGCACCATTCCCACCACCACCACCACCGTAACCCCGGTCAGCACACAGGCCAGCCTCAGTCCGTGCCAATCTACGTGCCAACGTCCCATCTCGAACGTGCGGGATTTTGGATCTTCTTCCTGTCGCACATCTACTTAGACGGGCCTGCTCGGATTATTAAACCCAATCCCCCCCCCTTTCCCAAAAGGCAGCAAGCAGAAAGGACCAAAGCTACCTTACCTATCAAAGTCAATGAGTCCTATTCGCCAATCCTACAGTCATGGAGTCGCCTCGCCTGGGCAAACAGTTTGCCACGCACGGCAAATGGGCTACTACGCAAGACTGGGAGCGCATGAAGCTTCCGATAAGAGAGTTGTATTTGGATAAAGACAAAACCCTCACCAAGGTCATGGAGGTAATGGAGAAGGACTATGGGTTTCGAGCTACGTATGTTGAACTCTGTATACCCGGTGCCTATCGTCTTGTTCGGGGGGAGGAAAGGGAATAGCATATGTTGTGATGTCTACCTAGTTTATTTGCAATACCTAGCGCGACCGACTTTGGAAGAGTCCAATGCGCATATACGAAGCGAAGCTCAGTCGCTAACCCTTCGTAGGAGAAAGATGTACATCAGTCGTTTTGGGAAATGGGGATATAATAAAAACAACCGCAAAGGTGACATGTTATTTGTACTGAACAAGAAAGCAAAACGCGACGCCATGGGGAAAAAGTCGGAGTTTGTGGTTCGCGGAAGACTCTTGACGGAAGATGATATCCACCAGTACTTATCCCGGACGAAGGAGTCGGCGCCGGTCCTGGATGATACTCCTCAAACACCAGCTTTCATAACCTACAGAACCCCTCCCTCGTCGCCTCAACTTATGAAGTCCAAGCCAAGTACAGATCGAGGAATTGCAGACCACTTGTTAACATATGCTCTGTCAACTAAGAGCAAGAGGTCTGCTAGTCATTGCTCGACTGATTCTGGCCATACCAGTGGAGCTCTCACCCTCTCTGATGGTTCAGTAATAACATATCTCGATTCCGAAGATGCTCGGCGTATATTCACACCTAATTCTGAAATGTCTCCGCAGCCATCGTCGCCAAAGTTTTTCGGGATACCGGAGGAACTATTCTTCAACATCGACCTTTACTTTGACGCATCATTCCAGAGTGGTAAATGGATGTTGGATGAGAAGGGAATATGTGTGAGCACGGTCACATCCAGGACAGATGACATTACTACATTCATCGACGCTTGTCGCACAGCTGGAGCATTGGTTAAAGCCCGGTCCTTCGTTGAAGCGAGGAAGATGCTCTCTCGCGCCTGCAATCTTGTTCGCGACATTCTCGAACGAGAGGACCCTAGAACTATCGCTGGCTTTTGCGATACTTTCAACATGCTACTAAGAGACGGACATGTGCAAATCGTCAATGTTTTGAAGAGATACATTAGCGAAATGGCGACCATCATTCTGAGGGAGCGTGCCAACCACCCCTGGTTCAAGGTTTGGCATCTGTTAGGTATGGTCGAGATGGAAACCATCGCAGACGTTACCCTTCAATCATGGAAATGCACTAGTACGGCATTGCAAAACAACGTTGGCCGATACACGAAGGAGGCTGTAGACTGCTATATCGATTACATTCAAGGAGCATACACCAGCGACAATGCGACCACCAATGATTACGTTGCCGAAGAATCACTCCTACGCTCCTTCCTTCAAGAGTGTCTCCAAGTGTTCGAAGATCCACGAGAGATTCCCTCCATCGTCGTCTTCAACCTAGGCATCAACCTAAACCGTCAGGGCCGTTTCGCCGAAGCCGAGGTCCTGGCCAAAAACATCCTCATGAACGCGCAATTCCGGATCCGGGAGCTCGGCCTCATAGAAGGGCCCATCTACACCGGCCTATTCCAAGAGGAAATCCGCGGCTACTTCCTGCAAGCGCGAGCACAGTACTGGCAAGGGAAATTTGACGTGGCAGAGAAGAACGTGCGCGCCGCCATTGCCTGCGCCGACAATATGGAAGGCGCCAACAACCCCTTCTCCGTCAACAAGCGCGTCCTGCTAGAATCTTGGCTGCGCGAATGGGGTCGCGACGCGGACGCGGATGCCGTCAAGGCATACAACGATAGCTTGCTGAGCGGCGAAGACACGGATTCCGATATCGAAGAACTGCAAAGCACTTGAAAGAAGCACCCGGGTTTTTTTTAAAAAACAAATATTGGCTTCTAGATCTAGTAAAGAAACCAAAGCGAGATACATATCTAAATCGGCTGCATGAATAGCTCGAAAGGCTTCTGTTGCAACATGGAAAGAATATATGCCTTGGGATACACAAGATATCCCATCTGGATGACTCGCCCTCGAAATGGAATGAGGGAGTACCGAAGACATACTATCTCTTCTAGCCTCCCAGCGCCATGCCAGTTTCCACGCGCAGTTTAGCTACCCAAAGGAATTCAATACCGCTCGCTCCATCGAGGGGAAACGATAAACCCACCCACTCACCCACCCCATTGATTGATGGCATAACAAATCATTGTCAATGTCCATGACATATGAAAACTTACATATGGAAAAAAGGGGGCAGAGAGTAAGTGGAAAATCGTATAGATGAGCTCGCTCGCCATAGGGTGGTGGTGGTGAGATATATATTAAGAAGAAAGGAAGGAAGGAAGGAAGATGGAAAGATGGAAAGATCGATGCATGTATAGATAGGGTAGGTGGGTGCTTGCAGCTACAGAAGAAGCTTCAATATGTGTATGATGCGGTGGGAGGAATGAACAAGACAGTCTGTATAAGATCTAAAGAAGCTTCTCTCTTTCTTTCTTTCTTCGATGTAAAAGCTCAAGCATGTATCAATAAGCTTAAACAAGAGGAAGGGATGAATGGATGAAGGGAGGAGGATGATAATGGTGCTGAAGAAGGTAATTCGGAAGGAATGGCACGATAGGAAGGGAAATAGCTAGCATAGTTTACCATTTTACCACATAAGGTAACAATATAGAACCATATATTATGTTTTTTGGTTATATGCTTATGAGGTATGTATGTATTATATATATATATAAGAGATAGATTGATGAAACATCTGATTTTATTCTTTATCCATCCAAAATTCGCCCACTATATATATAGGTATAAAACCCCAACCCAGTCCGTACATATATCTGATGAAGAAAAAGTACGGATAAAAGACAAGAGCCACCAACCAACCAATCACATTAACACCAATTCTATTAACCCTCCCCCCCCACCCCCCAAAAAGAGGTTAAAACATATGCGAATTCCCTCCATGCTTGTTGAATCATCGCCGGAGACGCCCAAAAGATTCCCCATCACTCCTAACTTCTTTTTTCCCCATCAAGATCCGTACCCACATATACACATAAAACCAAAACTCCTTTTGGGTATTCACAAATTATCCATTCCAGTAATGATGATTGAGAAAAGACGGGACCTTAACCGCTGGCTTGCGCAACATCAGGCCCCTCACGATTGTACCTGGCGAATCCCTCGCTGTTGAACATGAAATTCCGATCAATATCCATACTCCTCGCAATGCGACCTCCAGGGGTGCGTGGGTTGGCGATGTTAACCCTACCATGCGAGGTAGCACGATGCTCATCCTCTTCCTCCTCTTCATCATCGTCGTACGCTTCTCCTAATCGTGCGAAATAGTCTGCTAATCCATCGTGTGAGGGTGTGCCAACTATGTGGTCATACTGGGGTGGAGGGGTCGCTAGTGGCGGAGGAGGTTCCTCCTCATCAAACGCAGGTGGGTTGTACGAGGGGTGGCGCATCATATATAGAGGTCTTTGAGCAGCTGCTTGGGATGGCTGTGCAGGGACTTCATAGGGACGTTCAACACCGCCATCGCTACCGCCTGACAGATGGGCTTGCGGCGGAGGTGCAAGAGTGGTAAATGTCTCAGCCCGTTCTGGTCGTAGGAGATCCATGCTGTTAAGCGTAGGGACCGCTTCGCTAGATGATGTAGGTGTAGCATTTTTGACCGCCGAGTTGGGGCAGCCGCATATGTGCTGTCTGCTAAGCGAATTGGTATTTGGGCCAGAGTACTCAGGCAGTGCCAAATTGTCGCGAGTTGCACGACAGTTGAGCACAGTGAACGGGGAGTCAATCGATATTTCGAAATGGCGTCTCTTGGCCTCGGGGTCGTCGCTATCTTTTCGAGATATCCGCATGACGATCTAAAGTACGTTAACAAAGCACTCTTGCTTTCAAAAAGAAGAACCCAAAAAATTGGGAACATACCTTGATCCAATGATGCACATTGACATTCTTCCAGGTGCAATCGTGCGTCATCCTCTTAGTAGGATCCTTCTCCATCATCTCACAAGTTGGCAACTGAACCTGCATCTCAATCTCGGTCGCGGCATTGAAATGCTCCAATCCCAAGTCAATATCACCCAATAAATTGTCCGATGGTTCTGGAAGAGGTGCTGAATTGCCTGTCATCCTTCTAACCCTTTCGGCTTGAGCTCTGGCCTTTAGTCTTGATTCGGGATCTAGTTCTCCCCCCGCTAAAACCCTAATATCTGAATTGCTATATTCTTTCGCGAGAGGTTTTCCTGCGGTTTTTTCTAGCAAAAGAATCTTCCGGCCTTGACCATGCGTATCCCTCCTAGCCACCTTTTTGTCATTTGTGAAATACTCGACATTTTCGCTAACATAAACCTTCAATTTGTGGACCTGTACTTTCGCTAAAGGCGTGAGCTTGAATGCTATTGGAATCTTAGATCCTAGAGGAAACGATTTCCCGGAGATTATGATGTCATAGTGCAATTGATCCTCCCATTTCCGACTTATTGAAATTGGTTCCACCAACTCCAGCGAATCTTCAGATGGAGATCTGACCACCAATACTTCCTTTGAGCCTGACAGATTTGATTTGAATGTTCCCGATCTTTCAACTAAGCACTCCAACGTCCATTTTACAGAAGCTGACGGCAAGCTCGTTGTCTCTGGGCTGTTATTGTCTATCGACAACTCAAAGGGATACTCGTACACCCCTGGATGAAAAGTCTTGAAACCCTTCTGTGCTGGCGTCGGTCCAAATGGCGAATCTCCTTTCTGAAAGCTACGAGCCTGTACATTCTGCAATGAAAGCCTCTTGGCTTCTTTTGAAGTTAATCCTGTTCCAACCTTAGATCCTCGGCTTCCCAACATCGGTATCGAGAAGGACGATTGAGACCCATTCCCATTATTTCCGAGATTTGAGGAGGAAAGATTGCTTAGATTGGTGACGGAAGAGTTTGTAGAACCTGGTCGTAATGTATAACTACACAAGGAACCATATCCATTTTCAGAGCCTGGAAATTGGGCATTGAAGAATGGAATTGTCTGGTTTCTTAACGACTCCTCTTCATAAGTATCAACTTTGGTAGGCGGGATGCCTAAATACATTAATTAGCCTTTCATCTTGGAAGCTCCAGAGAATTCCCTACCTTCCGGCCATTCAGTGCGCGCCTTCCCCATAAACTTCAGGCTGACGGCCTTGATTTTCACACTTTTGGTGATCTTCAACTGAAACTTCCCACGAACCATGGCCTGTGAATGGTGGTGCGAGTCTCTCGTCGTTCCGTCATGGTCGAGGCCGGTCAAGAACGTAGTTGGCTCTGCTAGTGAAATAAAACAAGATATCCCTCCACCTGAGGCAACTGGTTTCTCCTGTTCCGTGACACTACTGCTAGATGCGGCCGATAATGCGCGATTTCTACTTGACCTTTCTGCGGTAAGTATCCCTCGGCTGTCGAGTGATGGCCTCGACATGCTCGCGTCCCCTGGTACCACTGCTGTTGGCATAATCGGCCTCTGCTGCATTCGTGCTGCCGCACTTCCTCCCTCCAAAGCCGGTTCTTGTGGTGTCGTTGGAGACGTGGATTGTGGAGTTGCCGCGGAGGACGATGAAGCTGTGGAAGATGTGGAAAAGGACGAGAAGACCGAGCCTAACACCCGTTTTGCGTTCTCCCGTGAAGCCAGTTTTCCTACCTCTATGCTCAGTCGAGAAGGTTTCCTGCGTTGTTTCGGCGGTGGCTGGGGGCGTAACTCGTAGGGAACGAAACCGGCGGGCGAACGAATAATATGTATTGAATGTGGACGTCTTCCTCGAGGTCTACAAGGCGGATCTGGGAACTGCCACCGGTCGCTGACTTGGGAAGCTTCACCAGGAGTATATGCTAGATATCCCCGCGTACTATTGAGTGCGATTGCGGAAGCTGGCATGGTTGTACGTTAGCATATAAATTCCTGTGAACTTCGGGAAACTGCTAAAGGGGTGCTGCCATGGGCATGTATATGTTTTATTTTCTGGCCCTGGCCCTGGCCAGGGCTGCCATGATGCCATGATGCACTTGCATGAAAATGCAGCCCAGAGGGTATAGATGCTGGCATCCAGTCATAAGATGAAATGAACGAGGAGTGCCCTTTGCGATCGATGCATCACCAGGACTGGCCAGCGGAGTTGGGCCTGGTCATGCTCCCGTACGAATACCAGAGCAGCAGGCGAACGAATGTGGGGGGCTTGGAATGTATCAATCGGATAGTATGGCATAGTATAGTAGTATACATACCGGTATGGGGTGTCGTGTGGGA
>Ga0247734_1002039_pt1 | contig 14079 bp, 14 predicted proteins | sample UWRJL103311B2_FD_180933 | JGI IMG/M metagenome (GOLD analysis project Ga0247734, IMG submission 180933) | Plant litter microbial communities from Arlington Agricultural Research Station in Wisconsin, United States - UWRJ-L103-311B-2 | ecosystem: Environmental > Terrestrial > Plant litter >... | reverse complement strand
AGCTGCATGCCCCTTGGATTAAAGCGTATCTCAAGGCTTTAGATCCCTCGCAATTGAGTGATAAAGAGACTTATTTTGGCGACCGGATACATATCTTCAAGAACCTCCGACATCTTACTCACGTCAATGGCTTCCAATCTTCGATGAATGTACTCCGGAGACACAATGCACCGTATCACATCGCCGTTGTCCCAGTCGGCCGTGGGTGGCAAGATAACCTAAAGGCACATATAGCATCACATGGAATGGTCATTGTTATACCTAAGGGACTTCAGCGATCAGAACTCTTCCTTCCAAGACAGGTTTCTGAAAAGTTTGACCCTGATGTGGTTAAACCATGGTTAAAGTGTTGCGAGGGTCACAAAACCCTTTGCAAGGCAAAATCCCCTTGGCCTAGGGTCCCGGGAATGAAGTTGATCGACTGTTATTCTGAGGACCTGAATATCAAGGACCATTGCCACCTCGACAAATATGTAGCGCTCAGCTATGTATGGGGAAGCCCTGCCCCAGATAAAACGCTAACATTCGTAACAACTGGGAACGAAACACCGCAAGGAGATCAATGCATAAAGGTCAAAACGGAATTGCTTCAGCTGAGTGCTGACTCCTCTCAACACATTTCGAGATTGAAGCCGAATTCCATTTTAGAGGCGTCCGACCTAAATCAAACCTCAGCTATGGTGGTCCAAACAACCCATTCTGCTACCGCTACACCCGACAAGAAACCGCTTTCGAGACTTCCCAACGAGATTCCTCTAACTATTCAAGATGCTATTAAAGTAACTAAAGACCTTGGCTACCAATTCCTCTGGGTAGATAAGTATTGCATCGATCAGAACAGCGAAATCGACAAGCAGAGGCAATTTAGCCGTATGGGTGACATCTACTCTGGTGCCCAGGTAACGATTTTTGCATTGGGACCTGGGGAAAATTATGGACTACCTGGTGTGAGCTTGAGACCCCGGAATACGCAACAGCAAGGCACGACAATCGGCAAGTATGAGTTTATATCCACAATGTCTGACCCGCATATTTCCATTAATAAATCCAAATGGTCGACCAGAGGATGGACTTATCAAGAAGGATTGTTTTCTTGTCGTCGTCTATTCTTCACCGACTACCAATCATATTTCGAATGTAATGCAATGAATTGCGTGGAAACGTTCAAGAGCAACCTGAAAATTCTACATATTGAAAGCGGCCAACGTTTTAGGGCGTATCATCGCGCCGGACAGTTTGTGTGCGGTAACTCTAATAAATTCTCCCATCTCAATGTCAGGAAAAACAATGCAAACCACCGAAAAATTGACACCATCCGCAGGTGTCAATACCACATCCAGGAGTACACCAAGAGAGAGTTGACAAACAAGGATGATATCTTGAACGCATTTTCAGGTATAGCCAGCTTCTACGCCAAAACGACAGCAAAGATAGTTAGCCTAGCTGGAATACCTGTTCCTTTCCCAATTGCATTGTCAGTTGATACGGCACGGGCTCACCTAGATCATCTCAGCTATGCTTTGGCCTGGACACATCGTATTCACAAGTTTAGTGAACCAGGATTGAAGAATCCCAAACGCCGGTCAGCAATCACACGCGCACAAACACCATGGAGTCCATCCGATAATCCCGAACCACGACGTAGAGTAGGATTCCCATCTTGGTCATGGGCTGGGTGGTTTGGAGAAATTGTCTTAAGACAGGATCTTCCCTACTGCTGGACCAGTCATCTGAGCTCTGTACAGATGGGCTTTCGAGGAGACGCAATCCTAAGAGACTACACATGGTTGACAAAGTTCACATATCACAGGCCTGTCATCATTCAGAAGCTTCTAAAAGCAGACGAATTGCGTTTCGACGCATTTGTTCTTAACCCTGAGAAGCTGAAACTCTGGGAGAAAGATCCACATATGCCATCCAGGCAGCGACCTTCTAAGGCCATACATATTAAACTTTCACGGGGACCATGTACATTAGAAACGTTCCACCAAAGGCTAATGAATGGAGAACTTGAGTGTTTGGTATTAGGAACTTATGGGGAACCACGTGAGGATATCTTCAAAGCTATCCAGGCCGCGGACAAGAAGGCTCCGAAGGCTCGCAAGGGTCGGATTGGTTTATTTGAGCGCTTCGATCCAGATGCTATTATCTGCCTCATTGTCCATACGGTGAACAGAACCTCCTTTCGGAGAGGACTCCTCACCATCGAGTCTCAGGTCTCAGGTGGAGAATGTGCATTGCAGGCATTGGATTTGGGGCCAAAAAGACGTTTTATACTAAATTAAATGATGGGGTTCTGAAAATGTTCGCTACGGAGGCTAACTTGACTGTACTATTTCTTTTTCATTAGTTCTTGTAAGGAAGCAAATTGATTAAAGCGGTGCTCTGCCATAAAGAGTTCTACATAGGCATTCACGACACCATGAACCTTCTCGATATCGCCTCTTCCAGCACACCGCCCCCCAAAAAACAACAGAGTCTCAAAGGACAAATATTGATGTGAACAGTTTCTACACGACCGATATTGGAGAAGAGGTACTAGTGTACAGTCATGCACGTGACATGGACTCGGCTGACATTGGCCCGCTTGGAAATAAGCTTCATCCTTCCGTCGGCACATTATCTCTCCATCTGATTTATATTTAAAACCTCAGCTGAGCATGTCCAGACCGGCCGATCTTACAGATCCAGCACTCCAGCATTTGCTCCAGCTCGCTTCGATGTAGGTGGAGGCGAGGTGTTTCTTTTGTGTGCTCGGTAGGTAGTCTTCCCTTTCTCTAAGCCCATTCATCTACTCTCCTATATCAAAAAGGCACGGTAGGATGAAATTTAAGCTTTTAGTTGCGCTAGCCTAGCCTCATCTTGCCTGCCAGAGAGACCAATGTTGGATTGAGGCCAAACGGCTGCTCCCGCTCCCTCGGGGAAAGGGCTAATATTACGCTCCATGTGCGAGGCTCTGCAGAAAATTATGGCCAATTAACTACCCGTGTCCTTCACTACCAACTACAATTAGTGATATTCCCCGCATTACCATCCTACTGCTGCTCCTCCACATAGGAAGATTCATGCAAGGCATTCTTTTACCACTTGGTTTGCCAAAATGGCCACGAACACTCCTCCCAGCATATGCTGTGCCTCATTGCAAATGGGACTTTTCCCATGCTTGGAATCTAGAGGTGGAAGTGCGTCCTTGAAGAAGGCTATGCGTATAGCATTTCCCTGGCTATTTTGCCATGATCATGTCCTTAATACCTGGCAACTGGCAAACCGGACTTATTTAGGCTATCCCATGTTCATCGATCCTTCTGTAGGATCTTGCAAAGCCCTGGAACTTGGGAATGTTTACATTGCATTTGACCTTCATGGAAGACCTTGGTATGCTTCCATAGCTCCTAAAGGAAGTAGAGAGCTTGGAAACGGGTAAACTCTATGCCTTGAAACCCTCTTCGAAATGTATAAAGCAAGTATGGTTTCTCTCCAATTTTCTATCTCATCATTCGCATCACAATCATCTTCTCAATACAGCATACTATAGCAACAATTAAAACATTGATCAGTCGCATAGGTTGCTCTCCAATACTTCCAACCAACCTCTTCAGATTACCCAGTCCAACACTTTGATCAAACAAATTTCGATCACCATTCCATTTTTTCAAAATGCAGTTCTCCACCACCATTCTTACAGCTCTTTTCCTCACCTCATCCGTCTTTGTTAGCGCCCTTCCTCAAGCTCCAGATGCCTCGCTTGCAATCCCCGAGCTTGAAGACTCTGCCAGCGCTCTAAACGCTACTGGAACCGACGAAGGGATTGATGATAATCTAGATGGAGAGCCAGACTTCGATCCAGCGGCATTGACCCAGGACGAAGGCGCCATCAAGCTCGCCGACCGTTCGCTCTATGATGAGGCCGACGGATTCGAGGCCGAAGGCCAGGCAGTGGAGGAAAGCCGCATCGAGTCTCGCAAAACCGCCGCGCAAAAGGTTGTTGACTGCGCACGCTCCTACAAGGGCACCAAGTATAAGTTCGGTGCCTGCAAAGCCAGCGCACCATTCGGTCCTCAGAACGGCTACATGGACTGTTCCTGCCTCTCCCGCACCTGCACCAAGAAGGGTGCTGGAGTCACCATCCCCCGCACAACCAAGACCCAATACCCAACCCGCGTCGGCAGGTGCCATAAGGTGGCCCGCAAGTCGGCTAAGCCCGGAGATCTGGTCTTCTGGGGATGCAAGGGCAGCTCCACCCGTGGCATTCACCACGTCGGCATCTACAGCAAGAAAAACTTCATCGTTCACGCCCCTAAGCCCGGTAAGACTGTTCAGGAGGTCAAGATCTGGTCTGCCGAGATCTGCCCCAGTGTCGTTCGCTGTTGGTAAATTGGGACTTTTAGATCACCGGACATTGATCTAAAAGACTTATATGTTTGGAGTATCTAGAGCATCGGGAGAATTGGAGCATGGCGCGATGGAGCATTAGAAGATCATAGACATCATTTGGCGTTTAGTCCTTTTTGTTTTTGTTTTTTTTGTTAGCATTTTGCTTGTTTGGGTCTGATTTTTAGATGGTTTCCGCGCTCTCGTTCAGGCGTTTTCGGAGTTATCTGATTACCGCTTCTCGTTTATAGAAAATGAAATTTTTTCATCTTCAAGTTTTTCTCTTTGGTGCTGCTGCCTGTGCCAATAATGAATTCTCCTCTCAACTCCAACAAAGCTCGCTAAAGGTTTAAAGGGGCTTCCCTCGCTAAAAAAGAAATTATTACCTGATCAATCAGGCATTTATTATCATCATCAAAACGCTGTTCTTTTAGCCACATAAATAGGGAAGAAGAGATATAGAAAGCAGATATGGAGATTAACCACGCGGTACATCTTCTCAGGGCTTTAGAAATCAAATAAACTGAAATACAAACATGTGGTTGGTCATTGTGTCCCCTACAAAGCTCTCGCAAGTATTTGAAAGGTCTTCCTATAGCCAATTTAGTAAGGCTTTGTCCAGTCACCTACCTTCAGCTTCTGCCAGGTGCCCCTACTATTAAACAATATCCATGCTCAGCAACAGCAACAGATTCTCCCACCAACATTCATCAACTGAGCAACGATCGTTTCTACGCGCGCTAGAATATTTCTTAAAACTCAATGTTTAAAGAGCGTCGGGAAGCGTATCGGCGCCGCTACGACTCAAATCTCGACAAGCAATTTTCAAACGTTGATCGTGTTTCAGCGATCTGGGGAGATAAATGACCGTAAGGTCAATACTTGCATGCAGCTGCCTGCATGCCTACGTAACCCAAGAAATTTTATATCCCTTTCACGAGGAGTTCTCGACCAGATCTATACGTCATGCCTCCTAGTATCACCTTTACCCATAACAGTATGGCCCGGCACAACCTAGATGGAAGAGTTCTAGTATCCGAAGAAGCCGAACGACTGTCCTAAAGTGTCTGACAGCGAGCTCAATTTCGCCCATTATCAGGCTAATCCATTTCGATACGGAACTGTCGTTGATCGCATTAATCGCATTGTGGACTATTTGGCTATAGCTTCAAGCCTGCACGGTTCTGCTCTTGGTCTCCTTCGATGCCATTCTATTGTCACCAGTGATGTAGCTAGTATCTTTAATGGGATTGCCATCTTCTCGTTTCTCGGCTCACATAATTGGTACTCTATTATCTCGTGGCTTAAGGAAATTGCGCCCCAGAACAGGAACCACTTAACAAAGTTGGCGATTGACATCCCTTGTCCAATGCATGTGTGGCTGGAAAGTGATGGCTTGCGCGTTGAGGCAAGTGGAATTAATACGAGTTTCCAGCGTCATCCCTGTCTTCAATTACCTGAGAGGCCATTGGAAGTAATCATGGAAAACAATAACCCTGCTGTCGAAAACCTTTCTGAGATATTAGGGCCAACTGGACCGGAATTGAACATCTGCTTCTTACCTAGGTATGGGTATATTTCAGGCTATGAAATAATATCATATTTACGAAGGTTGCAAGTCTTGGTATTTTGGCATGGACTTGCCCAGATTAATTGAAGCATTACGGGCTCAGCATACTGGGAACTCAAACGTCGCTCAGTGTGTTAAAGTCACATGGGAAGTAGAAGACAATGCAGAGTTATTTATAAAAAAGGAGCCAAATATAGAGGCGGGAAGCTGGGATATTTTGAAATAACATAGATCAGAATTCTTTCAAAAAGGGAGTCCTCATGGCGATCCCGAATACCGAGATTAGATAGAGGCTACCATCAAGTTTACTCTAAGAAGGCAAAACCTTGCAGGAGGAATTATGGCTGAAGGACCTTATCTGTATTCAGATTTGGAATACTAAAACGATAGCCATATTTAAGCCAACTCTCGGCATACTATTTACTCTGATTGAATCTTAGGTGGTGCAGGAAGAGTGTTGGGATTAGTTAGTCTACTGCTGGACGAAAAAAAAGTGGCCGTAAAAGTGTCGTAGCCTCAAGGCTCTAACTTTATTAGTAAACCAAGCAAAGCTTTCGATCGACTCTTCTTGCACAGGATCAAACTCTGAAAGGGGAAAAGGCGGCCAGGGTTACCTTGTTGTAGCAAGAAGCTTATTATAGACCGTAATTTAAGAAAAGAATAACCCTGCTTCGTGTAACTCGATATAAATTATACACGCCATGCCCCCAAATTGCCTTTCCACCTGGGAGCGAAGATTTACACACAAGGGCAAGGCAAGCAGCTGATATAAGCACACTCAATATCGGACATGCCGAAGACCGATTCGATGTGCAGAACAGCTTATCGATTTATGAAGCCCCATTGTGTACAGACTGCTTAGTGTATACAAACAGAAAATAGTAGAGAAAATCACCATTTGTTGTGTGGCAAAACACATCATCCTGTTTAGAAACGCTATGAAATTCTGTGAGCTGCAGGCAAAAAGAAGGCATTATTCTATCATGACAACGGATTCGCATCCAGCATTTTCTAAAATTTCGCAGAGATCCCCCGCCAAAGAAAGAATATATCGCATTAACACAGAGAAATATTTCCACCAATGTTCCCGAAATCTGTCTGCCGGGCTATTTACCACCACCGTTTTTTCTTTTTCTGATACCGAAAAGGCTACTTTTGCCATCCTGCTTTTTTCCTTCTCCTTTACTGTTGGCCGCTTGTTCTTTGGTAGGACCATTTGACTTGCTCCCTTTGGTAGTTGCATCTGCCTGCTTTCCGTCGGCTTTGGCCCCATCCTTCTTTGGTGATTGGTTTACCTCTTCATCAAGCTCCTTGAGATATTCGTCCCGAGCCTTTTTGGCCTTTTCAAACTTCTCGGTCTCTTTCTCAAGCTTAGACTTTGTCTTGGCAATGTCGGCGGCGTTGTCGGAGGTTTCGTTCCCATAATCTTTGAGTTCTCGTTTGAGGGTTTTAATCTCATTCTCATGACGTTTCATCTGACCTTTGAGATTAGTAGCCTTTGGGTCTATTACAGGTTAGTGTTCTGATTTTGCCGGAAGGATGTATACTGTACCGGTCACGCCTTTATACTGAACACTTTCTCTCCCAGCTTGAAAATTTGGTGGTAACAGGATATTGTGCTTGGCAATAGAACGGGCTCCAATAACCAAGTGATACTCTGGATTTGACATGACCAGGAAACGCATGTTTCGAAATAGACGAGTACTTCCAGCATGATACCAAGTTATGATTACGGCTGCTTCGGGTATGAGTTTGTGGTTGCTGGCAGAAAGTCCACCTTCTCTCTCTACTGGATTTAGGGGCAGGAATTCGGATTCCGGGTACTCAAGATCTTCCACTACAAAGGTTTTCGATACAAAATTCCCTTGGTGATTTCCTGTATCGATAGTGCATCTCGCTAGCTTTGGCACATGGAGTCCGTCTGCATCCTTTCTTTTTGATAATGCGTTGACATTCACTAGATATGGAGAGCCACGATTAGACTGAATGGAATATTAGCATATAGACAAAATACAATAGAAATATTCCGACTACCTGATATTCGAAGTTATCTATCCCATTTATTTTCGCTTTCTCCGCCATCTTTCTTGTCATCCTCTCAGGACTGAGCAGTCCATAAAGAATTTCAAGGCGTGAGATAGGCTTGATTGTGATATCCAGCGTCCCGGTCCGAGAAAACTGAGTGACCGAGTTATGTTCCTCCTTACCATTATAACAGTCGTCTTCCACGATAGTTGTTCCTGATCTATTAGACTTTACAGATGCTGCTCGGCTTCGACTAGGAGATCTTTCGGCGGTTCTTTCGGCGGTTATTGGAGAGAGGCTTTCACCTTTTCGATGTTGGATTTGTTCTGCAGAGTGGTTAGTTATTACTACAAGACGACGTAAGTTTCAGATAGCTACCTTTTGGCGATTCCATGGTACCCACTTCGTGTGCTACGTATGCGCTTTTGCTTCAGCTAGACAGGACCCCCAGAAATGTGCGTGATGATTCGATAAAGATTCCGAGACAGAGGTTCTGTTCTTTTTATACACGCTTGTACAGCCTATTGGCGAACCACTCTGTTGGGACTGCCTTGTATGACATTTGAGACACTGATGGGCAAACTTAAAGGCTGAAAGAGCTTTAGAGCAGGATTTCCTTAGGTGAGAAATATCTATTCGAGGCCCGATGGAATAGTACTACTCGATAAAGGTTTTCCGAACTCACAAGGTAGCTGCTGACATGGCGGTGTCACTTAGGCGAATATTTAACTATCTGAGAATGGCTACCGAAGCCATTGTGGGCCACACGCTCATCAAATAATTGAAGCCGGGGCCGTCGTTGGGGAGGCTAGCGTGTCATTCCGTCGGTCCAGGTGTTGTCTATGGGACAGGTTTGGCTGGTGTCTAAGAGACTACACCCCCTTTCACAACTAGTCAGAAGAATTATACCAGTCTGCCAAAAGCAAGTTTTCCCATTCGTAGCCCCCATGCCGAGATTGGGTGAATTATCAAAGGCATGGGGACCTGAGGAGTGAATAGTCTCCACCTCTCTTTCTGGTTTTGATTCATTGGCGGCTTGAGGATTCCGCCACGAGCCATTCCAGATTTGGCGGGCCCTAAGCACGTATTCCGGTGCTAGTCCTGAATCTTGTCAGTCCCATCATTTTGATAATTTCCCAGACTTGATATCCTTGATTTGGAGAGAAAAAGCACACAATATCTTGCCACGGTGAGGGAAATATGAATGAGTGTTGGCTGGCTACCTATACCCCTTATAAGCTTAAATTCCAATGCAGGTCGAGAATGAGGCTCCTATCTTCTCCAAGATTGCGTTGCTTAAACTTCCTGCAACGAGGCTACTCGGCATCCAAAAAGTGTGGTTACACAAAGAAAGGTGGTGCGGTAGCATCAGCCTGTGTTGTCCTGTGTTGTGCCGTGTCCACCACAGAAAAGTTTTCTTGCCTACGCCACTCGATTGCGAGCATCTTCTGCGCCGGTGTATGTTGGCCTTATAAATATTATCTCCATATATATACAGAACTGTTTTCCTGAGGTTTTAGGTGAAATTTATTTGATCAGCCTTGTGATATAACTTTTTGGCGGCTACCATTCTAAACAAAAACGAGACAAGGAGAAGCATCTGCTGAACCTCTCAGTCAGCCAAAGGTCAAGTATAACCCCCATTATAGCCAGACGCAGTAACATGGCTTGGGGGCTATGTATGCATCTATTCGTTGGCATCATACAAACCATGCAGCACTTACTGCACTAGGTCTTTGTAAGCGAATTATAATGTTGTGATCTATCTTACGGCTTGAGGTCATCAGTATCGTGAAAAACATTAGAGAGGCCTTGAATATTTGATTTTGCACTGAACAAGATTGTCCTATTTCGCGCACACTGCAAGAAAGCAGTTAAAGGGTACACACACTCTGCTGAAGTGATTTGAGGACTTAACAACATAGCCAGCCGGCTAACTCAGGTATTGTGGAGCGCAGCCTTACGCAACTAATTCTATCACTTTCAACCAAAGACGGATGGTTAATCGCCCCAATCATGGCGGTCGGTGCGTAAATCGATTCACTTATCGGCAGCTTGCTTCTAGGCTCTGCTGTTGCCATATTTTGTGATCAGTTCTGTATATTAAGGCTGGAATGGCTGCAGGAGTACTGCAGAAACTGGTGGCCGAGAGGCTGAGGGATTAGCCCGTTACCCCTCCCTCTGATCAACCAGTTCAGAATGATAAGTAACCATGAATCCAAGCTTCAAGTTTACAATAGTAGTATTTTGTATGTTTTGTTGAAAATTCATAGCTTTGCACCATGACTATATCTCGTTCAAGTGTTAAGTCTTCACGGAGCTCGAGCGAGTCCAACACTATTTGCAATCCTAACTCTGCCGTAGCGACACCTAATTCACCAGAGTTTCCAAAACAAGAAACATGTGTCAATACAAATGACATCCAGGATGATGGAGTGGAAGAAAATGACCCGGAAGATGACTTGGAACGACCTGTGTCTGGGTGGCCAAAGGTAGCTTTGCTAATGGCCCAGACTCCTGACTTTGCATCGTTCTCGAGATTTCGTGATTTAAATATCAAGAGTCTTCTATATTACCAGAGCGAATTGACGAGCATAAGGAAGAGTCTACATAAACAGGAGTGGAAAGACTACCGGCTAGGTGCTGAGGATGAGAAACACGAGTACTGTAATCGCGCGGATTACCTCGTGAATTCTAAAGAAAGTGGGGGGGAACCTAGCAAGCAATGGGCTTTGGTGCTGAAAATGAGGTCTGTCTTGAAGGAATACAGTGAGTTTTGCCATGTCAAGTATCCCGACACGTTTCAATTAAATTCACAGATGAGGCACTTCTCCAATTCTCTCAAATCTCAGCTCTGCCAGAGCCAAATTATTGTAACATCAAAACCCTCAGAACATGGCTAAGAGAGGGTGAAGCAGGCGACTTTTGTATAGGGGGAAAGGGGGAGCAGTTGACGTGGGGAGATATATTTGAATCAGAAAATGACGAGCCTGGGTCTTTAAAACGTCAGTTTTTCCGCATGCTATGGCGACTCATCTGGCCTAAATCAACTTCCTCCAAGACAGAAGACCTGGATCTGGTAGCCACTCGACCGCATCGCAGAGTTGACGGCTTCACAAAATGGGTAGCAAAAGAGTTTGTGCCATTTCATAACAATGTAACGAAACGTACAAATCGCAAGAACAAGCCGAGCCAACGAGATCTCGAGAAAGGACAACAACGTAAGCGTAGGAAGAAATCTAATTCTACTAGAAAGAACCTACAAAAGGAGACCCTTGCCACATACTCTGAGAATAGAATGCTCAAGTTTACCTCATCAGTATCCACAGTGGTGGCTTGTCTTCTACCTACCGTTGCTATAACGGTTCTGTCCAAAGTCGAAGGACTAAACAATCTTCTGCTGTGTCTTGCGGGATTTGCAACCGTCTTCTCGATAGGACTGATATTTCTAACAAATGCATCAACTTCCAGAGTCGAAATATTCACTGCTACTGCAGCGTAAGCCCATTAATTCCAGTTGTCTGGGTTTTGCTAATAATGAGCAGGTTTTCGGCCGTCTTGGTTGTATTCATCCAGCAGCCTGTTGTGAAGCTTGTTGACTTGGCTTAAGGCGTCGCTCTCAATTTTATCACTGAATTGTCGGTGAATGAGTGCAAGAGTTCAGCATGTTCGTTATCATGACTTTGATGGTGACTATGATTTATGAACTTTCATTACGAAACATTTATACCTATTGTACTGGTAATATGGGAAAGAGGGGTTTAACAAGTCGCTCCTATAATGAATAAGAAATTGATAGGAACCAAAACAGAAAAGCTATGAGACTCGACGAGTGAGCATAATCAAAGGCGTCAGAAAATTGTACTTTACTATAGTAGAAAATAATATATTGAGGACTACTGTTTTCATGTTTCCGGGACATCACGACGTTGACAAGGCTGAGGAACTGTGAAGACCCACATTTCGTCCCAGGATTCTCAACGTCACCACATCCTCTTGGTCCATAACCAAAATATTAATTAGCCATCTACATCACAATGGCAGGCGATATAAGGGACTCCACTCGCTCCGAGAACCCCCCCACGAAATACGAAACCTTCACTGGTCCCCCTCCCTCTGCAAATGCCCTCCCAGCAGGCTCCGGACAGAATACCGCAGGCTCGAAGGCCGAGCCATTGAGTCTGAAGGATGCGGTTAGAACTGTAAGGTGGCAGGACTTCGCGCAGGTACATATGTATCCGTGTGTGCGGGAGAGTTTCTTGCTGGGTATTGCCGGGGCGTTTGGTGCCGGATCTTTCAAGGCTATATTTGGAGGTTCGTCATGCTATCTCTATCCCTATCCAGCCCCACAACAGGAGGGAAATCTTACTGCAGCGATCATACGCTAATATATCCTTCCTTTCTCTAGCACCGATACCGAAAGCTACAAATTGGGCAGCTGGCACATTTGTCTTAATTTCATGGGGCAATTATGAACTCTGTAACTATAAACGAAATGTAGAGAAGACACAGATGAAGAGAGTCGTTGAGGTGATGGATTTGAAAAAAGCTCAAAAGGCAGAGAAGGAAAAAGAGATGGACCGGAAAAGGGAAGAGAGAAGGCGAAAGAAAGAAGAGGAGGACAAGAAGTTGGAAGATGCGAAGCGGTGGGGTGGTTGGAAATTTTGGTGATGGTTAAATGAACTCGTATGATCTACCTTGTATTATATTCTATGTATGCATATAATGTATGGTAGTCGACCATGAGTTGGGGACTAGCACATAGAGAGTCTGCTCCCTCCAAACTTCTGGTTTGTAGAATAGGGTTGCCCAATGTATCCAACATTTTAACAACTTAAAATGTGAAATACCCATTTTCAAGAACAAGACTGAAAATTGGGTGCAGATTCATAATCAGTCCAAACTGAGAGTGAATAATTCACCATTGTTCTAACCTAACCATAACGCCATGCTGTGCTCACCATTCCTGCTGAATATATTGTTGCCCTCCGTTCATTTAATCCAGACGCCTATCCAACATACCGTACTTATACACGAGCAGGCGCTCGTAAGACCACACATGGCCCATCTAGCTTACCAATGGACCGACTCATCCAGCCCTAATGATTCGAGATAATGCTGTTCGCCTCTTTTTCTAGAAAGCGTACTCTCCTTGCAGTTTCTTGCTCCTCCTTGCTGGATTTACTCATTTCGCTGCCTCTTCTACGCTCACTTCTCTTTGCCCGGGCTTCTCTTGCTTCTCGATTCCTGTATTCGGCCATCTGTGCTCTTCTTTTCTCGGTGCGTGCATAAGCAATAGCTGGAGTTGGTTTGAATCCTATCCCATTGATACCCTCTCCATCATCATCGGGGTCATCAGGGTTGTGTCCCGTGATTTCATTATCGTGCCATGTTTGCGCCGCTCTTTCCGACTCCACCACCCAGTCATTATCTGGATTCCCATTTTGTGTCTCTAGGCTTGCTTCTGCGGAACCAAATAGCGGAGGCGTACCCATTCGCTTTCTCGGCGCTCTAGACTTGGAATCTGCCAGTCGATTTATGGAAGGATATGTTCTTATCAAACTGTTTTCTTGGATTTTTCGTGCGGCACCACTCTTGAGTATGGCTGGATCAATCTCGTTGTGCAAGATAACGCCTTCTGCTTTCTCATTTAGAATCGGGTCGACTACTCGCTCCGGGCTAATGACAACTGCGAAACTCTTTCTTGCGTCAGGAGTCTCTGGTACTTCCATTCTTGGCTCATTACTTTCATCCGCATGTCCACCTAAGATCCGCAACCGTTTTCTAATAGAGTTTTCATCCTCCATGCCCTCGACATATGGCTCGAGCTTCGGCGTATTGGATTTCCGCAGATCTAGCCTGGAAACTGCACCTCCATCTTCCAACTGCAACCCTTGAAAGTTATAAGCAACTTTAGTCCTTGGACTATTGTTTGCATCAGAGCTTACGAACATGTTATTGGGGATATTTGTGTTCAGGCGCATTTCTGGACTGCTTGTTGGAGGGGTTGGTGGCACGGTGTCTCGCTTTCTCTTTGGAGTTGGCTGAGAAGAATGCGGTGGTGGTGGATCGGAAGAGGAAGAGGATGGGACTGAGGACCACATCGTGAAGAG
>Ga0247734_1002038_pt1 | contig 14082 bp, 14 predicted proteins | sample UWRJL103311B2_FD_180933 | JGI IMG/M metagenome (GOLD analysis project Ga0247734, IMG submission 180933) | Plant litter microbial communities from Arlington Agricultural Research Station in Wisconsin, United States - UWRJ-L103-311B-2 | ecosystem: Environmental > Terrestrial > Plant litter >... | reverse complement strand
GCAAGCTCAACTCTCACTACGGAGTATTACTACTACTACTACTACTACTACTCTACTCTAAAATATTTCCTCCCCGCCCCGGGTCCGTACCTACTACTACAGTACTGTACTACTGTACTTACTTTCTCGCTCACCTTAGCCGGTCACTGCACTGCAACCGTTCCCGTCCGTGACCTTCCCCACACAAAACCAACGGTATCCCGCCATCCTTCACCTCGACCATCACCATCACCATCACCACTACCGCCCTCCACCGCCTCCAAAAAGAAAGATATCCCCTCAGCGCCTCGATAAACCCCAGAAACCCCAGAAACCCCTCTTCCTCCTCTTCCCCCGCAACACGACCAAAGTGAAATCCTGCCATCTCATCCATCTCATCCATCTCCTCGGTCTGATCCAACCGTTTGGTGGCACCAAATAAAACCCAAGGCCCAACGGAGGACTCCAGTTCAGGTACAAGAAATGATATCCGGGGTCACATTGGCATTTCTGGTTACCTAGACGCTGAAATCTCACCAAATCCAACAAACCTATTCTCGCGCATCCTCCCCAGCTCTTCATTTATACCCCAGCGTTTACGGCACTCATGCTCGCGGTTCAGCGACCACTGATGGGCCCGACCATAGACCCGAATATGCCGTTTGGCTGTATGTTGTCCACAGCAGATCAAGTACCAAATTAAGAGGCTTCCTGCTAACCAACCTTTCAGACGCTTTCGATGCTTCGAGCTTTCCCCTACCTCCTTCACCTAATGCTCCCGCCCCGGGCACGTCGCTGCTTGACGATCAGGACTCGAAATTTCTCGATACCTTTTTCGATGGCATGGGCTCGGATGATTTCAACTTTGACTTCCTCCCAAGCCTAAGAGACGGTTCGGATATTGGGATGGGATGGACGGAACTGCCACCCACGTTCATGGGCACGACTTCGTCATTTGGGCAACAGCCTCAGATTGGGTCTCAGCATCTGCTAGATGGGAGCTTCAACCCTGGTTTAAATCTGCATATGCCAAATACGAGACCTAGTGTGGCAACATCTGCAGCATCGGATCTTCTCGCTGCAGCTTCATATTTACATGATCCGCCAAATGGACACTCACAAAATATGCGACCGGAAATCTCATTTTCCACACATGGTTTACCACCCGTACCATCCACAAATAGCCACAGGCAACAATCACTATCCATGTACACACCGACTCGGCCAGATACGGATAATTTAGAGCAGTACAAAGATAATTTCTACACGGATATGGTCTTTGGCTCAGATCAGCACGGGGCAACCACAAGCCGTCAAATAAGTATAATGAACTCCAAGACAGAATTACGCTGGGGTTCAGATGAAGCCTTCGGTTCTCCTCAAGGCTTTGTAACTCCTGCTAGTCAGAAGAAAGAGGTGGAAGCGATGAAATCACATCATATCAAAGCTGTGCGCGGGGTTTTCTGCGAAGTACCAAACGATAGGGATGATACGGGACCGTCGAGTCCACTCTTAAATCGCTTAAACACGGACCAAAGGATCAACTCGGAGAGGGATCATCAAGAGGATGATGATAAGGACTCTAGAGCGCTGAAACGAAGGAAAAGCAAGTTTCCAGACGAAGATGATGACGAAGACTCTCCAGTTTCAGCATCTTACAAGAACGCGAAGAGGAAGAAGACGGGCCAACACAACGGCTCATCAACACCTCCTACTGAACAAGGCCACAAACGGCGGAAGTCGAGCGCAGCAACAGCGAAAGCAGCTAGGGAGAATCTTACAGAAGACCAAAAGAGAGAAAATCACATTAAAAGTGAACAGAAGAGAAGAACTCTGATACGAGAAGGCTTCGAGGATTTGGGCGAGCTGGTACCGGGACTTAGAGGAGGTGGTTTTAGTAAGAGTGCGGTCCTTTTAATGTCAGCAGATTGGCTGGAAGATTTATTGCAAGGCAATGAGTTGTTGAGAAAAAGGCTGGATCAGATGCAGGGCCGGTGATAATGGGGTTAGCGGAGCTGCGTGTTTGGGAAACCGTCAAGCCGCACCAGAGCATTGCCGGGTATGCTTAGGTTAAGTGTCACTCATTACTGACACATAGCATGGGATGGAAAACTTGACAATATTGGTGGTGGGTATATATGGCTGGAGTCACGGCGGGGGTTTAATGTGGTGGGCTGGGAATGGTTTATCATGATTACCAAGATTATTAATGTCATGGACTCGGTCCCCTCTGGATGAGGATGGTGTATGGCATCGTTGCTCGGTTGAGCTGTATTTATCATAAGTTTACAATGTTTATATTAGTAAATAATCCGAAGATAACAAGAACTTGATAGCGGATGTCTAGACTTGCATTTGAGTGCTAGAGTTTGTTTCTCAAAAGGGGGTAAGGTAAAGAGTTAAGCGAGGCCAGCTCAGGGGGGCGGATTTGAGCGTGGTGCTTTTGTTGTATAAATCAGATGCATACACCCGTTTAATGAAAAGATTAGACCTGATAATTTGCGAAATCTAGAGTATTCTTTTAGAATTTCTTAAATTCAAATGTATCCGTAGACGCTTCTATGTAAAGCTGTCCCTCATGGTTATGTACAGTACCAACCGAGTAGAGCGCGCCGAAATGCCAGCCCGATCCAAGAACACCAACCCAAATATGCCCTCTCTTCTTTTTTTGAAAAAAAAGAAGAGAAATGCCCATAACTCCAGGCTGCAAGCCGCCGTCCCATATTTATAAGTCCCCCCTTGGTATCGCCTCGTCCTGTAACCTCCGGACGCTAATTCCCTTATTCACCATCTCCCCAACGGCTTTCCCAATGCCTTCGTTGGCGACCGATCCTATCCTAAAGCCGTCCCAGAACAAGTATTCTTTGGGATCTGAACATACTAGCTTCCCGTTGACCTCGACAAACCCGTCGTTTCTTTCTCCTTCTAGGTCCTGCATACAAGATACCCTCACGCTCTCGAATGGGGTCTCTGGATCTGAGGCATTCGCCATGCCTTCAACCTTAAGCTGATGATCAATGAGGATATTCAGAACATTCATCGGTAGGTCGTAATAAAACATATCTTTCACCACCACTGGCGAAAGTTCATCGCCATCATCGATGGCCTCCTCGCTCTGAGTCCCAGTCTGGTTCTCGTTGCCCCGAGAAAGCCCATCGCCGTTCATCCATTCACCAATGACATTCTCCACAACGGCGTTCCAGCGCTCGGTTAGGTAAACGGCGTTCTTCTGCTCCTCGGCAACAGAAGCTGGCGGCAGCGGCGCCGGTCTCTCCGTCCATCCTGGAAAGAGCGTTGGGTCCATGAGTTTGGGTATGACAACCCGAAATGGGATGTTTCTCCCATTCGAAGTCGCGCTCTTGGAAAGCGACTTTAATATATGCTCACGGTAGGACACATATAAGATATCTAGCTCTCTGAATAGTTCCTTGACTGCATTATCTACCGATTGCTGGGAGAATTCGACATCGAGGCCGGCTAGATGGTAAATATCCCAGAACCCAAAGGAAACGACAAAGACTGTTTCTGTGGGGGTTGGCGCGGTAGGAAGTAACGAGAGAAATCGTCGGATCTGGGTGGAGAGATCTGGGAGCGACCTTATGGCGTCGGATGTGGATGCAAAGTCTGAATGTGGGTTTGATGTTAGAGCGCCGGTTTGAGGGTGCTGTGGAAATGAAGCTGATGGCTGGGATGCTGCGAAGTTGTAGTGTGACGTGCAGTTTATCTATATTAGTGTATTCGTTAGAATCTATTTCACGACCTTTTGATAAGTTGATGAGAGGAGGCCGTACCTCGTCACAAAACACCCCAGGCCAGCTCCTCCCCTTCCCCTTCTCCCCATCCTGAACTGTATCATCAACCCAAGAATCCCCGAAAACCACCAATCGCACACCACCCTCCGCTAATTCATCTCCCCATTTCCAATAATGCGGCCATACTCTATCTCCTAGAGGCGCGTTCCGTAATGCGACCCGAACTTGTGGAAAAGCAACGCTAATGCATAAACAAGAAAGCAGAAAACATGCAACGAGTTCTCCCAATCGTCGCGTGTGGAATTTCATCTCTCGAAATTATTAAGGTTTTTGAGTCCTGGGGATGCGAAGTATGAGCGCCAAGATGGCCGTGCCTGAAGATCCCGCCCAAAGTTGTAAATGCTGGCGTCCAGTGGGACGAATGGAAAATAATGATGCCAAGTGCTGACGTCGCCAAATTCCCGATTATTTGAGCCAGTGAGATTGCGATGCTAAGAAATAAACGAAAGCTATAACGCGTTGCAAAGAAAGACGCCGTGTAATGACCGGGGGGGAAGAGGATGGGGAGGAATAGATGATTGATGATGGAGAGGAAGGGAGGCCCGTTGGATACTTGTATACAAGTGTCGTTACGCAAGGGTTGCGTCGTCAGCAGGTCCAGTGTTTGAGCAGGAGGAAAGACCACATTATTACAGGGATAGGGAACCAACTTCTGCATCATTTTCGCCCTCTTCTTTTTCTTTCCAGGAAAAAGTCTGGTTTTCTGGGGGATCTGCACCGGCAATTAACGTTGGCGTTTGCGTGGGATGTGATAGGTCTCTAGCATACCGCATATTCAGGATGAGGTATGAGTGTGCATTGATGAAACAGATCAAGCGCGAGTCCAGACTTGCTTGCACTGCAAAAGAGACAGAAGTTCCAATCGCTGTTGACAAGAAAAACCTTATTTGCTTGTACTTCGTACATTGAGAAAATTAAGGTTTTCTAGGTGGAGGGTGGTTATATTTAGAATATATATATATATATATATAATACGTACGGGCTGGAAGATCTCTGATACATACAGCATTGACGCAGTTGTGGGAGCCACTCGACGGGACAACTAGTCATGCCGCACTTCTCATTAGTCGTGACGACCATGATATGCTCAACTTGAAAGAAAGAAAGAAAAGAAGATCCGATAAGGAAACAGAGAATTGGACCACAATAATGTTGGATTAGGGCTAGAAACTCCGATTTTATGGACAATTAAGATAAAGAGAAACCGACGGGTGGAGTAAGTAATTCGTCATCTCTTTCGTCAATGCTCACGTGCTCACGGGACTGCTCCTCACTTCATGTGGTACCTTATATTGATATGGTTTACTCCAAAGACATGTACCCAAGTCTCAAATATCTACAATAGAACATATGCCGCTATAGCCAACACTGACTTTTACAAACTCCTGACCATGCAACGCCAGATGCTAATAATCCTTTACTTTTTCTTCGCGAACGATCCTCCTGTTTTCTGAATCTTTGCAGGTCGCGTTCCCGTACCCTCATCGCTCTCCTCTTCCTCTACCTCCGAGTCTATATCGCCATGATCCACGTCATCTTCATCATCATCCTCTGATTCTTCTGCCTCGTCATCTATTAAATTGTCACCATCACTGCTTTCATCGCCTGATTCATCAGAATCCGCAACCACGCCGTTTATGGTGGGCATGTCGTCTGACATATCACTGTCTTCATCAGAGAAGTCATCAAAATCCCCATTATGGAGGAGATTGCCCGAGCTTTTCTCCTCTTGCTCTCTTTCCTGTCCCTCGACATAAATGATTCCTTCTTCGTCATCGTCATCATCCTGTCTCTCTCCTTGATTCTGCATACTCCTGCGCAACTCGATTTGAGCTTCTAGCATGTCCAGTTTTCCTTTGAGGGACAATAGGCTCGTCAAGCTTCTCGACCGGACATCTATAACTTTGTTCAGCTCCTTCAGTTTCTTCATCAAATCAGTCTGTGTTGCCAGATATCCGCCGTGTGCAACTAGCGTGTATTGAACCCAGATCATCAGACTTCCTGCTCTGCCTGGTCTTCTGTGTAGTCGCTCAGCCAATTTTTGTAGTAACGAGCCTGCGAGTGGGGAGTCCAGGCGAAGTATTGTGGCTCGGATGGTGTCCTGGTCGATGGTATGTAAACAAGACTCAAGAAGGGCCACATCGTTTGTTTTCAGAGCCTGTGTAAGAACTGTGCCTAATGAAGCGCCAGATGGAGGTTGGATCTGTGTATGTTGTGGGTATGTGAGCGCACTGGAAGGATTGTTGAATGCGCCGGCCACATCAATATGCTCCGATATGTTGGCTCTAACCAGATCTCCGAAGGACGGCTCTCCGGCTTCTTGATCATCTTGTACAGGCGCTTCCGTAGAACCCGGATCTTCCATTGCAACATCGGCACCTTCACCTGCTTCGTTACCCTCGTCGGCCGAGTCCTCCGCATCGTCCTCTTCTGCACTACTACCATCACTCGAAATATCCACAACATCGATAGCTCCATTCATGCTCGAGTTGATAGCGTTGCCTCCGCCCGATACGACCGTCTTCGACTCATCGAGATTAGTCTTGGCAAAATTCTTTGCGCTGGGCCTGACCAAAGGCTGGCCTAGCTTGGTGGGGTTCTTTTTCAACATGGCAGATGTTTCGATTGAGGCGTAGAGGGAAGCTGTGAAGATGTTCTTACGCTGTGTCGTGAGAACCTCGTGGTGAAGCCTAGCAGTGGAGTTGTTGTAGCTGCGAGCTGGCTCTTCTTGGATTGAAAATGCAAATTCACAAGTGAGGGAGAGAGGGAGGTACAATCGTAGCTACCGGCAGGTTTGATTTATGGAAACCGGAGAGTGTATCTGCTCTTATGTAGCGAAATGGCTTCTGGTGACGGGCTGCCTTTTGCACAAGCACACACAATTGAGGGCTTTGAGGGTTGAGGACAAGCTTTGGAGTGGTGTTGTGATGGCTCTCAAGTACGTTTTCTCGTCGAGAGCAACTCCTCCTAGAACTTTTTTTCCCAGGCCCCACTCTTTCTTCATCAAAATCGCCAGGGGGCTCTTAGCGCTTGGGGTGGGTCCATTGGGAGCTAATCGATTGGTCACGCAAGGGTGATGCATCGGGCTTAGCACCACGTTAACCCGAAGCGAAGAGATTTAAGTCCGTTCAGACTTCTTTTCCAAAATCGCAACGAGACTCCTTTCCTTTGGAACTTTTTTTGCGCCCGCCCTGTCATTGGTGAACGCTGCCCCCCAAGCACAACACTCACCAACCCCAAAACCACCCGCTGAAGTCACTGAACTTCCACACCCAACCACCAACCACCGCGCCATCTCTATTATTCTCTGTAATTTATTATTAAATCAAGGGATTATCACCATCATCTTTCTTTATTTTTCTTTGCATCCGCTAGATAATTCCCCTCTTTTCCCCAACAACAACATCCTCTCTCCAGCCACCAGCATTCAGTTGTTTGTGTGTCTGTGATCTGGTCCTGGTCTTCCGTCAATTCCATCGTTGGATTAGCGAACATATCACGACGCGAGGCGCGTGTTTAGCCATCAACACAACAACAAAGCCCAACTTTTTATTATCTGGCTATATTGCAACCGCAACGCTAGCTGTGTATTGAAAAGATTCAAGTACTAGCGCCTCCCTCGGGCTTTCGAATCTTCCAGTGGCCAATAGCGACCGCATCTTCCACAAGGCTCCAGCTCCAAGGTAGAGGTCACGTTCACTTCGGCCCGCAAGGCTACGGAATCTCAACCTCAAAAGGACGGCCTTGCCTCCCGAACTTCTGCTATAACTACAACTAAACTACACAACGCAACTCAACTCAACGTCCCGCATAGCAGCTCGCCCTTGGTCCAGACCAACTTCATCGCAGTCGCATACCGCTTTGTGATCGAAATCTGGAAGTGCGCATTGTCTTGCCTTCCTGCCGACAACACCACATTCGTTGCGCTTCATCACTGCCTCTGGGTGTAGGGGTCTGTTGTTGATGGCCGTCATGGCGACAAATACTACTACTGAAGGGGCTCCGTTCGAGCAAAAGGCTCTGCCCGTTCCATCATCAGATACGATGGCTTTGGATTTAGAAATCAACGGGTGAGTCTACCTCGCATTCCCGTGTCTTTCCTTTCTCAAATTGTGTACCCGTATTTATGAATAAACTTTCTAGAACCTCAAATCACGATGAGACCAACCATGATTCCAACCTCGCGTCTGTTGATTCGGCAATAATCCAAGAAGCTTCGTCTTTGCTCGATTTTGCGCCTGACCCTGTGATTAATGGCGGTAGTAATACAGAAGCCTTTTCCTCAAACCAAACAAACAGCGCGCCACTTGTTGACAGCCAAATCGATTCACTCCTCACAGAGCCTTCGTCTGCAGACCCTAATGCAGGTGGGGATGAACCAGATTCACATGCAGAAAATATCTTACTAGAACTAGGAACAAACTCCCCCCAAGATGACTTGTTTGACGAGCCAATACTCAACAACGTTGAGCAACCCCCCCTCCAAACCTCTATTTCCGAGCTCGCTATCGAAACCGCCATCGAGGACAATATACCCACTTCCACCGTACCTCCAATCATCGACTCACAAGAATCCGACTTGAGAGACACACCTGTCACTACTGCTAAGGTTCCCTCTGAAGTACAATCAGAGCAACCCCAAACTCTTGACGCAATTCTTGAGGGTGGAAACAGACAACAGGATTCGGTTGCCAGCGATAATAGTGACATAATGGCGACAGATCTCCCAGATGAATCTCGTGATAACCAACAATTGCTGGAGCCTACAAATAGTATAGACGCGACTTCTTCGGTACACGTCGAAGCACAAACACAACCAGAAACAAACTTGCCAGCCGAGGATACCGAGATGGCTGATGCCCCAATCTCAACAACCAAGATATCACGAGAGCGAGAAGACGATACTGAAACCGGACCTTCTGCGAAGCGGGCAAAGACCGTAGATGGAGAATCAAAGGAAATTCTTAGTGCAGCTGTGCCGAAGGTGGAAGGCGAATCTAAGGCGATTGTAGCTGATCGCGAGCCAATTACCCCTTATGCCACCAAGGAAATTCTCAAGATCATTAAGAACCAAGCTCGAAAATTACCAGGGATGAACTTCAAGGGTCCCGTCAGCAAGCTGTGGCCTCAGTTCGCCGATGCTTATTATGCGAAAGTCTCCAACCCAACCGACCTTAGTGCTATAGAGCAGAAGTTGACCCGAGGCGAGTATGCTTCACTGGCAGATTTTCGGGCAGAAGTCCATTTACTTGCCGACAATGCACTTCTTTTCAACGGTGCTGACCATGACATTACGAAAGGTGGTTTTCAGCTTCGCGATGCGATCCTTAGTAAGGTTGCTACAATTCCACCTGCGCCTGCCTCGGCTCCCTCGAAGTCCTCTAAGAAGGCTACAAAGAAAGCAGCTCCAGCGAGTGACTTGGGTCGTCGCCAATCAAGAACTGCAGCTACACCACAGGCAACCGCTCCAGTCCAGACGTTCCCTCTTGATCCAGATACCAACATGCCAGTGATTCGACGCGATTCCAACTTGGGTGAAGGAGCTCGGCCAAAGCGCGAGATACATCCTCCAAATAGAGAGTTGACTTATGCTACTTCCAAACCTAAGAACAAGAAGCTGTCTACAGAGCTTAAGTTCTGCGAACAACTTTTAGCTGAGGTTGTGAAGAACAAGTATCAGATGTTTATGAATGTCTTCATGCAACCGGTGGATCCTATAGCCTTGCAGATTCCTCAATACACCTCAATCATTAAGCATCCTATGGATATTTCCACTGTCCAAAGAAAAATGGAACAGGGTGCATACACGACAGCCAGCAAATTTGCAACCGATATGAAATTGATTTATGAAAACTGCCTCAAATTCAATCCAGAAGGAAACCCCGTTCGACAATGTGGCATACAATTCAAACAGTTATTCCAAGAACAGTGGGCAAAGAAGGAGCAATACATCGCTGATAATGAGCGTGCAGTCCAGAGTCCCTCGGGAGACTCTGATGAGGACAGTGAGGAAGAAGAGGCCGAGGAGCCAACTCTGCCAGCTGCCAGTATTGCGTCATTGCGCTTGATTGAGGAGCAGTCGAAACTCATCACCTTGATGGCAAACAAGAGAACGGATCCAAACATTGTCAAGATGCAACAAGACATGGTGGAATTTCTCCAGTCAAAAATCCAGTCTCAGAACGACGCAATCAAGGCCGCCAAAAAGGGTTCCAGAAAGCGTAGCGCACCTAAGTCTACGAAGAAAGCTCCAATAAAGAAAGCAACCAAGAAGCGCGGATACATGGGCACTTTCGAGAAGGAGGTTATTTCCAACGGCATCAGCGAGCTGCCTGCTGAGATATCTGAACAGGTAGTTACACTAATTAGGCAAGACAACCCTGATATTAACGTAAGTACTGTCGGTCATCCAATGTTCTGTTTTTCATATCTAATTTTGTTTTCTAGGAGAACGATGGCGAGATGGAGTTGGATATTGAGCTAGTTCCGACCGCTACTTTGTGGAAGATTTATGACTTGATCAAGAGATACAATCCTGAAGTCGAGGAAGCAGTCCGACAGCAGTTCATGCAAAAGGAAGCCTCCCCACAAGCAGCCCGCCAACCACCATCTAAGCCAAAGAAGAACAAGCCAATGAACAAACTTGAACAGGAGCGAAAGATAGAACAGCTCAAACAGTCAGTTCAACAGTTTGAGAGACAAACTTCTGGTTCTCAGGAGCCTATGCAAAGTAAGTCAGCGAAGAACAACTCCCAGTCTGGGGTTAATACCCTTCTATGATGATGCATTTTCTAATCTCTTTTTAGCCGTTGAAGCACGCGATGAGTCTAGTAGTGATGAAGATTCTTCTGATTCGGAGGAAGAATAATCTCAGCAATATTCCCATGCGGCGGCTCCCTCTCACAACCTCTCAATGTTTATGATATCCAAACCCAAAACGGCCTCAACTGTACAATAATCTCAACAAATCACGAACACTGTATGTACACTTACAAAGACTTCCCGCCTTTTGTGCTATCCCCCGTAGCACCGACGTTCATTTCCATCCTCCGGATTTTTGCGTTGCCTTGCTGATATCTTGCATGGAAGGCTAGTCATACCATTAGTTAAGACTTCTTTTCGAAAAACGACCACGCCATAAAAGCTGCCTGCGTAACAAGATCAAAGTAGAGAGGAGAGGCATGATCCTGATTATGATCATGATCATGATAATTACCGTCTTGATGCTTCTCTTTTTGATGCTTGCGCGTACTTGGCTATCAAATGCAAGGGGTGTAAAATAGATAGGAATTTTTGCATTTCCAAATGCGGATGCTTAGTAGATAGTAGGGCAGAATGTCTCTTATGGATGGACGAAGTTCCTAGCCACATTTGGGCTTTATGCAGCAGTAGCATGAATACAACCAAATTTATGAGCCCATTACCATTAAAATCTTATGTTCCTTCCTTATGTCATCAGCCCCTAGGTGTTATAAGGTATACACAATAACACTGGTTAAGTTGCTTGATTTCTACTGAAAGGAATCTACGTGATATATATACAAAAATATGATGCTTGATATTTCCTAGTTTATCGCCGTTTTCTGAACTTAATTAGATTCTTAGCCAGCTGTTAATCATCCCCAATAGCACCCTATATGAATTCACGGAATTGTGGGATATCATTATTAGGCGGTTAAGCATGAATGTCACAATGCGCATATCTTCGTTAAAAAGATCCACCCACTCACTACAGCTTACAAAGCGCAGGCACGTACTGGTTCAGGGGCTCGGTTAATCAGCCCAATAAGAGAACCAGCTCTGCCTCCATTTATATATAATGAAACAAGCATACAAAACCTATCACTGCTAAGAAAAGGGATTGTTAGGCTTACTATCAAAAAATCTGACGATACAATTTTGATTAGAACAGTAGATTAACGGATTTGGCAGTTTTCTATCTATTTAGTACATACAGAGATCTTCAAAAAGTAAGAAAGTTATGACTAATCCTTAGAAATCACGATTTAGATATACCTGCCAAATTTTTGCTACTTACGCTTGATGACAGTTCCGGTTGGCCCCACTTGTGCATTGCGATACACCATGCCGTAAGTACTGGATCCATGCTGACCGAAAAGCAAATTCTTGCATCCAGAGTAGTATGTCGTACATATTTAAAATGTTGTGCCACCGCCCACAAATGTAGAGCAAACATTAATCTTTCCATTTTTTGGTTCATTTTCACGCATTCGGTTAATATTGTATGTTGTATAGTACTTCGCCAGTATGATGCATCTCTTCCTCCTAGAACTTATTCAAGGTGTCCTGGCAGTCATCGGCATCCACACTTTGACAGCAGAAAACTATGCTGCGCCTTGCTACTCTGCTCCTCTTCCTTCGCTCACACCAAATTACGAGAATCGGACTATACCCTGGGGATCTCCCAGCTTCACGCTCCCGAATGGGACTGTTTGCTGTGACACTTTGAGCCAGGTACGGATCGGGATCAATGCGGTGGATGATCAGCTGCTTGCACTTCTTGCTCAGAGGGTTGCCTATGGTTAGTAATGTGCTGCAGGTGTCATTCTTCCAGTGGAATTATGAAGTTTGACGGAAGTTTGACGGAAGTCTATGCTTCATATATTAGAGTATATCATACTCGCAATTCCAATCAAATAGATGAGGTGTTGTAGATTACCGCTGACAGCTGCACAGTCAAAGAAGCAACAAGATTCAAGGCCACACTCGACACTGTCGATGTTCCATCGAGAGATAACGAAGTCATTGAAAATGCCGTTGCTGAGGCAAGCACCACAAATCCGCCGTTACCCCAAACCATCGCAAGAGCTGTCTTTGAGGCGATTCTAAATTCAAGTGTGCTGTTTGAGGAATGCATCTTTGAAAGCTTTTGACTGATTAGAGTAACATCACTAGCTGATCCTTACCATCTAGGATCTAATAAGTCCAAGCATACTGGCACGATCCAAATTCCTTTATTCTTTAAAGATAAACTCAATATTCTAGCATGATAAGAGCGTCAATAGAGGAAAAGTCTATAGCTGAAGCCAATATAATTCAACATATTTGTCATTTTCGGTTTTTATTACAATCGTGTGACTTAGGAGTACTACATATGTGGGTAACAGTTAGACGTCATAGATAAACAAAGTATAGCTTCGCCAAACGGAGTATACCTCTATGCCCTTCGAAGCTGCACTTAGTTTACCTCGATGGTTTTAATTCAATCAACCTCGCCTCTCAACACCCTTAGTTCGACTTCGAAAAAGTAACGCGCGATATTCAAGTAAGCTGGCAGACTCACCCAATCATTCAAATCCACATTTACCAACTCTTTAAGTTCTGCTACTCTGTTACCAATAAGATGAATCCGATAATGACCAACGCAACCCTCTAGGGCTCCTGTCCCATGGATGGACTATGGTACACATGTCGAGCCCAAACTCCTTCGTTCTTGGGCTGCTGCACTTCGAATCCATGTGATGTGAATGGTTGTCCTGCAGCCAACCTCCGACCAGCAGGCTTAGGGGCCGGGGCTGGTCAACGTGGGTGTGAGAACGATTCATCATTCGAGCCCAATATCGAGTGTCCGTCTGGAGGTAAGTGGTATGGTTGCCAAACCCAACCTACATTCCAAGGGTGAGTATATGTTATTTCCCATATGATGTTTTGATCTGCTCTCTAAATCGGACCTCACTCCCTTTACAACAAGTCCAAGGATACCTAAAGTCTAGCGTTTGGAAAGAAAGCACTGATACCGTGTTTAGCTGTTGCGTAGGGGGAAATCCTTGCGAGCTAGGCTATTGCCCTACCGCAAATCTGCGGCCGGCATCATTCGTAGAAGATTTCGATGAAAATAAGATTGCGTTACCTTGCGGTATAAACAGGCCTACCAAAAGTACATCCTCTACATTTTCAACGTTTTCAATCGTCATTTCCAGCTCTATTAGAGTACAGCATACTTCAAGCCTTGAGAGCGTTGCTTCTTCAGCTCGATCGACATCATCCACGCCTCTCCCAACTTCGACCATTGATACCAGCAAAGGAAACACATCACATGTCCCTGCCCTTACAGGCAGCATCGGCGGGGGTGTTCTTCTCATCCTCCTTCTCTCCCTTTTCTTCTTCTACCACCGGCGCCAAAAGCGGTCCTCCCACACAGCTATGAAGCCAATTCCAGACTTCAGCAAAGAACCTCTTACTCCATCCACACTGAACTCCCCTGGGCCCCCGCCATACCAACACCAGAGCTTTCCCGAATCACCAAATGATATTCCTAGAAGCCAAGTGC
>Ga0247734_1002037_pt1 | contig 14085 bp, 11 predicted proteins | sample UWRJL103311B2_FD_180933 | JGI IMG/M metagenome (GOLD analysis project Ga0247734, IMG submission 180933) | Plant litter microbial communities from Arlington Agricultural Research Station in Wisconsin, United States - UWRJ-L103-311B-2 | ecosystem: Environmental > Terrestrial > Plant litter >... | reverse complement strand
CGTGCGTCACGGGTGATGTCGAAGCGGTCGGGATCGACGAAGCGGCGCTCGTCACGATTGGCACTGCCGTAAAGGATCATGACGCGTGCGCCCTTGGGTATGACAATGTCCTCCACAGCATAATCCTGCTGCGCCACGCGGCCAAACCAGCGGATTACAGAATCGCGGCGCACTCCTTCCAGCACTGCCGAGGGAACCAAATCGGGACGCTCTCGCAGCAGCCTCCACGCCAAAGGATCGCTCGCCAGATTGTTGAGCAAGTGCCCTTTCGCCAGTATCGTCGTGTCCAAGCTGGGGATGACATAGGCGCTGATCGCGCCAAGTGCCTCGACCATCGACAAGCGCCCATTGCGAACTGCAGCGAACAGTTCGGCAGCCCAACTGCCATCACGCACCGTGTCCCGGCTGAGCGTCGAGATGAAATGAACTGCCTCGCGCATTGCGGCCCCATCCCGTGGGTGCTCATCGGGCCCAATGGCATTGAATGCGGCAGCGGCCCATTCGAGCATCCGTTCACGCCCGACACCAGGGAGGCCGACAAAATGCGAGACGGCCTCGACCGGCAGGAAAGCTGCCAGTTCGCTCATCGCATCGAACCATCCCTGGCCAACCATCGCCGCTACCCGCGTGGCGATCATCGCCTTGAGATCGGGACGCACTTCACGCAGTCGTGCCGGTGTCAGTGGTCGGCTGACGGTTGAGCGCAAACGCCGATGCAATTCGCCATCGGTCTGGATGACATTGTTGCCCTTGGGCGCGTTGAAGATGTCGCTGAACCCCACGCCGTCGCCACTGATCAGGATTTTGGAGTCGCGCAGCGCAGCCTGCACGTCGGCAAAGCGGCCCAGCGCATAAACATCGGGCCGCGCCAATCGCACGACCGGCCCCGCTTCACGCAGCCGCCGATAATCTGCGAAAGGTGCGCGCAGGCTCTCATCGCAGAAAAGGTCGAGCTCCAGAGTGGGTATCGACGCCAAGACAGTCATGACGCCGCACTTGTGCAGCTTGGAGCCGCGGCCCTGCCCACCACCTGCCCCAGAACTTCAGCCCAGCGCTCCCCACGCCAGGCGACATGCTGGTCGGGCCGCACCAGCGTCAGGCTGGCACCGTACAGCTCTTTGACCGGGAAAGCCGGCTGCACCACCGTCAACGGCACCGCGAGCGCGCGTGCTTCATCGATCGCCCGAGCGATATCGCGCCGATCGGCATCCTGCGCCGCGACGAGCGTCAAGCCTGGACCGAACATATCGTAAAGCGAGCGCCCATCCTTCATCCAGGCATGGGGCGCCAGACAGCCCGGTCGCGCGCTAGGCGTATAGATTTGGCTGTCATGCTCGGGCAAAGGCGTACCGTCTGCCACCACGATCGGCGAGTGGTCATAGCAATGCCCCAGCACTGTCCCCAGGGTGTTGAATTCGCGCCCTTTTGAGGCCTGAATGGCAGCGCCGGCCTTGGCGCGGATCGCTGCGCCCTGCGGCGTATCGTCCTCGATTTCGGGCGGCGGCGGCGCGACGTAGATGGCATAATTGGCCATCGCCTCATCGATCACCGCCCGGTGCACGGGTCTGCGTTCGGCCTCATAGCTGGCAAGCATTTTCTCGCCGCCCCAGCCTTGCAGGATAGCCGCGATCTTCCAACCCAGATCGACGCCGTCCCCCACGCCCATGTTCATGCCATACCCCCCGGCAGGCGGGTGCAGATGGCAGGCGTCCCCGGCCAGAACGATACGCCGGTCGGCATAGCGATCGGCCAGCAACTCGCTGGCGGTCCACGCGTCAGCACTGAGGATTTCATACGGCAGGTCGATGCCGGTACGCTCGCGGATCAGCGCCTCGGCCTCCTCGTCGCTCAGTGTGTCGCCCGGCTTGGCGCCGCCCGGCATGAAAGCCCAGATGTCATCCTTGTCCATTGGACTGATCGCGCTGAAGCCGTCCTTGCCGATCTGCCAGTAGATCACGCCGGGGCCATGAGCGTGTGCCTGGGCCAACCCCGGTGCACGGAAAATGATGTTGTAGTGATGCGAGAGGCCATAGCGCCCTTCCATCTTGGCGCCGATCAGGTCGCGCACCTTGCTGCGCGCGCCGTCCGCCCCGATCAGATATTGGGAAACGATTTGCGTTTGTCCGCCCATGGCCGCCTGAAGGACCGAAGTGACCAGGTTATCGTCCTGAATTGCCGACACGAAGCTTGTGTCGAACCGGATCGTCACGCTGGGTAGAGAGCGCGCCTTTTCCAGCATGACCCTTTCGAGCGCGTATTGCGGAACCCACTGTCCATGCTCGGGGTAGAGCGCCGAACGCGCCGGGGAGGCGCTGAACGCGTCCTCGAAACGCGCCAGCTCATGTCCCGCAAGCCGGGTCACAAAGACCATGGTGTTAGGATAATCGATTCCGAACGGAGCCTGCGCGGCCAGACGGTCCGCGATCCCCCAGCGCCGCAGATGCGTGCGCGTGCGCACATTGGTAGTCTTGGCGCGGGGAGCAACGCCGACTCGCGCATTGCGCTCGACCAGCAGGACGCGGACGCCGCGCGTGCCCAGTTCGATGGCGGCGGCAAGGCCCACCGGCCCTGCCCCTACGATCAGCACATCGGTATGGATTGCGCCGGACATCAGTAGGGCTGCCCCAACGCGGCAAACGCCTTGGTCAGTAGAGCAACGTTCTCGGCAGGCGGCGCGTGCTCCTGTTCAAGCTGTCCCAGCCGAACACTGGTCTCGACGACCAGCTTCACGCGCTCGTACCGGCGCTTCATGAACGCTTCCAGCGCGTCGTGCAGAGTGGCAGCCGCACCGATCGACTGGCCCAGCACGACCGCATCCTCAAGCGCCATGCCGCCGCCCATGCCCATATGGGCACTGGTCGCATGGGCCGCATCGCCGATTAGCACGGTGCGCCCTGTGTACCAGGGATCGGACAGCAATATCCATTCGAACTGACGCCCGATCAGTTCGGAGCTCTCGTTCAGTCGGCTGCGCAAGTCTCGAATGGCGGGCGCCTGCATCGAATCCAGCAGGCCGGTAAACATGGCCCGCACGTCCTCCGGTGAGAACCAGCGCGGCTCGGGCACATTGATGACGGCAGGAACATAAGTGCCGGCACCCGGCAGATAATAGAACCCCAGCCGCCCGGCATGGGACATATACCAGCCCTCGTCCTGCACCGGCTCGCCCGGAACCATCCAGCGGATGCTGAGCTGCCCGGCGAATTTCGGTTCGGGCGCATCGGGGAAAATTCGTTCGCGCAGTTTGGACCGGATGCCACCGGCCCCCACCAGCAGATCGTAACGCCCGGTCTCGCCATCGGTGAAGGCCATATCGATGCCGTCCTCGTCCTCTGCAATGGTGTCGTAAGTAACGCCCTTGCGCACCCGCACTCCCAGACGCTCGGCATGCGCCTGCGCAACGGCAAGAAACGTAGGCCGGAATACGCCGACCGCCGCCACAGCGCCAGGCCAGGTCGGGCGCGCGGGGCCCGGATTGACGATTTCGCCAGTCGTCGCGTCGCGGATCGAGACAGCCGTGTTGCCAGGCAGATCCGGCCTGCCGGTGGCATAGACCTCATCATAGATGCCAAGGTCGACAAGCGCCATGGCCGCGCGCCCAGAAAACGCCAGCGACGCTCCTAACGCATCATGCGAGAGTTCGACCACATCTACTTTGACGCCCTGCTGCGCCAGGGCGATCGCGGCGTTCATCCCGCCAATGCTACCGCCCACGACAAGGGCGGATGAGATACAGGCCATCCCTTAAGTCCTTTTCTTGAATGTGTCGAAGTTTGTTGCGCGCAGCTGGTCGCCGCCGCCCCGCATGATAGGCTTGCCGTGCATCACGCAAACCTTGTCGAATTCGTAGCCCTTGAGCCGTTCCAGACTGGCCAGCGCGACTTGCGGTTCCTCCGTCGCCACCGGGAGGAGCAGACCGCGCCGGTTGACGCAGGCATCGGCAGGAAAAAGCACGCCGCCGTGGCGGGCCCAGAGAAAGGCGAGCTGGCCCTGGCAGTGGCCGGGCAGATGGATCGCCGTCAGGTCCGGGCAAAAATCCGGGCTCTCGCCGTCGTTCAGAAACCGGTCCACTTTGACGGGCTCGACCGTCGTGACCTTGCCCGCCAGCAGCCGGGCGAGGATGCGGTTGCGCCAGCCGGGCGAGGCGCACATGCCCTCGCGCATGGTGGTGCCCGCTTCCATCATCTGCGCGTCGAGCCTATGCGCCCACACGGCCGCCCCGGTCGCGCGCTGCAAAGCCGCAGCACTGCCGATATGGTCGGGGTGGCAATGGGTTAGCAACATGTGCCGCACATCCGCCGGGCTCGAGCCGATGGCCCGGATGGCATCGAGGATCTTAGGCGCGCGGCCCGGAAAGCCGGTGTCGATCACCGCCAGCCCATCCTGCGTATCGAGGATGTAGACGTTGACCAAGCCCGGGATCAGCCACAGATCCTGCGCGAGTTGTTTGACGGCCATGCGGTAATGGCTCCCTTACGCGTCGAAACAGCCGGCATCGGATCCGCCGAGCCATTGCTGCATGCTGGCCATTAAGCCTGCGATTTCCGGTCCGCGGGTCCCGGGCAGATCCTTGTGTACGGTAAAGCCAAGTTTGGTCTGCAAATAGCCCAGATGGCGATAGCCCTGAGGAAAGGAGGCCAGCAGTGCCTCGTCAAAGGTGGGAACCTGCGTAGGGTTTACCGGCATAAGGCGGTCGAGTTCATAGACCGGCTGGCGAAACACCATACCCCATCGGCCATCGCGCTTGGCCAGCGCATCGACAAAGCGCCCAAGGCAGGTCACATCGACCTCGACACTATCGAGCATGCCGCGCTGCACGATCTGCATTTTCGATTGGGCAACAGCACGGTCACCCGACACGTCGATGCTGATTCCACCCAGCGCATGAAGGCCGACGATCCCGGCATCGAACCCCTTGCGACACCCTGCGATGAACTCGGCCGCACTGGCGCGGAACCAGGTGGCAGCCATCCGGCCATCCTCATGCCAGACGGTGGCAAAGCGATCCCAGTCGCCGGCGTCGCGCCAAACGACCCAGTTTTGCAGCAGCTCGGCGATGGCCAGTCGATCCATAGCCCCCTCCGACCCACCGCCGATGCGCCGATAATCGGTTTCGCCAAGTTGCCCGGCACTTTGCGACATGGTGTCTACCCCTCCAGGCGGCTGTCTCACGAAAGGTTCGGCGTTTTGCCGTTCTATGTGCCGCTTGCTTGTCTCTGGACCCTAAGCGTGATGCAGCCTTGCCAGAAGATGCGTTTTGCACGAGGTTGTTACCCGTGAGATATAGGGAAGCCGGACAAGATACCGGTGTGAGAGTGTCATGAAACTGCATCATCTGCGTAATGTCGTGGCCGTAGTGGAACGGGGCAGCCTGCGGGCTGGCGCGCGCCATCTGGGTCTGGCCCAACCTGCGGTTTCGCGCAGCATCAAAGAACTGGAGCAAGAGTTGGGCGTCGTCCTTTTCGAGCGCAACAAGTTCGGCATGACGTTGACTCGCGCGGGAGAGGTCTTCGTGCGCCGAGCGAAGGGGATCCAAGCAGAATTCGCCCGGACACTAGAAGAAATGGAGCATTTGAAAGGCGAGAATCGGGGCACCATCACGGTCGGCTGCTCCAGCGCAGCGCTGATCGCCATGCTGCCGGCGATGAGGCCACGCTTTCATGCCAAATACCCCGATATCCGCATCACGCTGGTCGAAGGGTCGCTGCCCATGCTGGAAACCCAGCTGCGCGACGGGCTGATCGATCTCTATTATGGCCCCGTTTCCGACGGCTTCAGCGACCCCGCACTCACCATTCAAACGCTATTCGAGAACGAGCGGATCATCATCGGTTGCCGTGACCACCCTTTGCGCCACGCAACATCGCTGGAAGAACTGGTGGGCGCGGAATGGGTCACCACTCCGATGGCGATCGACAGTGACAACGAGGTCAACAGCGTATTTGCCGCAGCCGGTTTGCCCGCGCCGCGCATTGTCATGCAAGTATCCTCGGCGATGAATCTGGCGGTGATAGTGGCCACCTCTCAGCTTCTGGCGCCTGTCGCTCAGCAATGGCTCGAGTTGATCAACGAGACGGGCATGATGGTGCGCATCCCCGTGCGCGAGGTATCCAAGGCTCCCCGGATCTGCGCGGTTCGGCGCGCCAACGTCCCGCTGACGCCCGCCTGCGAATTTCTCAACGACCTGGCGATGCGTGCCGCCGCCATCTACGCCTACAAGCTGCGGGGAGCGCCCTGAGCTCTTCGCGATTAAAGTCGGTCCTTAACGCAGCCCGATACTTCGCGGGTAACAACATCGATCAAATGCCATCTTCCCGCCTTGGCTATTCCACCGCATTTCATGGACCTGTCGAACGGTTGCAGGCCTTGTGTGGGACACCATCCCCGCCGGCCGGATGCATCCGGACAAACTCGCCCGCAACGGAGCGATCGATAAGGCAAGCCGCATCCAAAAGGCGGCGATGAGGAGGGATGATGTCCGTTTCGCGCAAGAATTGGCTGATGCTGTCAGCCGCCGGTATCTTGGTTCCGGCGCTCGCCACAGCTCAGACCGCCCCCAACCAGTCGGCCTCGACATCGTCGCAAAGCTCGGTGCAAGTGGAAACGTCGGCGACATCTCAGGCATCCGAAACCGTCGGCCTGCAGGAGATCATCGTCACCGCCCAGCAAAGAGGCGAAAACCTGCAGAAAGCAGCCGTGCCGGTCGCAGTCGTGTCCGGATCGGATCTGCTCGACGCCGGAGTCCACGGCGTCGAAGCGCTGGGCAAGCTGGTTCCCGCACTAGCCGTGGCAGGCGGGGGTCAAGGGAACCTCATCTTCATCCGGGGCGTGGGCAATTTCTCCTTTGTCGCCAGCAGCGATCCAGCCGCCGCCTACAATTACGACGGTGTTTATGTCGGTCGATCAAGCGCCACCTTCGGCACATTCTATGATCTCGAGCGCGTCGAGGTCCTCAAGGGACCACAAGGCACCCTGTATGGTCGTAACGCGACGGCGGGAGCCATCAACATCCTGCCTGCACAGCCGCGGCTCGGCGAGAATTCGGCCTATGCCTCTGCCAGCTATGGCAATTACAATGAGGTTCAGGCCGAGGGCGCTCTCAACATGCGCCTGGGCGAGGATGCGGCTTTACGCGTCGCGGGCACCTACACTCGCCACGACGGATATCTGAAAGACGGCACGCAGGATGACAATTCGGCAGGCATCCGCGCGCAGCTGAAGGTGAAGCTGAACTCCGCCATCACCGTCCGAATCGAAGCCGACTATGCCCAGCAGCGTGGCAGAGGCGGCGGTGCCAACTATGTCGGCAAATATGCGCTCAACCCGGTCACCGGCCAATATGTCACGACGCCCTCGGGACTGCCCGTTGACGCAGGCCTCCTGAGCCCCGCTGCGCAGGCATATCGCACCGCCAACGGTCTGCCGGGAAGGCTGGCTGGGCGCTTTCTCGATCCGCTGATCACGCCGTTTCAGCACAACGATGTCTATGGCTGGGCCGCCCATGTGGATTGGCAGACGCCAATCGGAACGTTCAGCGTGGTGCCCGCCTGGCGCCAGGCCCGTAAAGACAATCTCAACATCGAATCCGGGCAGGCCGTAGGCAACAACCAGACAGCCACGCAATACTCAGCAGAAGCCCGGCTAGTCAGCAACAGCGGCGGTTGGTTGGACTATATTCTGGGCGCATATTACTTCAGTGAGCGCATCGACGATGATATCCACAACAACGGCGGGTCCGTCGTCAATTTCAACAAAAATCACTTCAAGACCAAATCCCCCTCCTTCTACGCAAGGCTGACTTTCCACGCGACCGACTGGCTGAGTTTCACGGGCGGGGCCCGCTACACCGAGGATCACAAGCGCTTCTTCGATTCCCAGAACACCGGCCTGACCGAAGTATGCACCGTGCCTGCAGGCTGCCCGACCGCACCGCTGCTGCCCTATACCGCGACACTGGCCGAGCAGCCTTATGTGCCGGCGTTGAGCGGCGCGCCCGTGAGCATTGCGCCGGGCCTGCTGGTGTCCCGTAGTGACACGTTCCCTAGCGGCACGCTCAACACCAGCAAGGTGACCTATCGCGGCGCCATCGAGTTGGACGCCGGGCCGCACTCATTGCTCTATGCCAGCATCGAGACGGGCTATCGCGCGGGCGGGTTCAACGCCTTCAACACGTATAATCCAGAAAACATCACTGCCTACACGCTGGGTTCCAAGAACCGTTTCCTCGACAATCGCCTGCAGCTCAATCTCGAAGCCTTCTGGTGGAAATACCGGGACCAGCAGCTGACCTATTTCGGCATCGATCCGACTGGACGTCTTGGCATCATCACCGAAAATGTCGGGCGCTCCACCATCAAGGGCCTGGAGTTAGAGGCGCGCGCGCAAGTTACCGACACAACGCTGCTGACCGCCAACATCCAGTACCTCGATGCAAAATACGACAGCTTCACCTACACCACACCGGCGCTTGCCTTCACCGGCTGCGCACGGACTCAGACGGGAGCTTTGTATACGGTGAATTGCTCGGGCAAGCCCGCTCTCAACTCGCCCAAATGGACCGTCAATGTGGGCGCCGAGCACACCATCCCGCTGGGTGACAATCAGATCACGCTGAGCGCCGACACACAATATCGCTCGTCCCGCTACACCGGCTTCGACTACATTCCGCAGGAAAATGTCGACCATAGCTGGGTGTCGAACGCGTCGGTGTCATTCGGCGCCAAGAACGGCAGATTTTCCATCAGCGGCTATGTCCGCAACATCGGCAACAACCGCGCACAGGTTTATGGCACGCCAGTCCCCGGCTCAAACCTGATCGTGTCGCTCATCGCGCCGCCGCGCACGTATGGTCTGCGTCTTTCGGGCCGGTTCTGAATTTTTCGCGAGCGTTAGGAATTTGCGATGAAGCTGCTTCGCTATCCCATTCAGGGCGCGCTTCGACCGGGCGTACTGCAAGCCCGGCGAGAAGGCAGGGTCGTGCCCCCGTCCCTCCACTACCCCACCACGCTGGCGATCATCACCGGCGATGAAGTAGTGCTCGGCCAGATAGACGGTAACGGCGCTATCGAAAACCGGGCGGCCAAGCCATGAGCGCCGCGCCCGTCCGGATGGTCCCGGACAATCCCCTCGATCATGCCCCAATGCGCCCACGCCAGATTATGGTGCTGGTGTTGGCCGTGCTGCTGGCCGCGCTTGACGGCTATGATGCGCTGTCCATGGCTTTTGTAGCGCCCGTGCTGGGCCGCGATTGGCACATTGGCAAAGATGTCATCGGCATGCTGCTGGCCAGCAGCCTGGTCGGCATGGCAGTCGGCGCGATAGCACTCTCGCCTATTGCCGACAGGCTGGGACGGCGCGCGGTGGTGCTGGGCGCGATTGCGATCCTCGCGATGGGCACGGGCCTGTCCTCGCAGGCAGGCTCAGTTGCCGTAATGGCTGCCTCGCGGGTGCTGACCGGCATCGGCATTGGCGTCATGGTTTCGATGACCACGCTGATCTCGGCGGAGTTCACCAATATCCGCCGGCGCTCATTGGCGGTGGCCGCCGTGGCAACGCTGGGCTTTCCGCTTGGCGGGGTGCTGGGCGGGCTTGGCTCGGCAGCGATCCTGCGAACGGCGAGCTGGCACTGGGTGTTCCTGACAGGCTCGATATGTGCGGCAGTGCTGTTCGTCGCGATCGCGCTGGCTCTGCCTGAATCGCCCGCCTTCATCATCGCGCGCCGCAAGCCCGATGCGTTGGACGGCGTCAACCGTGTGCTGGCAGGCTTGGGCCAGCCTGGGATCGCAGCCCTGCCGTCCCGCGCCGACCTGGCCGGGGCCAACTACGGTGCGCTTTTCGCACCCGGCCTCGTCGGGATCGTGCTGCGCCTGATGGGTGTTGCGATCCTTATCGCCACCACGTCCTATTACATCCTCAACTGGATGCCGCAGATGGTGGTCGATGCCGGGTTCACTCCCGCGCAGGGCAGCATGGCTTCGGCGATGACAGGGGCCATCGGCTTCGTCGGCGGCGTGGGTTTTGCTTCCTTTGCCTCGCGTTTTTCGCCCAACCGAGTGGCAGCCGCGGCCATGACCGGGGCCGCGTTGGCCTTGGCCACTTTTGGCCTGGTGCCACCGGTGCTCTGGCTGTTCATCTTGGCGGGCGGAGTGCTCAGTTTCTGCCTCGCGGGTACGACGGGCCTACTTTACGCCATTATGGCCGATAGCTTCCCCGCCGCCCTGCGCGCCTCGGCAATGGGGCTCGTGATGGGCTCGGCCCGGATCGCCAGCGCCAGCGGTCCCGCCATCGCGGGTGCCATGTTCGCTCATGGCATGACGCGCGCCGGCGTCTCGCTGATCTTTGCCGCCGGGCCGCTGATTGCAGCCGCCATCATCGGCAGTTTCCAACACCGACCCTACCAACCGGCCGCGCCTGCCAGTGCTGGCCGACAGGAGCTTTGAACCATGGCCGTTCGTAAAGTCATCATCACCTGCGCCGTCACCGGCGGCATCCACACCCCGTCCATGTCCCCTCACCTGCCCGTCACTGCCGAACAAATTGCCGACGCGGCCGTGGGCGCAGCAGAGGCAGGCGCGGCCATCGTGCATCTGCATGCCCGCAACCCGCTCAACGGCAAGCCCGACCAGTCCGCCGAGGCGTTCGAACCTTTCCTGCGCAGCATCAAGCAGCGTTCCGACGTGGTGTGCAACATCACCACCGGCGGCGCTCCCGGCATGACCCGCGAGGAACGGCTGCGCCCCGCCGCCCTGTGGAAACCCGAGGTCGCCAGTCTCAACATGGGGTCGATGAACTTCGGCCTGTTTCCGATGCTCAAGCGCTTCAAGGAGTTCCAGCACGACTGGGAGCCCGCGATGCTGGAGATGACCCGCGATGTGGTGTTCCGCAACACCTACGCTGACATCCAATATGCCTTGGAAACGCTGAACGAAACCGGCGCCCGCTATGAGTTCGAGTGCTACGACACCAGCCATCTGCACAATCTGCATTACTTCTGGCGCGAGGGCCTGGTGAAGGGACCGCTGTTCATCCAGACTGTGTTCGGCCTGCTGGGCGGGATTGGGTCCCATCCCGACGAAGTCTTGCACATGAAGCGCACCGCCGACCGCCTGTTTGGCGACAATTACCGTTGGTCGGTGCTGGGCGCGGGGCGCGCCCAGATGCAGATCGCCGCCATGGCTGCCGCGATGGGCGGGAACGTTCGCGTCGGGCTGGAGGATTCACTGTGGCAGGGCGCAGGACAACTGTCGCAGACCAATGCCGCGCAGGTGACGCAGGTGCGCAAGATCATCGAGGGCCTTGGTCTGGAAGTCGCCACCCCGGACGAAGCGCGCGAAATCCTGGAACTGAAAGGCAGCGCCGAGGTCGGTTTCTGAACCCCAGCTTTGACCGAGGCCCTGCCTCCACCACATCCGAGGATGGAACGCTCATGACAGCAGACGCAGACCTGTATGATATCATCATTCGCGATGTGCACGTCTTTGACGGCCAAAGTGTGTTGGCCGGCCCACGCCATGTAGGCCTCAATGGTCATGAGATTGCTGCCGTGTCTTCAACCCCGCTCAAGGGCAGGCAGGAGATCGATGGTGAGGGGTACTGGCTGATGCCGGGACTGATCGACACGCATATCCATTTCTACGATTTCCGCGTGGTGCGTGATCCCCTCTCGCTGCAGGCCTTTGTCGCACATGAAGTCCAGCCCCTGCTCAATCATTTTCTGGAAAGCGGCGTCACCACCGTCAAATCGGTGGGCGATCCCACAACCGAAATCCTTGAGACCCGCGCCGCGATTGCTGCCGGGACCTTGCGCGGTCCCCGGCTTCTCACCACGGGCAACGGGCTGACCGGGCGAGACGGCCATCCAGCCTCGACAATATTTGGCGGCAATCCCTGGTTTCGGGCTCGCGCTACAGGGGAGGTAGACAGTCCGCAAATGATGCGTGACATCGTCCATCATCTGGCCGACCGCAAGGTCGATGCGATCAAACTGCTGTCGGAAGGGGGCTGCACGTGCCAGAGCGCATCGAAATACATCTGGCAGAACCCGGTGTTCCCCAATGCAGTCGAGCTGGTCCGCCTGCCCAAGAGCATTCTGCGCGCCGGGATCGAGGCAGCCCATGAGCGGAACTTGCGCGTAACCGTCCATACCGTCCAGCAAGATGCCGCGATCGAAGCGATCGAGGCCGGTGCCGATGGGCTCGAGCATGGTGTCACCGTCGAACCGATCACCGACAAGGCGTTGATCGACATGATGGTCGAGCGCCGCGCAACGTATGCCTCAACCCTGTGGATCCACGATGCGGTCCATCCGCATACGCGGCCCAACACCCGCCTGATGGCCGAGGCGGGCGTGGCGATGGTGCTAGGCAGCGACAGTTTTTGCGGGCGCGGCCAGTTCGGGCAGAACACGCTGGAGGAAGCCGAACTGATGGAGGCCTCAGGCCTGTCGCCCTCCACCGTGTTGACGGCAGCCACAAGCACGGCGGCGTGGCACCTGGGGCGCAGTGACATGGGAACCGTCGCGCCAGGAAAGCAGGCTGACCTTATTTTGCTCAAGGCAGACCCCACAAAGACCGTCGGCAACCTGCGCCATCTGGCGATGACGATCCTGAAGGGCGAGATCGTCGTCGACAGGCGGTGAGCATCAGGATCGAATTCACCTTAACAAACGGACATAGCAAAATGACGGCACGGAATGAAACCTTGGCACGCCTATTTCTTGAAGCGCGCTCGCAGAACGGCTGGACCGAAGAGCCGGTGACCGACGAAGCTCTGCGCGAAGCCTACGACATCGCCAAATGGGGACCCACGTCGATGAACACTCAGCCGATGCGGCTGGTGTTGCTGCGTACTCACGAGGCGAAGGAGCGGCTGAAACCTGCGTTGGCGCCCGGAAACATCGAAAAAGTCATGTCAGCCCCGGCCGTTGCCATCGTCGCCCATGACATGCAGTTCTACACCAGGCTGCCGCAGACCTTTCCGCACAACCCGGACGCGGCGGCTCGGTTTGCCGGTAATCCAGAGGCCAGCCAAGCAACAGCCTTCCGCAATGGAACCTTGCAGGGCGCTTACTTCATGATCGCGTTGCGGGCCGTCGGACTGGACGTTGGGCCGATGTCGGGCTTCGATGCGGACAAGGTTGACCGGGAATTCTTTGCCAACTCGAAATGGCGTACGAATTTCCTTTGCGGTATCGGGCGCGGTAATCCGTCAAAGTTATTCGACCGGCTTCCGAGGCTCGATTTTGAGGAGGCCACACTGACATTTTAACAGGTCTTTGGGCGAGCGTTCATATGCCTGGGCGATAGACTACGATGGGTGCTTTTTTCCAAACAGCGATCGGTCCGAGCATGGCGAGAGCCACCGCGAACAGCGCTCATCTAAATCTAGAGGACCGTCTGAACTCAGGATGATTTCACCGCGTCGGACAGAGGCGTCAAAGAGATAGCGCTGCGCCTCCGCTGAAATTGCCGTGGGATGACCGGGCCCCGGGGAAACCTCATATGTCATGCCGTCCCGGATGAGTGTGTAGCGGTTTTCCAGGCGACCACCGTTGCTCATGTCTACGCGGGCAGAACCATGGTCGACGACCATGCGCCGCGGCCCTTCCCCTGCGAAGGTCGCTGTCACATCGGCGTGAAGGGGCGAGGAGATCGCGGCGACTGTTCCACATGTCAGACCCAACCTAGCTTTCAAGCTGATCCGCTTCATCTTAACCTGCCCTCGTCGCCTAGCCGGGCATGCCCCGGGCTGGGGGCGATGCGTGCGGCACGAAGACGGTCGGGCAATCTTGGTCAATCTTCAAGAGGTAAGGCGGCAGGCAAGTCTTAGGCCCTCCTTATTGTTCCCTATTGATATCGCCTTCGATAGCTCGCTCATCCGATCCCCATCTCACGGCTCTGCCCTGGCTTGTCGCTGCTGCCTCCGCCTGCGCCTCGCGATGATTCCATGGCAGCCTGCCGTTCCCCGGTCCTGGTCTCGATCGCGTCCGCCAGCTTCTCCTTGCTGTCAGTATAGATGGCGGCGTGCTGCCGGGCACGGCTGATCGCGACATAGGCGGACCTTGCATCCACGGTGTTCGCCCGGAAG
>Ga0247734_1002036_pt1 | contig 14092 bp, 6 predicted proteins | sample UWRJL103311B2_FD_180933 | JGI IMG/M metagenome (GOLD analysis project Ga0247734, IMG submission 180933) | Plant litter microbial communities from Arlington Agricultural Research Station in Wisconsin, United States - UWRJ-L103-311B-2 | ecosystem: Environmental > Terrestrial > Plant litter >... | reverse complement strand
CCAGAAGTATGTTGGCCACGATAATAACCGTGATTTCTTCATGATGAATATGAAGGAAACCACCAATACTTCCCGTCAGCAGTACATTGAATGGATGCCTCAGGTTATTTACAATCACCATCAGACTTCTCCGGCAGGAACTGTTGTGGCAGGGCCTCCTTACCGTGATCCGTTTAACCATTTATTAAATCCATTGCTGATCACAGGTACAGAAGGTGTAGCTGCCGCGATGATCAACAGACTGCACGTTGAAGATAAACCGGGATATACCAGACTTTCAGGCTCTGTTTTCTCTTCGTGGTGGAATGGTGGCTTGAGAACAACGCCTTATTTCCACAACAGTATTGGTATTCTTACAGAAATAACCGGAAATCCAACGCCTTCTACCATTCCTCTTCTTCCGGACAGATTGATTCCTAACAATGCAAATCCATATCCGGTAATGCCTCAAAAATGGCCTTACCGTCGCTCTATCGACTATTCTGTTTCGCTGAATTATGGTGTCCTTAATTATGCACGCCGCAACGGAGACGAACTTTTGTATAATATGTACAAAATGGGAAAAAGCTCGATAGATAAAGGAAACCGTGATTACTGGACCATGTACCCAAAATATTCAGATGCTGTTACTACTGCATTTGAAGCTTCCAAAAAAGCAACTCCTATGCGTGTTGCGGCTGTTCCAAGACCTGATACTTTGGGTGGATTTGGAGGTGGAAATAATATTCCTCAAAAATATTTCGATACCGTTTATACTAATCCGGCGTTTCGTGATCCGAGAGGATTTATTGTTCCTGCTAACCAGGCCGATTTTCCAACTGCTGTTAAGTTTATCAATGCGCTGATCAAATCTGGTATTCTTATTCATAAAGCCAGTGCTGATTTTATTGTTGAAGGAAAAAGCTACCCCGCAGGTTCTTATATAGTAAAATCCGCCCAGGCTTATCGTCCTCACGTACTGGATATGTTTGAACCGCAAAATCACCCGAATGATTTTGAATATCCGGGTGGACCTCCAATTCGTCCTTATGATGCTGCCGGATGGACATTGGCGTTTCAAATGGGAGTAAAATTTGATCGTATTTTAAATGGTTTCGATGGACCGTTTGAAAGAGTACCTTATGGCGAGATACAAAATCCGCCCGCTGTTAAAAGTCCATCTGCAAAAGCAGGTTATCTGGTTGACTCACGAGTTAATAACGCATTTACCACAATTAACGATTTGCTGAAAGGCGGAATTGAAGTTTACCGGATTTCAGACAGCACGGCAACATCTCCTGCAGGTTCCTTTTTTGTTCCTGCCAAAGGTAAAGCGATTTTAGAAAAAGCCGGAATCAGTTACGGTGTGAAAGGCATACCGGTTTCTGCCCGCCCTGCTGGTGCAGTAAAAATTACACCTGCCCGCATTGCATTGTTTGATAATTATGGAGGATCTATGCCTTCCGGTTGGGTTCGCTGGATGATGGAACAATACAATTTCCCTTATCAGGTAATTTATCCTCAGGATGTTGACAAAGGAGATTTGAGTGCGAAATATGATGTTATCCTTTTCATGAGCGGCGGCATTCCACCGGTTGCAATAGCGGGAGCAGGTGGAGGTTTCAGAGGTGGGCGTCAGCCTAAGCCAGAAGAAATAGCCGAAGAATTTCGTCCATGGCTTGGTAATATCACACCTGCAAAATCAATTCCAGAACTAAAAAAATTCATGGAAGCCGGTGGACAAATTGTTACCGTAGGAAGCAGCACGGCTCTTGCCTATCATCTTGGATTGCCTGTAAGTAATGCCTTAGTTGAGGTAAATCTGAAAGGTGAAACAAAAAATCTGAGCGGAGAAAAATACTATATTCCGGGAAGTATTTTAAAAGTAGCATTTGATACCGGAATTCCTGCCAACTGGGGTATGGAAAAAGAAGCTGATGTTGTTTTCAGTACCAGTCCTGTATTCAGAATGGGCCCGGATGCTGCATTGAAAGGTATTAAACCACTTGCATGGTTTGCATCAGAAAAACCGCTTGTAAGTGGCTGGGCATGGGGAGAAACTTATCTTAAAAACGGAGTAGTTGCTTTTGAAGCTCAGGTAGGAAAAGGAAAACTGTATGCTTTTGGTCCGGAAATAACTTTTCGCGGACAGGCTCACGGTACTTTCAAGTTATTATTTAATGAACTATATAAATCTAACCCGGTAAAATGAGAAAATTTAGCAGACTGATTTTAGCAATTCTGTTTTTAGGCGTACAAACGGCCTGGGCCCAGATCCCAACCCCCAAAGAACACTTTGGATTTAACATTGGAGACGATTACCAACTGGCTACTTTTACACAAACAGAAGCTTATTTTCAAAAGCTGGCAAAAGCTTCCGATCGTGTTAAACTAACAGTAATAGGCAAGACGGCAGAAGATCGCAACCAGTATATGCTGATCGTTTCTTCTCCTGAAAACCTTAAAAAACTGGATCGTTACAAGGAAATTTCTACTAAAATGGCCCGTGCCGAAGGCATTACTGAAGAGCAGGCCCGCGCCATGGCAGCAGAAGGAAAGTCGATCGTTTGGATTGATGGTGGATTGCATGCTACGGAAGTAGTTGGTATTCATCAGCTTATTGAAACGATCTACACGGTACTTAGCCGCAACGATGCAGAAACAAAACGGATTCTGGACAATGTGGTTATTCTTTTCACGCATGCCAATCCGGATGGACAGGAAATGGTTTCCAACTGGTACATGAGAGAAAAAGATCCTTTAAAACGCAGGAACTCGAACTTGCCAAAATTGTATCAGAAATATATCGGCCACGATAATAACCGTGACTTTTTTATCCAGAACATGCCTGAAAGCCGTAATATGGGCTACCAGCTTTTTGTTGAATGGATACCGCAAATTATGTACAATCACCATCAAAGCGGCCCGGCTGGATCTGTATTGGCTGGTCCTCCTTACCGTGATCCGTTCAACTATGTATTTGATCCGGGAATGGTAACAGGAATTGATGCAATTGGAGCAGCAATGTACAACCGTTTGAACGTAGAAAATAAACCTGGATTCACCCGTTTGAACGGTTCAAGTTTTTCTACCTGGTACAATGGTGGTCTTCGCACTACGACTCACTTTCACAATATGATCGGTATTCTTACTGAAATCATTGGTGGCCCAAATCCGGAAGAGATACCGCTTGTTCCTGAACGTCTGATCCCGAATAACAATACGCCAAATCCTGTAACACCACAAAAATGGCATTTCAGACAGTCTATTGATTATTCTGTATCGTTGAACTACGCGATTCTGGATCATGCTGCACGTAACAGCGACCATTTGCTTTACAATATTTATACGATGGGTAAAAATTCCATCAAACGCGGAAGCGGCGATTACTGGACTCCTTCACCAAAACGTGTGGAAGAGATCAACGCAGCCTACAAAGCAGATCAGGCAAAACCAAGAGCACGTGGCGAAGCGGCAGCAGCTCCGGCTGGTGGCGGCGGTAATTTCCGTGGAGGTGGTGTACCTCTTAAATATTACAATACAGTTTTTGAAGCACCGGCACGCCGCGATCCGCAGGGATATATTATCTCAGCAGATCAGGCAGATTTCCCAACTGCGGTTAAGTACATCAATGCTTTGGTACGTACAGGAATCCAGATCCATAAAGCAACAGCTGCATTTACTGTTGCCGGAAAAAGTTATCCTGCCGGTTCATACATTGTAAAATCAGCGCAGGCTTTCCGTCCACACGTTATGGATATGTTCGAGCCACAGGATTATCCTAACGATTTCCAATATCCTGGCGGTCCTCCGATACGTCCTTATGACGCAGCAGGCTGGACATTAGCTTTCCAGATGGGTGTTAAGTTTGACCGTATTCTAGAAGCTTTCGACGGACCTTTTGAAAAAATGCCTTATGGTCAGTTGCAATTACCAGTTGGTAAAGTTGCTTCCGGATCAGCCGGATATGAAATCAAGGCAAGCGTGAATGATGCATTTGTGGTAGTAAATGATCTTTTGAAAGCAGGTGCAGAAGTATATCGTCTTGCTGATGGTACTTTTTACATTCCTCAAAGTGCAAAATCAAAAGGTGTTGTTGAAAAATCTTCCAAAGAATTAGGAGTTCAAATTAGTGCAGTAGGTAAAAAACCTGCCGGTACAATGGAAAAAGTAGCACCGTTAAAAGTTGCTCTCTGGGATACTTACGGTGGTTCTATGCCTTCGGGTTGGGTACGCTGGATGATGGAACAATACCATTTTCCTTTCAATGTTGTTTTCTCCAAAGAAATTGACGCAGGTGATCTGAAAAAGAAATATGATGTGATCGTGTTTGTGACACGCGCAATTCCGGCAGCTCCTTCTGGCGCTGTTTCCGCCTCCGATACAATGATGAACTTTTTCAGGGGAAGAGGACCAAAAGAAGAGGAAATCCCGGCTGAATATCATGCATCAATGGGATCTCTTACCGCAGCAAAATCAATTCCTGAGCTTAAAAAATTCATGGAAGCTGGTGGCAAGATCGTAACAATAGGAAGCAGTACAAGTTTGGCTTACCATTTAGGTCTGCCGGTTCGTAATGCCATCACAGAAGTAGTTACAAGTGGTGAAAGTCGTCCTTTACCTAGCGAAAAATTCTTTATTCCTGGTAGTCTTTTAAGTGTAAATGTTGATACTACCGCTAAAGCAAGCTGGGGAATGATGTCAAAAACAGATATCTATTTTGATAATAGTCCTGTATTTACCGTTTCACCTGACGCTATTGCCAAAGGCGTAATTAAACCACTCGCATGGTTTCCAAGCAACACCCCGCTTCGCAGTGGCTGGGCATGGGGACAAGCTTATCTGCAGGGTGGCGTTGCAGCTTTTGAAGCCAAAGTGGGAGCTGGTAAGCTTTATGCTTTTGGACCGGAAATTACATTCCGTGCTCAATCTCATGGTACTTTCAAATGGCTGATGAACCAGTTATATTAATTTTTAATCAATGCGGTGATAGATAATGGAAAAAACAGATCTGATGGATTGAATTTTTTTAATGAGTAAAAAAGTAAGGCAACCTTAAAAGTTGCCTTACTTTTTTGTTATAAAATCTTTTAATTCCGGTAATCCAGAGCAGGTTTACGTTTTCCAAGCAATGCTTCATATTTGAAATCAGCGCCTCTTGCTTTTAGCCAGTCTGCATGTGCTTTTTCAACCAGGGCAGGATCTTTGAACAGATCAATGGCGGTTAACGCAATTGTTTTGGCAGCCACCATCATCCCTTTCCTGCCAATATCCGTACCACCCGCGGCAACCGCCTGCCAGCTATGTGCCGCAGTACCGGGAACCCACGTTGCCGCACCCATTCCAACAGTGGGAACTGCCCAGCTTACATCACCTACATCTGTTGATCCTCCCATTGGTTCAATAGTTTCAGAAAAAGGAACTACACTTTCTGCTTCTGTATATTTAGGTTTAGAACCTGATGCAGGAAACGTAGCTATAATTTTTTCGGAAAATGCGATTTCTTCCGGCGAATATTTTAAGCCTCCTACCAGAGCCAGATTTTTATACATAGCCTTCGACAATGATTCTATTGGCAAAAGATTGTACGTCCCTCCTATCACTTCTACTTCAAGTTTTGTACCCGTTCCCATGGCGGCACCTTCGGCTGCTTTCATAATTCTGTCCCACACTCCAACCAGAATATTCCGGTCCAGATGTCTTGCATAATAATATACTTCTGCAAAAGCAGGCACCACATTAGGCGCTTCACCTCCACGTGTAATTACATAATGAATACGTGTATCCTGCGGAACGTGTTCACGCATCATATTGACCATATTGTCCATGGCCTCAACGCCATCCAATCCTGAGCGCCCTCTTTCCGGTGCTGCTGCTGCATGGGCTGCAATTCCATGAAAACGGAATTTAGCAGAAATATTGGCCAGTGCTGAATTAGGATTTGCCACATTACGATCGGACGGGTGCCAGTGCAAAACCACATCTGAATCCTTGAATATTCCTTCTCTCACCATATATACTTTCCCCGACCCGCCTTCTTCCGCCGGACAACCCATCAACTTAATTGTTCCTGTTTTTCCGTTCTTTTTTATCCAGTCTTTCACTGCAATTGCCGCAGCTGTTGATGCCGTTCCGAAAAGATGATGCCCACAAGCATGACCTGCCCTTTGCCCGGCAATTACTTTCCGCTCCGGAACAGCTTCCTGTGCCATTCCCGGCAAAGCATCATATTCGGCCAGAATACTGATTACCGGCTTTCCTTTTCCATAAACAGCTACAAATGCAGTCGGAATACCAGCAGCGTTATCTTCAACTGTAAAACCTTCTTTTCTCAATTCTTCTTTCAGAATATCGGAGCTTTTATATTCCTGATAACCCACTTCGGCCAGGTCCCAGATTTTTTTGGATACTTCTCCATAATGATCCTGCTTTTTTATCAGATCAGTAATCACTGCCTGCTGTTCGGTTGTGAGCTTATTTTGTGCATGAACAGCAAAAAAACTTAAACTTAATAATGCATAAAAGCTCAAGGCAATTTTTCTCATAAAATTGAATTTTAATAGTAATAAATCATTTGTTATTGCAATTACTAAAAAATGCACTGGAAAACGACTCTCGCCTTTCCAATGCATTTTATTAAACCTGTTAAAATAACCCAAAACTGTTTACAGCCCCTTAGGATTTTGTATTACTGCACTTCCATCACTTGGTTTATTGTAGGCTGTTTCATTGGCCGGCACATCCCAGTAATCCAGCAAATTGTAATCTATCGTCGCTTTGGTATTTACTTTTCCTAATTTATCTAACACCACTGCATTTGTTCTGCCTCCTCCGGCCGATACATCATCAATAACTCCCCAGCGTCTTGCGTCATAAAATGCAAGACCTCTGAATGGAAGTACGACTCTTCTTTCTCTGCGCAATTCTTCTTTGGCTGCTGCTAATGCAAGACCTTTACCAGCAACAGCAGCTAATCCGGCACCTTGCATGGTACGAATTGCATCTATCACTTTCAACCCACCTTCAATGTCGCCGGTATTAATAAGCGCTTCTGCCAAAGTAAGCTGGCTTTCCTCGTAAGTGGTAGCCATATAAAATTCATACGCACCAACTGATTTACTCCCTAAAACTACTACACCAGCCAAACCTTTTCCACCATCAATAAGGCCATAACGGGTATTGAAGATATTACCCCGGTCATTGTTACCAATCCATGGGTTTGCTTCAATCGCAAAATTATTTTCCAGTCTTTTGTCACCCGTTTTGAAATCCTGTATAAGGCGTTCGCTTACTTTAAAATTGCTGGTTTTTGTTGTTCCAACCGTAAGAGCCGACGGCGTATTGCTGGTAGCTGATATGAAATCACTGGTAGCATTGGAGCGTGCAGTGAAAACAAAATCTGAAGCTGTAACACCAGCTTTTGTGAGTGCAATAATGGATGCCCATTGTGCAGCAGTCATTGCCTTAACCGTAGTATTTACCAATATATTACGCGCTTTCATTGAGCTGATATTCCTCTTCCACATATCAGGGGTAAGAATACCGCCCTTGCCTACCTGAAAATAAGAAGGAATAAGCTTTCCCAATATGGTAGAATAGTCAGCCGTGCTGGTTACAGCGCTCAATGCTGCTGCGGCTTTGTCATAATTTGCATCAGACTCTTTAATGATATTTTCTTTAGTGACAAACAAACCATTCGTTCCCACTGCTTGATCATTGATAATACCTGCATAATACATGGAACCGATTCGTGCATAAGCATAACCCTTCCACCAGTAAGCCCATGCTTTTAGTGCATTTTTTTTACTTTCGACATCGCCGGTAAAAGTAGTTTTGTCTACAAGTGCCAATATGTTATTAGCACCACTATTAAGGCTATACATATATCCCCATTCATAGTACAACGGGTTATCACCTGCGTTGGCGTTGATATTTACCTGTCTGAGCATATCAGTTTGTTTAGTAGGCGAGTTTGGATTAAGCACCTTGGTACCATCGTCCAGGATCACGTAATTGGCTACTCCAATCTCATTAAGCCGCTGATTAGCCGCTTCTGCACCTACATTGTCTGCCATAATTTCATGATAACCAATAGGATCGCCGAAAAATCCGCCATAAAAACCACCATAATTTACAGTGTAGAATCCATTTATATAAATGGCACCCTGAGCCAGATTAATCAGACCGGATTCTGAGCTGGCACTTGCGGTTGTAGGCTGATTTGGATTCTTGACGTCCAACTGATCCTTGCAGGAAATTATAAGTCCCACTAGCATCAAAATGGATAATATCTTTATCTTTTTCATATTTTTTTCTTTTAAGAATACAATGAATGTTTTAGAAGCCGAAGTTCAATGAGACCTGGTATGATCTATAATTCGGCATACTGCTATGGTCAGTTCCACGGTCCCATGCTGAATTCGTTCTTGGCGATCCGTCTTCGTTCGTACCCGTAGTACCCGAGCTGATTTCAGGATCCATTCCTGTATATTTAGTCCAGGTGATCAGGTTACGTCCGGAGAATACAAGCTGTAATTTTCTGAATCCGGGTATTTTGGTAATTTTAGCAAAGTCGATACCCAATGAAATATTTCTCAGGCGAACAAATGAAGCATCTTCGTAGAAATAATCTTTGGTACCGTTCCTGGTTACTGCTGCATATACACCTCTGTAAAACGAAGTCCAGGCACCCGTTTGTCCATCAATTGTGAAAGGTTTCGAATAATCAGCATGGATACCATCGCGGTACATCCATTCTTTGGTTTGGTTATAAAGATGGCTTCCCTTTATCCAGTCCAGCTGAAACCCGAAACTTAGGTAATTTTTAAAGGTAAAATCATTAATAAATGAAATATTGAACTTAGGATTAGGATCACCGAAGCTGTACTTATCCGGCGTAACATAAGGGAATTTAGTTGCTTTATTTACCACATATCCATTGCTTGCCAAAGTATATTCACTTTTTTCAGCTTCTGTTAAAAATGGTGTTCCGTCCGGTTTTTTAGCATCCAGGGAATGAATCATTTTATGTCCGTAAAGCTGTCCGATTTTTTCATCTTTCCGAAGAACATAGTTCGTACTACCAGCATTAGAAACAATTACAATTTCCTGATCACCGGAAACTGAGTTAATTTTAGAAGTTTGCTTTGTAAAATTTGTCGTCAAATTCCAGCTAAAATCCTTGTTGTGAAAAATAGTAGCATTCAAAGAAGCCTGTAAACCGTGTGACCCCAGTGAAAATGCATTGGTTTTCAATGCTCCCGAACCCGCAGAAGGCGCTACGTTAATATCCCATATTGCATTGTCAGTAGAACGTTTCCAGTAGGTAGCCGACAAACGCAGATCGTTGAGCCAGTTTCCGGTAGGCATTACACTGAAAGTAATATCTGTACCAATTTCAAGTTCTTTGGAAACCTCAACGCTCAAATCAGGATTGTTTTGTTTGGGATCAAAATAAAATGAGTTGCTTGATCCCAGTACTTTGGTAGTTAAAGTTACGTAACGGTCAAATGGCCTCGGCTGGATTCCCGCTTCTCCATAAGCAGCACGCACTTTTAATTCCGGAATACGGTTGGCAAGTTTTCCGTTTTTCCAGAAATCAAAGGATGAAAGCCTTAAATATGCATCTCCTCTTGGAAAGGTAAATGGCTTGGAACCACCGCCGAATGCAGAAGAATAATCACTACGAAAACCTCCGGAAATACCCGCAATTTCCCCGAATTCGATTTTCTGGTTAACCAGGTAACCGAATGTAATAAACGGTTCAGTATAATCGCGGAAAACCTTAAATGAAGTTCCCTGTGTACTTGTGAACGGAGTATAAGCAGGAAGGCCTGCCGATGCAGCAAAATATTGTTTATTATTTTGGTTACGATAATCAAAAGATACCTGCGTTGAAGTTGAAATCGGGATATTCCAGTGAAAATCGTCCTGAAAATTAGTGTAGATAAATGCAGTACCCAGGAAATTCTGGAACGTTTTGGTATAACTGCGGTTGTCAATTCCACCTGTATTATCCGGACTGATTTGCGACCCAACCCAGGTTGATGCAGCCACAGAATTTGCGTTGTCTGACTGGTTTTGAGCTATGAAAATATTATCCTGTTTACTGTTATTCAAACCGTACTTTGCATCCAATTCAAAATATTTACTGATTTTATAATTCAGGTTGAAATTTTGAATGATATCCACTTTTTTATCGGTAGTAGACGAATAATGCTGCGCATAAATAGGATTACTACCGTTTACGCCCGCTGCATCTCCCAGCCTGTTGATCGGATTTCCGTCCGGTAACCGAAAATCATAATCGACAAAAGCACGGCTATTAAAAATCGCATAAACGTTGCTTCCATTCACCGTATTTTTAGTGTAAACCAACTGCGTAGTTGAACGGAATTTCAATCCCTTTGCCAATTGTATACCAATGTTTGATACCAGATTACTTCTGTCGTTATAACCGTTGTTCAGAAAGTTGGATTTTTGATGATTATTAGAAGCAGAAACATTAATATCAAATTTTTCGCTACCTCCAGAGACTGAAACACTATTATTAAAAGTGTTGGACGGAACAAAGAATTCCTTGAAATGGTCGTGATAAGCAAGATTTGCGTTGTAAGGTTTGTCTGTTTTATTGAGTGGGTCAGTACTGTTCCAGATCACGTTTTCCGAATACAAACCAGTTGCCGGATCAATTGAAATAGGCTTGCCTGACGATCCAATAATGTTATTGTTTGCATCTGTATCATAACCGTGAAATTGGGATTTTGCCATTCCACCAATGTTCAAATACGTGTTGTTTGTTACTGCCGAAGAAAAGTCAATGTTCAACTGACCAGCTTTACCTTTTTTAGAAAAAAGCTGAATAACTCCGTTTGCACCCTGAGCACCATAAATAGAAGCAGAAGCAGCACCTTGCACCACCTCAATCCGCTCAATAGAAGTAAGGTCAATCGCGTTAAGATCCGTAGCCGCAACCTGAATCCCGTCAATCAGGATCATTGGCTGAGTTCCACGGTTAACCGAATTAATACCACGTAAAAGAATATTTACTCCTGCACCCGGAGTACCATCGCCGCTGGTAATCTGCGCTCCCGGAATTTTCCCGATCAATGCCTGGTCTACCGATGCCGTGGGGGTTTGGGGCAGATTTTTAGCAGAAATTGTTTCAACAGAAATCCCAAGCTTTGCTTTCGTTGTTGCTACACCACTACCTGTTACAACAACCTCGCTCAGCATTCTGGTATCTGAAACGAGTTTTACATTAATAACAGAAGCACTTCCCAGCTGAACTTCCTGCGGAATCATACCGACGAAACTGAATATCAGCTTCCCTTTATTAGGAACGGCAATTTTGTAGCTTCCGTTAATATCTGTAATTGCACCAACGTTGGTACCACTAATTAAAACGTTAACCCCAGGTATGAAAGAGTCGTCATCCGCGGCAGTAACAACACCTGAAACAAACTTTTCTTGTGCCCATAGCAGTGATGAGCAGGAGCAAACCCAGAGGGTGCCCAGCAGTAAAATTTTCTTCATTCTTTTCTATCAGTTAGGTTGTAAAGGCATATTACCTTCTAAACAAATATAAGATATTAGAATTTCAGTACAAAAAACTGCAAATAGTATATAATGCCAAATATTAAACATGTTATATTTTAATAATACCAAATATTATTTCAATAAAAGATTTAATTCATTATTTTATAAGAATAGTTTAAGATAATTTTCAAGATTTTTCCATAAAATATTCTGTTTCAGTAGATTATGGATTTTATAAAATAAATAATTGATAAGGCTAAATTTTGAAAATTCTTCTTTTTATACCAAAAATCACTATTATAATTAAAACATTTTTTTGAAGCCGATAGTATGTGTCTGATCGTTACATCATTAATAGTTTATATTACTGGTAATCAGACTATTAAATTCAATTAAAATCTAATTATAATCCGTTGGAAAGCCAGTATAATACCTATTTTTTCAAACTGTTAGACACGAATTATCTTTATATATTTATATGTTTATAAATATAAATACCATTAAAAAAATTTTAATGTAAAGCTGGATATTTACAAATGGCAAGAGATTGCTTTGTCAAAAAGAACCTTGTGTATATACGTCTTGATTTAAGCTGTGATGCAGTAAATGCGCACGGACTTTTTACTTTTATTAATCAATTGTAGAAAGTCATATTAAAAGCATGATTTCTATAATTGATCAGTTCAAATATTTGCTTTTAAACACAATGATTATAATTATGAAAAAGACAATAATCCTGGTTTCTCTATTGCTAATGGTTTTACTAAGTCAGGTCACTTTCGCACAATCCGGAAAACCCGTTTACACGAATCCGATTGGATTACAGGCTTACACATTTCGCGGCAGCTGGCCAAAGGGCATAGAAGCAACACTGGATACAATCAAATCTCTTGGCGTAACCGAAATGGAAGGTGGCCCTATTAAAGGAATGAGTACTGAGGAGCTTAGAAAACAGCTGGACAAGAGAGGAATAAAAATGGTTTCTATCGGAGCTGACTACAAAGCACTTTCAGAAAGTACAGAAGAAACAATCAAAAACGCTAAAATCCTTGGAGCAAAATATGTAATGGTGGCGTGGATTCCTCATAAAAATCCATTTGACCTTGAAACTGCTAAAAAAGCGGTAGAAGATTTTAACAAAGCCGGTAAGAGTCTTAAAGAAAACGGGATTACATTAACTTATCACAACCACGGCTACGAATTCGTGCCTTACGAAGACGGCACATTGTTCGATTACATTGTTAAAAATACCAACCCGGAGTATGTTTCCTTTGAAATGGATGTTCTTTGGGCTGCTTTTCCGGGACAAGATCCCGCCGCATTGCTTACCAAATACGGCAGCCGCTGGAAATTGATGCATTTAAAAGATCTCAAAAAAGGAGTTGAAGGCAATTTATCAGGTGGAACACCAACCACCAATGACGTAGCACTTGGAACTGGGTCCATCAACATTCCGGCCGTACTAAAAGCCGCGAAAAAAGCAGGTGTAAAACATTACTTCATAGAAGACGAAAGTCCATCTTATTTAAAACAAATCCCACAAACAATTGCTTATATAAAGAGTGTGAAGGAATAGAGAGAAAATAACACTGAGTTTAATCTATCAAAGTCTTTACAGCCAATTCATAAGCTGTAAAGGCTTTTTTTTGTTTTATACTATTTAGAAACTTTGCGCTCTTTGCGTTTTCCTCTTCTACTTTGCGTGAAACCCTTTTTCCCTCTCTTACTTTATTGCAGAAACCCAATGATTATTATGAATTTACTTCGGACAAAATTCACTAATTTATAATATCACTTATATTAGAGTGACCTTATGTTTTTACATTAATCATCACTCCGTTTATGAAACACATTTTCAGGAAAGTTATTTATGCTTTAATTTTTTCTCCGGTTTTACTGAGCCAGGTTTGCGCACAGCCATTAATGGGTTTCAGCTCCGCCACAGCTAAAAAAGAAATGGATTTGGAAGCTACATTTGACAAACAGCTTCAAGTCAACAATTTGCGTGACTGGATGAAACGCATGACTGCTTATCCGCATCAGCTTGGATCGGCCTACGGACTTGACAATGCGCTATTTATTCGCGATAAACTTACTTCCTGGGGATTTGAAGCACATCTGGATACTGTTCATGTATTATTCCCAACACCGAAAGTCAGGATTTTAGAATTAACTGCTCCTACTAAATTCAAAGCCTCGCTCACAGAAAGAGCCGTAAAAGAAGACGCAACATCCGGACAAACAAAAGATGTTCTTCCACCTTATCATGCTTTTTCAGCTGACGGCGATGTTACGGCTGATCTTGTATTTGTCAACTATGGAATACCAGATGATTATGACGAACTGGCAAAACTGGGAATTGATGTAAAAGGCAAAATTGTGATTGCCAAATATGGTAATTCGTGGCGTGGTATCAAGCCCAAAGTGGCTTATGAACACGGTGCAATTGGATGCATTATTTATTCAGATCCAAAAGAAGATGGTTATTTTCAGGGAGAAGTATATCCGAAAGGACCCTACAAAAATGACGCTGGTGCACAAAGAGGTTCTGTTGTAGATCTGCCGCTGGCTCCCG
>Ga0247734_1002035_pt1 | contig 14094 bp, 9 predicted proteins | sample UWRJL103311B2_FD_180933 | JGI IMG/M metagenome (GOLD analysis project Ga0247734, IMG submission 180933) | Plant litter microbial communities from Arlington Agricultural Research Station in Wisconsin, United States - UWRJ-L103-311B-2 | ecosystem: Environmental > Terrestrial > Plant litter >... | reverse complement strand
TTCCTCGACCGTCAGTGCGTGCTGACGGCGGGGGAGCTCTACTGCGGCGCCGGCTCGAGCATCGTCCTGCACGGGCCCCTCGTCGCGACCCGCAGCGCGATCGTGGACGCCCGCAATGGCGGCAGCATCGTCGCCGGTCCCGATCAGCTGTGGGCTGCCGACGTCTACGTGGCCACCGACGACATGCACCGCCTGGAGGATCGCGACACGGGGGAGCGGATCAATCCCTTCGGCGCCCACATCCGGCTGGGGACGCACGTCTGGCTGGGCCGGGACGCCGTGGTCACCGGGCACGTCGAGATCGGCGACGGCGCCGTCGTCGGCATGCGCAGCCTCGTGAGGGGACAGAAGGTTCCGGCGCACACCGTGGTCGCCGGGTCACCGGCCCGGGTCGTGCGCGACGGCGTCACCTGGAGCCACGACGACGTGCCGTGACAGCGGGCGCGTCCGTGCCGCCGGACGGCGTCAGGTGTAGATACTGCGGTAGCGGTCCCTCATCCGGCGGAAGTCGCCCCATCGGGCGAGCATGAAGTCACGTTCCCAGCTCTCGACGTGCGGGCTCCGGGTGATGGACTCGAAGTGCCACAGGACGACGTCCGCCAACCACACGATGCGCAGTCCCTGGCGACGCACCTTCAGCGAGAAGTCGATGTCGTTGAAGTTCATGGGGAGCTGCTCGGTGAATCCGCCGACCTCGTGGAAGGTCTCCGCCCTCACGGCGACACACGCGCCCGTCACCGCCGAGACCTCGCGGTTGATGCGCAGCTCGGGGTCGCGGGTGTCGGTGTCGAGCGACTTGTAGTGCATGTGCGAGATGTGTCCGTCCCCGAACCCGACGCCCGCGTGCTGGATGCGGCCGTTCTCGAACAGCAGCTTGGGACCGGTCAGGCCGACGCCGTCCTCGCGCAGAGGCGCGATGAGGTGACCGATGACCTCGTCGGACTCGGCCTGGATGTCGTCGTTGAGGAAGAGGAGCACGTCGCCGGAGGCATGGAGCGCGCCCACGTTGCACTTGGCGCTGAAGTTGAACTCGTCGGGGAAGTGCACGAGCACCAGCTCGACGTCGGGCAGCTCCTGGAGGTCGGCCAGCACCTGGGGAGGGGTGTCCGTGTCGTAGACGACGACGAACTCGAGCGAGGTGTGCCGACTGTTCTCGCGCACCGATCGGATCGCCTCGACCACGAACATCCGGGTCGATCCCCACACCCGTCCGCTGGTCCCGCGGGTCGGGATGATGATGCTGGTCGGGGTCGTCAGGTCGGGCTCGCGCTCGACCCTGTAGTGGCCGATGTCCTCCTGGCGTGTCACACGGCCGGGGATGTCGAGCCGGTCGAGCTGGTCCTGGATGGCGCGGATGCCGGCTGTCACGGCGTACGGCTTCGCGTCGCCGTCGCCCGCGGCGGAACCGGGGATCATGCGCCAGTGGTACAGGACCCGCGGGACGTGGTGGATCCGGCGGGCCTTCTCGGTGACGCGCAGGACGAGGTCGTGGTCCTGCGATCCGTCGTACCCGGGACGGAACCGGCCGACCTCACGCACGAGGCTCGTGCGCAGCACCGAGAAGTGGCACACGTACATCCCGTGACGGAAGCGCTCGGGCGACCAGTCGGCCTTCGCGAAGCGATGGGCGAGGCGCCCATCGGGCAGCATCTTGTCCTCGTTGCTGTAGATGTAGTCGATGTCGTCGGGATGCGCCGCGATGACCTTGGCCATCTCCGCCAGGGCATGGGTCGTCAGCAGGTCGTCGTGGTCGAGCAGCGCGATGAACGGCGCCTTCGCGGCATCGACCCCGTCGTTGGACGCGGCGACGATGCCGCCGTTCTGCTCGCGGGTCAGGACGCGGATGCGGGGGTCGCGGGCCGCCTGGGCCCGGAGCTCGGGTGCGACCGCCTCGTCGGGCGAGCAGTCGTCGACCAGGATCCATTCCCAGTCGCCGAACGTCTGCGCGAGGACCGAGTCGACGGTGTCCCGGAACACGGCGGGCGGGACGTTGTAGACGGGCGTGACGATCGAGAACAGCGGACCGGAGGTCTCGGTCATGAACGAGACTTCCGGCCGATCGATGCGAGGGGCTTGACCACCCGGCTGCCGACACGCCACGTGGTGGACTTCTTCATCGCGGCGACCTGCTCCTGGAGGAGCAGGGCGCGGTCCTTGTGGCGACGGCTCTCGCGCTTCACCCGGGCGAGCTTCTCGCGGAGTGCCTCGGTCTCGGCGGCGAGACCGACGGCGTGGTCGCGGTGCACGAGCGCCGTGCGCCGCTGCTCGAGGCGCAGGGCCTGGACCTCGGCGCGCAGGTCGGCGTTCGCCGCAGTGAGGGAGTCGATGACGTCACGGAGCGACGTGCCGGGGTCGTCATGGGTGCCCGCTCCGGGCTGCTCGGGCGGAGTGGTGTTGCTGAGAGAGCTCACGCTGTTCCATTCTTTTCGGGCCCGTGCCTGCCTGCTGTGGCGGGGAGAGCTTGGCCAGATGTGGGACATCAGTGTCGACTCCAGGTCGACGAAGGTGTCGAACCAGTCGAAGGGTGTGTCGGGTCGGGCGAGACGCAGGATGTAGTCCGCAGCCTCGCCCACGGTGCGTCCGCGCAACCAGTCAGGCCTGCATCGGGCGACCATGAGGTCGTAGGCGAGCCAGAACGCACCACGGGCCCGGACCAGGTCAGCGCCTCCTGGTCGGGCGTCGAGCTGCCATTCCTGGTCGAACGGCTCGAGTCCCCCGTGCGCCTCGCCGATGAGCACGTTGCGCGGGATCAGGTCCCAGCACACCGGCTCGCCCTCGACCACCGAGCGGTCGACCAGGTCGGACCACTCGCGCAGCAGCAGCGCCACCCGGACGGGGTCGGTCGCGGCCGCCAGCACGCCCGTCAGCCCGGTGCCGTCGAGGAGCGGCTCCGAGTGGGGCCTCAGGTGCAACGGGCCCTCGGCCCGGGGTGCGTCCGGGAACGTGGGCTCACGGCGGATCAGGGGACCGGTCCCGGCATCGGCGATGACGGTGTTGGTCGCCGAGAACGCGGCGCGCCGACCCATCGACCAGTACGTGGCTGCGCTCGCGGGGGCAGGAGGTTCGGTTGCCGCGATCACGACGAACGAGTTGGCGCTGCGAGCGCCCTCGCCGCGGGCCACGGCCTGCGACCACAGGGACGCCTCGCTGAAGCCCGCCGGGCGGGGGCCGTCGTACGAAGGACTCGGGAACCCCGGAAGGGCGGTCAGCAGGTCGGGAGCCAGCCCTGCGAGGGCGTCATGGTCGAACACGGTGCGCGCGCTGCGGTGATCGGGGAAGGCGGAGAGCACGGCGGGCGAGAGCCCGGCCGACCGCACGGCCTTCTCGAGGTCGTCCCGGTGCCACTGCGCCGGTCGCTCGACCTGGCCGTGGCGCGCCAGTGGCGGAGCGTCGCCGGCGACGAACCTGACCCCGTCGACGTTGTCCGCCCCCAGCACGAGCAGCCCGCCGGGAGCCAGGAGCGCGGCGCACTGCTGGACGAACGTCTCGAGGGCGGTGTCGTGGTGCCGCAGGTCGCCCATGACGTCCAGCGCGACCACGAGGTCGTAGACGGGTTCGACCGGGACGTCGTCGATCCATCCGACGTGGACCTGCACGGAGGGGAGGTCGTCGCAGCGGCGGGCCGCGATGGTCGCGAGTCGTGGGTCGGACTCGACCGCGTCGACCGTCGTGCAGGTCTCGCCGAGGTATCGCGTCACGGCCCCACCGCCGGGGGCGATCTCGAGGACGGTGGAGCGGGCGGAGATGTCGATCGCCCGGAGGGTGTTGGCCCGCGCCGACGAGAGGTGGTGGCGGTCGAACCAGGTCGCGCAGGCCGCTTCCACCTCGTCGCTGGACGAGGAGAGGTCCGTGGCGGTGCTCAGCGCGTCCAGCAGGCGCGCCTCGTCGGGGAACATCGCCGCGTCGATCTCGGCCGCCGAGTGGAGCGTTCCCGAGCGCAACGGTGTGGTCGTGGTCAACGCCCCTCCCTCGGTCTGCGTGGAGCCTGACATCGCGAGAAACTATACTGCCGTCACGGCGACGCAGGTGCTGTGGGTATTCCCCGGCGCGACAGTCAGTGGTCGCCCTCCTCGACCGAAGAGAGCTGAACCGTGCGGGTTGACTTGCGGCCATCGACCTGCGCGGTCCGTCGGCTGGTGTGTCTTGTCGTCGCGACGCTCGTGCTGGCCGGATGCTCGGGGTCGGACTCGAAGGACGTCCCCGAGCCCGTCGACGGACCCCTGTCGATCCTCCTGGTCAACGACGACGGGTGGGACGCCCCCGGCATCACCGCGGTCTACGACGCCCTGCGCGCAGCCGGCCACGACGTCACCCTCGTGGCGCCGCTGGAGAACCAGAGCGGGCGCAGCATGGCCACCAACGTGGACGCCCTGGCCGTGACGCGACCCGAGCCGGGAAGTCCGAAGTACGCCGTCGACGGCACCCCCGTCGACGCCCTCAACGTCGGCCTCTTCGGTGTGCTGGACGACAAGCGGCCGGACGTGGTGGTGTCCGGCATCAACCTGGGCGCCAACGTCGGGGCGAACGTCAACTACTCGGGCACGTTCGGCGCAGCGACCGCGGCGGCGGAGGCCGGTGTTCCCGCGTTCGCGGTCAGTGCAGATGTCGACGCGAACGGTGTGGCCGACTTCGACGACGCCACGCAGGTGACGGTGAGGCTGGTCGAGGCGTACGCGCGACGGGGGTTCGACGGCATGGGACGGCGGGGCGTGATCAACGTCAACGTCCCGTTCGAGGTGGCCGGCCGAGACCGGCCGCGCGGCGTCGTGGCGGCCCCGCTGGCGGACGGCGGTCCGCGCAGCGTGGTCTACCGCGGCACGGGCGGCGACACCTGGACGCCGGAGTTCGCCTACGACCCGCGGGGCGGCGGCCGCGCCGCCGATGCGGAGCGTCTGGCCGACGGCTACGTGACGGTGACGGCCCTGTCCGTGGCGAGACAGACCTATCGGTCGGAGGAGGACGTGCTCACCGATCTCGTCGACGGAGCCGACTTGCTGCGAAGGTGACCGGCGTCACACCCCGACGTACACTTCGCTCATGGGATCGCCCAACGATCTCGCGATGCCGCCCGGTGCAGATCCGGCGACGCTGTCGAGATACCTCAACCAGGCGCACGACACGTTCGTGACGACGGGTTCCGCCGACCCCGCGCTGCGGACGCTCGTGCGTGAGTCCTGGCGACGCAGCGTCGCGGGAGGTCTCGACCCCGAGCAGGCCCTGGCCCGCATCCGGCTCGACGAGGAGTCCCTGGCGGCGATCCGCGACGCGCACCCCCTCGCGGCCGGCATGCCGGTCATCCGCCGGCTCCTGGTCGAGAGCGCGGCCGATGCCGGTCTGCTGGTCGCGGTCAGCGACGCCGCCGGTCAGCTGCTGTGGGTCGAGGGTGACGCCTCGCTGCGCTCGCTCGCTGAGGGGATGCACTTCCTGCCCGGCGCCGACTGGAGCGAGGCCAGCGTGGGCACGAACGCCCCGGGCACGGCGCTGGCGCTCGATCGACCGGTGCAGATCTTCGGGCCGGAGCACCTGGCCCGCCAGGTCACCCCCTGGAGCTGCTCGGCCGCGCCCATCCACGACCCCGACACCGGCGCGATCCTCGGGGTGCTCGACCTCACCGGCGGAAACGACGTCGTCACGCCGCAGAGCCTGACACTGGTGCGGGCGACCGTCGCCGCGGTCGAGGCCGAGCTCACGATCGCCCGGCTCAGTCCCGCGCCCCACCACACGGCGGTCGCGTCGAGCGGGTGGTCGGTCCCGAGCCTCGAGGTGCTGGGCGGGCACGGTGCGACCCTGCGCCACGGCTCGACCACGTCCCGCCTGAGCCTGCGGCACAGCGAGATCCTCCTGCTGCTGAGCGAGTCGGCCGACGGACTGACCACGTCCGAGCTGGGCGTCGCGCTGAGCGACGACGAGCAGGCGCAGGTCACGGTGCGGGCCGAGCTGTCCCGCCTCCGCTCGGTGCTCGGCCCGATCGAGCTGGCCTCGCGGCCCTACCGCCTCGAGGCGACGCTCGAGACCGACGTCGCGGGGGTGCGCGACGATCTCGCGGCCGGACGTCTGCGCCGGGCGGTGGCGAGGTACCGCGGCCCTGTCCTGCCCGCGTCCACCGCGCCGGCGGTCGAGCGGCTCCGCGACGAGCTCCACATGCACGTGCGCTCTCGCCTCCTGGTGTCCGACGACGCGGACGCCCTGCTCTCGTTCGCCGACACGGGCCACGGGCGTGACGACTTCGAGGTGTGGGAGCGGGTGCGCTCGATCCTGCCCAGCAGCTCCCCGCGCTACGCCCAGGTGGCAGCCCACGTGGCGCGCCTCGACGAGGAGCTGGGCTGAGCCCAGCCCATGCAACGCCCCTGCAACGAGGGTGTGACTACGGTCACAGGATCCCCGAACTGCAAGGAGTTCCCATGAGTGTGTACGCCCAGCCAGGCACCGAAGGAAGCGTCGTCACGTACAAGTCGCGTTACGACAACTGGATCGGTGGCGAGTACGTCGCGCCGGTCAAGGGCCAGTACTTCGAGAACATCTCGCCGGTCAACGGCAAGGTCTTCTGCGAGATCGCCCGCGGCACCGCCGAGGACATCGAGCTCGCGCTGGACGCGGCCCACGCCGCCGCTCCGGCCTGGGGCAAGACCTCGGTCGCCGAGCGTGGCGTGATCCTCAACAAGATCGCCGATCGCATCGAGCAGAACCTCGAGATGCTGGCCGTCGGCGAGACCTGGGACAACGGCAAGCCGGTCCGCGAGACCCTGGCAGCCGACCTGCCGCTGGCCGTCGACCACTTCCGCTACTTCGCCGGTGCGATCCGCGCCCAGGAGGGGCACCTGTCGCAGATCGACGACGACACCGTGGCGTACCACTTCCAGGAGCCGCTGGGCGTCGTCGGGCAGATCATCCCGTGGAACTTCCCGATCCTGATGGCCGTCTGGAAGCTCGCTCCGGCACTGGCCGCCGGCAACGCCGTCGTGATCAAGCCCGCCGAGCAGACGCCGGCGTCGATCATGCTGCTGATGGAGCTCATCGCCGACCTGCTGCCTGCGGGCGTCGTCAACGTCGTCAACGGCTTCGGCACCGAGGCGGGCGCACCGCTGGCCTCGTCCAGCCGCATCCGCAAGATCGCCTTCACGGGCGAGACCACGACCGGCCGCCTCATCATGCAGATGGCCAGCCAGAACCTGATCCCCGTGACGCTCGAGCTCGGCGGCAAGTCGCCGAACGTCTTCTTCGAGGACGTCGCCGCGAAGGACGACGCGTTCTACGACAAGGCGCTCGAGGGCTTCACGATGTTCGCCCTCAACCAGGGCGAGGTGTGCACGTGCCCGTCGCGCGCGCTCATCCAGAACTCGATCCTGGAGTCGTTCCTCCCGGCCGCGACCGAGCGGACCAAGCTCATCAAGCAGGGCAACCCGCTCGATGTCGAGACGATGCTCGGCGCACAGGCCAGCAACGACCAGCTCGAGAAGATCCTCAGCTACTTCGAGATCGGCGTGCAGGAGGGTGCCCGCATCATCACCGGTGGCGAGCGCGTCGACCTCGGCGGTGACCTGTCGGGCGGCTACTACGTGGCGCCGACGATCTTCCAGGGCAACAACAAGATGCGTGTCTTCCAGGAGGAGATCTTCGGTCCCGTCGTCTCGGTGACGGGCTTCGAGGACTACGACGACGCCATGAGCATCGCCAACGACACGCTGTACGGCCTCGGTGCCGCGGTGTGGTCGCGCGACACCAACACGGCGTACCGCGCCGGTCGCGACATCCAGGCCGGACGGGTGTGGACGAACAACTACCACGCCTACCCGGCCCACGCGGCCTTCGGCGGCTACAAGTCGTCCGGCATCGGCCGCGAGAACCACCTGATGATGCTCGACCACTACCAGCAGACCAAGAACCTGCTGGTGAGCTACTCGAACAATGCCCAGGGCTTCTTCTGAGCATGACCGCTGACACCAGTGCGGCCCGCGTGGAACGCATCGCGATGACCCCGAAGGCTGCGGAGCTCCTCCGCAGCCTTCGGGCCTCGCACGGCAAGCCGTTGATGTTCCACCAGTCCGGTGGGTGCTGCGACGGCTCCGCCCCCATGTGCTTCACGCAGGGGTTCTACATCGTGGGGCCGACCGACGTGCACCTCGGTGACCTCGACATCGGCCCCGACGCCGACATCGACCCCGAGGGCGTCGTCCCGGTGCACATCTCGCGCGAGCAGTTCAACTACTGGTCGCACACCCACATCACGATCGACGTCGTGCCGGGCCGGGGAGCGGGCTTCTCGATCGAGGGTCCCACCGGCTTCCGGTTCATGATCCGCTCGCGCATCTTCACCGAGGAGGAGACGGCCCTGCTGGGCTCGGAACCGGCCCGCTAGGACGCATGTGACGCGCGCCTCGACGAAATCTCTCGTCGGGGCCACGTCATGTCTGGGGCGGTGAGGTCTCTCATCAGGTACAAGGGCGTGACAACTGGTCGTGTCCTCACCTGACATGACCGAGGAACTCCCACGTGCGTGCGTTCAGCCAGCGGCCTCTTTGCTCATCCATCCGTGCCCTCACTGCTGTAGCGGTGGTCGTGGCCGGCCTCACCGGCGTCGCGTCGCCCGTCAGCGCCGCGGTCACGGTCGACGGCCTGACGCAGGCCACTGCGGCGGCCTCGTGCTGGGAGATCAAGCAGACCAACGCGTCGTCGCCCGACGGGGTCTACTGGATCCTCACCCCGCAGCTCAAGGTGCCGACCCAGATCTACTGCGACCAGACGACCGACGGCGGGGGCTGGGAGCTCATCGGCCGCGGCCGTGAGAACTGGACGTACAACTACAACGGCAAGGGCACGCCCGCCGAGGTGGCCGGCACGGTGACGGGCACAGGGGCGTTCTCGCCCCGCCAGCTCGACGCGACCGTCGTCAACGGCCTGCTCGGCGGCAAGCGGTTCGACGACCCGACGTACGGCAGCGGCGTGCGCATCCGCCGGGCCGCCGACCAGGCCGGCACCTCGTGGCAGGAGACCCGCTGGACGTACCGGGCCAACTCCCGCGACCGCTGGAGCTGGGCCCTCGGGGCCGGCTTCCCGCTCGCGACGGTCGACCTCGGCGGCACCACGGGCACCAACCAGACGACCCGGGACATCAACTCCGACAACGCGCTCAAGCGGCTGTGGACGTTCGAGGACGCGGCCAACGGCTACGTCCGCGGGTTCAACTACGGCGCAGGTGTCACCGGCAGCACCTCCGCCACGAGCTACATCTACTCCAAGGCGTCCGGGGGCGCGTACGGCACGCCCTTCTCCCAGGTGTTCATCCGTCCGAAGCTCCTCAGCAAGGACCTCGCGTTCACCGCGATCCCCGAAGCCGGCACCACGGCCGAGACCATCCGCGCCGTCCCGCGCAACGGCGCGCTGACGACCGAGTGGGGCGTCACGGGCCTGGGCGCCGGTGGCACGGCGGAGACCGCCGGCGAGGTGCAGGCGTTCGCCCAGATCGGCAACACCGTGTTCGTGGGCGGCAACTTCACCACGGTGCAGAAGGGCGCGTCCGCAACCGGCACCGACGTCGTCGCACAGCCCTACCTGGCGGCCTTCGACGCGACGTCGGGCGCGTACATCCGCAGCTTCACCCCGGTGCTGGACAACCAGGTCAAGTCCCTGGCGGCGCTGCCCAACGGCAAGCTGGCCGTCGGTGGCGAGTTCACCTCGGTCGGCGGCACGGCCCGCAGCGGCCTGGTGGTGCTCGACCCGACGACCGGTGCCCTCGACACGAGCTGGACGACGAACCTCGAGAACCGGGTCTCCGGCGGCACCGTCTCGGTGCGTGGCCTCGACGTCGGCGGAGGCTACCTGTACCTCACCGGTGCGTTCACGCACTTCACCCGCCCGGGCTCCTCGGAGCGGTACGCCAAGAACGCCGCCCGCATCCAGCTCTCCAACGGTGTCGCCGACAACGCCTGGAACCCCGAGTTCAACGGCACCGGCACGGCCGTCGACGCCAGCGACGACGGCACGGCGGTCTACTTCTCCGGGTACTTCACCGCCATGAAGGGCGGCGCGGTCGCCGACCGTGCCGCCGCGATCAGCACCGCGACGGGCGCCGCGAAGGTGGCCGCGTGGCAGCCGACGTTCAGCACGGCCGGATCGGCGCGCTACCAGCAGGCCGTCAAGCAGGTCGGTGACAAGGTCTGGCTGGGTGGTTCGCAGCACAGCATGTTCTCGTACGACCCGGTGACGTTCGCGCTCGAGAACAAGCACATCACGAAGGCCGGTGGCGATCTGCAGGCCATCACGGGCGGCAACGGCCTGGTGTTCGGCGGCTGCCACTGCGAGAACTGGAACTACTCCGACACCACCGACTACGACCGCACGAACCCCGGGTCGACCAACATCACGTGGTCGCAGGCCGACAAGATCTACTACGTCGGTGCGTGGGACGCCACGACGGGCGACTACGCGCAGGAGTTCACCCCCGAGATGCGTGCCCGCGAGGGCCGGGGAGCGTGGGCGCTCATGGTCGCGTCCGACGGCACCCTCTGGGCCGGCGGCACGTTGACCAGCGCGGTCAAGGAGAACGGCGCCAACCAGTGGGTCGGCGGGTTCGCCCGCTTCGCCGTGCGGCCGCACACCGCGCCCGCGAGACCGACGGGTCTCGCGTCCTCGCTCACCGGCACGAACACCCGGCTGACCTGGAGCTCGACGGCTCCGGCGGGCACGACGTTCGAGGTGCTGCGCAACGACCGGGTCGTCGGCACCACGACGTCCAAGGAGCTGACCGTCACGGGATCGACGGCGACCGACCGGTTCGCGGTGCGGGCCGCCGACTCCTGGGGCAACCGCTCCGCCTCGACGGCGGTCGTCGGACCGCCGGCAGGTCCGGCACCGACGACGGTGCCTCTCGTGACCGCCGGCTCGGCATGGTCGTACTACTTCGACAACACGGCCGCCGTGCCGACGACGTGGAAGACCTCGGCCACCGACATCGCGTCCTGGCGCACCGGATCCGCGGCGCTGGGCTGGGGCACGGGACCGATCACGACCAACATCGACGTGCCGGCCGGGACGACGAGGGCACTCACGTCCTACTTCCGCAAGCAGATCACGGTCTCGAACGCCGCGAGCCTGAAGACGCTCAAGCTCACGACCCGGGCCGATGACGGCGTGGCGGTGTACGTCAACGGCACCGAGGTCGGACGCTCGAACCTGCCCGCCGGGACCCTCACCGCGTCCAGCTACGCGCTCACGGCGCCGAGCACGGCGGCCGCGGTCGCCAGCCAGGTCACGTGGGACGTGCCGATCAACCTGCTGGTCGACGGCGTCAACAGCATCGCCGTGGAGGTGCACTCGAACTACCGGTTGACGCCGTCCACGAGCATGGACCTCACCCTGACCGGTACCTCGTGAGCGCGCCGACGCACGAGGGTGGCGCGCGCGCCGCGTACGCCGCCCTCGCCCGGGCGCAGAAGAGCGGCGCGGGAGTGCCCTGGTACATGCGGGTCGTGAACCGGCGGCTGGGGCGCGTCATCGCGTCGGTGGCGGCACAGACCCGGGCGACGCCCGACCACATGACGGCCGCGAGCTTCGTCGCATTCCTCGCCGGCGCCGGGCTGCTCGCCGCTGTCGAGCCCGGGGTGCCGATGGCCGTCGGCGCGATGCTGCTGCTCCAGCTCGGGTTCGCCCTCGACTCCGCCGACGGCCAGCTGGCACGGCTGCGCGGCACGGGCTCGGCCGCGGGGGAGTGGCTCGACCACGTCGTCGACTCCGCCCGTCACCTGCTCCTGCACGTGGCGGTCCTGGTCGGGCTGTACCGGTTCACCGACGTCCCGGACGCCGTGCTCCTGCTGCCGCTGGCGTTCGCCCTGGTGTCGTCCGTGCGGTTCTTCGCCCAGATCCTCGCGGAGCAGCTCGCCCGTCGCGACCCCGTCGCGGGTCCCTCGTCGGTGCCGAGGTTCGGGGTCTGGATCCAGGCCCCGGCCGACACCGGACTGCTCAACCTCGTGATCGTCCTGTGGGCCTGGACCACCCCCTTCCTCTGGGTCTACGGGGTCTTCGCCCTGCTCAACGGGCTGCTCCTCCTTGCGACCGTCGTGCGGCGGCACCGTGAGCTGACTGCGTTGCGCCAGGGGGCCTGATGGCCACGACGACGACGCGCCGTCCCGCGCCTGCGGGGGTCGACGACGTCCACGAGGCGTTGCCCGCCTGGCCCGTGCTCGCGCTCCTGTGGGGCTTCCCGGTGTTCTGGCTGCTGGGCGCGACGGTCATCGCCGGCGTGGCCCTGACCGTCGTGATGCTGTCGTACCTCGCCCACTACCGCGCCGTGCGCCTCGTGCCCGGGGTGTACGCCTTCGCGGCCTTCATGGTGTGGGTCATCCCGTGCGTGATCATGATCGACTCGGCGTCACGGCTGCTCGGGTACGCCTACCGCTTCTCGATCCTGGCCATCGTCGGCACGGCCTTCGTGTACACGATCAGTGCCGGCAGCCGCCTGGGCCGTCGTCAGCTCGTCAATGGGCTGACCTTCGTGTGGCTGTTCACGATCGTCGGTGGTGTCGTGGGGCTGCTCATCCCCGAGGTGCGGCTGTCGACACCGGTCGGCATCCTCCTGCCCGGCAGCCTGACGAGCAACGACTACGTCCACGACCTGTTCTTCCCGCCGATGGCCGAGATCCAGCACCCGTTCGGGTCGCCGGTGGAGTTCGTCCGGGCGGCGGCGCCCTTCCCGTACGCGAACAGCTGGGGCGTCGCGATCGTCCTGCTGACCCCGGTGGCCGTGGCCTGCTTCCTGCAGAACCGTTCACGAGCGCTCCGGGCGCTGCTGGCGATCGCCCTGGCCGCCATGATCGTCCCGGCCCTCTCGACCTCGAACCGCGGCATGTTCGCGGCCCTGGTGCTGGCAGCCGTCTACGTCGTCGTCCGCCTCGCGATCCGCGACCGGGCCGCGCCGGTGCTGACGATCGCGGCGTTCGGCGTGGTCGGGGCGGTCGTGCTGATCGCCAACGGCCTGCTGACTCAGATCAACACCCGCCAGGAGTACGGCGACTCGTCCGGCACCCGGTTCACGCTCTACCAGGAGACCTTCGAGCGCACGATGCAGTCACCCCTGCTCGGCTACGGAGCCCCTCGGCCGTCCGCCTCCGAGCCGCTGATCTCGGCAGGCACCCAGGGATACATCTGGATGCTGATGTTCAGCTTCGGGTTCGTGGGGCTGGCGCTGTTCCTCACGTTCCTGTGGGGCACGACGGTGCGCACGTGGCGCGCTCCGGGCGACGTCGACCTGGTCCTGCACAGCGTGCTCGTCGTCGCGAGCTTCATCGTCCTGTTCTACGGCCTCGACATCATGCAGCTGCTGTCGATCATGCTCGTCGCCGCGGTGCTCCTGAGGCGACGGCACGGGCTCGACACGGCGGACACCGGTGGCTGAGACCGCCTCGCGCGGCATCGCCTGGGCCGGCATCGTCAACCTCGTCGGTGGAGCGACCGGATCGGTCATCGGTCTGGTGCTCGCCGCCATCGTCGGCCGGGAGCTGGGGACGGACGGTGCCGGCACCTACTTCCTCGTCGTCGCGATCTTCATGATCGTCTCCAACGTCGCCGAGCTCGGCGCCGACACGGGCCTCGTGCGGTACGTCTCGGCGGCCCGGGCGACGGACCGCCTCGGCGACGTGCCCCACCTGGTCGCCATCGCCACGCGTCCCGTGCTGCTCGTGGGTGCCGGGGTGATCGGGGCGACGGGGGGCGCCGTGCTGGTGGCACCGGACCTGGTCCCCGGTGTCTCACCGGGTCTCGTCGTCGCGGCCGCCGCGCTGGCGGTGCTGTCGTCCATGATCGCGGTGATGCTCGCGGTGTCACGGGGGCTCGGTGACGTCCTGTCGTACCCGCTCCTGCAGAACATCGCACTGCCCCTGGCGCGTCTGACCGGGGTCACGGGCGTCGTGGTGCTGGGTGGAGGCTCCCTGGCGGTGCTGACGGCGTGGATGGCTCCCGTGCCGGTCGTGCTGGCCCTCGCCACGGCGGTCGCGCTGCTCATGACGGTGCGTCGTGCCGGAACCGTGCGGCCCCCGCGCCTGCCGGCGTCCGACCGCCGACGGCTCAGTCGCGACTTCTGGTCGTTCAGCGCGACACGGGGCC
>Ga0247734_1002034_pt1 | contig 14107 bp, 9 predicted proteins | sample UWRJL103311B2_FD_180933 | JGI IMG/M metagenome (GOLD analysis project Ga0247734, IMG submission 180933) | Plant litter microbial communities from Arlington Agricultural Research Station in Wisconsin, United States - UWRJ-L103-311B-2 | ecosystem: Environmental > Terrestrial > Plant litter >... | reverse complement strand
GGGGGCCCGTTTTGTTGGGTTTGTTTTGCCTTGTGTGAAAAGAAGGGAGAAGGATTACGAGTCTCTGGGCTCCCTCCCGCCGCCGCAGCCGCAGCCCGGTAGTGATGATTGTTGGGGATGGGAGGTTTTTTGTACGTGTGTGCGGGAAAGCGCTGTGCTGTGCTGTGCTGTGTGTAACCTTATTGGAAAAAATGCTGTATACGTGCTTAAAACAAACGAAAACTGATGGTTCTTGTGTGTGTGTTTTCGCACCAATTTCACTTTTCTTTCAAACTCATCATGGCTTTCTATTTGACAAAGGGAGAGAAAAGGGAAATATTTAGCCAGGCTTTGTTGTTCTCTCACCCCTCGATCAAAAGAAGAAGGAAGGTGTTATGGGAGAGCGAGCCGCCCCATAAGTTAGTCAACAACATGCTCTGAGATTTCTTACATTTCACGGGGGGGTTTTTTATTTTATTTTATTTTTTGGAAGTAAAGATCTGGAGATTTGATATATGTATGTATGTATGTATGTATGTATGTATGTATGCTCAAAAAATGAACGTTCACAAAGCAAAGTAAGCTCAGATTCAGATTATCCAACCTACTAAATAACCTAGGTACTACTCTCCATATATTTCATATTTTATCCAGAGAAGAAGAAGAAGAATAATAATAATAATACGTTGTAATAATTGCAAACTTTCGTCGGCCACGTGATATGATGGGTATGGAAACTAAAACTAATGCTAGATGAGGGGGAGGGAAATGAGTGAGTGTAGATTTGTGATTTAAGATAAATAAGGGGGTTTTAAGGAGTTTTCGGGAAATTTGAAAACCTTTTAACAAGTTTTCAAAGGGGGGTTCTTTTTTTTGGTATTGCTTGTGAAATATACATTAGGGTTTCGTAGGTCAGGGTTCATTTAGTTATTGGTCCCACTGGAAGTGCAGCAAGCGCCCCCCCCTTGTCTTCGTTGTGCTGCTGTGACACATTCAGTTATCGACATACACTTTTATGATTAAAGAATCGTAAACTATGGACAAAACTAAAAAGGTCGTTCTGAGCACATCCAAACTCTACACAAGGCTTGATGCTAGAGTGCTGAATCTGGCATACTGTGTGACAGAGAGGGAGCTGATGCATGTAGTAGTAGCTGTATCAACCCCGGGTTTCCCATCTTGCCTTGCTCGTGTCTTCATATCCTTCAGAGACTTCGCGGCCTAGAAGCTGTGTCTTAGTGGCCCCTCGTATCAACCATCATAGACCACTACGTACATTGTCGATCTTTTGACCCAATGAGTTGGCTAGAATGACACGTGAAGGTAGCTTATGTGTCTCAAGATCAGAGGTCCTTAAAACGACCACCTGGTTCACTTTTGAGACGCCAGTAGTTTAAGGCTCAATATAGCAGCAAGACAATTTGGACAAAACATCAATCCCACTTGCCAAGGTCGCCTTCGTTGTCAGCTACCTATCTGTTAGGCAACCCAGACATTCGTATATCGAGGATAATTATATGTATTGATAGAATATGGACGAATGGTCTGAGCAAGCGGGCATTGATCTGTTGCATACGCCTGCAAGCCTTTCCATTATATCATTTCAGAATGAATCACGTCGAGATTCTCTGCCCAGCTACTAGTCATCGTAGCCCACAAATCAAAATAAAATGGAGGACCAGCCGCATCTATGCCTATACTCCCTGTCGAGTTAGAACAAGATGTCTCTCCTGTCCCGCTCCAATCTGTACCACTGAAGTCTGTCTGACTAAGATCTGGAGTGGTCATATCTTCCCAGCTGCCGTCGAAAGTCGGTCCGGGGTTGCCGTCGATATCAAAATACTGCTGTAACGATGGGTCGAAGAGTGGGCAGTGTCCTCTTTTATCAACAGCGTGCATGTCTGGTTTAAGGTTCGCGACACGCTTCTCGTAGCTCTTCTTAACCGAGCTCAGGACCATTTTGAAGACATATAAATGATCTGGGGTGCGTGGCGTGCCGATACGTGGATTTGCTGATGACAGTGCTTGGAACCGGTAGCACATTGCGTCCAGATACATCGCCATGGGGATGTTGGAACGAGTTGTATCTGAGTTCCAATTTCGAGTCGATGCCATTAAAAATGTAAGCCGCGATAATACAACGGTTGATTGTACCATATGCGACCACTGCACCACTCCAAAATTCAGGTAGCTCGATTCTGGAAGTGAGAGCAAGAACTCGAAATAATGTTTGCAAACCTGAAGACATGCTGAAATATGGGTTTGCGAGGCAGTGGCTACGATGGCAGATACATGTTCCCGGTACGGTCTCTTCAGAAACCCGAGTTCATTGCTGTAGATACAGATAGCATTGAAACGCTCTGCTAGGGCGATATTTGCTGTGTAATTCGTTAAAATTCAGTCCCTTGATAGGATATGGGTTACACACGTAGATTGCGGATTTGTTCCGGTGTATTCAATCTCCATCGATCAAGCTCACTTTGAAAGAGTTGAACATTCATCTCAGCTGATAGACTATGGTTAGGATCCTGAGGATCGATTTTTTTGCCCCAGTAAAAACTTGCGATTTTCTCTGTTAATCGTTGGAGAGCAATTAGCACAATTACCTCTTCTTGTGTTTCATCTCGGAGTAATGATTCCCCTTGGGTGTCCATTAAGTTGCGGTACTCCAAATGAATTGGTTTTGCGAACCCCATTGTCATGCTGAAATTCTTAATTAGATATGTGAAACATAAGACGCAGTGTTAGGTAAACATACGTAGCCGATATATAATATGCTCCAAGGTAGGCCCTTTTAGCAGCCTGTGTGAAGCAGCCATTCACAATAAGGCCATCTGGCTTGACCGAAATGAGGTTCAATGAGTTGTGGGCATCATCATGGAGACCAAGGTCGACTGCCAGGCTCACTGCAAGATTGATATACATGAATATTTGGTTGTTCTTCGGTCCTGAATGGATTGGATACCTAACCCATACATGATTAGATTTGGACTCTATAGTTTTTAGGTATACCAACCAAGCAAGATATATTAGGAGACCTTGTAAAAAGTCAAGACTTTTTCGCCCCTCAACAATCAACTTCGAACTCAATATCTTTCTGAATTCATGATCCAACTGATGTCTAAGTGGAGGGTTCATTGATGCTGCCGTAGTCAAAATAGCCAACAGCAAAAATGGAGACTTGCGGGATAGCGATTGAACTGTAGCATCTGAAGGTACAATAACGAAGGGAAAGAAAGGCGCTTTATTCCTAAAATCAGACAGCAGTTGCTCCGCTTCTTGAGATGTGAGCTTCCGCTGCTCAATAATTTTTGTTCCTTCTTCAGGGCAACCATTTTTTAGCTCTGAATCTTCGTCGCCAAAAACATGCTGATGGTGCTCATGTATATCTCTGATATCTTTGATTCCATCTGGTGCAATAGTAGAGGGAAGGTCCAGAGAAAAATCCGAACCATCAGGTTTAGGAGATATAGTCCTGTTAGTAGCAGTACTGGTAGTTCGTCTACTTGAGTATTAGAGGCGTTTCACAAAAGTCGAAGGATTTGCATACTGCGCACGAGCTCTCATTGGACGGGCTTTTGATCTCACAACACATGAATATCCGTTTAGTTCACATCTTTGGCAAATATTTTGCTGAGCCGTTCGGAAATAACAGCGACTTTTGCACGCTCGACAAGCCTCACATGCTCTTGCATTTCTGGTTTTTTGTGGCCCTTGTGGAGTATTCTCCATGCTGTCGCTCGTTTGCTCCCGCAGATGTTCGCCGATTAGAATATAACAGAGTGAATGAGAAACGGGTTGACTTAATGGCACATTAACTTATAAAGCCGAAGAGAAGATGTTCTGTACATCCGGTGGATATCCGATACTTCATTATTGGCTGCATCGTACATCCGGCGCTATAAAAGTGCTTTACGGCGGACGAGAACTATCTTCCCGCAATTTTGATTTTTGTAGAACTGTAATTTAATGACAATTTATAAGGGTTTTAATAGCAGAGTGATTTAAGACTCGTGAGATATTAGACTTTTTACTCGATTATTACGTTAGTATATAAATTGATCTTTACCCTCTTTAATTAATTACTTTTAGTAGCTATAAATTATAGGCTAGTGTGTGGCACCTTTACCTCGGTTGATTCGGATGTTTCGAAAATAGGCTTAGGATGACCTTCTATTTTATAAGGGGAATAAAGGGGTATATTAATAGGCCTTTGTCACGATCCAGAGAGGTTTCACGACTTGACTCTTATCTCATAAATCAGACTCTCTGTTTTTACGAGAATTTACAACCCACGAGCCATTCGAAATCTCATTGGTCGAGGAGTTTCCAAGAGTTGAGCTAGGCACTAATTAGGAAAGATGGTTCTTAGCTCTTGGAAATTCTCTCCAGAGGGAGGTCGAGGATCTACTTTGCTTTAAATTTTTCGCCTGGAACGCCTCTTAGGAAACCTCCTAATTAATTATAAATACAGACTTTTATAGCCCTCTAAGAGGCTCTAAGGCAATCTCCATCGGCTCACGTTCTCAAATGTACGTTATGGAGAGTAGTTGTTGACATCAAGGGAGTGTCAAACGCAGACTTTTGATCAAAACGCGAGGGAAGTGCTGCCAAAATTAGGATTGCTTTTTATCAGTTGTCACCGTTTATATATCGATATAAACCTGGTTTATAAACTGAGGATAATATCATCTCTCTGAACTATATGATACTGTCAGATTGGTGATATCTTTATTAGATGCTGGATAATTACGAGAGGCGGGGGTTTGCGTAGTCTTGGCATCTTATGGTGAGCACATTATCTATCTTTTATACTATTTGAAGGAATATATATGGCTTTATTTATGCTTTAAGCTAATTCATATAAGTTTTACCTTTCTGTCTTACCTAGCTTTATCTTGAATCGTGCCAAACTCCTCGTCTAAGCAGGAGATCGCTATAGTTACTCTAATTACTATCAACCTTTTATCAGCCAATTCAAACTCCTCGGCCAATCAGATCAACGCAACACTCAGCTCACTGTCAAGCTCACTGTCACGCTTCAGTTAATTCGAACTCCTTCAAACTCCTCGACCAATCAAATCAACGCAGCGCTCAACTCACTGAGTTTTAGCCCCATTTGTGGGGCGGTTTACGGGTTTTACGCGAGAGAGGGTCTGATTTATGAGATAACATCCGACCTACAAGGACCTAAGATCTAGTTAGATCCAACTCATGAAGATCCTATATAAGTAAAATAGTTTAGTAGATAGGAGCATTGTGCTCAAATTCAATATAATTAGAATACGATTGTGTAGTTAGTAACGTCTTTAATTCCATTTGGAGGACCCTAAATTCTGATTCAACTACTTCTCCCGAAATACCAACCCAACAACCCTCTAGCCCAACACGATAGGATATTAGGAACGTTACACCCGGTTAAAATGATACCTTTAATTCCTTATGAGGATTCTGAATTAAAAACGTTGATGTAAAATATTTGATTAAAGTGAAGCAAAGCGTTGACCAACCTAATTGGGCTAAAATGCCTCAAAACGCTGTTGCGATTTATTAATCGAATAAGCCCTTGATATATTATAGTGTTTTGGGAAATGTATATATCAGTAACTCCGTCATCGAACCGTCTAAACCCCAACCGTTGAAAAAGCAATCATCGTGAAGATGATATGGAAATTCTGTACTTCAATACAACATAACTCAATATGATTGTTGATGTTCTCAATTAGTGGTATTTCCGAGAATAACAAACCATAACCATTCTATTATCGATTAAACAAGGGTGGTAGACTACAAGGTACCTCAGATATACAGCTCGTATGGCATTCAAAAAGCATTAAGAATAAGCTGCTAAGATATTAGATACCTCTGCCCTACTTTGCATATTTTCAGACATAAATTATACAGTTATCTCTCTAAATTTGCCCTACCGCATTGTATGATTGAGATGATATAGAGTTGTTCTTCAAGAGGCTACTAACTCTAACCGCTACACTTAGTTCTAGGAGGCTACTACTATGGGTATGCTACTCACGCTGCTTTTGCCTAGGTTGTGATTATCAAAACATCGTACCCGCTTGGAAATGTGCCTGCTGGCATCCAATGCTCCAGGTATAAGGACCAGCCTGATTGACAATCTACAATTTCATAGAGGCACGAAACTTTTGACATAGAAGTTTTATTGTCAAGTGAAGCAGGAAAATGGCATCCAAAGATCTGAAACCCACCTATTATTTACGAAGGTAGGGTTTTACTTACTTCACCATCTGTACTAATTCATCGACAGAAATCACACTCAAACTCGCAGAAATGTTCATGAAAGGGGAGGAATTTCGTCCAAGTCAAATTCCTCATCCTCAAGCTTGGCGGAGGATACCAGCTCCATATATTGAGGAGCAAGTTCAACGACTATCTAGCTACAACCGTCCATGACTTTTCGACATTATATCTCAATCAACAGGACGCTGTGATGAGCGAATATGACTGTGCATCAGGTGGTTGTCAGCCAGTTAGTCATTTGCGACCCGACCTCCTTGTCATGATGTATTAGCCTAGCAACTTGAAAATTCAACAAATCAGGGTTATGTTTCATACCTCATGCATTTAGAGCGCCAGAATTATATGATGGCTATGTCAAAGGAAACAAGTCTTGGAATTTACAGATCCAAGGCCTTTGCACATAGACTGATTCATCAGCGTGGATTCATATCGGAGATCACGATGTGAGTCTGCAAAATGGTAATAAGTGTCTAATTCTCTAACTCCTTAGAGTCCGTTCGTTCTTAAGGGTAGCTAGCTAAACGTCTAAAGGAAAGGGCGACGGAGTCCTATCAATTCACCTACTATTCTACCTCTAGATGTGGAGGTGGCCATGGTGGAGAACGTAGATTTCCTGCTGAAGATGCTGCGCTTTCATGCGAATTTCTAAGCGCTATTCAACACTTTTGTGGGAATGGAAACTGGCTCAGTTGGAGGGGATGGTTACAGAGAAACTATACGAGCTGTTGGGAGTAGGCAGTCAGTTTTTCAGTAGCTGATGTTGTTGCTATCTTTATTCATGTTTTGAACACACGTGCTATCTCGCTGCAGTTACTAGGGTAGATACAGCAGTTGGGAGACAGCCTCCACCTCCACAAGAACATAGATCAATTACTCGGTGCTATCGTAAGTAGCGTCTCGTCCCAGCCAAATGGTTTGAATCAATTATATGCAGAACTCCATGAACTGGTCGGTACGCAAGACTCTCACCTTGATCATGCAAGTCACTCATCAGAACTAATGTATTTTTAGCCAGTGAAGATTTATATCTCACTGTGTCATCTTCATTGGAGAAAAATACGCGAGCACCGCGAGAGGAGAACTAAGCACATATGGTGTTTCTCCGGATCGCTTGAAAAGGTTAGCCATTGTATCACAGTCAATGTCTCTTTATCGACAATATACGAAGTAGTTTGTGCAAGTTCACCTTGCTGGACGTCCACCCAACCTATAACTGCTCTATTAATTGCCTTAGAAGATGCCAAGCCAATAGGCTGAATATTAGACATCACAGTATGATGTTTAGTATGTGTAAAAAGTGTCTGATTCTCCGGACTCTCTAGAGTCCGTCTCTCATAGCTATGTCCGTCTTTGGGAAGGGACGAGTTCTATCGCCGAACCACAGCCGTGCTCTCCAGACCGTTAATTCGATGTCTACATCAGAGTAAGTATAACGTTTGATAGTTATAGTACTAGTTGGATTCAAACACACTGTTCTCAGCTATTATTCCCTTAACTTCTATTTTATTGTTATTTTCTAGTTCTTAGTTTTCATGTATGATCTTAATGGTATTGGGTTGGTCTTCAGAATTGGCCCTCGTAGATATTCGTATTTTTTATGTTCTCTCTTTTAACTGCGGCGCAGTGCTAATTTACCGCTGCAGGATACTTGGATGTGTAGCCTAGAGCGACGGCATGAACCCATTACTGCATATGAACATTGCTTCATGTAAGACGTAAAGAAGAATGCCCCGCTCCTTCAACTATTGTGCCACACTTTTACCTTAGGACTGTGTTAGGATTGTACTGCACCTACGACTTCTGAGATGGAACAACTCGTTCAGAATTCCAAGCTGTCCAGACACCAAAGAAACGTTATGATGTTAAGATGCATAGCTATAAACGGGGGGCAGAGGTTTAACGAATATTACAAATTGTAGAGCTTGCTATAATTACCTTATGTCAATCCCATAGAACAATTATGGGTGAAGGTTCACCAGATTCTGATAATCTTTTTGTCCAAGCAGGCAACTGTTTTGTCACGGGCTGAAATGTTGGAACAACTGATAGTGGTGGTTCTTACTGGCACGTCTAGCCGCTTTCTATATAGCTGTTTCTGATTTGCTAACACACACACAGTCGTGATGCTACTTTTGCTGTTGATCGGGCTATTCTTAGTTGTCAGCGAAGTGATAGTGTTATGTACGCAGGTAAGTTACCAAGTTGTCTTTGTTATAGTTGACTTGCGCTAATTACTTATAGGCCTTTGTACTGCTTATGGGAATGGGAACATGGGGATTGAAACTAAAGGGTGTTTTCGTGAACCTACGCCTTGCTATTGATAAGGTTCCATAAGACGTTTATCCCTTCCTTAAGCAAATGTTATATAGTATAGCGCATCTGAGTAAAATGAACTATCCTAAATAAATAAAAGCTATGTTTGTTATCCGTACTATAAAGGGGGTTATAGTGGCCATTGGTATCGTCGCAACTCATACAGCTAAAATGCATGATCTATCCATGATCTTTGGCTTCAAATACCAGCTGTGGAAAAAAGTATAACCATCATTCCTGATTAAGTACCTGCTCAATGCAGGATTGCCCTCTATCAAGAATAGAAGTCATGACCCATGGTAAGTTTGAACATGTATATGGCCGGTCACGATGTCTTAAACATTCACGAGACAGTTGAGACAAGCATCAAAGAAAACTGGAGATGCGTAATACCATACATGGACATAAAGCAGTTGTTAGCTGTTGATATGGTCAGTTATGTGTGTAAAGAGTAGTTTTGAACGGTCTTATCTTCTAGCTGGAAACCTAGCTTAGGGGAAGAAACTTGGATTGTCACTAGGAACCCATAGCAACTATCAAGATTTTGAAGATTTAGCCTACGGGTGCGGTTAGCTGAATAAATCGAACATAAAAGAAAAGGTGAACGCCACCACATAGTCTTTTGCCTTCAACTTGACTCTTTAACTTAATATGGAGGCAATATTCAAGAAATGAAAAGGGAAAATAACCTTGTACACAAAGTTGGTGTCACAAAGTAAGGAGCTACACAAATGGAACTGATCGTTTTTGGGTGGGCGAAATTGCCAAAGACCCTTATATTAAATATTCCAATATATAATCTGGGGGCGATAAAATCTCAAAAGCTTGCGCAACCTGTTATATAATATGCAATTTGGCACTGATGCCTCCCGTGTATTCCCAACCGTCAATCTATCTCAATCTCAATCTCGATCAATCAAGCCATACCATACTCCAAAACTCCTGCAATGTTATGCCAATCTGATGCTCATAGTGCCCAGTGAACTTTCTTCTTCGGCTTGGGCAGTATCACTGCCTGCGTGATATATGTTGTTGCTGGCGCACTGGCAGAGAATTCATCGACCGTTAAATACTCAATCTTTCCTTCCTCATCGCTCTCACGTTCCTCTTTAATAGATCCCAGGTCTGGGCTCGGTGCTCTCCATGAACGAGGTCGTCTTGCACTTAGGCTTCTCGTTCGTCCTCTTACTTTCCCATTTCTTGCGGGTGCAAGTTGTACCGTCGCCCGTCCTCGAATTGTAGACACCGGTATTGCAATTCCCAGACCTGTCAAACCATCCTCTTCCCTCTTTCCAGCCCGTGAGGTCCGTCCATCGTTTATGTGTTTGCGTGTGAAATCCTTCAAACTAAGTGGCATCGCCAAGCCAAAATCTGCATCATCTTCCTCCTCGTCATCAAGTGGAAGAGGTGATCGCTGAATGTCGGAAGGTGAAATCTCGCGAACTTGGTGAATCTTTGAGGATTTAGACTCAATACCCGCAGAAAGGTCTTCGTCATCATCTATGTCATCCTCCGGTGTAGTTAGGAAGAAAGAGAATGGGTTCTCGTCGATAGAGTCGGTGTCTACGGTATCATCCTCACGAATACGTAGGATGGTAGGAGGCCACGAGTCTCGACGCGATGGTTCACTGAAAGGCATCGCGATGTTACCTTTTATGGCTTGAGGAAGTGAAGGTATTTGGATTTATCTTGTACCCGGCTCAAGGCCGGTCTATGTATTTGCTGACTTGCTGGTGGGTGCGAATGTCCTAGACAAACGAACCGGAAGTGCGCTTGACCTTGGTATGTGCTTAATAAGTATAGGGAAAACCAGGAAATACTTCAAGAGGTGTGCTTCCTATATAGTAGTCACGCAGCAGCCTAGTAAATGCTATAGTCATTCATTTGCATTGCGCCTCATCAGGTGTGTGTGCGGGTGATGAATCACACAGCGAGTCTGAGACATTAGCTCGGGAAAACTGGGAATTAACACTTGTTAAGTTTGTGAGAAAGAATAGCGTTATGAAGTGAATTAGAAATACGATTCAGTCTTTAAAGTAATAGAGAGTCCTTGTCAAATGAGAAAGGCGCAGGCTGGCCATATTGCAAAGGGCTTAGAATGGGAGCCTTGCATGTGACTCGTTGGAGCAGCCACCATCACTTCATCAGCGGGATGAGAGGTATGACTGGTCACCGTGCTCTGGGCTGGTATCTTGAACTAACCTTACCTGCACAATATGATCAGAAATGGTCACAGTGGCGTTTGCACACGCCGTCATGGCGAGGAATGCAATACTTATTGTCGAAGGAAAGTGTTCGGTGAATTAAGTCGGATAGATCGGGTAATGCCTAACGTAGGTTAATGCCCCGAGTTCCCTTCACATTACGGAGAATGCCAAGGCTTGTTATCTCGCTAAAAGACAACCCCTAATAATAAGTGCATGTTGACATCAACAAAAACAGCTCGAAAAGTTAGATTGGGCGCGTCATTTCCCTTCCAGATACTTTCCATCCACATTCAGACCATCGCGTAGAGAAATAGGACATATGGCTCTAGTTCCATCTTGAATATATATTATTACATATAAGTTACCATTTCTAACTGCTTTCAGCAAAGTAAGGGATTTTTCCAACGCCCGAGCCACTTGAGTGGTAGGTGTACACAATTTACATGCCTCTATATGTAGAAACATTTGGAAAACTTGTTCACTATTCCTAAAAAAAAAAAAATTGACAGGAATCGAAACGGCCACCTAATTACACCCAGAAGTACTAATCAATATTGCGTAAGTTATATATCCAGACAGATTAAGTAGATAAAAGAGTCAAAACGCCGTCTATCAGGCTGAATATCCACGACTTAGAGCACGCAGGGCATAGTTGATGTTGGAAATGATAGAGAAAGACTGGATTCCAGACGCATATAAATATTCAGAAAAGTGGCACAGAACTTCTCGAAATCTTGCTTTATGTGGACGTATTTAGATGGTATCACGAAAGGCATTGCGAACGACTTCGTGCTGGGGTAGAAAACCTAGATGATATAGACACTGCATTTCTAAAATCATTTCGGCCCAGCAGAAACCTTCTTTTCAATATTCTTGATCTCATCCTCCGGTAGCATACGGCAGTTGACTCCCTGTCGATAGTTAGTATAGCTAGATACTATTGGCTAGCACCGCTGTGAGTAGATTGGTGCCGGAGATAGCGTTTGAACTTGAGAAGACCACAAAAGAGAAAAAAAATACGTAGGCTATCTCAATAGTCTATTCCAATACTCCTAACGAGATTGGTAAACCAATGATCACGACTTACCATATGGTGCTCTGGTCCCGAATACTCTCCCACACCTCTCCAAAACATCTATCCTGGACATTAGCACTTAAACTAGTGAAAGTTAGAAAGAGCCGAGACAAAACAAATCTTGTATTTCATGCGTCTTGGCTCTTTCTAGAAAATGAAGAATTCAGTACGAAAGTGGAACGAACCATACACCCACAATGACCACATCGATTGAAAGTGATGCTACCATCCCCGTCACTGCGTGAATACTCAGCCAATGAGGTATCATCCGCTACCTTTATCGTCACTTCACTCGGTTGAAAGTACGCCCAAAGTGACCCATACTTGTAGCACACGGTGCAGTGGCATTCGTTGAGTTTGGGGGGTTTGGGTAGTTGAATTTGAACACGACCACAATGACATGTTGCAAGTAGGGAGGTGGTGACAAAATCTTGGGGTTGCTTTTCGGGCGCCATGTTGAGAGAACCAATTAAGAACACTGAAATGGCTCTTATTTTAAGGACAAAATACGATTTCCCTAATGACATATAAAAGTGCGGAGTAGATGCATAATAGGACAGATAAGAAGCGCGGTAAAGAGCCCATGCAGGCTAGTAGCAAACGCGTGGTCTCGTGATTTAGTCCTAAATCCTAAATCTCCTCCATGCCGAGGATGCATATGATGCCCGTCATTCCTTATAAACACGCAGCATTTTTAGATACGAAAAGCAGTTCATCATATCTCCTTGAAACTAACTATAGCTGAGAAGCATTTTGAGATAAAAGCTCGCCGTGCATACAGCTGTATGGGTTCTGTCTGTCTCAAGTTCCAGTAATTCGTTCTTGCATGGGGAAAAGACTTTACTGACAGCCAAGCTGTATACTCCGTTTTCCTAAGCCTGGCCGGCGATTAAGCTTAAGCCAATAGACAGAGCATTATTAGATTCGTCTTTCTGAACGAGTTGAATCGACCGGGAACGTTCACAAACAAGGCAACAGAGGAGAGTATTTCATGTTTTCATTATCAGTTGATTTTCGTCTCTCGTAGTGCATACAAAACTGTATTTAAAACAAAAAACGAACAACGAAAGGAGTCAAAATAATTACGCCCCAGTGCACCCCATCCTATGATCACAAAAAACCCCTTATTCCCTACTTTCACACTTCACTCCACAAATGAAAATATAAAAGGCTTCACGTAAAGCGATGTTATGTAAATAGACGCCACCGGGGCCGAAGCGGAGAGGACTGTGAAGTCGTGAGCCATGTATTGAGTTGACACCATGCGAGATTCAAACGCCAGATTGAAGGGAAGGACGGAGGGACAGTCAATGTCGTGGGGATTTCGTAAATCCATAGAGACATTATCCGTTAAGCATGATCAATATGTTAGTCGTGTCAAACCCCCATACTCTTCGTTCGACTGTGGTGTCTCCGTTGTCCACCATCGGCTTTTCTCCGCAGACTCTCCTCCCGCTTAAGGACCATCTCGCACCAGCTCGATTTAGATCCGTCGTTTTCTTTCCCCACACAGGCGTCAAGGACTTTCATCCAGCCTTCCTTATCGGCCGCAGTGTCGGCGTAGAAATCGATGACTTCTCCATTGTTGAATCGGATGCGGAAACCCTCTTCAACAAACATATAGCCTTCTTCTTCTTCCGCGAAGCCAGATCTACGGCGCTTCCCACCCTTGGCGGTAGTATCTTTTTGGGTGAGAGCACGACGATCATCAATAAGCTTTGATGCATTAGCTAGATTGATGGTTGCACGAGGTTGTCGAGTAGACTCGTGGTAAGCTGTGAGTTTGCTGCCATTCAGCTTAAAGAATCGACGGCGCCAGTACTGGAACGCTGTTAGCTTATGATCTACGTAATACCGCTTGCTTAAACTTACTGGGCAGTCACCACCTTGCTGGCTTAGATGACCTTCATGGTTCCGAGCAACAGCAACCTCAGCCTCCTTCAGCTCTCGGATGCAAGAATTCATGCTCTTTGGCATGTTATCATCAGTTGCACCTTTGGGCTTTGGTACAAAGAGAAGTTGGAGCTCTAGCTTAGCAACCTTGTAAGGTGCGCGACGTTGCATAGTGGTATTCCCTCGCTTGCTTCTACCACTTGAAGCAAAGCTGGCCTCCTCGGTAGCCCATTCATTGAAGCAGGCAACATCAACGACATAAGGCCGACCGTAACAACGAGTTTCATGGTCTTTTAGACACACATATGAGCGACCAAAGCTCCCGTCTTCGGCGGCGAGAGGAGAGAGTAAATCCCAGGTTGTT
>Ga0247734_1002032_pt1 | contig 14117 bp, 8 predicted proteins | sample UWRJL103311B2_FD_180933 | JGI IMG/M metagenome (GOLD analysis project Ga0247734, IMG submission 180933) | Plant litter microbial communities from Arlington Agricultural Research Station in Wisconsin, United States - UWRJ-L103-311B-2 | ecosystem: Environmental > Terrestrial > Plant litter >... | reverse complement strand
GAGTATAATTATCAGAAATGGCTCAACCATAGTCAAAAGCAATTTTCTAATATCAGTAATTTTGATATAAACCATAAATCAGGTTTTTGAATAAGATAACCTGACTTATGGTGTAAAACAATTTGTTTTAAAACGGCAAAAATACACTGAATGTTGTACCTTCCCCAAGACTGCTGTTAACGGTAATAGCGCCGCCGTGGTTGGTTGCTACTCTTTCACAAATAGCAAGTCCAATTCCCGTTCCGGAATACTCACTTCTGCCATGCAGCCGCTGAAATAACTGAAAGATACGGTCTGCATATTTTTGTTCAAATCCAATACCATTATCCGAAACATTAATTTGATAATAATTACTTGAGATACGGTTTGGATGTAAGGATTGAGGCAAGTCTATACTGGATATCGTTTGACAGGAAATTTTAATTGAAGGGGCAACGTCCTTTTTGCGAAATTTAAGGGCATTGCTGATCAGATTTTGAAATAACTGGCCAAGTTGCAATTTATCACCCTGAATAATAGGCAGGTCATCAATTGTTATTACGGCTTCCGATTCCTGCACCACTAATTCCAGATCATTTATTACACGGTTTACCACCGCCGTCAGCGAAACATTTTCAGTATTATCCTTTTTGCTGGAAATTCGTGAAAAGGCAAGCAAGTCTTCAATCAGGTAAGACATGCGGCTTGCAGACGACTGCATTCGGGTCAGGTAATCATTACCACCACCAAGTTTGTCGCCATAGCGGCTGCTTAACAAATTTCCAAATGACTGGATCTTTCGCAGTGGTTCCTGCAAATCATGGGAGGCAACGTAGGCAAACCGCTGCAAATTTTCATTAGACTGAAGAAGAAGATTATTAGATTCTGCCAGTTCTTCATTTGTTGCCATATATTCTTCATTAATGGACGCCAATTCCTCGTTCATCGACTCCAGTTCTTCCGTGCGTTCCTGCACCAGTAATTCCAGGGCAAGCTGTGTTTTACGTTGTGCAGTTACATCCTGCACCGTGCCCAAGATTTTTACAGGCTCACCTTTTTCGTTATAAAAAGTTTTGCCTTGTGCATGAAGTATTCGTTCCCGGCTGGTCTTTGTAGCTTCTATGGTATATTCCGCGTCATAAATTCCATCTGTACCAGGCGCAATGGCATTGCTCATAGCAGCAATTATCAAAGGCCGGTCCGCTTCCCTGATGGGTTTGTACGCTTTGTCAATTGTTATAATTTCGACCTCAATTCCAAACCATCCTTTTAAACGTTCAGAAAAATCAAGAAGACCAGTGGTTAAATCTATTTGCCAGGTACCCAGATTCGCCATCTCCACAGCTCCGCGCAAGGAACTTTCTGCTTCCTGAATTTTATATCTGGCAAGTACCTGCTGGGTTACATCGGTGGCTACCGTAAGCACGCCAATAATATTATCATCCATATCCCGTTGCGGCTGATAAGTCAGATCAATATAAATGGTTTGCAGCTGACCATTATATACAATGTCTACCGCCTGCTCGTGAGAAACGAAAGGGGTTCCTGTTGAAATTACCTGATTTATTAGTTCATCAAATCCCTGATCCGCCAATTCCGGTATTGCATCCAGAAGAGACTTGCCAATGACATCCTCCGGTTTCCGTCCAACCAGCACACCAAAAAAAGGATTGGCCATAGTTATAGTCAGATTGTCTTTATTTATTATGGCAATAGCGACCGGCGACTGTTCAAATAACCCAAGCAATTGTATCTGGCTTTCTTTTATCTGTTTCTCAGCAATGACCCGGTCAGTAACGTCAATGGCAATGTCCAGAATAGCATATACCTTTCCATCATTATCCAGGATCGGCGTGTAGGTAATGTTGTAATAATTGTGAGACATTACACCATTTTGCACAATATTAACTTGTGTACCAAAACTCTGAAACATTACACCAGAAGTGTATACGTCATCCAGTATTTGCAGGAATGCCTGATTTTCCAACTCCGGCATCACTTCCCGAAGTGGCTTTCCAACAACGTCCGGCCCTTTTCCAACAATATCAATAAATGCCTGATTCGGCATTTCCACTATCAGGTCGCGGCCCACAAACAAACCAATAGCAGCAGGCGCACTTGCAATAACAGACCGCAGTTTTGCTTCACTTTCTTCCAGAGCTTTTTTCGCAAGAACCTGTTTGGTAACATCCATGGACATATTAATAATGGCATAGACTTCACCTGCATTGTTAAATAATGGTTTGTAAGTAAAATCGAAATAATAATTTCCCAGTACACCGTCCACTTCTAATAAAACCAGCGCATTTTTAGAGCTATACGTTTTGCCGCTTGTAAATACATCATTTAGTATCTGGTGAAATGGCTGGCCTTCCAGTTCAGGAATTGCTTCACTAAGTGGCTTGCCTATCACAGACATATCTTTGCCCCAATAACCAACCATAGGCTGATTAGCTAATTCAACTGTCATATCCGGCCCTGTAAACAGACAAATAGCGACTGGTGCCTCTTCGATAAGTGACCGGAATTTTGCTTCGCTGGCTTCCAGGTCTTTACGTGCCATAAACTGCTCGGTTACCTCTGTGGCCAGCACCATGATTCCGGTTATTTCATCCGAATGATCACGCAGCGGAGTATAAACAAAATCAAAATATACATCTTTTAATATGCCTTTACACTCAAGCTTTGCAAGTACTCCATTACCAAAATAAGGAACACCTGTATCATATACATTTTCAAGCAACTGCATAAAAACCTGATCCTTGATTTCTGGTAGTGCATCAATAAGGCGCATTCCGGTAACCGATTTATCTTTGCCCCATACTTCAAAAATCCGGTCATTGCCAATTTCAATGATCATGTCGCGCGTGTTCAAAAGCCCTATTGCCATAGGCGCCTGCTCCACCATGGTTTGAAATATCCGGCTTTTGTTTTCACCTTCTGTAATTTTCCGGCGGCTTTGAATATCCTTCGTAATGTCTATAAAAGTACCGAGGAACCTGGCAGTTCCGGTTTGCGGATCAATGCTCATTTGTCCTCTGCAAAGCAGCCAGGAAATCTGATTATTGCCGGGATTAACAGCACGAAATTCAACAGAGAAAAAATCCTCAGAAGGATTCTGTAGTGTTTGGTTTAATACTTGCTCAAATGAATGCCGGTCATCCGGGTGCATCATTTCAAGTACTTTATTATATGGAAGAATATCCTCCCCGGAAACGCCAAAGAGTGTCTTTGTACGCTTGCACCACAGCATGGTATTATTTTCAAAATCGAGTTCCCATGTACCAATCCCTGCTGATTCAAGCGCTAATTCAAGACGTTGGATTTCAGCGATGTTATCCGGACTAAATGGCTTAGATAGGCCTTTCATGTATTGCAATTTTTTATGGGCAAAATTAATACTGAAACAGAGCTTGTTAACATAATTAATAACCGGCTAAATTTCACTTTACAAATGCCTGGTAAATGTTTTATAATAAAAAATCAGTTTGGGTCAAAGTTAAAATAGCAATCGCATTTTAACCTAAAAATGTATCTTAAATTTGGTGATGCAGCCGTTTTTCTTGTAACCGGCTTAACCCGAAAAATAGTAAAATTATTATGCCAGGTGGAAATAAATCCATGTAGTATGAAAGTTGTATCTCAGATTTACCAGCTAAAATAATATCTGTATAAAGTATTTACCGCCTGTATGTATACGGCAAAAATGTATTGGTAATTGTTGAAGAAAGAGATAATTAAAAGTAAAATTAAATAAATATTGGAGATCATGTTTATTTAAGTTTACTTTGTCTATAAGTTTAATAGATTTATAAAATGTATCAGCCTTTTAACCACCATCAGGCTGAGTTATTTAACCTGCATCCTAAATTAAAACTGTTATGAACCTGAAAACGGATTCATGTCAAGTACATGCTCAATTGGTGGAATCAACTCTTCCTGTACACTCATTTTCAATACCCGGATTTCATTGTTGTTGTTAAAACAATTGATTTTTACGGATTTAAATTAATAGGAATTTCATAAAATCGGTTCTTCTTTTTAGGAGAATACCTTGTTAATTCCGGAATACAATTCCGGATTGACAAAAGGGATTTGTGATTTCAACTGTTTAAAAAAATAGTGTATTATAAAAGTTTACTTACTTATTTATGAGATTCAACCCGCTGTCGGAGCTGTCGGATAATGAAATTCTCTATCAGTTCAGGAACGGTTCAAAGATCGCTTTTGAAGAAATATATCACCGGCATTGGCGGCGGTTGTATATTCAGGCGTTCAATATGCTGGATGATGAAGATGAAGCAAAGGATATTATTCAGGAACTTTTCACTTCTCTTTGGTTAAAAGGAAAAGATCTGGAATTAAAAACATCCCTGAAAACCTACCTGCATACTGCTGTTAAAAACCGTATCCTCAATATGATTGAGCACAATCGTATCAAAAATAATCACCTGGATTCATTGAGTAAATATCTGTCACAGCATCAGGTTGTTGAAGATAAATTAGTGGAGGAGGAGAGAATGCAGATGGTGGAACGTGAAATTCAAAGTCTGCCCAATAAAATGAAAGAAATTTTTGAACTCAGGCGAACCGAAGATCTTTCTTATAAAGAAATTGGGGATCATCTTGGGATTTCAGACAAAACGGTTAAAAAGCAGATTAATAATGCAATCAAAATTTTAAAAGTAAGGCTTGCGTCTGCTTCTATTCTCACGGGATTGCTGTTTTCCGGCTTTTGTTTTAATTAAAATTAAAAATTCAAAATATATTTCAAAAAGATCTACTACCAACGATGTTTTCAACTGTCTTATAAGTATACACACCTTGTAGATTAAATAGGATTATAAAATAAGGGTTGAAAATACGGAACGGTCAGATAATGAATGATTGATTAGCTGCCAAAAATAATTATATGCCGGTTCTTAAAATTCATCAGCCCGAATGGACAATCAAAAAGCAAAACACCTTTTGCGCAAATACCGATTAGGAAGGTGCGCAGCTGAGGAAAAGGAAATCATTGAAGAATGGTACGAACAACAGAAAAAAGAAATTAATGAAGATAATGATGAATACCTGAAAGAAGTGGAGCAAAGTATCTGGCATGCAGTTCACATGATCATTAAATACAGGCTATTCTAGGATTTGGAAAGCCACGTATTTCTAAGTCGTATATTAACTATCGTTATGTATGGCCAGGGATTTTATTTAAAGTAAAAATCGATTTAAGAATAATATTTTAATCTCTCAAAGGCCTGCCGAAAGCTGATCGCTGACAGCTGATTGCCAACAATTGCTAATCACTAATTTGTTAAATCATGAAGAAAATTTACCCCGGTAAACACATTACGTTTGTCCGATCCATGAAAATCACCTGGTTGGTTCTCATACTATCAGTTACAGGAACGCAGTCAATTTGGGCTAATAATTTAAATACAGGAAGCTTTTTTGACAAGAAAAATGAAACAAATAATACACTGAAAGACATTAGCGGTAAGGTAACCGACAGTCGCGGGGATGTCCTTGCGGGTGTTAACGTACTGGTAAAAGGTACAAGCAGAGGTACTTCCACTGATGCAAATGGTTCATTTACTATTTCAACAGACGAATCTGAAACACTTCTTTTCTCCTTTATAGGTTTTATTACAAAAGAAGTCAAAATTGGCCGCCCGTCTGTTTTAAATGTCCAGCTGGAAGCCGATCAAAAGCAATTGGAAGAATTGGTAGTAATAGGATACGGAACCCAAACGAGAAAGAATCTGGTTGGTTCGATCACAAAAATCAATGCTGCTGAAACAAAAGATTTGCCGGTTGCCAGTTTGGATGCCCAGTTACAGGGAAAAGCAGCTGGCGTTCAGATCAATAATAACTCGGGCGTTCCGGGAGATGCTGTGTTTGTAAGGGTGCGTGGAACAACTTCTATTAACTCTGGAAATGACCCTTTGTATATTGTAGACGGTGTTTTTCTGAATAACGAAAGTTTACAAACGATTTCCACAGGCGGAAGAAAAACTTCTCCGATTGCAGATATCAATCCTGCTGATATTGAAAGTATGGAAGTACTTAAAGACGCGAGCGCTACTGCAATTTATGGTGCAAGAGGTGCAAATGGCGTCATTATTATTACGACCAAACGCGGTGATTACAACACAAGGCCACAGGTAAGTGTCAATATTTCACAAGGTTCTGCCTGGGCACCAAAAGGTAAATTGTGGAAACTGGCAGACGGCCCGACTTCGGCGCAGGCTGTAAATGATAACTGGATCCTGACCGGAATTGATTTGCCGGCATTGAAACAAACTGCCGCAAACAGGCCATTCAGACCGGTTTCAGAAGGTGGCAAAGGCTTACCGGAAGATCAGCAAACCTACGACAGATTAAGCAGGATCATGCAAACGGCACCTTTGAAAGAATACGATATATCATTACAGGGAGGAACCACGGCTACCAAATATTACATTGCAGCATCTTACACAAAGCAGGAGTCAGTTTTGAAACCAGCCTATTTTACACGCGGAAGTTTCAAGGTAAATCTGGATCAAAAAGTAAACGATTATGTTACAGTTGGTGTAAGTAACGGACTTTCCCGGTCGCTTAGAAATAGTGTAGGTGCGGGAGATGGCGCACAAGGTAACATACTGTCAAGTGCTACATTAGTACAAGCAACTTACCAACCTATTTATAATGCTGACGGAACGCCTTCACTGGCCGGAAACCGTGATAATGTGGATGTGCTCCTGGAAGATACCGATATGAAATTTATAAGTTTGCGCTACATTGGTAACCTGTATGCAGATGTGCAGATATTGCGTAATTTGAAATTCCGTACAAGCTGGAGTCTGGATCACAACAATTATGATGAAAAAGGATATTGGTCCGACAGGATGCTTGCAGGTGCTGCGGGCGGTGCTGCAACATCATCTATTTCTCAAAATACGACCTGGATTAACGAGCAAACGCTTACTTACAGAAATAAATTTGGGAAACACAACATCGGTCTTTTATTAGGAAATAGTGTTCAGAGCAATACCATCAAAAATACGACAGCAAGAGGAACCGGTTTTCCAAACAATTCCTACAAACAAATATCCTCAGCATCAATCCTGACAAATTCAGAAAGCTGGACGCAATCGAGTCTTGCTTCATTTTTTTCAAGAGCGGATTATAATTATGCAGGTAAATATTCGATCGAAGGAAGTATCAGGATGGATGGTTCATCCCGTTTTGGAGCAAATAATAAATGGGGTTATTTTCCTTCTCTTGGAGCTGCATGGAGAATAAAAGAGGAAGGGTTTCTGAAAAATGTAAATGCAGTAAGCGAACTGAAATTAAGAGGTAGCTTCGGTTTAACAGGAAATCAGAACGGGATTCAGGATTTTGCAGCACAAGGTTTGTGGACGGGCGGACTTGGTTATGCCGACAATGAAGGCAGCGGATACAAAGCCGGGACAGCTCCACAGCAACTTGCAAACCCTAATTTAAAATGGGAAAAAACGCGTCAGGTTAATGTAGGAGTAGATTTGGGATTGCTTGAAAACAAGATCAATATTGAATTTAATTATTACAACAAATATACAACTGATGCATTATTGCAGCTTCCGGTGGCAGGAATTACAGGCTTCAACACCTTCACAAGCAATGCCGGAGAAGTGAGTAACAAAGGTTTCGAGTTTTCCATTAGTACTGTCAATGTGAGAAAGAAAGACTTTTCATGGAACACCAACTTTAATATTTCAACCAATAAAAACCGGATTGAAAAGCTGCCGGTGCCGACTACTTATTACAGCCGCGACTGGATCAGGTTGGAACAAGGTTATTCCATGTATTCGTTCTGGCTTTACAAACAGCTTTATGTTGATTCTGAAACAGGTAATGCGGTTTATGAAGATGTAAATAAAGATGGCATCATCACCGTAGCCGATCGCCAGATTATCGGAACTGCTTTGCCGAAATTCTTTGGAGGATTAACCAACTCAATAACTTACCGTGGCTTTGATGCATCCTTACTTGTTACTTTTCAATGGGGTAATAAAATATGGAACCATAACCGCTTCCTGAGCATGAACGGAGGAACGCGTGATTCCAGATCGCTGTATCAGGATGATGCCAATTACTGGAAAAAACCGGGTGACATTACGAATGTTCCGCGCTTTACTTCGGCAGGAAATAACTGGGCATTGGAACAAAACAGTCGCTTGCTGGAAGATGGTTCATTTGCAAGACTGAAATCACTAAGTATCGGTTACACGGTTCCTAAACAGCTGATCAGCAAATATGTACAGTCGCTAAGAGTTTATTTTAGCGGAACTAATTTGATTTTGCTTAGCAAATACTCCGGACCAGATCCTGAATCAAATGTATCAAATGCCAGCCAGATGATCCAGGGAATTGATTTTGGAACTCCGCCGCAGCCTACATCCATTCAGTTGGGTTTAAACATTACATTGTAAAATCGAATCAAATGAAAAAGTTTAATATAAAATCCAGGTATATCACTTCTCTGTTATTGGTTTTAACACTGGCATCATGCAGCGATTTTCTGGAAATAGAATCCCAGAATGCCGTTTCAGATAAAATTACAATTACCGATAAAGCATCCGCAGAAACAGCTGTCAGAGGAGCTTACAATGCATTGTCGAGCAGTTCGTATTACGGTCTGGCTTATCAAAGTTTAGGGTATTTGTCCGGTGACAACCTTACTTTTACCGGTACGCAAATCATTCTGAATGAGTTTGTTCTGCACAATGTAAGATCAGATAATTCCTATGTTTCTGAGACATGGAAAGCCATTTATACAACGATCAACCGTGCCAATCATGTCATTGCAAAAGTACCCGCTGTAACTGATTTGAAATTAACAGTAGCTTTAAAAGACCAGTTGGTAGGAGAGGCTTATTTTCTTAGGGCGCTTTCATATTTTGACTTGGTTCGCTTTTGGGGAGGCGTGCAAATTACACTTACACCAACTGAAAGTGTAGACTCCAAAGAAGGACTTGTCCGCAGTTCAGCCGAGGAAACTTACGCCCAGGTTTTAAAAGATCTGGAAGCAGCCGAGCCATTATTACCGGCAACTACAAACCGTTTCCGTGCAACCAGAAAAACGGTTTGGGCATTGCGTGCGCGCTATCATTTGTATCGTGGAGAATGGGCAAAAGCAGAAGAATATGCAACTAAGGTAATCAGCGATGTAGCCAATTATAGTCTTAAATCTCCTTACAATTCATTCTTTGCAGGAAATGTCACCGGTACTGCTGAGTCAGTATTTGAAATTTCCTACAATTCTACTAACCTGAATACGCATCGTACCAGCTGGCAGCCCACTGCAAATGGCGGGAATAAAAACTGGATTCCAAGTACTGGTTTTCTTGCACTATTGTTTGATGCAAATATTGGTGGTAACCGCAAAGCCATGGTAGCACAAACGACCACTGCACCTTTATTCTGGTATGGAAATATGTATTACCGAAATCCGGCTACTGATCCTGCATACGTAATCAGAATTGCAGAATTGTATCTGATTCGCGCAGAAGCACTTGCAAAACAAAACAAGCTGACTGAGTCGGCTGCCGATTTGAATGCGGTTCGTGCCAGGGCTGCCCTGACTGCAACTACGGCAGCAACGCAAAGTGATTTATTACTTGCCATTGAGAATGAAAGAAGACTGGAATTTGCATTTGAACCGCACCGCTGGTTTGACCTGATCAGAACCGGAAGAGCAGCTGCTGTATTGGGACTGACCGATGTAAACAGGTATTTGCTTCCTATTCCACTTCCTGAATTACAAGTAGATAAGGCTCTTGTTCAAAACCCGGGCTATTTATAATTCAAACCTGATCATTCTCTGTTTTAATTAAATAATGTAATCATGAGTTATTCGGATACATCTTTATCTGCCCCGTGGAGCAACACAGAAAAGATCGCTTTCAGGTTCTTTTTTATCTTCTTCATCCTGCTGGTGGTACCGCTGGACTGGAAGTTTTACCGGGATTTATTTTCCATTAACTGGTTGAATCTGCATTTTTATGATCTGTTGAATTTAACCAGATATTCTCCACAGTTTTTTGCTGAGGAAACGCTTCCAAAATTTGGGATCGGCAGTTTTGCCAACTGGGGAATTGTAATAATTATAGCAGCAATAGGAACTGCGGTATGGAGTTTTGTTGATAAAAGTAAAACAGAATACACGACTCTGTACTACTGGCTTCGTGTTGCTTTGCGTTACAGGCTGGCTCTTGGAATTATCGCTTATGGATTCATAAAACTGTTTCCATTGCAATTGCCTTTTCCATCGCTGAGCAATCTGCATACGAATTACGGTGATTTTTTCGCCTGGAAAATTTACTATCATACGCATGCGATTGCACCTAAATATGTGTCATTTTTAGGTGCCGTTGAAATATTCGCAGGACTGTTAATTTTAAACAGAAAAACCACCACTTTCGGAGCCGGACTTATTGCAGGATTTACCGGAAATGTGTTAGCCGCAAACTTTGCATACCAGATCGGCGAACAGGTTTATGGCGCTTTATTGGTTTTGATGGCCGTTTTTCTGCTTGCCTACGACGGACCGCGTTTATTTAGATTGTTGTTTCTTGAAAAACGTACCATTGCCAATAAATTCATTCCTGATTTTTCTGAAAAGTGGCTGAGCAGCTTACGGTTAGGTCTTAAAGTGGCGGCCTTTACTTTCGTGATTTTATTTGGATATCAATCTTATGCAGGATATAAAGGACAAAATTATCTGATCCCGAAAACTCCTGGTTTAGCTGGTTCTTACGGTTATTACAATGTGCGGGAATTTAAACTGAATAATCAGATTATTCCATATTCGCTTACTGACAAAAACCGCTGGCAGAATGTGATTTTCGAAAAATGGTCTACACTGAGTGTTAAAGTTGCCAGGCCAATAAAACTGGATATGACTAACGGCGAAGGTGTTCATGAAGACGATCTCGACCGCAATTTTGAACTGGCCGGAGTAGGAGGTCGTCATTACTTTTATTACCATGCAGATACGCTTGCGCACACTTTATCGCTTCAAAATAAAAACCTGAATCACAGAAACGAAAAGCTGCTTTTAACATACAGTTTCCCAACTGATTCGACCCTTTTATTGGCAGGAATTAACGAAAACCGTGATTCAATTCATGTGGTGCTGGATAAGGTCAATAAAAAATACATGATGCTGGAAGGTCGCCGTAAACCTGTTAAACTATAAAATCTCAAATATTATGTCATTACAGGAAAATGGTAGAGAGATCATTTTAGATCCAATCACAACTTTTGAGCCGGCTTCAAAGGAAACAATTCTGAATTCTACAACAATTCAGCAACCGGGTGAATGGACTGAATATGAGAAAATTGCTTTTCGGATTGTTTTCGTATTTGCACTTTTTTTGAGCGGACCAACCAGTCCACATTGGTACGAAAACCTGGTCAATTACAACTGGTCGCATCTGCATTGGCAAATGCTTTATGCTTTTACAGCTGAAATTGGTTCACCTAAAATCGTCAATATTAGTACGGAAAGCGGCAAATGGGGATTGGCAAGTTATGCTAATATTGCTGTACTGCTTTTAATTTCAGCCGTTATCGGAGGAATCTGGTCTTATTTTGATCGTGGTAAAAAAGAGTACCGCAATCTCTATTACTGGATTCGCGTGCTGGTTCGCTACCAGGTTGGTTTTTCACTGGTCGCCTGGGGATTTCGTAAACTGATTCCAATGCAAATGATCTGGCCACCGACAAATTTGCTGAACACGGCATTGATCAATATGCAGGAACAAAAACTGTACTGGCAATCGGTAGGAATTGTGCCAAATTATGAATCGTTTTTAGGTTTGGCAGAAGTTCTGGCAGGAGGATTTTTACTTTTCAGAAAAACCACTGCATTGGGTGGAGCACTTACTTTGGTTGTTTTGGGAAATGTAGCCATAGCCAATCACGTTTATGATGGAAGCGTGCATATTCCAAGTTTCACTTATGCCGTTTTGGGCGCCATTATTTTGTGGTACGATTTCCCATATATCTGGAAATTGCTGGTAAAAGAAGAAGATGTTACGCCTGTTCATTATTATCCTGTTCTGGACAAAAACTGGCAGAAATATGGCCGTTTGGGCTTGAAAACGATTGGCTTAGGAATTTTCGTAGGTCTTGGTTTTTACCTGCATGCATCCGGAGATTTGAAATATCGATTGCCCGAAGCCGTTGCGCTGGAAGGTGCTCCCGGATATTACCACGTTTCGGAGTTCAAATTAAATAACAAGATTTTGCCGTATTCTCCCTCGGATTCTGTTCGGTGGCAGGATGTTGTTTTTGAAAAATGGGCTACGATGACATTCAAAGTAAACCGTCCTGAAAAAATTGATCAAAGCAACGGTCCAGCATTCGACAATGTAAAAGGTGGCGTGAAACCGGATATTGAACGCGGCTGGGAAAGCGCAGGATTAGCCGGACCGCATTTTTTCTATTACAAAATTGATCCTGAAAAACAGATACTTTATATGCAGAATAAAAATCCTGAGTACAAACACGAAAAGCAGGTTTTGCATTACGAAAAAGTAGGAGACAAGCGCCTTATTTTATCCGGAACAAATGAATTCAGTGATTCAATCAGAGTTGTTCTGGATCGGGTGGAAAAGGAATATCCGGTGACTACAAAACGTGGTGGAGTGACGGTGACGGAATAAGGAAGAAGAGAGCAGCGGAAGTATTAGTGATAAATTCTTCTGTGGAAGTTGCTCAGCCTGACACACATCTCAGTCAAACAAGTCACTTGAAGAAAGCCAAACCCTTAAAACATGTCAGAAACAGAATCAGCAATTCCATTAGTTTTAAACTGGAAAAACGGACAGAAAATCGCTTTCCGTTTTTTCTTTATTTTCTTCATTATTCAGGCTGTTCCATTGGACTGGAAATTTTACGGAACCTTATTTTCCATCAACTGGCTCCATCCTGATCTGTTCAGTGTGCTTAACCTGACCAGGTATTCGCCCCAGTTTTTGTCCGAACATGCTTTGGCTAAATGGGGAATAGAAAGTTTCGGCAATTGGGGAGTTGCTTTAATTTTAGCTGCATTGGGTGCTACGATCTGGGGTTTTGCAGACCGGGAAAGCAAAAATTACAATTTGTTGTATTATTATTTACGGGTACTACTCCGGTACAGACTAGCCATTGGTATCATTGCTTACGGTTTGATCAAACTTTTTCCATTGCAAATTCCGCCTCCGACATTGAGTGAGCTGAATACAAATTATGGTGATTTTTATGCATGGAAAATTTACTATCTCACAACCGGAATGGCAGTAAATCATTACGAATCATCATTAGGACTCATTGAAATACTGGGAGGATTATTGCTATTATGCCGTCGGACTGCCACAATTGGTGCCGGATTGGTGGCGACTTTTGTGATCAATGTGGTGATGGCGAACTTCGCATATCATGTTGGTGATCATGTTTATGCTACTTATTTGCTGGTCATAGCGCTCTTTCTTTTGGCTTACGATGTTCCAAGATTATACGATCTTTTCATTTCAAACAAACCTGCCATTGCTAATAAATTTAATCCGGTTTTCTCGAAAAACTGGCAATCATCCGGGCGGCTTGTTTTCAAATATGGTTTTTTGCTGTTTGTTTTTTTTATTGGAATTATAACCTTTCAAACTTACAATACGGCACCTTATGTACATCCTCAAAATCCGGGTCTGGCCAAATCTTATGGTTATTATAATGTAAAGGAATTTAAACTAAATAATCAGCTTATTCCTTACTCAGTCGAAAATCCGGACAGATGGCAGAATGTTGTTTTTGAGAAATGGAATACGCTCAGTATCAAGATAAACCGTCCGGTTTTAATAGATGCAACACTTCCCGGCCAAGACCGGTTTGATGGAAATTACGAACAGGCAGGAAACGGAGGACGCCACTATTTTAGCTATCAGGCCGACACGCTCAAGCAATTAATTTCCCTGACCAACAAAACACAGTCCGGCCAGAAACTTTCACTGCATTACAAAAGACTGGATGATTCAACAATTGTCGTATCCGGCATAACCGAAAAACGGGATTCGGTTTATGCAGTGCTCGAAAAAGTGAATAGAAAATATTTGTTGGCAGAAGGTCGTCGCAAGCCGGTCAGA
>Ga0247734_1002031_pt1 | contig 14118 bp, 14 predicted proteins | sample UWRJL103311B2_FD_180933 | JGI IMG/M metagenome (GOLD analysis project Ga0247734, IMG submission 180933) | Plant litter microbial communities from Arlington Agricultural Research Station in Wisconsin, United States - UWRJ-L103-311B-2 | ecosystem: Environmental > Terrestrial > Plant litter >... | reverse complement strand
TTTACTAAGGATGATGCACGTTTTGATGCCACATTCATGATCTATTTCTATGCCCGTTATTACGATTATTATACCAAAAGTGCTGAGAGAAACACATTGGTTGTTCAATATTACTATGCACCAAAATGGATGAACAGTGCTGCGGATATTGCTGCATGGCGTGCTGCTGATCCGGCAAGAAGGGCTAAAACAATCGTTTATCCGTATTCCAAAGAGTGGGAAGCAAACCGTACTGTAGTGTTAGATAATTATACACCTTCGGTGAAAAAATTTGATGATCCAAACTCGCAATTTGGTACAAACAGCAGTACGAGGGATTTTTTCCTGGCAAGATTAGGAGAAACTTATCTAATTGCGGCTGAGGCATATTTCAAATCAGGCAACAATGCACTTGCAGCTGAAAGAATAAATGCGGTAAGAAAAAGAGCGGCGAAGCCAGGTATTGACCTGAGCATTAAGGCAACAGATGTAAATATTAACTTTATATTGGATGAAAGAGGGCGGGAGCTGGTTGGTGAATATCACCGTTGGTTTGATTTGAAAAGAACCGGTACACTGATAGAACGCAGCAAAGTATACAATAAGGATGTTAAAAAATGGTATGATACTGGCAGCGATCCGTTCAAAGGGGTAGGTGGTGCACTTAAAATTTTAAGACCAATCCCAAATCGTGCATTAGACCTGAATCAGGGTGAATTTGCACAAAATCCGGGTTATTAAATATTAATTTAAAATCTTGATAATCAGTAAAGTAAGCCGGTAATTATTCCTGATGATTACCGGCTTACTTTTTAGTTTAAAATTTTAAAGCTTTATGCATCATTCAACAGGAATCTGGAAAAGACACCTCATGGGCAATCTGGAACCATTCCGATATGGCTCTGCCGATTTTATCCAAAAAAGTGTTCAGGCAATTTTGATTGTGGAGAATACGGCAAGGACTTACTGGAAGCTTATGAACAGGCGGGAGAAATTGCACCAAAACTTTTACGCCGGTTTGGAATTACCAATGAAAACAGACAAACGCTGACTTTGGGAATGACGATGAGCCAGCTGGTGAATCCAAAAAAATACCGTCTGGCCGGAACTTTATAACTCCGACGGACCGGAAGGAGAAACTTTGACGGAATATGTTGAAAAAGAAGTTAAAGGTGAAAAACATATTGGAGAAACGCCGGTTCAGATTATTGATGAAGTGGTAAAACATGGTAAATTGTTCGTGGAGGCAATTGAACGTGCTGCGACTCAGGTGAACAAGAATAAGGAGGAATTTGCCCGGGTTAAAAATGACATGTATTGCAATCAGGCGCTTGCTGATTTCTTTTCAGAAAAGGTAAAAGCTGCATATTTGGTATTGAAATACATTTATTCAAAAGATATTTCGGATCTTAAAAGTGCGCTTCCACATCTTGAGAAAAGTGTTGTCTATTATCAGAAACTGGTGGATTTGACCAAGGATACTTACCTCTATGCTAACAGTATGCAAAAGGATTTTTAACTCCTGCAAACCTTGAAACTGACGCAAGCAGCAATGATTACGGACAGGCAGAAGTGAAAATTTCATCAGCACTGGCAGCTACCGGATTACCTCCGGTGAATATCCATACTTATTATTTTCCGGCAGGGAACAACACACTTGTACTCGGCAAAGGCAAATCGCTGATACTTGGTTTTATCAATGGGAACATTGAAATAAAACCTCATAGCGCTTACATGGAAAATGGTAGAGAGTAAAAGAACATTGATTGGTTATTTGAATAACTTCTAGTAAGGGAGCGTGGATAAGTCTCTTCTTTTATTTTTGCCCCACTTATAGCGATGAGTCCAGTAAGCAGTTTTCATTGAAAGTAAGCCAAGTCCGGCTCCAAAAAGAACATCGCCAAGGTGATGTTTATTATTTGCAATGCGCAAAAGCGCTGTGGTACCGGCCACAGTATAGGCTGCATAGGGTATCCATGGAAGGCGATCTTTATATTCTTCACTTAAAAATGTTGCAGTAGCAAAGGCCTGGCCTGAATGTCCCGAGGGAAATGACCTGTAATCACTTCCGTCAGGCCTAAGTTCGTGGGTTGCTATCTTTAAAAGATTAGTGGAAGCATAAAACATTATTTCCCCTTTTATAAGAATTGCTGTCCTGTTTAAAAAGTCGTTTTTTGATTTTACCCCAAATACATCCAGACCGTATGCAATTGGCAGCGATACATATTCCAGATAATCATCCAGGTTTGTACGAAAGTTGCCGAAATGTTTATTCCGTTGCTCAACGATTTTGTATTTGATCTGGTCCTTAAAAAAAATAGTGGTGAATGCTCCTGATCCCATTAGAATGCCAGGAACATAAAGCTTATTCGGTTTAAACTCAAGTGGCCTGTTTATGATAAGAGAATCTGCCTGCTGGCTGAAAGAAGGAAACGAAGCCAGGAAAAACAATGATAAAATAAACCTGTTGAGAGGCAAAACTTTTGTAAATGAAAATGGCATTAATGACAAAAAAGATTTGTGAAAATTACTATGATTAGCTATGCTAACAAAATTGATAGGTAAATAAACTTACAACCCAATTCTGATTTTTTTCCGGATTAAGTAAATTTAATTATGCCTGAAACACGTAACATGAACCAGATGTAAATAACGTCATTGAAAGACAAACATTTTCTCAATCCTGATTATTATTGATGCTCTTAAATGTGGTTGTTAAACTGTTAAAGTCGCTTATGTTAAAATAACTTTTTCATATAAGAATAAAGAAAAATCCCGGAAATACTTTAATGTTTACGGAAAGCATTGATATTTGGATTTTATATGATAATAAAACGTAAATCTAAACGTGCTGAACAAACTTTACCATTTTCTACTACTGATGTTATTCATGTTTTTTGCTGTTTTACCTGCACGGGCACAGCAAAAAACAATAAATGACAGTATTACCATAGCCGTAGGTCCGGAGTACAATAAGGTAAGTAAGCTTCATAAAATATTTTTAGGCAGTCATAACCGGGCAGTGTGGGCTGCTCCGGTGAAGTTGCGTATTTTGCATTTGTCCACCGAAAAAGGAGGACTGAAAATTTTGCAGCTGGGTGGTGGTAATCAAACCCGTTCTTTGCGGTTACAGGACTCATCCGGGCGGCAGTGGGTATTGCGAACCCTACAAAAATATCCCGATCGTAAACTGTCAGATAATCTAAAAAAAACAATTGCCAGTGACATTTTGCAGGATCAGGTATCAGCAACGCATCCATTTAGCTCTCTGGTAGTACCCCCGTTAGCACAGGCGCTGGAAATTCCTCACGCGAATCCGGAAATTGTTTATCTGGCTGACGATCCGGCTTTGGGAAATTATAATACTGATTTTGCAAAGCAGGTATTTTTGTTTGAAGAACGTACGCCATTGGATGCTGACAAAACATATAATACGCAGTCGGTTCAGAAAAAAATCCGGGATGATAACGATAATAGTATTGATGAAAAATTAGTGTTGCGGGCCCGTTTGCTCGACATGCTGCTAGGTGACTGGGATCGCCATGAAGACCAATGGCGGTGGGAAAGAATTAAAGGAAAAAAGGGCGACACCTACATGCCCATTCCCCGCGACCGCGACCAGGTATTTTATAAAACAAGTGGTATTTTTCCCTGGTTTGTATCGCATGGATGGCTGCGCTCCAAGTTCCAGCCATACGAAAATCAAATACGCGATATCAAAACCTGGAATGTACAAAATCAATCTTTTGACAGATATTTTCTCAACCAGCTAGGTGAAGAGGATTGGAAAGAACAAATAACACTGGTACAAAAAACGCTTACTGATGAATTGATAACAAGCTCGGTCAGGATGATGCCAGATACTGTTTTTAAAATTTCAGGTAATCATATTATTGCTAAATTCATTTCACGCCGGAATTTGCTAATGGTGCAGGCACTTGAATATTACCGTTTTTTATCAAAAGATGTTGAAATACCTGCCACCGACAAACACGATAATTTTGACATCAATAATAATGCTGATGGAAGTTTAAAGGTGGCTGTCAGCAAGATAAAAAAGGATGGAACTATTGATCATGTTAATTATGAACGTACTTTTTATCCAGAAATAACAAAGGAAGTACGTTTATACGGCTTCGACAACAGTGATCGGTTTACGGTAACAGGCTCGAATTCTTCACCGGTAAAAGTTCATATTATAGCCGGAAGCGGAGAAGACAGTGTGAAAATAGCCGGCAATCTTCACGACAAACATCAAATTTATATTTACGACCTTAAGGATGAGAAAAACAGCTTCCCTTCATCTTCAAAGGCTTTACTACGATTATCAAATGATACTTTGGTGAACAGTTATGATAAACAAAGCTTTCTATATGACCGGTTTGCGCTGATTACAACCGGCACTTACGGGGTAGATAAAGGGGTGTCACTGATGGGAGGTTTTACCTACGAAAAGCACGGTTTTAGAAAAGAACCTTACGCTTACCGGCACGAATTGTTGGCGGAATATTCGATCGCACGCAAATCATTTTTAATCACATACTCCGGCGATTTTAAAAAAGTTGTAGGAAATAATAACCTGATGATCAACGTCAGATCCAGAGGCCCAAATAATGTGAGCAACTTTTTTGGTATTGGTAATGAAACAGTTTTTGTCAATGAAGGCAGAAAAGAGATCAATTATTACCGCAATCGATATGACTATGTGACAAGTGATGTGTCACTTTACCGGGATGTCAGAAACTGGCGGTTCAGTGCTGGGGTTGCCGGACAATATTATAATAGCAAGCGGGAAAACAATACAAAAAAATTTCTCAATGATTATGATGCACAAAATCCCGGGGAAAAGGTTTTCACCAACAAAGGTTATCTTGGTTTTCTAATCAATGCCATGTATGATACACGTAATAAAGGAATCATGCGCGTTGGTGGCGTATACTGGACTACGACACTGGGAGGATATACCGGGATCGCAGGCAGCCACAAAAAATACACGCAGCTTTTATCGGAGTTTGGCTTTACGATTAATCCGGGCCGGGATTCTGTTTGGATCATCACCAACCGAACCGGGGGAGGAGCAGTATTTGGTGAGCCCGAATATTTTCAAAAGGAAAGACTGGGAGGACTTGCAAATTTGCGGGGTTTTAATACAGGTCGCTTTACAGGGCAGCAGATGATTTACAATGATCTGGAAATGCGCTTAAAACTTTTTGATTTCAAATCGTACCTGTTACCGGGTTCGGTCGGTATTATCGCATTCAATGATGTAGGCAGGGTATGGGTACCTAATGAAAATTCTAACAAAGTACATGTGGGCTATGGTGGCGGTATTTACATAATTCCTGCACAAATGCTGGTTTTTGAAGTTATGATTGGTGTTTCACGAGAGCGGGTTATTCCTTATTTCTCACTGGGATTACGGTTAAATTAAGATTATTTAAAAAAAAACTGCTACTCTGCTTCCCGATGTTCAATATGAGCATTGGGAAGTTCTTTTTCCAGGGATTCACGATATTTAACACAGCCGCGCATAAATTGGGGCCATGGCGGCACAGCTACATCAGGCAGCGTCTTTTCGGGCAATAAATCCCAAAGTTTTGGGTGGTGCCAACACAACTCATGGCCGGAATAATCCCGGTGCTCGCGAATTCCTGTTCTGAGTTTTTTAACCTCATTAATTAACCATTCACGGCTTTTATCGTCTAAATCGTTATCTGAAAAAGAGTTATTTGCAGCTTCCATATTTCTAACCATTTGTAAGTGTTCATTGATCTGAAATGGGAGATTATATTCTCACAATGCTATCATTCAGGATCTTTGACACGATAAATAAATTTACATTATTTCAACTAATCATCTAAATACATCACACAAAAAAGATTTTAGATTAGTAAATACTTTAGGTAAATCAGCCTCTGCCTGCATATTTTATCAAGCACTATTTGGCTGACTAATTTTTCAAAACACGGTTAATTGAACTCCACGTTGTAGGTTCCGGCCGTAAGTGTCTGTGAGAAAAAATCATAGGCTTTGTTCGCACTTCTCATTTTTAGAAGACGAGTTAGATTCATTATCTTTTTGGTTAATTTAAAACAGGAGTTGCCGTCGTATGTCATACGTTTGGGAAGAAGACGGTACAAATGTATTTTATTCAGGAATCGGTATTTTGGGAATTATATCAAAAGGGGTAACTTTTATATGAATAGGGGGGATTTGTTATAGGAATGCGATTTGGGAAGGGATCGGGAATTTAGGATTTTTAGCTTTTGGTTTATTGTGGCTTGCAAATTGTGTATTGTAAAGAGTGACACAATCACGAAACGTTCCTCTGGAGCGTAATAATCTGTGCTTAATATTTATTACTACCCACGAAACGTCCCTATGGGACGAATGGTAGGAAGTCTGCCGTAATTCACATTAAGTAGCCCTATAACAAAGGCGTCCCGTAGGAACATTTGGTGAGGAATCTGACATTTTAAAATGCACAACGAGGGCGAAATTTCACTATTTTTACCCTCGCTACTAACACAAGGGTAAATTTTGCCCTTGTTTAGATCTACGGACATGGCTTATAATGCATTATCTCCTTTCAATGATTTGCCTGATCTGCTCTTTTTCAAGCGTCGGTTGCAGAAAAAGTAACTGAAAATCATGCTACAAAAGAAGTAATACACTATAAAGACGCTTTATGGTATGGAATTGAACAAACAACAAAACGTCCCATTTTGCCTACCAATCTCTTTATTGCAATCGTTCAGATAATAAAGGAGAATGGCACGGGAATAAAAAATTAATGGACGATGATAAAATATATAAGTCAGTAATCACCGTTAGCAGCTAGCGCACGACCCATTAAAAACCCATACAAAAACGACCGTTTGAACAAAGCATATTCGGACGTTTAAACAAAGTCGTGATGGTTTCTGCAACATACCTTTGTCCTAACAAAACATAATCAGAAAATGGGACAGAACAATTATAATGGAGCTTTGCAAAGGCCGGTCGGCTCAGGATTTAACGCAGCGTCAACTACAAATGATGTAATCAAAGGCGTTGACCTTACAGGGAAAATTGCTATTGTTACAGGCGGAAACACAGGTATTGGTTTGGAAACAGTAATAACGCTTTCCAAAGCCGGAGTCACAGTCATTGTACCTGCAAGAGATGTCGAAAAAGCTAAGGTAAATCTGCATGGAATTGCCCGTGTTGAAATAGAAGAAATGGACTTAATAAATCCTGATTCTATTGACAGTTTTGCTAAGAAGTTTCTGGCTTCAGGAAGACCGTTGCATTTGCTCATTAATAACGCAGGAATTATGTTTGTGCCTTTACGCCGTGATGCAAGAGGTTATGAATCACAACTGGCAACTAATTATCTGGCGCAGTTTCAGCTAATAGCCAAATTATGGCCGGCACTTAAAAAAGCGAACGGAGCAAGGGTAATAAATGTATCTTCTCTGGGACATCATTTTGCACCTTTCAATTTTGACGATCCGAATTTTGAACATCGTGAATATGAAACATTGCAAGGGTATGGACAATCAAAAACCGCTGTTAATCTTTTTTCGCTTGAATTAGACAATCGCGCAAAATCATTTGGTGTCAGAGCCTATTCATTACATCCCGGCAATATTTTTGGAACAGAATTAGCCAGGGAAGCGCCATTTGAATTATTGCAGCAAATGGGGTTTGTTGATGCAGAAGGTAATATTTTGCCCGAAGTTATCGCACAATTGCTGACTGTTCCGCAAGGTGCAGCCACAACAGTTTGGTGTGCCACAAGTCCATTGCTTGACGACATCGGCGGCGTATATTGCGAAGCTGTTGAAGTGGCAGAATTAACAACCGACGCCTCAGCTTACAATGGGGTGATGGCCTATTCTCTGGACGAAGAAAATGCCAGAAAATTATGGAAATTGAGTGAGGATTTGACAGGTATTCTATTTCAGGTAGATTAATATTTTAACTGCACAAGTAATATGGGGTATCAATTAACATACAAATACATAACAGATGATATCAAGCTTAGTCAATCGGAAGAAAAGTTTTTTAAATCTGATCTGACATGGGATTGCCATATGCTTGTGTGGTTCATTTCGGGTGAAGCAAAGGTTATTCAGGCAGATAAAACATATTTTTTTAAGAAGGGCGATATTTTTCTAATTCCAAAAAATCAATTACTGACCGTTATCACTTATAGCAAAAACGGGCTGCCGCACAAATCAGTGATAATGCACTTAACTACGAAGCGGCTAAGAGATTTTTATGCCAATCTTAACATAAATACGAAAGCTTCATCAACACAAAAAATTCATGTTTTCGATAATCATCCTTTATTGGAAAGTTGTCTTGCTTCGCTGATTCCATACTTTGACATGCAGGGGATATTTCCTGAAAACATCGCTTCATTAAAAATTACAGAAGCAATCTCTATTCTCCGGACTATCGACAAAGAAATTGATCAAATTCTGGCCAACTTTGAAGAACCAGGAAAAATTGACCTGGCCGCTTTTATGGAAAAGAATTTTCTGTTCAATATGCCTTTGGAGAGGTTTGGCTATATGACAGGCCGTAGTCTGACTACTTTCAAAAGAGACTTTTATAAGGCGTTCAAAGCGACACCGCAAAGATGGCTTACTCAAAAACGGTTAGAACTTGCACATTATCAACTTGCGGAAAAGAAAAAGAAACCTGTTGAAGTGTATTATGAAACCGGGTTTGAGAACCTGTCGCATTTTTCTTATGCTTTTAAAAAGCATTTTGGTTATTCCCCAACAGCATTAACAGAACAAAAAGCAAGTCTTTGATAGTAATTTTAATGTTGTTTTTTAAAAATTTCAGGATGGAGAAATAAAACAACTGACATTGAACTGATATTAGAATTATTCTTTTCAGAACAATTTATTTCTCCTGAATCTTCTTCCTGTGCTTTAATCCGAATTCGATTAGAGCATTAATTACGGGCTGAGTTTCAATGGCGTGATCGGTTAATGCGTAAGAAACAGTAACAGGTTTTGTATTATTTACCGTCCTTGTAATCAATAAATTTTCCTCCAAATCCTGTAATTCTTTTGACAGCACTTTTGGGGTTATGCCAACGGATGTTTCTAGCATGTCCTTAAAACGCATGGTATTATAATGGTATAAATTGAGCAGGATACAAAATTTCCACTTTCCGCTCAATAACTCAATAGCATCCCGCAATGCCAATGTTCTTTGTCTGGAATGCTCCATGTCACAATCTTTCGTTTCAAAAATCATAGTCACTTTCTTTTAGGTAATCAATAGCAAATGTATAGTTATTTTCCAATACGTTTGATCCGAAATAAATAATATAAGAAATGAAAAAGACAATTTTTATTACAGGAGCCTCAGCAGGCATAGGTAAGGCAACCGCTAAACTATTTGCTGCAAAGGGATGGAAGGTTATTGCGACCATGCGCAAGCCCGAAAACGAAACAGAACTGAATCGACTGGGAAATATTACCTTGCTTCCTTTGGATGTAACCAATCCTGAACAAATTAAAGATATAACGCAAAAAGCGCTGGCTTTGGGCGATGTTGATGTGGTGTTTAATAATGCGGGTTATGCTCTGCTTGGGCCGTTGGAAGCCATTACTGACGAAGAATTGGTGCAGCAAATGGAAACAAATTTTTTTGGTACCGTACGTGTTACAAAGGAGTTTATTCCAAATTTCAGGGCCAAAAAATCGGGGTTGTTTATTAACACAACTTCCTCGGCAGGACTGATGGCTTTTCCGGTTAGCTCAATGTACGATGCCAGCAAATGGGCTTTGGAAGGCTGGGCTGAGAGCTTATCGTTTGAGTTAAATCATTTTGGTATTGGTATTAAAAACATCGAACCAGGTCTGGTTTCGACTGATATGGGCGAAAGATCAGTGTTACTTTCGCATCCTGCTTATGAAGCTTTAACAGGAAAGTTTTTTGCTATGATTAGTAGTCCTGAAACTAAAATGTCTACTCCCGAACAAATTGCTGAGGTGGTGTACGAAGCCGCCACCGATGGTACTGATATATTACGTTATGTATGTGGTGAAGATGCAAAAGCCATGTATGCACAACGCCTCGACGCAGGCGATGAAGCATTCAGAAAAGGTATCAGACAAATGATTTTAGGAGAATAAATCATATGTAAAGTTATGTTTCCAGAAAATGCTGCCTGTCAGGGGCAGCATTTTTTTTAATAATTCCGGAACAATTACAACAAACCACCGGCAACTGTTATTCTTTCACCAGTTACCCAGCCCGCATCATCCGAAGCCAGAAAAACCGCCACTTTTGCAATATCTTCCGGCTGACCTACACGGCCTAATGGTGTCATTGCAACCATTTGTTTTTCCAGATCGCCGCCAATAATACCGGCAGTATGATTTCCTTCTGTATCTGTAACGCCCGGTGCGATCGTATTGATCCGTATGTTTTTCGGCCCCAATTCTTTGGCTAATACCTTTGTAAAAGTATCAACGGCTGCTTTTGCCGCACAATATACGATCAGGCCGGCCATTGGATTGGTACTTACAGTCGAACTGATATTGATGATACTTCCGCCACGATCGCCAAACATTTCAACTGCGTTTTGTGAGCATAATAAATTGCCCAGGACGTGGGTATTAATTTGTCTGTGAAAACTGTCTTCCGTGACAACCTCCAACGGTTCAAATGAAAAAACACCGGCATTATTTACTAAAATATCCAGTTGTCCAAAAGTATTTTTTGTTTCGTCGAACAGCCTTTTTACATCTGCTGACTTGGTAACATCGCCCTGAACAGCAATGGCAATTCCGCCATTTTTTGTGATTTCATTCACAACTTTATCCGCACCTTCCTTACTCGATGCATAATTGACAACCACCTTTGCACCTGCATTCGCAAACGCTTTTGCAATTCCCGCACCGATTCCTTTTGATGCGCCGGTAACTACTGCTACTTTATCTTTTAATTTCAAGTCCATTTTTATTTATTCTTAATGAACTGCAAAGTTGGATTGTTTATATACCTTTGGCAAGTATGTACTTATTTGTATGTTACATACTGGAAAGTATCTATTGTTGATTATCAAATATTTAAGAAGTAATAAAAATGAAAAATAAACCAGAAATTCCTGAATGTATACAAAGGTGCGGCGTTGAATATGCTTTTAAGCGGATAGGCGGGAAATATAAGGGACGTATCTTATGGCATTTGAGTTTACGAGCGGTATTGCGTTATGGCGAATTGAGCAGGACTTTGCCTGATATTACCACTAAAATGCTTACCCAGACTTTACGTGAACTGGAAGATGATCAATTAATAATTCGAAAAATGTATCACGAAGTGCCGCCCAAAGTAGAATATTCATTGAGCGAGACAGGGCAGGAATTGATTCCGTTTATAGAGCATTTACATGAATGGGGAAAGAAACAATTGAAAAATGAAGAGTTAATAAGCCAGAATTAACGAGTACGAACGGACAACCAGGCAATGCACAATCAAAAACTTTATCGGAATTTAAGCCAGGCTTACCTTACTATTGTACCCATTGCAACTGCTGTGCTGGGTTTTACCGTTAGCAATGTAAGTTATAAAACCTACTTGCCGATATGGATTACAAATGTCTTTCTAATGTTGGCGGCTTTCCGGATACTTGGCGCAAGCAGTATTTCGGCTGGCAATAATGAAAAGAAATATTTGGCTGTAAGCGGCTTTTTATTAATTGCACCCTGGATATTCTTTTCAATTTTTGCAGGCATGGGTTCTCCTCCTGAAACTTATGCAGAATGGGTGTCAAACGAATTTGAACAGCAGGTAAGATATGCCTTTCTTATAACAGGCGGCGTGTTACTCACAGTTGGTTTTGCAGTTTTAAAAGATATTATTAAAGATACCAACGGGAGTATTTTTTCTCTAATAGGATTTACGGCTGTTTCGATTGCAATGATCTTATTTGTTCTGGACATGAGTTATTGGCATAGCTTTTTACCCGAAACATTTAAAACAAAAGAAGCTATATCACTGAATAAATTACCGGAATGGCATCGGCCAATCCAAAAACTTTTCCTGGTCATATCAATTGTTGAGGTGTCGCTCACATATCTTGCCACAGCTGCTTTTGCAGCATCTTTGAAATCAGCAGGATGGTTAAAAAAAAGCGCTTCATTAATCTACATTGTAATAAGTTTACTGGCTTTTATTTTAGTTGCTTTATATGGGTTTTATCCTGAAAGCATCACAACAAATGGTTTCCCTTTTTATCCGTTTATGATTCCTGCTATTCCTTTCGTAATGCCTTATTATATAGGAATAAATCTGCTTCGACGTGCGGGAAATTAATTCCTGAACAAGTGCTTGATTCTTCACCATTTTGTGTTAATCTTCTTTTATACTTTTGCAATCAGTAGAATAAAACGAAAATTGATGGCTGAGATACCTGACATATATGTTTCCCGCAAAACTGAGATCGTGGCACAATTCAGACAGATTTTGGATAGCCACCTTGATGACTTGACGGAGGGACGAATTGATAAAATGGATGAAATTCTTTATTGTCAACTGTAAATGGAGAATATCGTATTTTGAAAAAAATAAAACAAAAACTGTTCGAAAAGTATAATTCGCTCTCTAAGTCTATCAGTGACCACAGGCCAGAAAAGAAATAAAAGAACATGACATTCTAAGTAAATTTGTCATCATTATAAAAGATTTCAAGGCAAGGCTTTCCCGAATTCGATTAGGAAAGCATTGCCTTGAAAATTTCAATTATTATTCAGAATCAGCTTCATCAGATTGCACAGTAGCGACACTATACAAGGCTCCCGGATAATTAGTATATCCCTTTTCCTCTCCGGCATAATAGGTGTCCGGATTACTTTCCGACAGAGGTAGTTGATTTTTAAAGCGTTCAACTAAATCAGGATTGGCGATGAATAATTGCCCGAAAGATACAAGATCAGCTTTGCCATCTTTCAGGATTGTATTACCGCTCTGTTGCGTAAAGCCCAGATTAGCAATTAGCCTGCCACTATAATGATGACGGAAATGGCTAAAATAATCGTTTTGCAATACCTCCACAGGTGTCCCTGTTAAGTCCTGTGCGGGACCGGTAATTTGTACGAAAGCGAGATTGTAATCATTTAGCTTTTTTAGAATGTACTGAAACATTGGGATTGTCTCGACATCAGGAGTTACAATACCTACATGGGTATACATAACCGGTGTAAACTTGATAGCCACCCGGTTGCTGTCCCATACTTCTATGATCGCATCCAGAATTTCAAAAATAACACGTGCACGATTTTCGATGCTGCCTCCATACTCATCTGTACGCTGATTAGTGGCTAAGCTTAAAAATTGCGGAATCAGCATACCTGCCTGCGCATGTATTTCAACACCGTCGAACCCTGCATCCTTTGCATTTTGGGCAGCTAGTTTGTAATCATGTATCGTTTGTTTGATTTCAGCAACGGTAAACTCTCTCGGCGTAAGCGTATCTTTAAAACCTTCAGGAGTATAACATTGTGTTTGCGGGTTAACCGCAGAAGGCCCTGCAGGCAATTCACCATCGAAGAAATCCGGATGGGATGCAGAACCAATATGACCAAGTTGTGAAAAGATCAAACCACCATTCTCATGTACGGCTTTGGTTATCAGTTTCCACCCTGCAATTTGCCTTTCAGTATAAATGCCGGGTACATTAATAAAGCCGATAGCTTTTGAACTCACCCAGGTGCCTTCGGTCAATATTAAACCAGCTGATGCCCGCTGTGCATAATATTCTGCCATAAGAGGTGTAGGAACTAAATCAGCGTTGGAGGCACGCCCACGTGTCATGGATGCCATAACTACCCGATTTTTTAATTTTAAATCGCCCAATTGATACTCCTCTAATAATGGTTGTTCTGTATTTTTCATTTACTTTTTTCAGCAAATTTCAGGAATGTGCAGCCATACCACAATATGAGGGAAACTAGTGGCATAGGGATAAATTTAACCCATATATCTAAATGAGATACAATGCATATCTTTGTACTAAGATTAACCAGCTTATGTACGAAAGAAAAATTCCCCTCACCATTGATTGCGGTCTGCACCTGACAAAAGAGGTGCTGAACGGCAAATGGAAACCTGCGTTATTAAACGCTA